>Ga0182007_10000267_pt1 | contig 34724 bp, 32 predicted proteins | sample Sormic07211113_1_FD_123023 | JGI IMG/M metagenome (GOLD analysis project Ga0182007, IMG submission 123023) | Rhizosphere microbial communities from Sorghum bicolor, Mead, Nebraska, USA - 072115-113_1 MetaG | ecosystem: Host-associated > Plants > Roots > Rhizosphere | place: USA: Nebraska...
CCAGCGCCCTCCTCTCTCCTGTCCCAGCAAGCATCCGCAGACAAAGCAGTCGTCTGTCTTACCGAGTCGCCAACGCCACAAACGGACGCCTTGAATGGCGAACAGCATCAGGCTGAGACCCGCACCCGTCATGCCAACGAAAAATGGAACATCGGATTGATTGCCTGGACCGCCAAATGCGGCCGGTAGTCCCAAGAGGGAGTCAACGACGTAGGCCACAGGGATGGATACGACCAAAGGCACGAGACACCTAAGCATCATCCGAAAGCACATCCGATCAATGTACGACATCGCGTTGCCCTCTATTGGTAATCCACCTAGGCTCGCATTGACCCGTCGCATCTGTTGAGACGTCTCCGTTGTTAAATAGCCGAACTCCAGGAAGGTCAGGCCATGAAACCTAAAATCTTCGTCAGCTCCCTGATCTCCAGCATGGCCCCCTTTCGCGCCGCCGCCCAAGATGCCATTGAGCAGCTGGAGTCCTTAACGGTTTCATTCTTTGCTAGAACCTGATCGTGAGGGCTTTAATTCTTTTGAACGAAAATCTGAAGACGGCGGGTTGACAAGGCCAAGCGAACTCAGTCCTTTTAGAGCAAGCTTAGGCAGACTTATACGGCCCCCTTTCAGAGGATCGATTGTGCGGCAACGTGCTGTACACAAATTGGGTAACTTGAACACATACACGTAGGTGCGTCCCCTGCCTTCCGAACGGGGGTATGCCGATCTTTCCAGGCTTGCGTCATTGATCAATGAAAATCACGCGACCGCACGTCCAGCCCAGCGAGTAGCTCGCTCATGTCGAGCAGGCGACTAGCAATCAGATGGCACACGCCATCGAGCGATTCCCACTTTCCATCGACGCCAAGCAGCTCTGACTCCAACAGCACCCGCCGGTGCGTTTCGGCGACATCGCGCCAGACGATGATGTTGACCATGCCGTGCTCGTCTTCCATGGTCAGGAACGTCACCCCGCTGGCCGTCTCCGGCCGTTGACGCATCGTGACCATCCCCGCGACGCGCACATAGCTGTTGTGTGGCCGTCGGCGCAGCGTTCGTGAGTCCGTGCAACGAGCGACGCGCAACCTATCCCTGATCTGTGCCATAGGATGTACCCCCAGCGTTAGGCCGGTTCGTGCGTAATCCGCCAGCGTGTCCTCGGCCTGCGTCGGTTTCGGCAATACCACCTCGATTTCTGCCGGGCTGACGTTGCCGAAGAGCGGCAACTGCTTTTCTACACCGGCGATCTCCCAGTGCGCGTGATGCCGGTGTCGCGACAAACCCCGCAGGGCGCTGGCCTGCGCCAGCAAGTCCTGGTGACGCTTGTCCACGGCCGCTCGCGCGCAGAGATCCGCGATGTTTGCGAACGGGCGCAGTGCGCGGGCTGCCATGATCCGCCGTGCGGCTTCTTCACTGAACCCGCGCACTTGGCGCAGGCCAAGCTGGATGGCAGGAGCTTCTTCATCCCGAGTAATGAGTGTGTTGTCCCAATCGCTGCACTGGACGTCGATGGGGAAAACGTCAATGTCGTGGCGCCGGGCGTCTTGCACGATCTGGCTCGGTGCATAGAAGCCCATGGGCTGGCTGTTCAACAGCGCACAAGCGAAAGCCGCTGGTTCGTGGCACTTCAGCCAGCAGCTCGCATACACGATGCCGGCGAAGCTGGCCGCGTGTGATTCGGGGAACCCATACGATCCGAAGCCCTTGATCTGCTCGAACAGCTTCTCTGCAAAGGCGGTGGTGTATCCGCGATCGGTCATGCCGGTCAGGATGCGTTCGCGGTGCTTCTCCAAGCCGCCACGCCGCTTCCATGCGGCCATATCGCGCCGTAGTCCATCCGCCTCCCCCGCGGTGTAGCCGGCCGCGATCATGGCGAGCTTCATCACCTGTTCCTGAAACAGCGGCACGCCCAACGTGCGTTCGAACACTTCCCTCAACTCCTCCGACGGATAGTCGACAGGCTCCTCGCCCCTTCGCCTCCGCAGATACGGGTGGACCATGTCGCCCTGGATGGGTCCGGGACGAACGATCGCAACCTGCACCACCAGATCGAAAAAGTTCTCCGGTCGGTGCCGCGGCAGCATCGCCATCTGCGCGCGCGACTCGATCTGGAATACGCCCACCGTGTCCGCCCGCTGGATCATGGCGTAGGTGTCCGGATCTTCCGATGGCAACGTGGCCATCGAGTAATCCTGCCCCCGTTGATCGCGAAGCATATTCAGGCATTTCTGCACGCACGTGAGCATGCCCAATGCCAGACAATCAACCTTCAACAGGTTCATCGTGTCGAGATCATCCTTGTCCCACTGGATGATTGTGCGATCGGGCATCGCAGCGTTCTCCACCGGCACCAGTTCGCTCAGGGGTGCATCGGCGATCACGAAGCCGCCGACGTGCTGCGACAGGTGACGCGGCATGTCCAGGATCTCGGCCGTTAGTTTGATGATGCGTCGGATAACCGCGCTCTCGGGATCGAAGCCACGTTCGTGCAACCGCTCGGCGAGTGATTCGTCACCGTCCCACCACGCGAATACCTGGCTCAGTTGATCGACCTGATCCAGTGGCAGCCCCATGGCCTTGGCCACGTCCCGCACGGCGCTCTTGCCGCGGTAACAGATGACGGTAGCCGCCAGAGCAGCACGCTCCCGCCCGTATTTGCGGTAGATGTACTGAATGACTTCCTCTCGCCGTTCGTGCTCGAAATCGATGTCGATGTCGGGCGGCTCGTTGCGCTCTTTGGAAATGAACCGCTCGACCAGCAAGCTCATCTTCATCGGATCGACCTCGGTCACGCCGAGGGCGAAGCACACCGAGGAATTCGCTGCGGATCCGCGGCCCTGACACAGGATTCCCTGGCTGCGCGCGAAGCGCACGATGTCGTGCACGGTGAGGAAGTAAGGTTCATAGTGCAGCGCTTCGATCAGTCCCAGTTCGTGTTCTAGCTGCTTGTGCACCTTCTCGGACACACCTTCGGGCCAGCGCCAGCGCGCGCCTTCTTCCGTCAACTGGCGCAGCCAGCTGGTGGGGGTGTGACCTTCCGGCACGAGTTCGGCCGGATAGCGATAACGCAGCTCATCAAGAGTGAAGGTGCACCGCGCCGCGATCCGTACGCTCTCGTCGAGCAAGGCCTCGGGGTAGAGTTTGGCGAGCACATGCCGACGACGCAGGTGTCGTTCGCCATTTCGCGCGATCAACCCGCCAGCCTCAGCGACTGGCACTCGGTGCCGGATCGCGGTGAGTGTGTGCTGCAGGGCCAGCCGTCGCCTGACGTGCATGTGCACGTCGCCTGCTGCCACCAGCGGCAGGCCCAGCTCGTGGCCGATCGCTTCCAGTTCACGCACACGCCGTGCGTCGTTCGGACCGCGATGCAGCTCAATGGCTAGCCAGGCGCGATCACCGAACGTTTGTCGCACCCAGCGCCCGTGAGCCATGTCGACGACCAAGTCAGGTGCCCACAGAACCAATGTGCCCGGAAGACCCGTGGCCACGTCGGCACGCGTCAGGCGGTAGGTGCCTTTCTCGGAAGCGCGTCGCCCTGTGGTAATCAGGCTACACAGTGATGTATATCCTTCCTTCGTTTCGCACAGCACGGCGATCTTCGGGCCGTCGTCGAGCTGGATCTCCGAACCGACGATCAACGGCACTCCCGTTTCGCGTGAGGCCTCCAGCGCGCGGACGATGCCGGCGAGCGAGCATTCGTCGGTGATCGCCAGCGCCGCATAGCCGCACGTCTTCGCCCGCTCGAACAGCTCGCGCGCACTGGATGCGCCGCGGCCGAACGAGAAGTTCGATAAACAATGGAGCTCCGCGTAGGCCGTCATGCGAACCACCCATGGATCATCCAGCCGGTTTGCTCGTCGGGTGCGCAGAACGCCCAAGCCTCCTGCCCCAGCGAGGTCTCGATGACGTAGTAGTCACGACAGACTTGACCGTCATCCCACCAACCCGTTTCGAGGCGCTCCGGACCGGCCAGGATGATCGGCTCCCCACCGTGCAAGGGAATGGGACGTGGAAGCAGCCACGTGGGACGTGGGTGCGGCTCGATCGGCACTTCATCATGCGTGGCTTCGCGCTGTGCACGTTCCGGCCGGGGGTCCTGTGTGCTGCCCAGGCGATAGACTGCTCTATCCCCCAGCCGTGCGCGCAGTCGTTCGCGCACCTGCTCGATGGGCAACGCATTGGCCGGCCGCTCGTCGAACAGGTCACGTCCTGCAGGCACGAACGCGGGCAGATCGCGAGCGATCAGACGCAGCGCCAGCACCGGCTCAGGCAGTCTCACGTGTTCCAGCCTTCCCCGTGCAAACTCGAACAACAGGGCACCGTCGCGCTCCGATGCCAGCAAGCCCACCGGCACGTCCGTGAAGCGATCTTCGCGGTGTTCCAGGCGCAGCAAGAAACGCTGCACGCCACCGTCGCGACCGGCCAGGTACGCGGCCAGATCATCGACCATGCGCCGCACCGGAAAGATCAGCGCAGATTGGTTCTCGACTTCGTGAAGCAATTCGATGCGCAGGTCGAACGTATCGGGCGGCCGATACAGCTCCAGGCCAGACGGCAGGTCGCCGGTCAGGCGATCCAGGGACGCCAACAGTTCCGCACCGAAGCGTCGACGCAGCCCGTCCCGCGGTAACGCCAGCACTTGGCCCAACGTGCGAATACCCATGCTCGGCAGCGTCGCGATGGCATTCGCGGGCAAACGACTCTTCGCGATCGGCACGCGCTGCAGGGCGTTGCGCAACGTGTCCACGGATAGCACCGCTTGCCCATCGGACACCGTCGTCAGTACGTGTGCGGCGTGAGGCGTCGGTGCCGCGGCTATGCGATGACGGAATCCCAGGCTGGCAAAGTCCGCCCGCAACATGGATTCAAGCCGTGGCCACGGCCCAAACAGGCCCATGCTCTTGCTGACTTCCAGCACGATCGCATGCGGCAGCAGGCTAACCTCGGAACTGTATCGGTAGGCCACAGCGGCCAGGAACCGATGCCACCGCTCTACCGACTCGCGGTCATAGGGAATGGTATCGAAATGCGACAGCAGCGCTTGCGCCGCGCTCAGTCGCTGTCCGACATGCAAGCCTGCCGTTCGGGCGGCTTCATTGGCTGAAACGATCGTGCGTGCGTTAACGGGTCCGTCGACGAGTACCAACGGATCGTCCGTGGGCCGCCGTCGGAGAATCCCGTCCAACGCCAGACTTGGCAGAGTGATGCAGGCCCATGACATGTCTGCACACCATCAATGGACAGAACGTGGCAACGGAATCGCTTGGGCGGGCACGGCCCCGCCTCGGCATTTGCGCACCCAGATCTGCGGGCGCGGCGGCGCTTCCAGTTCCAGACGCAGCGCGGCAGGCGATGCGTTGGACAGGTGGGAGCGATCGCGGAACACGAAAGCGAGCGCCTGCCCGGTGACCGCGGCGACCTGCAGACGACGCAAGGCGCGATCGTCGGCGTGATGCGGCCACGCCAGCACCGCGGCGCAACTTCCCGATCGCAGGCACTGCTCGGTCGCCCAGAGCACATCCTTCTCGCCAGCATCGACGAATTCGACACGGCGCATGTCGACACCTTGCTGGCGCCAACCAGCAACACACGGCGCATACGGCGGCGACACAATCGCCACGTGGCGCAGGCTTTGGGTCAACCGCGCAAGCGTTGGCAGCATGAGGCGAAGCTCGCCCACGCCATCGACAGGCAGCAGGATCTCGGACAGCGAAGCCTCGGGCCAACCGCCTGCCGGCAGCACCGCATCGAGTGCATGCCAGCCCGTGGGTTGGTCACCCATAGGGACTTCGGGAGCACGACCACGCCAGACCTGACGGGCGTCGAGCAACGTGGAGAGTGGAACCGCGGCGTTCATCAGCTACCCCGCAGCAGGCCTGCAAACAGACCTTCAATCGCGAAGTCTTCGGTGGGGTCCACGTCGATGGGTTTGAAGCCCGGACTGTTCGGCATCAACCGGACCACGTCGCCCTTCCAGTACAGCCGCTTGATCGTGAAGCGATCTCCAGCGATCCGCGCCGCTACCACTTGTCCGTGCCTCGCCACGGACGTGGCATGGATGGCCACCAGATCACCATCCAGGATCCCTTCATCGCGCATCGAGTCACCCACCACTTTCACCAGGTAGTCCGGTCGTAACCGAAACAGCGAACGGGACACGCGCAGGCTGCGATCGACCCGTGACTCCGAAAACAAGGGTTCACCCGCCGCGATGCGACCGATCAACGGCAGTTCCAGTGTGTCTGCGTCCAAGGCGTCGACCTCACGCACCAGTCGGATGCCACGCGGCCGGTTGGGTTCGATGGTCAGACGCCCTTTGGCTTCCAGCGAACGCAGATGCTTCAGCACAGAGCTCACCTGCCCGATCCCCAGACCCGTTCCAATTTCTTCCAGCGTTGGCGCTTCGCCATTGCGCTCGATCAACGCTCGGATGAACGCAAGGATGTTCGATTGACGGGAAGTGAGCTGAATAGTCATAGGTCACAAGTTTTCGCCTATTTAGGCGAAAATGGAAGGCGAAAAAAAATCTACGCTGGGCCACGTCAAACGGATCAATGGCTTAGCGCGGTGATCGCATCCGGCTTCAAACGCCGTTTCAGCCCCAGCGTCCCCTGGAGCTATCTCACCGGATGAGATGGCGCCGCGATTCACTGCCCCATCCCCCGATCAGGCCGCCGAATGAACGCCCTTTCCGACCGCTATGCTTCCGACGAACTGGTTCTGCGCGACCCAAGCGATGGCCGCACGCTGGCCCAGCGTCTCTCGAAACGTTATGCGGCGAGGATCACCGGTACCTTCGTCGTGCCCGGTCGCGAAGGGTCATTCGCACTACTGCCGGACGATCTGCCACCTGCGCTCGCGAAAGCCTTGCGCTCCCGTGGCATCGACCAGCTGTATAGCCACCAGGCTGAGTCGTGGGCGGCGACGCAATCCGGCGTCCATGTCGCCATCGTCACGCCTACCGCTTCCGGCAAGTCGCTCTGCTACACGCTGCCTGTCATCACCGCCGCGATGACGCAGCACGCCAAGGCGCTGTATCTGTTTCCGACGAAAGCGCTCGCGCAGGACCAAGTCGCCGAATTGCTCGAACTCAATCAAGCCGGCGACTTGGGTGTCAAAGCCTTCACCTTCGATGGCGATACCCCCGGCGACGCGCGCCAAGCCATCCGCATTCATGGCGACATCGTCGTCACCAATCCAGACATGCTGCATCAGGCCATCCTGCCGCATCACACGAAGTGGGCGCAGTTCTTCGAGAACCTGCGCTATGTCGTGATCGACGAGGTGCACACGTATCGCGGCGTGTTCGGATCGCACGTCGCCAATGTCATTCGGCGCCTGAAACGGATTTGTGCGTTCTATGGCGTGACGCCGCAGTTCATCCTTTGCTCCGCGACGATCGGCAATCCGCAGGAACACGCCGAGGCGCTGATCGAGGATGTGGTCACCGCGATCACGGAAAGCGGCGCGCCGACCGGCGACAAGCATGTGCTGCTGTGGAACCCGCCGGTGGTCAATCCCGATCTTGGGCTGCGCGCCTCGGCGCGGTCACAGACCAACCGCATTGCGCGGCTGGCGATCAAGTCGGGTTTGAAGACGCTGGTGTTCGCGCAGTCGCGCACGATGGTTGAAGTGCTGACCAAGTATCTGAAAGACGTGTTCGACAGCGATCCGCGCAAGCCGGCACGCATCCGCGCCTATCGCGGCGGCTACCTGCCGAAGGAACGGCGTGCGGCCGAGCGCGAGATGCGTGCCGGCACCATCGACGGGATCGTCAGCACCTCGGCACTGGAACTGGGCGTGGACATCGGCAGCCTCGATGTCGTCGTGCTCAACGGTTATCCCGGTTCGGTCGCCGCCACCTGGCAACGGTTCGGCCGTGCCGGTCGTCGGCAGCAGTCGGCGCTAGGGGTACTGGTGGCGAGCTCTGATCCGCTCGATCAATACCTCGTGCGCCATCCGGAGTTCTTCCAAGGCGCGCCGCCGGAGCACGCACGCATCCAGCCTGATCAGCCGTTGATCCTGCTCGACCACATTCGCTGTGCTGCCTTCGAGTTGCCGTTCATCGGCGACGAGATGTTTGGCACCGAAGTGGCGACGCCCTGGCTTGATGTGCTGGGCGAGGAAGGCGTGCTGCACCGTGAAGGCGATCGTTGGGAGTGGATCGCCGACAGCTACCCAGCCATTGCGGTGTCCTTGCGCTCCGTGGCCGATGGCAATTTCGTGGTGGTCGATCGCACCAACGGACGCCAGACGATCATCGCCGAAGTCGACTACACCGCCGCGCCGGTGACTCTCTATGAGGGCGCCATCCACATGATTCAGTCCGTGCCTTACCAGGTGGAGAAGCTGGACTGGGACGGTCGTAAAGCCTACGTCACGCGCACCCACGTGGACTACTACACCGACGCCATCGACTACACGAAGCTCAAGGTGCTTGATTGCTTCGAGACGTCCAGCGCCGGGTGTGGTGAAGCCCACCACGGCGAGGTGCACGTCGTGAGGCGCGTGCCGGGCTTCAAGAAAATCCGGTTCTACTCGCACGAGAACATCGGCTATGGCCCGGTCAACCTGCCTGATCAGGAATTGCATACCACCGCCGTGTGGTGGCAATTGCCGCAGGCTGTGCTGGATACCGCCTTTGAGCAGCGCCCGCAAGCCCTCGACGGTTTCCTCGGCGCGGCCTACGCGCTGCACATCGTGGCGACCGTCGCCGTGATGGCCGAAGCGCGCGACTTGCAAAAGTCCGTGGGCAGCGGCGATGGCGCGTGGTTCGTCAGTGCGGACGTCACTGGTCGGGGACAGATCCGCGGCACCGACGGGCAGCCTGCCGCCTTGGCGGCCGACGCCCCCTTCACGCCCACGGTCTACCTCTACGATGCGTTTCCCGGCGGGATCGGACAGAGCGAGCCCCTGTTCAACCGTTGCGAAGACCTGGTGGCGCAATCGGTGACCCTCATCGAACGCTGCGATTGTCGCGCTGGATGTCCGGGTTGCGTGGGTCCCGTGCTTGCTGCGGATGAGGACGCCGCCACGACGCCGAAGGCCTTGGCGCTGCGCGTGCTCGCGCTGCTGGTGGCCCTATGAGTGCGCTGGCCGCGAAGCTGCGCCAACTGCGCACGCAATCCGGTCAGGCGGCGCCCGTTGTTCCCATCAAACCTTCCCTGTCATCCGATGTCTTGCGGCTGATCCAGGGGCGTTCCCGCATACAAGGAGGCAGGCAGCCGCTCGCCTCGGCCGATCGCACCGTGCCCGGCACGGAAGTGTCGCCCGGTTTGTTCCTCACGGAAGCCATTGTCGATTGGTACCGGCCAACGTCAATGATCGACACCACGTTCGCACGGTGGAAAGAGCCGATCGCCCATCATCGATTGCTGCACTTCGACACCGAAACCACGGGCCTTGCCGGCGGCACCGGAACGCGTGCCTGGATGATCGGCGCTGCCGACTGGCTTGAAGATGGGCGCTTCCGGCTGCGTCAGCTGACGATCACGCGCATGGGTGCCGAAACCGACATGCTGCGGATGTTCGCCAGCTGGTTGCAACACGACACGATCTTGGTGAGCTACAACGGCAAGTGTTACGACTCACCACTGCTGAAAACACGGTATCGCTTGGCCCGGCTGCCATGCCCGTTGACCGGACTGGGCCATCTCGATCTGCTGCATCCGGTGCGCCGCCACTGGAAAGGCGTGTGGGAAAACTGCCGGCTGGCGACCGCCGAGCGTGAACTGCTGGGCGTGGTCAGAGAAGACGATCTGCCGGGTTCAGAAGCACCGGCGGCATGGCTCAGTTATCTGCGTGGCGGATCCGCCGTGAACCTCAGACGCGTGCTCACCCACAACAGCCAGGATCTGAAAAGCTTGGCGGGTGTGTTGCTTCACCTGGCGACGTTGCCGCGATGACGGTGCATAGGCCCGTCACATGGCGTCTGCGAGACTCGCCGCCGGTATCCTGTCCACCTACCAGTGGAGAGTCCCATGTGCTACAGCGCGCAAATTTGGGCTGACTTCCGAAAATACGAACGCTTCGGCGGCAAGCTCAACATCAAGTAATTCACCAAGCTCGCCGGCTGGACGAAGAAGAAGGGCAACTGGGTGAAGGTCGTGCCGAAGGCCATGCGCCGCGCCATGACCGACGCCACGAGCGGGGTGCTGGACATCGGCACGGTCGAGCTCGCGCGCGAGGCGGACACGGAAGCGATTGCCCTGATCGCTGCCGAGATCGGTGTCCAGGAAGCGCGCCTGGTCGAGGCCAACGCCAAGCTGGCGTCAGCCAAGCCGACCAAGAAGGCCGAGAACGATCGCCGCATTGCAACGAACAAGATTGACGCCGGCAAGAAGAAGCTCGACGACATGGCCTCGCCCGCGCCGGCTGATGGCATCGACCGGATCTGGCCGGGCTATTTTGCCCCGGTGATGATTCGTGACCCGGAGACGGGAGAACGCTCCGTGGTGCCCATGCGCTACCGGTGCCGCTTGCCAGGCTGGACCGAAGCCGACGAGATCGAGAAGCCCGGCACCTACAACGCACGGCGCGACAAGCTGTCGACGGTTTGGCGCAAGGTCTTCGGATACAACCATGGGATCATGGTCGTGGACCGATTCTACGAATCGGTCTATCTCCACAACTTGCAGCGGCGAGAGCTGGTGCCAGGGGAGCGCGAGCAGAGCGTGGAAATCCTGTTCACGCCAGCGACCGGTGAAAATCTCTTTGTGGCCTGCCTCTGGACCTACGTCGAGCCTGCCGGCGACTATCCGGGCTTCTATACGTTTGCAGCCATCACCGATGACCCGCCCTTGGAAGTCGTCGAGGCCGGCCACGACCGGTGTCCTGTTCCAATCCATGAGGACGACATCGACGCGTGGCTCGATCCGAAACCGAATGACCTCCCGAGCCTATAGGCCATTCTCGACCGGCGTGTGCGACCGTTCTATGAGCATCAATTGGCGAAGCTGGAAACTTGACCCTCGGCGGAATTTGTCCAACGTAATTATCGCGCTGGCGTAATACGGTTGGACGGATCGCCCGACGAATACCCTGACATGACAGAGGGTGATGGCTTACATCAATTGCACGCGCAGGCCGAGTCGGCTTCATGTGGTGAATGCGCGAGACTGAAAGTGTTGGGAAGTCCTTGGCGCCCGCGGTGGGCCCGCCGCAGCAGGGAAGCCGACACCTGACCAAGCCGCCTCCACGAGGCGGCTTGTTTGTTTCTACTCAGGCACGGCGCCACTCTATTTCTTCGGCTTGGCTGGAATGCCCGATCGTTTGCGGAAGGGCACGGGCCGGGTTCTTCCCTGGCGTGAGGCGACTTTCCAGCGTGGTGGTAAAAGCCAGCCAGTGACCGCCTTAGACGCGCACTAAATCGCGCTCGACCACATGCCGCGATAATTCGTGTCGAAATCGCTGATGCTGGTTTGACTGAACTGCAGCTTCTCGGCGACTCTGGGGACGAGTGCGGGCCATATCCAGACTAAAGGGCTCGGTTTCATCCTCACACCTCGTCCTTCGGCTCGAAGCCGCGCCCGTCAGGTGCCATAAAACTGGATTCCGTGGTTACAGAGATCCGGAAGTGAGGTATCAGGAGATACGCAGCTCACACTCAGTGGTAGCGTCAAATACGACGAGACGGACTGGATCGTCAGTGAGATCAGGTGGATTAGGCGTTCTTTGTGTGCTGGCGGCACAACGATGGTGGTCAAAAGAAATATGTCGGCGCCGTCGGGACCCCGATGAACCTCTACCAAGTAGGCGGCTCGGACCGTTGTCTCTCTCTGGAACAGGTCACGAAGCGCATAAACCAGTTCATCAGTGGGCACTGTGGGCGGACACACGCCGACCTGCTGGCTCTCCTCAAGGGTTTCTAGGGCGTAGTAACCAAGGGAGCGCCCCTCGAGGAGCGCCACGATTTCCGGTGGATACAAGGCTACTTGATCGATGTTGGGGTTCAGCATCAATGTGGCACCGCGGGTCAGTTCGAACAATCGCCGCCCCGACATGGCCACAATGGCCACTCTTCTATTCGCAGAGGCCACTTCGGCCTGCTCCCGATCGCTAAAGAATGGAAGGACGGTTTGCCCATTGTCCGGGCGTACGAACTGAGTGAAACGCATCACGCCCTTTGGCGGACTCTCCAAAGGCACATGTGCGTAGACGGTCGCATCAAGCAATGCTTTGAAGACAGCCTCTTGGGCGTGCTCAGGGTTTTCTAACGGCGGCGTAGCCCGTGCAGTAGCCAGTAGCTGCGCAAGCTTGTCAGTCGTGATCTTGGCCATTCAATTCAACCTGCTGGATCGACGCCATGCTGGGCTTAGCTGATCGGCGGCGTTAGACACATCAGTACTCATCACTTCCTGCTCCAATGGGCCTAGCCTCATCCAATGCATGCTCGGACACAGGGACATTCCAGTAGTCATCACCGAGCCGGCTAGTCCAGATAAAGGTGCTCGCAAAGGCGCTCATGGGAACCGAAGAGTGGCGGCTGAATTGCTTAACTGGACTTCCACCAAAGTTCGCACGATCGGCGTTCAAGCAGATCGAGTTGACGAGTTCGCGCTCTGCGGTGCCGGCAGAACCCGCACCGTTTCGCATAAACCAAGAGGCCAAGTGCTTAGCCGCAGACCACATCAATGCGCAGCCCTGACCGATGGAATGTTGCGCCAGGATCGCCGGAAGTGCTGCGGCGGCGGGTCGCGCCAGTGCCGGGTTGAGATTGTGCACTGCCAATGCGTATTCACCGAATGCCAAACATTCCCCAATGGCCAGCGACTCCCACGTCTGCAAAATGACTTCACGTGAACGAGCCGTCGACTCGAACGTATCCATGTAGGCACGGATCTGTTGCGGCAGGCTGCCTCGGGTCATTTCATTCCAGACAATAAGCCAGTCGGAGTCTTCGAGGCTTGCGCCTTCACTCCAGGATGCTTCGCTAGCCGCATCGTCAAGCCGGCGGCGCGAGGCGATCGGTGCTAGGACACCGGCTTCCAACAGAGTCGACAGAATCAGGTGTCGAAGTGCACGGTGCGGCGCCAGGCGCGTTCCGAAACCGGGGCGGGCGCGCACATGCCTGAAACCAGCGTCGGCACCAGCTTGAATCACCGCCAGGAACGCCATGCCGCCGAACACGCCAAGGTCTTCCACCCTAAATGAGGGTGGTTCAGCGCCTGGATGTTCCGGCACCGCAGCGGCTACAAACACGGGCAGATACCTTGAAAAGCCGATTTTGGACTATCCCGAGTCGGACTTTAGCGTGCCTAGCCAACTACCGGCAAGTTTATGGCCCGCTCGACACACCACCCCAACTATCAGACGTTACTGACACTGCTCCGCGACCTGCGGGAGCGTGCAGGCGTCACCCAGCTTGCCTTGGCCGATTGCCTTGGCAATACGCAGACCTTCATATCGAAGGTCGAGCGCGGCGAACGCCGGGTTGACGTTGTCGAGTTCATCGAGATTTGCGAGGCGCTCGGGGCGGATCCCGTCGCAGCTTTTCGCGAGTATCTTCGGCGCCGTTCTTCGCTCGGAAAAAGAGGCAGCAAGCTGACGCGTCGAATACCGAATTGAGATTCACAGGAAGGCGATTCAATGTGGCGTGTATCACCATTTCACGCTGCGTAGCCGCTTGTAGAACTTGGTAACCAGCTACCCTACCAATAGTCCCTCAACGTTCCCTTCAACATCGCTACCACCCGGCCATGCAGTGGAAACGTCCTTCTATCTGTTTCACGTAAATAAGCTGCGGGACCAAAACCGTCCAGCCAACGCGCTGTTATCCCAGGCTCATTAACCGATCGGATAGGCGCGATCCAGCGCTCGACCCAGCTTTTTAGTTCGTCGCAGACTGGCACTTCTTTACCAGCGTTTTTCGCGTTCGCCTCCGCGTACGGTCGAGCGAGCGATGCCCAATGGGCTGCGCTGTCCGATGCTGCGGCTAAGTCATACGATGTCAAATCGAGTACGAAGCCATGCGCTTCGACCTGATCCAAGATCAGTTGCCGCATCCGCGCGAAGATTAGAACAGCTACGCGGGAACGCGTTAACGAGCCACATGCATACAAGGCAATCGTTGGAGGGATGTGACTAGCGATCCGTAGCGCGGGCAATGGATTCTTTTCAGTGTCCAAAGCGTCGCGTAAAAGCAACCAGAGCGCTATGACACCATCAAGTGTTCCGAGGAGAGTCAGTCGGGTAAGGGCGTTGTCACTGATCTCGCTCGGATAGAAGGGCCATGTAAGTGTCCGTTCTCGCACTAAAGGCAACACAGGGCGACCAACGATCCAAAAAGACTGATCTGCCAAGAAACGCTCGGCGCGGTCTGACTTATCTGGCGGAAGTTCTCCGGTGCGCAACAAAGGCCATATTAGGAGGGCGCGTTTCAAGTGGACACTAGGATGTCGCGCTTCCAAAAGATCAAGTTTGTCTTCCGACAACGGCTGCTCACCACTTCGTGCGCGATCAATAACTCGCAAGTTCGTCGTCCCACCCTCGTACCCGTACTCATCACTTCCAGTTCGAGGTCTTACCCAGCCCATAGCCCTCTCTATGTCGTTTGCCGTCCGTTCTGGCGAACCTAGGATTTCAGCAATGAGCGCCTGCCCTCGGACCACATTGGCAAAATCAAAGGTATTTCGCACCTGAGCCTTCAATGGGAGACACGCTATTCCCTCCCCTAACGATTTTGGGCGTTGTTTGGGTGAATTTCCGTCCATTTTCATCAAAGTTAGCCTTTGAGGAAAAACCAAAGGCTAGCAGAAAATCACGCTTCATCGCCACCAATATGATTGCGTTTCAATGCCTTATAGAGTCGGACAGTTAATTTGTCAGGTGTCGCCTAGACGCCTTTCCGGTTCTTTGCGATAACCGCGCGCAATTGCATGCAGGTGCGCGATATGACGGACAACACGCTGGAAGAGCGCCTCCGCGAAAGTTTGATTCGTGAGTTTGGGTATGTGATGGGCAGCGCCGGTCTGCGACGGGCGCTCGGCTTCTCTAGCCAGGCAGCACTGCGCGCGGCTATCGCCCAAGGACGAATGCCAGTGAAGGTCTTTGTCGTGGAAGGACGGAGAGGACCCTTCGCTCTTGCGCACGACGTAGCGGCGTGGCTCGCGACAGTGGGGGAGCCTACCTTGCCCATCAGCCCTGCGCGCGGCACACCCCGTAAAACAAACGCGCAGGAAATCACTCGTTAGCCGAATTTTAGAAACCACCACCGGAGAGGAGCGACGCACCCACCGCAGTGATCGTGGCGCGGGGCCGCGATCACTGGCTTACCCAAAACTCGTACTCCAGAAACAAAAGCGGCCCCTGCGTCAACAGGGGCCGGGACAAGCCTTTCGGCACTAGTCACCGAAAAGCTTCCCTCGTTTCTGCCCAACCGTCAAGCGGTTTTTGCTTGCGCGGGATTCTTTTGCCTGAGGAGAAGCCATGTACACCGTTAGCAAACACATACCTCGGTCCAAAGCCGGTGCGCTCCGTCATGCCTCGTTACGCCTCAAGACGCCTTTAGTTGTGGCAGGAGGTACGTCATGAAAGTAGGCAACTCAGCCACGCAATGGCCTGACGCCTTCGCTAACACACCCTTACAGCTCTTGGACCCAACGCTGCCGTTTAGGCCACGACAGCTCAGGCCTAACGAGCGCTCTCGTGAGGATCTTTATACGTTCTACTCGCCAAGGAATAGACGCATCGTCTCAGTCATCGACGCGTTGAATTTCGGGTTAGCGCTACGCCTTGAATTTGATTCAAGTATTGCGGCGTATGTCGAACGCCCTTGCCAACTCATGCTGTCCGAACGGCGCCGAATCGACCTGACCTACTGGGTCCGCCCTACCTCAGGAGAAGAGTGCTTCTATTTGACCATCCCTGCGTCGGTCACTCGCAACGGACGCAATACGCCCCATACACCCAAGGATCAAGACGCGCTGACCTCGGCGGCGCGACGACAAGGGATACGACTTGATTTTGTTTTCGAGGCAGAACTCATCGCAGAGGGCGAACGCCTGTCTACGTATTTTCGGCTTCTACCGTACGTACAGTCGACGCGTCGACTGGGCAACCGAGGTGTCATAGCCGATGGGATACGCAGTTATCTCTCCCAAATTCCACGCGCCACATTCCGTCAACTAACACATGCGCTGCCTTCGTTTCATTCCAGCCATGTAGTAGCGATGGCAGCGGCCGGGCTCCACGACGGAACACTTCATCTTCTGGAAGATCGAGCGTTGTCACCGGACTCGTTGCTCCAACTGGGAGGTAGGCCATGAACCGTCACGAGCCACTACCCTTGCTAGATCGTGATGAGATAGATGCGTGGGCAGAACCCGACACAGCGCTGCTAACTCCTACGGCACTTAGGGGTTACGAGCAATCCAAACCTGCCCTGATTGCCGTACTGACTGGCAGCCGGCTCACATCAACCGCACGCGCCTTTAAACTGTGCCATAAAAGGCTCAAACGGATGGTGCTTCTCGCACCGACGTTAGCACCCGATGGCCTACCGTACGGCTATCGAGTCTGCATTCCTTGGGGCACTTACAGCAAACAGACCGACAACTCACCAGAGGCCGCCCCTCCACCGAAAGAAGCAAAGCCACACGCCTTTGAACAGCTACTTGCATCACAGCCAACGATTCGCAGCTGGATCGATGCCTACAACCGTCCACTTCCGCCTCGTTCGATTCCTCGAAGCTTCGAGCGATTGCACGAAAAAATGGTTCGCGAACTGAAGTCGCAAGGACTTCAATCGAGTTACCCCCTTAACCATAACAACCAAGGGCGCCAAGCCTTACTGAAGTATTTGCGGCGGCGACGTCAGGCCGACGCAGTGGTATCGCTGGTCTCCACCGAAACTTCCGAACCGGTCAGCACACTGCAGGATATTTTTAAACGGCGCCTTTTCGATCGCTACGAATTTGACGCTCACCGGATCGACATTGAAGCCAAACTTGGGGTTCGCATGCCCAACGGCGGTGAAGTACGTCGTCTTATCTCAACAATATGGCTTTTGGCAATTGTCGAGGTAGAGTCCAAGGCCATCGTCGGTTGGTATCTTCGCCCAGGCAAGGCCTATAACAATCTCGATGTCGCGATGTGTCTGGCGCGGAGCCTGCAGCCATGGACTAAGCGCGCGCTCACGCTCCCAGGGCTCGAATATGCTTGGGGTGCAGGCATGCCATCGGGGCTCTCTCCTGCTTTTCAATTGCGACGGGCGATTAGCCTTGCGCTCGATAACGCTAAAGCGCACCACGCGCACAATATCGAGCAGGCCTTCTGCCGTGTCTATGATGGCGTGATCAATGCGGGACCTGCACATAGTCCACGCTCAAGACCCGTCATTGAGCAACTGTTCTCACGTCTTGAGCAAGGCGCCTTTCGTCTTATTCCCGGCGGCTTTGAGCCGGCTGTGCGCTTAGGCGAAAACAAAATACGAATCAGCAACTTTTCGCCTGACGACTGCCCGATCCAGATGCGGTGGCTCGAAGAACTCATAGAGGTGATTATCACAGGTTACAACGCGACGCCACATCCAAGCCTTGGAACGATTACACCTCTTCAGTATTTGCAGCTTAACGGTGGCGACAAGGCGTGGTTTTATGAAGCTGAGGACAATGAAAACTGCGCCGCAGAAGTCAGTAGCATCATCGTCCCCGTTACCGTTCGTGGCAATCAGAAAACCGGCGAAGTTCCACATGTCAACTATGCCTACGTTAAATACCGTCACCACAGTCTTGACTATGCATGGGAGCTGGTAGGCAAAACATTTCTCGCCAAGATTTATCGTCACGATCTCCGCTCGTTGTTTCTCTACCGATCAGCCACTCAGCCCTTTGGCCGACTTCGCGCGATGCCACCTTGGCGAGAAACGATTCATGACGAAACCACACGAAAACTTATCTTTCAGTGGTGCAAACAGGGCCAACTCAAGATCAATGGTGCCGAATGTGCGATCGATGCATACGTTACGCAATTGAGGTCATTGGCGGGCACGTCGCAGCTCGCGGTCGACCAGTTGGCCCGTATGCAGCACCTCGGACTTCCACCCATTCCCCCCTCTCAATCACAAAAGGCGCTCCTCGAAGATCAGGAGAGACCGTATAACGAGTGGTTTAGCTTCGACAACGTGAGGGGTGATTAATGGACGACATCCATCCCATCTACATACCTCGCGGCTACATGATCTACACGATGCCAGCTGAGCGATATCTAAATTACATTATCGATGGCATCCGCGGTGACAACCATGGCGAGTTCGCCGATGGCGTTGGGCGCATCGGAAAAACCCTCATCGCAGCGTACTTGGCCAAACACTTTTCGCTATGGCTCCAACAGGTCGGCGGCGGTGTGGCAACAAGGTTGATTGTGCCTTCTACAACACGGCGCAGTGATGGCGCTTTCTTTGCAACAGTCGGCGGCGGTCTGCAACTCGACGCAAACACGAAGCCTTCGGATAAACGTAAAAAGGATCGTATCGTCAATTACATTCTTAACCGTTGTGGAGCGGCGGGTACGCACCTCCTGGTTATGTTTGTAGATAACGCACAAAACATCACCCGCAAGGAACTTGACTATCTGATCGATCTTGACGATGAAATTGAGGAGCACGGTGTGCGGCTTTTCTTGGCTTTTATACGCCAAAGCGATACTGACGGACTCTCGATGAGTCAGAGTTTCTCAAACTTCCCATCGCATATCACAGGTCGCTGGAACATGGACAGTAGTAGCCATGTCATGACAGGCCTCATCGGACTTTCCGATGCTACACATGCCTTGCGGCGATATCATACTGAGGCATTTTGGCGCGAGAAATGCTTTGTCGAATACTTCGCGCCTTCGGCCGTTAAAGCCGGCTGGACCATGGATTCCGATGCACCTTTAATAATGGAAGTCGTCCAGGAGCTACGGTCGAAAGCGGGCCTCGATCCAGGTGGCGATTGGCCCATGAAGACATTTACGAGCACAGTGAAGTATTTGCTCACTGAGGTAGCAGCTCGTGACCCGTCCTTCCGTGGCTTTAAGCGTGAACATATTAAGGCAGCTTTAAAAGCCAGTGGATATCTCAAACTTGAGCTAGTGCATGCAGGCGTCGTCCCAGAGGTCACCGCATGAACAGTCATCGATGGGATGAACTTAGTCGGGATATGCGGCCACGTCCCGGACTTATCGGTCTAGACCTGGATTTTTTCCCCTTTATTTCGGGGTATGGCCTGTTACTTCGGGCCATGCGGCTCAACGAATTCAGTCGACGTGATCTCTGTGCGGTGTTTGGCATACGGGCTTTCAAGGACTTGAATGTAATTCAAGCGTGCACACGCCTAGGTGCGCCAAGAAAGTATTTCGTGACTGCGCTAGAACTTCAATCGCATGACTTGACCAAATATTGGTCCGAAGATGAGTGGTGCCCTATCAACGTAGGCAACCGGTGGCGGGAACTTGTACCTCCCCTTCGGTACTGCCAAGAATGTCTTCGCTACGGATACCACTGCACCTTGTTCCAAATGCCTTTTATGCATCGGTGCCCGTGGCACGGGGACTACATCCTCAGTGATTGCTTGCGCTGCGGACAGCCTGTCAATGTCGGAATGCCGGAAGATGGTCGACTAGGCCTCTGTGAGTGTGGTAACGACCTCTTCGACCGTCGGAACGCAACGCTGGGGGTTCGTTCGTTTCCTAGCGAGGAAGCCGCAACGTATCTGAAAAAGTATCTAGATTGGTGTAGCACTCAAAGCAGCCAACGACGCATGGTCGCGCCGTCGTTGGCTGCATCATGGTACCCCGCACTAGAACAGCTAGTGAAATTGCCCAGGGAGCTTACCCCTGCTTATGCCAGTCCTCAGACAAGCCAACATCAAACCACCACGTGGACCGCTGCCGAAGCCATGAAGCCAAAGGGGGCTCCGGGAGAATTTCTACCCTGGATAGTGATGGGTGTTTCACACCCACTTTCGATTGCACCTCTACCGAAGCGCCTTCACCGGCCACTCCTACGCGTCACGAGAGCGATTGCCGCAACGTTCCCAGCTAAAACACGAATTCTGTCGGGCTCAAAGGAGTATTACCTTGATGAACTCGTCGCAGATCGTCCCCACCACTTCATCTATCCGGTTGGTATCTCCCTTCAAGATAAGACCTGGCTCCACCTCACAACTGTTGAGCCAAGCGCATTGGAACTGTGTGGGTTATTGATAAGAGCCATCGATGACCATATTGCGGGGCCAACGTTTGCCACTGAGACCCACTCGGCCGAGGTAGAGAGATCTGAGAACTTCGATTCCCTCGTCGGAAGCAGATGCCTTCGCTGCGCGCTGTTTCATATTTTGCTACGGGGATTTGCCATTGGCTTACAAATGACGCTAAGACGCTGGTCGCCCCGCTCGAAAGCCAAGGCTGCGAAATTTCGACGACTTCTGCCTATCGCTGAGATACAGGCCACTAGGAATCACTTGAGACGGATCTCTATTGCTTGGATCGAATCGCCACCCGCCGTAGCCAAACACCCAGGTATTCGGGCCAAAAGCCATCGGAAGAAGTCACGCAAAAGAAAAACGGGGTGACTTGTTGTCAGTTCCGGCAATTTGCGGGCGAATTTTGCGTGCCGTGAGGTTTAGAGGGTGATTTGTTGTCGATGCTCGCGACAAATATTGATGGCGAAAACCCGCGCACAAATTAGAAAAATCAAATACTTAGAAGATGGGTAGTTCGTGGTCGCTAATCAACTATGTCGTTTGATCCTGTTCTGCGCAGAGAAACTTCTATTTCCGCAGCAGTAAACCTGAGCAAATGGTGCAGTCAAAGTTCTGCAGCGAGAAACGTGCGCAGGCAGACTTTCGCACCGGAGAATGCGGCGCAGACCTCTTTGGCGGAGAGCGCAACAAAATTGGGCAACAGGCTATTGCCCAAAAGGCTCCGCACGAATTGTGAAGCAGCCTGCTGCACAATTGTCCGACGGGCTGCTGGACAATTGATAAGGCCATACTCATAGCCTAGCCCGTGATTTAGGCGCTTTGACCTTCGTAGCTTTGGGAGCCTTAGTTGACCGTGAAGTCCGCTTTGTTCTTGGAGTTGTCGCCTTGGCAGCCAGTGAGTTTTCGAGCGCCACGATCTGTCCTGAGAGGCGTGCCACCTCTTTCTCGGCCTTCTGCAAGTGCTTGAGTGACGTCTCGGATCGCACTTCAAGCGTGCGAATGACGTCACGATGGTCCCGTTCGGCTGCCTCCAGGCCTTGCTGCCACCGTTGGGTCTCCTGCCGGGCACGGTCAACTTCTTGATGTGCACGGTCCTCAACGGCTCGAATGTGCGCCGCGGTACGTTCCCGCTCCTGATCCGCTAGAGCAAGACGAGCGCTGCGTTCGATTTGAAGCGCTTCGAGCTCGCTTGCTTGCCGATCAACCAAAGTCTGCAACCGATCCCGCTGCTGGACCAGATCTTCCCGGAGGGCGTGGCTGTCACGAAGCTGGCTGTCCAGGTTGGCGCAGGCGTGTTCGGCCAGTTCCTGGCGCGTCCGCGCTTTGGCGACGTCCGTCTCGGCCTCGGCCAGCATCGTCGTCCAGCGCGCGCGTTCCTCGCCGAGACGGACCTCGTTCGCCGCCAAGGCAGCCCGCTCGGTGGCCATCCGGGCTTGGAGGAGGCGCTCGGCATGATCGACGGCCAGTTGCCACAGCGCCGTCATCGCCTGCCCCACTTCCAGCGGGAGTTTCGGAAGCTGCAGGACATTCTGCAGGCGTGCCGCCAAGCCACCGCGCCACGTGTCCAGCATGCGCGTGACGGTGTTCGGCGAGCCGGTGCCCAAGGCGGCGCGCACCTTTTCCACGGTCGGTTTATCGCCGGCGGCAACCAGCGCGTCGGCAGCGGCGTTGACCTGGTCTTGGGTAATCCCTGTGCGCATTCGGATGGTCTCCTTGATCGGCGCCCTGCCCTAGCCTTGACGTACTCGCGATAAGTGATGATTATCGCTAGTAAGCGCCCTATTTCGTAATATATATTACATATTATGAAACATAAAAACACATCATCGACCCTCACCGCACCGGCTTCCAGTCTGGTGCTCCCGGAACAGCTGGCCCAGCAAGCGGCCGATGCGGTGCGGGAACTCCTGGCCGAAGCGGCCGCCGCCAACACCGCAGCTACGCGGCCGCCCTGCGCTACTGGGCCGGCTGGCATCAGGCGCGATTCGGCGTCGAGCTGACGTTGCCGGTCAGCGAGGCGGTGGTGATTCAGTTCCTGGTCGACCACATCCAGCGCAAGAACAAGACCGGCCTCGTGAGCGAGCTGCCGCCGGCGATCGATCACGCGCTGGTGGCCGCCGGCCTCAAGGCAAGGCTCGGACCGCTCAAACTCGCCACCGTGGTCCAGCGCGTGGCCGTGCTGTCGACGGTCCACAAGCTCAAGCGGCTGGCCAATCCCTGCGAGCTGGCCAGCGTGCGCACCTTGCTCAGTCGCGCCCGACGCGCCGCGGTCAAACGCGGCGAGCGGCCGACCAAGAAAACCGCCATCACGCGCCCCGAGCTTGAAGCGATGCTGGCCACCTGCGACGACTCCCTCGAAGGCCTGCGCGATCGCGCCCTGCTCTGCTTTGGCTTCGCCAGCGGCGGCCGTCGGCGCAGCGAGATCGCCGCGGCCGATCTGCGTGATCTCCGAAAGACCGGTGAGGAGGGGTACATCTATCGGTTGGAGTATTCGAAGACCCAGCAGGCCGGGGTCAAGGCGGATTCGACGCCGGACAAGCCGATCCTGGGACGCAGTGCGGAGGCGCTCACGGTTTGGCTGGAGGCCGCGGGGATCCGGGAGGGCGCGATCTTCCGAAGGATCTGGAAGGACCGGGTGGGCCCTCCCCTGCTGCCGGGCTCGGTGGCGACGATCGTCAAGCGGCGGGCCGCGCTGGCCGGGCTTGAGGGGGACTTTGGGGCGCACAGCCTCAGGTCGGGCTTCGTCACCGAGGCCGGTAAGCAAGGCGTGCCCTTGCCGGCGGTGATGGCCATGACCGAGCACCGGTCGGTGGCGAGCGTGATCGGGTATTTTCAAGCGGGTGCGGCCGAAGACAATCCAGCGGCACGCTTGCTGAAATAGTGCTTCTACTGATTACGTCTCGTACTACCAGCCTCTAAGCATCAAGGTGCCGAGTCGGCCGCGACAGCAATCGCTCCTAGACGCAATGCTCAATTAGGTTCGCGACGGGGCGTGGCGCTATAGATCTGATGACCCGGCCAAGTGCAGGCACCAGTCAGCACGAAGGCTACGCTGTGCCGCGCACGCGTAATGGCGACATAGTATTTAGCAGGAGAGCTGATGCACGAGGCATCAGCTGTGCGAAGAAACTGCGCCAACGGGCCATTGGGGAAGATCAGTACACGCGAATAGGTGCGTCCCTTCGATTGCCCAAAGTTGACCGCAGGCAACCCATCGCACCGTTCACGGCGGTCGTAACGCAGCACGGTCGGCGCATACTCCCGGACGTATTGCCGGACCTGGTTCGGGGTCACGATGAAAATGCCGTCGTGCCCCGTTACGTCGCAGTTGCCTGACTCGGTTCGAGGCATCTTCGGGTAGATCGCATCAGCCATGTCGCATAAGGACTGCGAGCAGCGATGGCTAACCACCCGGTGTTGGACCTGGCAAAGGTCACGCGCCTCCCAATCCTGGAGCAGCCTCATCATTGCGACGCCCCGATATTGCTGGTTGCGAGGAGAGTGATTAGTGGCGTAGGTCGCTTGGCGCGTATCCCCGACCAGCAACATTTCGATGCGACTCCCTAGCAGCCGCTCCACCAGATCCAGATCGTAACCTGCCAGGTCTTGGACCTCATCAATGTAGAGCTCGTCGTACATCGCTGCCAAGCGTTCGATGACCTTGCCTTGCGTTAAGTCATTGCAGCGAAGGGCAAAGTCGGCGGCGCGATCGGAGTACACACTGCTTCCGGCCAGGTAATGGCGAGCCACCTGGCTACGCGGAGCGCGGTTTTGAGTTCTTCCCTGGACGAAATGAATGGATTCAATGCGCGGCTGCGCACACAGTGCGGCCTGGTAAGGGCGAATGCACTCGCGCAGCAGAAAGCTGTACCAGCTATAGATTTTCACATGGGCTGGTACCGTACCAGCGTAGTACTCGAAGGCGCGGCGGATCTCTTCTAGGTTCTCCAGGGTGTACGTCAGGATAGCGATGCGGCGCTTTGGACGAGCCAATGCCTCACGGACCAATAGGGTCGTCTTGCCCGATCCGGCAGCCGACAGAAGAGCTCGGTTAGGCGATGGCACGCTGCACATAATCCGGGAAGACCATCGAGTGCGGGCTACTGAAGATCGCCAGAGCTGTGTCGGTCTTGTTTCCTCGCATGAACTTCAGCAAAGCGGCCTCGTCGGCGAAGGTCTTGCCCAGCACTTGATTCAGCTGGGCCAGAGAATTGGCCTTGATCAACTGCTGCTCCAATGAGGGCGCATCTTCGTCAGAATCGTAGAAAATCTGGTTCAGAAAATCGGCATAGCGCACCTGCAGCGTCGCTACGTCGCCATCGTTGTCCGTGACTACGCGCGTGGGAATGCTGAGCTGCTGGGCGATCTGGAGGAACCGCTTGAACGCCAACGACTTGATCGAAATCACGTCCACACCGCGTGCCAAGGGGTGCACACCATAACGGTCCAGGAAAGCACGCTGGACGATAAGCTCGTCTGAAGGGCCCTCCACCAGGATTGTCTGCCTAGCCAGGATCAATCGCAGTGTGTCGTGGCCAGGAAGCTTCATGAAGTAGTCGTGAGTGTCGGATGGCAACTGTTCCAGCTTCATGTGCCCCTGCGCACTGAAGAGGATCACGTTGTCCACGCCAAGCTTATTCAAGACGAAACTGCTATGTGTAGCAATGACCACCTGCTGGGTCCCAGACAAGGCGGCGATCCTCTCGATCAACTGCGCCATGCTCGAGAAGGACAGGTGGTTCTCCGGCTCCTCGACCAGCAGCACGTGGGCCGTGCCGGCTGCCCGCATTGCTAGCTTCATCTTGACCGCGCTCTGCTCGCCTTTGCCGGCGTGAGTAAAGGGAAGCTCATCTAAGTAGGGAGACAAACTGGTCTCCCAGGTCGATCGGGCAGATGTGTCCACCCCTACGCTTAGGCACTTGTTGCTTATGTCACCTGTGCTTTGCGCCAGGAACGTGTTGATTGTCGCTACGTCAGGTTCTTGGGCGAAGCTATGCCGCATCCGGCGGAAACTCGACGATAAGGCGACCCGCTGCGCAGGAGCGAGCACCTGATCGATGATGCTGGCGATGTAGCGGTCTGCCCCCGAGAGCGTCCGGGAGGCGGCCGTGTCGATGATGGTGGAGTCAAAAGGGATGCTGCGGGCGGTGACGCCGTTGTTTGCAAAGGAATACCAGCGTACGGTGTAGTACTCCACGGGCAGGCTGCCGCCCTGATACTGCCGCAGGTATGCCTCAAATTCCTCCCGATAGTCATCATTAAGTTCGATCAGAAGGCGTAGACCCGCGACATCCTCGCCCAGGGAATTGTTGGTGCCGCGCAGGCTGGCAACCGCTGGGTCTCGTCCGAGATAAGCTTCGATCAGTATCCGTGGTGGCGGACCGGACTGCCCCTCCCGCAACCCAGTCAAATATGCCGCCACTGTCGGTTGGTGGAACAAGTAAGGTGTGATCTCGTAGGCAATGCTGCGCCCGTGCAGTTGGCCAGTCACCACGGCATGGATTGCTTCCAGGAGCGTAGACTTGCCCACTTCATTGTTGCCCACGATCAAGTTCATGTGAGCGTTGAGCGAAAGGTCCAAATGGCGGAAAGCCTTGAAGTTCTCGATCACGACGCGTTCGATCGGCATTGTTCACCCCTGCGTTCGACTAACAGCGTTGCGGATTGATGTTTTTGCGGTAGCTTCCATGCCACTTGACCGTGCCAGATCTTGGAGCCCCACCGTGGCTGATCGTAAGCATATATCTACAGAGACGAAGCTAAGACTGTTTTCAGGTGCTGCGGGGCATTGCCAGCGTCCCGAGTGCCTTCAACCTCTGTTCCCTGCTGAAATAGGTGGAGATAAACATATAGCCGAAATGGCTCATGTGATTCCGCACGGGGAGACGGGTCCACGCCATAAAGAAAGACCCACCGAGGATTTTGAGGCCGATTCTTTCGACAATCTCATCCTGCTTTGCCCCACCTGCCATACAATAATCGACAAGGATCCCGACGGATTTAGTCGAAGTACGCTACTAAGCTGGAAATTTAACCACCTTGCCAATTTAGCGCGCAAACAGGGAATTCGTGCCTACGGTGAGCGCCATCAAGTTAGGGGCGCAGTGGTCACAGCCATGAGCGAAAATAAAGCGATATGGAGCGAATTTGCTCCCTCAGAGGGCGCGGCCTTTACATTTAATCCGGAATCCGAAGGGGCTAAAACATGGGCGCAGAGAATGCGGGGTGTCATTCTGCCCAACCACTTTCGCATCCTCGCTATCGTCAACGAAAACCAGTGCCACATGACTGAAGCCGAGCGACAAACATTCGCCAGATACCAGGAACATGTTCGGGGCCTCTCAGAACGTCACATTTGCGGCATCGCCGGTAGTGCTATCCGCTACCCCGCAGAAATGGATGAGATCTTTGCATGAACTGGCAAGTGAACTACGCACTTAGCTACATCTGGAAAGCTCATGGGGCGGCAGCGGCAAAACACCTTCGCGGTGATGCCATTCAGATAACCATGCCCGGTCAACCTGATGCAGTTGCCGTGATCTCGGCCGCCAACACAGTCGATCTCGAGCTAGTCATGCAGTGCCACGCGGAATTTCCGGACATGGATTTCCTGTGCGGATATCGGAAGGAGTGTGCCTTCGATGGCAGGGCGATTAGATATCTGGAGGAGAACGCTATAGGCTGGGGAAGTGCGGGAACACTCGGTTCCGCAATTGGCACGAGCGGCCTAAAGGCTGCTGCCCATAAGGACTATTTTTTTTCGTACCGCCTCATTAGGCAGATCAGGTCCGTCACAAACCTTGATAGAGAGTTTGATCGTGTATTCACGATGACACTCATTACAGGGCGGACCTTTCGGGTAGGCATGATTATGGAGTACGAGCCGACAGCAGACGCCATTCGTACATTCTGGGATCGTTTTGGTCCCATCAATATTGCCTGGAATATCAATCCCAACGGAAACCCCACTAGGAGTGCCATCGAAGCGGGGCGAACACTTGGGTGCGAGGTAATGAAATGGGAAGAGTTGAGTGCACTGATTCGCAGTCTTTGATGTCTGCGCCTGAAGTTGCGAGATACTTGCTTGGATCCTGCAAGTCCCTAGGGAACTTCGAGTCCTTTATGTTTGGATCTTCGCTGTGGGGCGTCGGCAGCGATTTCGATATTTTGATCATTGGCTCTTCGGGCGAACTCCTGTTCGACCTGAAAGCGGAATTAGGAATTGCAGGACGGGCGCTGCCACTTGACGTATTATATATGTTGCCGGCAGAGGCAGAGGAGACGGGGATCCTCGCGAGCTTAGGATGCATACCGTTGGTGGAACTAGCTAAGTCAGAGAAGTGCTGACCTTTGTCATGGTGCATGCGTTGGCGGTGACCTGTCGAAGGCATTGCGCAAAAAGCGCCCTGATAGAAGCAATCACCGTAACGACGCCGCCCGCTCGTTGCGCAGCCTAGAAATGTTTCTGCCTGCCGTGATCGAAAAACGCGCGCGACAGGTCATCTCTGTCTGTATACGATCAGCCCGAGGATGCGGAAGCCGACTCCTTGGGTCCGCCGAACGATCCAGCTGAGCCGCCTATTGAAAGGGGATGATAACGATCCAATAATCGTACTGCCGTTGCCCCGGCGCACTGTGGGAATGATCCCTGGGTATTACAGACACGGACAATTCTATTACCCCATGACGCACCCCCATCTAGAAGAAATTAAAGCGCTGGCGCGCCATGAAGCAGGCCACTACGTCATCAATCGCGCGCTCGGTTTTTCGCCTGGTTACATAAAATTGCGGCTCCTTGGCCCGCTGTCCCTGTACCCAGAGTCCACCCACGCATTGATGCTCCCCGGTCACGACGGTTCCTGCTTTGTGGATGTGGACCAGACTTTGTCTGCCCGGTATGACATCCGAAACTGGCTTGAACGCCGCATTCAAGCCTTGTTTGCGGGGTCTCTGGCGCAATCCATGGTGGACGGTACACCTGACGCCGAAGTGACGGAGGACATCTTGTTGCGAGGCAACGGTGTCGCAGACCATAAGCTCATCGAGGCGTTCGTCTTTCAGGTCCGAAACGTAGAGTGCCCCCTTCTCCCCGAGATGGAAGGCCGCGCGGTGCAACGTCACGCGATCTATGAACGAAACTGGCTCAGGGCCTGGGATCGAGTTATTGAAGAAGCCTCAGTGATCATCGCCCTGGCTGAGGTCATCGTCCGAAGCACGTTGTCAAATACTCTTCATCCACGACTTGGTCCGTCGGAGCCTCAGGAGCCAGGGGTGCTGCCCGCGCAAGTAATCAACGATTTGGGCGTAATCAAGGCACGTTTCGGAACCGCATGACGGCGAATCGTGTTCATCCGCTCACCTTGCCCACCAGGTTGACTTTATTTCTTCCAGCAATCGTTCCGCTACTCGATGCCGGGGACGTCGAGCACACACCGTTGCTGAGCCAGGGAACACATTGACCAATGAGCGGCCACTCGTTGACCAACACAGGTAATAGACCGACCAGACCGGCGAACACCACCCAAAGTAGCATTGGTTCGCAGATTTCAAAGAGGCAACATGACTGCAAGGTCAATGGTAGCTCTCCTGCCAGCACATTTTTTGCGCCGCTATTGCTGATCGGATTGGCGTGCGGGGGCCATCGTGGTGCCGGAGTAGAACCCCGAGCCTGTTTAATCATCATCTGGATCCGCACAAGGAAAGATATGCTGCGACATATAAAATGCTACGTAATCTGGCGAGAGCATTCACAACAGATGCTAGATTTTGCGGTCTTGATTAGCACTGCGGCGCCTCAACTTGATCACGCGCTTCGAGCTTCCATCGCAGATCCAAGTGTATTCCTCGCAAAAAATGCGGCATTCAGACCTTCGGAAATGCCTTATGCAACAGAGCGGCGCGCTCTGCCTATCTACGAGGAGACCCTCGGAGCGACGATGCTCTTATCGATCTTCTCCTACTTTGAGACCTACTTTTTCTCGGTGGTCGATGAGATTTTGGCCTACCATGGTGGAGAAGAAGGGATCGAAAAGCTAATGCGATCCCAAATGAGTACTAAAGTACGGTCGGCAGAGGCGGTCGCTGCATTGACCGGGCTTCGGACGACCTTCAAACCTAGCCGTGCCGATAAGTATCGCTCGTACTCTTCGAAGCTTCGCGATCAGCCGGTCTCCTGGCCGTCTCAACGGTTCATGTTGTATGGCCTGAAGCAGGTCGCTTCCCAGAAGAAACGGTGGAAATCTGCCGACATTCCCGATCTGATGCGAAACCTACTGTGTATGGATGTTCAAGACCAAGATCAAAACCGATTCCATCTTCTTCGCGATGCTAGGAACAAGATTGCTCATGGAAAGGCGCTATCGTATAACCTCAAGAAAGCGATAGATGCGAGTTACTTTCTCCGCACCCTTTCCATGGCGGTCGATGAACATGTCGTCGAGAACTTCATGGTGGTGGAACGCTATGCCCACTAACCCGCAGCACGTTAGGTAGCTGCAGGACGCCCCTGCGCTAGCGGCTTCGCCGTTCAGGCAAGAGCGCGGGCGAGTGTGAGCATTGGTGGCGTATTTGCAGTCTGTTCTATACAGGAGTGACGTTGGCTCAGGCTACGCCTTCGATGCGCCCAAGTCGTGCGGCTCTCTTGAATCATTCGCCGGACGTCGGTGACCGTTACGGAGTGAGGCCGCTTCAAGGCATACGCCCTACCCCGATAACAGTCCCTAATCGCTTGCGCTCCATAATCCGCTGTCAGCGCGGTGCCGCTGACCTGGCCACATCCGAGCTCTTCTGCACTTTCGCCGATCCCGCCCGGAACACCGCGACGCGCGAAGAAGAAACCTCGCTGGGTGCGCAGATCCTTGTCCGCCTCGAACACCAGAAGCAGGTGGAGCACTGCGACACGACACCAGGCATCGATCGGCTGCGGGTCAACGCCTTGGAAGAAGGCCGGAAGGTCGCGCCGGTGGCACCAGCACCATTCCCGACTCCTGCCAACGAACCAGCGAAGGCGGCCCCAACGACGGAAACAAACGACGAGAAACGCGCCAAGGCGGAACGCCTGTGAAAAGGCTACCGGGACCTCATGGATCGGAAACCTGGACGGAAGGTCGAGCACCGGATTCGCATCCGCGACTGACATGAGCGAACGACGAACCTTAGATGTTGTCTCGTCCAGCGAGACCGCGGTGAGTAATATCATCGTCCACCACCACAGCGCGGACGGGCGGCATGGACAAGGAACTCTTGCGGCGACTGGGAATCGGCAATGCAGCGGCCGATTTCATCGAGGACCAAAATGCAAAGCATGCGGCCCTTGGCCTGCTGACCCCCGGCACCCTAGCTGCCGGTGAAATCAAGAGGATGCAAGACGCATGTGATCCGATGCGGACGATCAGGGAGGCCGAGCGCCGCGTCTTCTATGACCTGAGCGGAGCATTCAAGCACTTCGAGCAGCAACAGTTGTCGGCTTCACTGGGAATCGCTGCGGCGGATTCATTCAAAATCGGAGAGACCGCGAAGGGGCTCTTTCGCATGAAAGAGGTCTCGGAGCGCTTGTTCCACGATAGCACGATTGCGAAAAGCTGGCGTGCATCGTCGTTGGCCTCCGAGGCATTGAAAAACCGCGTTTCGCTGGGCGCCACTTCGCAAATGGCTCGTGAAGCATTCGAACGTTCGACGAACTTTGCATTGCCGACGCTGACTGTAACCAAAGGTTATCTGGAAGTGTTCCAGCGCCAACAGGCGGAATTTCTAAGGGCAGCTCGCGTCAGCATCCTGGGTGGTGGTGTTGGGGACGCCCTTGCACGAATGCGAAGTCCCTGGCTTGATCTCAACAACGTCACTGGCTCAATCAGCGGCGTGGTCGGCCTTCATGCACTCGGGCAATCGCTTTTCATGCGTCCCTCGTTTGACATCGAGACAACTAAATTCGTGAGGAGCGCATTGGGAGACTGGCGTGATTTCACGTCGACTCCTGGTGTCAGCGTTCACGAACCTGAGGATCGCGAGGGTCTTTATCGCGAGCGCGGCCTCGAACCAACGCTCGTTGGCTTTCCTGCTCAGGCTTTCGACCAACTGGCCGAGGATACTGGGCTCACAACTGAAAGCAGCGCCGTGCTTGCGTTGTTTGATGCAGAAATACCGGTCGCTGATTTCACGGCGGCTGAGCAGCACCGCACCAACGTCGCTTTCCAGCGGCTGTTGAGTTTTGAGCTGTATTTACGTTGCTTTATCAATGACGCAATGACGAGTGCTTTCGGCGAAGATTGGCCGCGTCACCGACTTCCGAACGGCATCCACGATGGCTGGCAAGAGAAACGATCAAAGGCGGAAGCGCAAGGAGGAAATGTGTGCCGGTTGATCGATTATGCAGACTTCACCCACTATCTGCTGATCATTCAAAAAGCAGACAACTGGAAGACGGTCTTCAAGTCCGTCTTCAACCGGAAAGAGGATGTAGTCGAATCGCTCCAGCGGTTAGCTCCCCTTCGCGTGGATACGATGCATGCGCGCCCGTTGAATATCACCAATGCCGATTTGTTGATGCTTTACGTCGAAACGACTCGAATCGTCGGGGCGACGCGAATGCATGCTGGACGACTGCAATAGCTCTCGTTCTAAGAAGCAATTGGTCAGTCTTCAACGGCTCGTGTCCCCCTGATCAGCGCCCCTGCAACATTGGCAACCTCCGGGAAGACCAAAAAAGCGGCGTGCACAGCATCCGCCGTGATGGGCTCAATGCTGGACGGATGACCAGCGTCGTTGCGGATGGCCCGGATCTGCTGGGTAAATGCCGGCCAGTAGGCCTCGTAGCGCTCTTTGAGCTCACCAGCGAACTGTTGCTTCTGCTGATCGAAGAATGCCTTCAACGCATCGAGCACCCGCTTGATGCGCCAATCGTTCAATGCCTCCGGTGCCTTTTCATTCAGGCGTTGAGCTCTCTGCAGCACGGCGTCCCTGACGTCCGCAGCGAGCCGTTCGGCCGCTCCGCCCAAGAGCACAGCACCGGCTTTGTGTAGGCCCGCCACGTAGCAGTCGAGAGCCTCGGTCAGATAGGACATGGCAATCGGACTGATTTCGGCGACCCGCGCAAGGTGCGCAAGGTAGCCCTGTGGGTTGGCCGGATCTCGCTGCGCGTGTTCGAGAACGGCCATCCCGCGCTCTGTGAAATGGCAGAAGGGCGGATCAGGGTTGTCGAGATTGAATCCCCAAGCCAGATAGCCCGTTCGGAAGAGTTCCTGCCATTCCGTTAGCAAGTCCTGCTCGGCTTGCTGATCTCTACGGATGCCGAGTGCCCTCGCCGCCTCGCCCAACACCTGACCTGCTTGAAGGTTTCCTTCGTCTCCCGGCCTTGGGCGGCTCTGCTCGAGCACGTCGAGCAGCGCGGCACGAATTCTTGGATCAGCCATGTGAATCCCTCACTGATTTCAACACTTCAGCTGCGAAAGCGCAGCGCACAGGGCTTTTTCACTTCAAGCACGAATGGCATGTCGTTTGAACAATGCCTCGAAGAAGTTCCTGACCAGTAGATCGGCTTCTGACGACATCAACTCCGCCGCGCCGAATCGGAACACTTCGTAACCGGCAAGTCGAAGGTCCCGGTCAGCATGCATCATCGCCGCGTACCTCCCGACATCGCCCCGCCCTTCTCCATCGCAGTAGTGGTGTTTGCCGTCGACCTCAATAACCACGCGAACCGCATGGGGCAACAACAACAAGAAATCCATTCTGAATCGAAGGAGTGCATCCCGTCCCCTCCGTTTTACCGTCTGCGGATCCCAATGAAGCCATACCTCGGGAAGCAAGGCAGGCAGGTGAGGCACCGCCTGCCCAAATCCCTTGTAGAACGCTTCGAATAGTTTTCGCTGAGGGGGTGAATTCGCCGGTAGGCTGTAACGCAACCTCAGATACAGACTCTTCTTCGCTTCCGCCTGGTCTGTGATCTGTTCTTTCTCTGACCACCATTCCAGGAGATCGGCCCACCGAAGTCCTTCGGCACCAATGGGCCGGTCGTAGACGAGCACCTTATCTGCGTTCGTGACGATTTCGATCTCATTATTTACTGCGTCGCGAAAACGCAGGTCGGGCTTCTCAGATGATGCAAAGATCAAGTTTTTTGCGGATCCACGAACCCCGGTGTGGAGGGACACGACTTCGAACACGGGGTAACCGTCTGCCGCCCCGGTTTCCCGAAGCTCCAACCCAACGCCCTTAAGCGGCTCGTTGACTGCAGCGACAAACGCGCGCTGTTCTGCCTCGTCGGGTCGAACGTCTGAGGACGCAAGACCTTCCAGGAGCAGCGTGAAGCGCCTGTCCGAACAGTCGAAGGCACCCAGTCGATCAAAGAGCTCCTCCGCGTTCCAGTCACCGGGGTTGAGGTGGACGTGGCGGTCAATCTGCGACCGAAGTGATGTGGAGCTTGCGCCAAGAATCATTTCCAGCGGGTCGTTGTCCACCACCCACAGTGTCTCAAGCAAACTGTCGAAATGACGGGTATCCAAGAAAAGCGCAACGCCATCGATCGCTCGAGCCACTTCTCGACGCGTGCGCTTGGCGACTTCTGGGAACCGGTCCTCCCAAAGAAGATCTTGGACTAAATTTCGATCGGCTGCGCTCGGTGGGTGGAGCTGAAGTAAGCGCTCGGCGATCTCAGGGAGGTCGCCGTCTTCGAGCGCAACAAAACAACTTTCCATCCGCTCCCGCTTCGATCCTTCGTTGACCGGCGAAGGCAATCCGAGGTCCGAGCAATAGCGGACCAACGTGGTGTGGGTGTGTGCAACACCCCCGGCCACGACCAGACGTTCTAGCACTTCTCGCAAACGATCGAAGTTCATCGGGGTGGTGAGTTAACCGCCAGCACGATCTGATCACGGATGTTTCGCCCCTGCTCATCGACCTTCTGAGTCATTAAATACACCCCCTTTCCCGCGCTGCGCTTGGCCCAGAGGTCGCCGATCGACCGTTTCTCCTCGCTGTCGTCGTTGGAGAGTCCACCTCTCCGTAGTTGAGGCTCTTCACTGGCTTCAGAAGGCGGTAGGGCGCAAGTGCAGCCCGCGTGAGATCTTCATCGCGTTGGAACCGCGACAGCAACGGCATCCGGTAACCCCTCGTCAATCACTCCCTCGATTATGCCTCTCCTCGTCGCAAGAGCCGAGACTTGTCGGGGCGGAAACAGCAGTAGGGCCGGAAAAACCCGGCCCTCGTCTGCCTTCAAAGCACATCGGTCCGCTCAGTGGCCGCCGTTTGCCTGTGCCGCCTTCCGTGCATCGAACCAAGCCTTCATCTGCGCCACCGCTCGTCGGTCGTCGCAGTCCGTGAGAAACGTCCTGGCTATGTTGTGTCCGTGCGCTGGACAGCCGTTCCCCCTGTCGACTTTCAGCGCACACGCCACCTCGGTGGCGAGCCCCCGACGCCCCACGCGATTGAACTGCACCCCGGAAGTTGGACACTCTTCCAACCTCTGGGGTGTTTTTCATGGCGAAGTACGACGAGCGATTCAAGCTCAAGGTGGCACGGGAAGGTGCGCAAAGCACCACCCCGTTGAGG
>Ga0182007_10000268_pt1 | contig 34639 bp, 42 predicted proteins | sample Sormic07211113_1_FD_123023 | JGI IMG/M metagenome (GOLD analysis project Ga0182007, IMG submission 123023) | Rhizosphere microbial communities from Sorghum bicolor, Mead, Nebraska, USA - 072115-113_1 MetaG | ecosystem: Host-associated > Plants > Roots > Rhizosphere | place: USA: Nebraska...
GATACCGCCATGCATAAAATCCAGACGCCAGAAACCACAAAACCCCTGACTTCTCTCGAAATCAGGGGTTTTGTGTATATCGAATTTGGCGGTGAAGGAGAGATTCGAAACTACCCGTTTGCGGTTTTTTGAGCATGCCCCCCCGGTTTATAAGGGCTGCAGAGGAGCGAGATTTTGAATCTCAGTCCCATGCCAGTCCCATGGGTTTTGCACACCAGGTTACAGAACAGGGTCGCGAAGGCCATCTCGACGATTCATGTTGACCCCCGGGAAAAAGGTAATTTTGGTAATGCAGCATGAGGGGACATTTGGAAGCCTTAAAAGTCGAGGCCTTGAGAGAATTCCGCAGAGGTAATAATTTAGTAAGTATGAGGTTAGAAAATTACCTTTCCCATGGGTAATCCCTGATAGCCCTCAAACCCAGTAAAATCGGGCACTTCAGAAAATATTACCCTCACCCTTACCTAAAATTACCCTTTGAGGTAATGACTGAAAGCCAAGCACCATAAGGGCTGTAGTCCACTTTCATCCCTCGCTTACCAAAATTACCCTTTTCCCACCCCACGTTTGAAAATATCCGTACGGCAAATCCCAAGCAACCGCTTTCGGGTCCAACCTGGAGCACTCTCGCTGCTATGCTGGTTTCTTTCAAATGGAGCCAGTACCAATGCCAAGAGAAGATGCTTTACCCGGGAGTTCGATGCGTGAGGTGTTCGATGTATTCCAGCGCGCGCATCAATGATACGCGCTCATCTTTTCATGACCGGGCCAACAATGCTGGTCGAGCAACGGACTTGAACCGTGGACCAAGGGATTATGAGCCCGAGTTAAAGTGCCGTGATCATTGGTCATCGTCAGCAAAATCAATGGTTTCAGATCAGGCCTGTGCATATATGCAGAAATGAAATCTTCCTAAATTGGACGGATCATTGATTGGCCTTGCTCATAACGGCGCAGGTGGCGCGACCGCCGTGTAGGCTTGAGCGCGCATCCTGTCAATCTCTTCAATTCTTGCCAGTCTGGCCAGTAAATCTTCCTTTGGATCGTAAAAAGGAGGCCGTTCAGGTGGTGGGATTTTGTATTTCTTACAGAGAGATTCGATTTGTCCAATTGCTCTTAACGCAAGCTTCGACAGGTTTTCATCCCGGTACCGGTAATACTCCTCGTAGTCAGGTGGGGATGCTTGATCCCCGACAGAATCCATGCCTTCTTTGATGGCGTTGAGTCGATTGGGCATCGACATGATGTCGTACATCAGCTGGGTGGGTAGTGCCCGATAGTCACCGCCTTCAGGAAGCGCGAAGTCGGGGTTTGGAATAGTGCTATGGGTGTAGCCCTGATCATCCGTGAAAAGTGGATCGTTTACCGCGTTGTAACATTCGCCTACCAGCTTATCCAGGACGAGTACCAGTCGAATTCCTAAATGCTGCGCTTCGATTTTTTGCTTTTTGCACGAAAGGCGCGATTCCTTTATCCATCCCAAGGCGAATAGGATCAAAGAACCGGTCGTTGCGATGACACCTCCAAGAGCGACTTTCCCAACGTCAGTAGCGAAGAACTCCCACATTTGATCTATCCCCATCCAAAGTTCAGGTGCTTCAAGGCTGTGCAAAGGCCGAAATTCAAGGTGCGTCCCGGCCACCGTGCCTTCTGTCTAGATCGACTCTGATTTTGGAAACCCGCTCACTGCAGGATTATCGACCCGTTACGAATTCGAAAACTGCGCAAATCTATCCTTTTTTGGGATCTGATCCCCGTACACAAAGGCTTTGAGCTGTGGGCTTCATGATCCGGCTTGCCGCAAGCTTAGTGCAGGGTTTCTGCATTTTCTTTCAAACCTTTGCATCTCGTGCAATCGCCGACTTCCATACTAGCCCCCCGACATCGCTAGGCGGGAAGTCAGCTTGCACTACATCCGGGTTTGCAAAAAAAACGGACGCAAAGCCCGTCGGCGGGAGGGGGATAAGTGCTTTTTCAGCAGTTTTTTTCACGGTGGCGGGATTTTCCCAGGACGGGCTGTGATCCTCGCCCATGCGATCAACCTAGCGCCGATAGCCGTCAGTCGCTCTCTTGATGTGTGGTAACAAACCGCTCGATATACTGTTTACATATACAGTATTCGAAAAGGTGGGTATGGCCGATGAATAGGGAATCTGTGGGAACCGTAATCCCGGAGTCATCTGAAGTTGTGCGGTGGCGAGTCATGCTGCGCGATGAGGCCGCATTGCTCGCAATGCCCGGTGCCCATCACAAAGCATTGCTTAGGCAAGCCCATACTCTGCACCAGGACCGCCTAATCAATGCTGATCACCTCAGCGATATGCTTGAGCTGGCGGACGCGGCGCTGGCCTTTGCTGTCGAGTCGCTTCTTGATCTCGACGGTGACGAGTAGGAGACCCAATGTACGTATTGGTCACACCTATGCGCTTACGTGGCGTCGCATTAGATCCCAAGGAGCGGCGCCGCTATCCGGCAATCAGGGGCAATGTCATGGTCAACTCTACTGAATGCCATGAATTAGGCCGAGCAGCTAACGTTGCTCGCGTAAAGATAGGAATGCCGCTCGATCCGGATCCATTGCCGCCATTGCTTGATGCAACGCTGGCAGGGATGGCCGTGACGGGTTTTGTGTTGAGCGGCATCGAGTACATCGATGGCTGCGCCTACGCGCAGTCTTGGTGGTGCCGGCAGGGATAGAAGGATGCAGGGGCCAATGGCCCCTGCTAGTGACGCGTTATATTTCCCGAGCGAGAACGAACAGGCGCACAGTCCAATAAGCTGCTTGGAGCGCTCGAATCATTTCTTCAGGTAGATAACGATTTATAAGTATCTTCATATAAAGATGCTCAGAGAGTTGGCGGGAACCGCTACCTGCAAAGGTGCGGAGTGTCCTACCCGTTTAGCAACTCAACCCGCCGACACAGAAACTTATCCACGCAACTCGTTAAATAATGATTATTTCCAAATTAGGAAAAAGTCACAACTAAACTCATTTGACAAGTATTCTTGCTTGACTGGTCTGTCACAGAGCCATACTCTTCGAAATTCCGGTATCAAAGAAGCAAAGCCTCGGGTAGTTGGGAAGGATGCTAACACAGCTTTTCTGACGTGGAACAGCCAATGCGGCACATCCGAGGAACACAATAAAGCCCGGCTCCGCCCGGGCTTTGTTGTGTCTGGCGCCCGGGCGAGAGCGCCGATTTGACACCGCTGCCTGAAACACAAGGGTTTGGTTGAGGCGTTGATCAAATTTGTTTACCGATATCGGTAAACTTTCGTCAACACAAGTAAACACTATGTCACGAAAACTTTCCGACAGACGGTCGGCGACAACTAATTGTATCAAACAGGGCGCCCCCACCCATCTTCCACACTTAACTGTGGAACCATGTACGAATACCGCATAACCATTTATGCCAGCACACTCTCAATAGTAAAACACGCCTACTGCGTAACGCGCTTTAATACCCCGGCGTGGGATGCAGCCAATGCACTGTTCGTGGAAAAAGCAGCCGCGTTGGAAGGTGCCGGACTCGGCCCGTGAACGTGTGCAGCAATCTGAGCATTCATCTGTTCCAGCAGGTCGAGCACATCGCAGACAACCTGGAACAAGTTCACGCTTTCCGAGCCAATCCAATTCTTCGGCGCTTCCAGGCGTTGTCCCTGGCTGGCCACACTTTGACGAACACCCTCGATCCGCTCCTGCATATCACCGCCCACCGTGGCGTTGTGCTTCTGCCCCACTACCAGGTTCAGATCCCGACCGGTTGCCTGGTGCAGATCATCCACCGCCGCCAGGCTCGCCGACCCGCCCGACAGCAGCTTGAGCGCGCCCAGCGCCTCGATCTTTTTCACACCACCCACAGTCTCGGTCGAGTGGTTGTCGACGGCTCGCGTATGGCTCTGGAACTGCTCGCGGTTGTCCAGGGCTTCAACCTCGCGCTCGATCGCTTGATCCCGGATCTTGCCATCGGTCTGGCGTAACCAGTTGCCGTCCGCGTCGACGCGCTGCTGGGCGGTGCCGCTGTGCTGCCACACCTGGTCGCCTTTGGGCACCTTCGGCATGCTCAGCCCGTGAGGCAAGATCGATTGGATATAGGGCTTGTTCGGTAGGCCGTAGGCGAAGCACACCACAACCCGCGTCCCTTCCTCTGGAAAGGCGTAAATGCCCATTTCCTCGCCGCCGGTGGGCAGTGGCAGCGGCACGCCGGTCAACGGCGGCATGGCCGGATCTGGCGCGTCGTCAGGGCCGAGAACAACAATGTCCACCGCGTAGCGCGGACGGAAGTCGTCGCAAAGTCCGGCGTCCGCCGGCGCATCGGCCACGGCTGTGACCTGGGCGAATCGTGGCAGGTGATAACCGCCGGTGAGTTCGGGAAATTGGCGCTCTACAGCGCGGCGGATTGCGTCTTCCATCGGATAGCCATCTGGTCATTGGCGAGCGCCACACTGGTGACGCGCTCGCCGGCGTTGATCGTTGCACCTGGTCGTAGCCCCGGAAGGGCCGCGACCATTGCGCTCTGGTTGCCCTGGTAGCCGTCGAAAAGCTCCGTGGGGATCTGCAGCGGCGCCCGGGCGCCAAAAAAACTGTCGGCCCAACTGCCGGCAAACACTTCGCCGTTGCCCAGCTGGTGCCAGGTGAAGTCCGGAATGCTGAACACGCGGGCCAGACTGTCCATCGCCTGGTAGCCGGCGGCGAGGCTGTAGAAATACGGTGCTTTCATGCCGGCATAGGGTTGATCCGGAACACGAAAACGCAGGCCGGTCTGCTCACTGATAGCGGCCAGCACGGCGCGCAGGTCAACGTGACGCAGATTCAGCGGCAAGGGGTTGGCCAGCACAGCGGCCAGCTCGCGGCAGAACAGCACCTGCTCCACCGCGTTGGCGGCAGTGCAGCGCTCGACGTAGCCGATGAAATGGCGCTGCAGCGTCCGATCGTTATAGCCGATATCCAGCGTGACCAAGCCCTTCAGCGGCTCGGCAGACTGAACGGTGAAGTTCGCCCGCCCTGGACTGGTGGCGTCCAGCCGGACGTCTTCCTTGACCAGGGGAACAGACGCGCCATTGATCGACAGAACCTTGTGCAGCTTCACTTCTGCTCACTCCCCAGCCACTTGTCTACACGGCCCAGCACCTTTTCAAACCCGCTCAATTCCGGATTGTCGCCGGAGCCGGAGCCGCCGCCCTCCCCGACCCCGCTGCCCGGGGCGCCTTGGGCGTCAACCTTGTTGCCGGCGCGTCGTCCCTCGACCTTTTCCGGGTTCGATTCGCGCTCGCTGAGGGTGAATTGCACCAGCCAGGCTTTCAGGGTGTCCGCCTCCCGGGCGCTGACACCTTCGGAGAACTCCACCTGACGCACGCCGAAGGCCTCGGCGGTGTCATTCACCACGCGGTACAGATGGAGCTGACCACCGCTTGCCGTGGCTTCGGCCATGCGCATCAAGTCAGTCAACTGCACCCGATCGACGAAGGGGATCATCAGCGACACGGCCAGCGTCTTGGGCTTGAAGCCCTTGTGCGCCTTGTCGGTGTTGCTGGTCTGCCCGGACATATCGCCGCTTTCAATTCGCAGGTTAGCTGTGACTTTGAGGTTCTTCCCCTGGACTTTCTGCCCGTCGAGTAACAGCGTCATAGGCCCACCAGCTCCTGTACAAAACTCAGCCCTTCCTTGGTGCCGACCAACAGCATTCCCGCGCACTGCACCCATTCATGACCCGGCGCGTCACCGCTCAGCAACTCCTGGCGCAGCTCGCTGGAGTTACCCGGGCCGATCAGGCGTGCGCGGATGCTGACATCCGGATTGCCCTCGGCCAGCAGATTTTTCAGGTCAGCCAGTTGTTGATCCCGGCCCTTTTGCTGGGCGACTTTGCGAGCGGCCAGCGCTGCCAGATCGCCCAGCGGCGAGCTATCGGCGGCGTAGCCCTCCAGCACGGCCAACTGGCCGGCCATGGAGTGTTTCGCGGCCTTCACCACCGTGCAGCGCTCCAACGGCAGCGCTTGCCAGCGCGGGAGCGGGCCGGCGCCGGGGATCTCCCACTTTTCGCTCTCCAGCTTCATCAGGTGCTGGGCGCGCCGTTCCGTGCGCACCAGGTCGGGAATCGGCAGCAATGCATTGAACCGCGACAGGCCGCTGGCCAACTGCTCCAGGCGCGTGCCCAGGAACAAAATCGACAGGGCATATTGCGGCCCCGCCGGACGCCCGTTGTCGGTCGCGTCCTCCAGCTTTCTGGCCAGGTGTTCCAGCACGTTCGGCGCCGACAGGAACCGCTGATAGCCTTGGCCCTGGCCGATGCCACTTTGAAACGGCGTCACCACCAGGCACGCCGGCACCTGGCCCAGTTGATCGGCCAGCGCCGCCCGACCGGCTTCAATGGCGCCTTTCGCGGCCTCCGCGACTGGCCCCGGGTTGGTGTTGGCCAGCCCGTCCAGACCGGCCAGCCGTTGCGCGGTGCTGACCAGCTCGCCGGTGGCCAGATCCTTGGCGGCGGACAGCCCGCCCATCCATTGCGTGGCCTGCTCCGGCCATTGCATCGTCACCGGTGCCCAGTTCATGCCGGCGGCGTCCAGGTGATGGCTTTCATGGCCTTGAGGTTTTTGTCTTTCAGCGCTTTATCCACAGACTGACGCAACGATTCCGCGCACTGCTGGGCAGCCTGGCGAAAGCGCACCAGGTCATGGCTGACCTTCTGCAACTGGGCGATAGTGTGAGGCCGGAAAGCCAGCACCTGGTCGGCGCCGGTACACGGGTAAACGTCATCGAGTCCCAGCAACACCTGGGCGTTCAGGTTCACCTGGTCATCGATGGCGCTGCTATAACGATGCACGTCACCCAGCGCGCTGGAGTTGAAGCCGCCGGCGACGTACTCGGCGCAGTCAGCCCCGATCATCTGCAGCTTTTTGTCCCGAAGTGCAGCCAGCACGGCATCAATGTCATCGACCCATCCGCCGCCCTTCCAGATCTGGTTCGGCCCGGGTTTGCTCATGGTGTACCCCGCCGGCACCGGTTCGAAACCTTCGAGCGTGCGCGGCTCGCCGGTCGCGGTGCTGTACACCACGACGCCGCCGAAGTAGTCCACAAGCTGCCAGGCGCTGCCGTTCCACCACGCGGCTTTGTGTTCGGGGATCGGCGGCGGCGCGGTTTCCACGCAGCCGCCGGGGATCATGTACACGCCCGGTTCCAGCGGCGATTCGTCCGCCTTCACTGCACCGACGAGGATGCCCAGGTGGTTGGTTTGATACACGAGTTTTTCGGTCATGCTCGATCTCAATACTTGATGCAGAAAAGAAGGGCCATGTTTCTAGGCCGGGTTTCGGATCCGCCAGCGGCGGCGACGGTCACGCCGTGGGTGTGCGCGCCGCCGGCGCCGATCCCAACGTTGTGCGCGTGGTTGCCGGCGGCATCCATTCCGACGGTGTGCTGGTGATGCCCTGCCCAGGACGTTTCGTGTGCCCCGCCCGATTGCTGAACCGAGTTCATGCCGCCGGCGCCCTGACCGATACCGGGCGAACTGGGCGCGGAGTGGTTGTGCGCGCCTTGGGCATCTGTCCATGCTCGGTGAGCGTGATTGCCCTGGGCGTCAGTCCAGGCGGAGTGGATGTGGTCGGCCACCGCTGCGGCCGAGGCGCCGTGCGTGTGGGAAAAAATCATCATGTCCTGAAAGGTGCCGAACACCCGTCCAGGATCAAGGCCACGGCCATCGTCCACCGCACGCGGGAACAGGCCGCGCAGATCCGGCAGGCCGAATGTCGTCGCACCGTCACCCTCGCCGAACACGATGCCGATGCGGGCAAAGAGCGCCGCGAAGGTCGTGCGAGACACCACGGCTCCGTTGCACTTGAGCCAACCCGGTGGCGCCGCGTTCATTGCGAAAGCGGAGACCATGCCGGCCATCGAATCGCCGACCTGTGTTTTCAGCTTGTTCAGCGCTGCAGTGGTGGCGAGGATCTCGCTGCTGTTGGTGTCCGGATCGTCACTTTTGGCGTTCGGCAGGTTGCCCAGCTTCACGTCTTCTTTTGTCGTTCCCCGTGCGCGCAGGTTGGCGTAGTCCCCGTCACGCGCTGCGAAGTGCTGGACGAGCGGCCCACCGATTGGCTCGGGCTGTCGTTCGTCCCAAAACGCCGTGGGGGACGTGTAATGGGCGATCGGCACACAGTAGTGGCGCACGCCCGCCGAGTCGGTGTAGTCGGCCTTTTCGCCGTAGACAATTTTCCACGTTGCCACCCGATCGTTTAACTGGCGTTCCAGGCAGACGTCGAGTGTGATTTTTCCAGCAGGGATAACACCGGTGAAGGCCCAAGGCTTTGACATGAACACCCGGATGCCTTCGATGTAGGCCGTACCGGTTCCCAACTGGAACCCGTTTTCGCTCTTTCCGAACGCCAGTGAGTTTCCGAAGAAACAGGCGCGCCCGTAGATTTCACGATTGCTCAGGCGCTCGCGCTCATCGATGCCGGCCAGACGCACCGTAAAGTCGTGCTGCCAGGTGCTGGCATCGATCGTGACGCCGGTCAGCGCCTGGGCGCCGTCGAAGGCCACCAGAAAGTTGCGGGTGACGTTGTTGCCGATCTGCAGCGGCGGGATGTTCTTGCGCTTCTGCTGCAGCGGTACATAGGACACCGCGAACAGCAGGCCGTCTTCATCTTCAAGGCCGACCCAGTTGAAGTCCCAGTCGCCAATGTCGGAACCCAGCTGGGCGCTGTACACGACCTGGTTGGGGTTCACGAAACCGGCGTTTTCCTTGGGAATCTCGTAGGTCTGAGCGATCTGCGCTGCTGGGGGCTTGCCAGCGGCACGATCCACCGGTGCTTCGGTGTTCAGCCCGGGCACGTTGGCAAAGATAAATTTCGTGATGACCAGGGGCTTTTTCTGGCTTTGTTTCAGGGCGATCTGGCCTTCACCGGCCAACGTAATACTGGCGCTCACAATGCGCTCCTACAGGCTGGCGACCAGCGTTTGCTGGTCGTCGTTGAAATCGATAAGGCCCACTTGAAGGCCCACGGGGGTGATGGTCACGAAGTCGTAGCGCCGGCACGTCCGACCGTATTGCTGGATCAGCACGCGCAGCAGTTCGGGATTGAGCGACAGCTGCGCGTTGCTGAATTTCAGCAGCACCACGTCCCAATCGCGGTCGGGCTGGCGTTCCTCGATCTCGACATAGCCGACGCCCAGGCGCTCGAAAATGCGCTTCATGCCGGCGGTGCTGCCGGCGTCGACCGAGTTGATGAAGGCGAATTTCACCCGCAAGCGGAACAGCGATTCCGGCTCGCCAGTGAAGCGCGTCACGTCGCGCTGCCAGGCCCACAGCTCAAGGATGCTCAGGTGGCAGGTGTCGGGATCGATCTGCGAGTAAGGCCAGCGCAGCCAGCCGGTGACGGTTTCCCACCAGGACTGTGCGGCAGTGGTCAGTTTCGACAGCTCGGTGCCGGCGAGCCAAAACGGCAACTTGAGCTTTATCACTTGATGTTCACCGTCAGGTTCTCCAGCCGGGGAATCGACAGGCCGTTGACCACGTCGACCATGGGTGTGAACTTCACCGCCTCGATACCAGGAAACTGCCGGTGTAATTCCTCACCCAAACGGCTGGTACTGAACCTTGATTGCGGATAGGTCAGGGTGGGCTGGTAGTCCCGGGGCGTGCTTTCGCGATACGCGGCCCGCACAAACAGTTCAACCTCTTGCTTGAGTTCGGCGATCTGCGCGGCGGTCTGGTTGGCGAACGGCCAGACGTTCACCACAAGGTTGGTCGGCGTTTCAGGCATGACCATGGCCAGCAAGTCGTCGCCGTGGCCGTGGTTTCCCTGGTCGCGGATATGCGCGTTGATTTGCTCCAGGTACGTCGCCGCCGGCACACCTGCATCAAACAGGATGTAGGCGTTAGCGCTGCCGGGGCCACGCGGGGCGCCGTGTTCGAAGTACACGCCGTCAGGGCGCACGCCGGGAAAGGCGGAAATCATGGCGCGATAGACCGCGTCGGTGTGCCACTGGTTGACCGCCGAAAACTGGTTGCGCACGCGCAGGCGCAGCTGCTCGTTGGGTTCCGGATCTGCGCCTGGTGAATCCAGCCACCCATCTTTGTTGACCACCTGCACGATGCCAGGGATCGGCGCCGGCAGGATCGCGTAATAACCCGGCGCCAAGTTAAAACCACTGCCGGCTTCGATCGCCTCGACAGGAACGTCCAGCTGCAGCTGGCCCTGCTGGAACGTCGCCGGCGCCGTCGTCACCAGTTTGTAGACGTTCCCGTTGATCGCGGCAGACTGCACCACGATGCCCTTTTCCAGCTCCAGCACACCGTCCGGAATGGCCCGGGTAAACAGCAATTTGCCCTTCGCCTTGGTCGCGCCTTTGCGCTCGACGTTGACCGCCCATGCCAGCGTGTCCAGCCAGGCATCGACCGCCGTTTTCACGAAGAAATTGGGCAGCACGGTCAAGCACAGGAAGTCCAACAACCACAACACCGGCTTGGTGACTAGCGCGGTCATCACCCGCCAGAACGGCGAATAACTACTGGTGTTGGCGACTTTCGCGCCCTGGGCTTCCACCTCTTTTTCCCAAGCAGCCTTCAAGCCTGCTTCGGTGGTCGGGATGCCAGTATCGGCAATCACCTTTTTGAAATCGACGCTCACAGACTTACCTCGATCGATCCGAATTTGATGGTTTTCGCGGTGACCAGGTACACGCCTGGCGCCTGCTCGGTGATGCGCGCCGTACCCGGCACCAGACGCACGTCGTCTTCCACCAGCAGTTCCATCTGCTGGATGCAATCGCGTTGGCGCAGGCGGTCACGCTCGGCCACCAGCGTCACCAGCAGGCCGCTGTCGCGGATCATGTGGGCGATGTCCTGGGCGATGCAGGCGCGGTCATCAATCAGCCTGGGCTGGTTCGAAGGATCGAGCGCCAGGTTGTTGTCGGCGATCAGCAAATCCACGTATTCGCTCATCCGCCCACCGCCATCGCGACCATGTTTTCCATCTCCAGCGGCGTCATCTGCTTGCCGGTGTGGATGTTCACGTTTTCCACATGCGTGCCCTTGTTCTGGCTGCTGTTGTTGTTCTGAATACTGGTCAGCAGGCCACCCGGCGGCACTGCAGACGGGCGTGCCGGCGACAGGCTGGGAATGGCCGCATTGATGGTCTGCTGGGCTTTCTGCGCGGTGTTGGCGGTATCGGAAGCGCTGGTGGCCGCGTCGACGCCTGGCACTTCGGGCATACCGCCGAAACGTGCCTCGATGTTCACGCCCGGGATGCTGTTCAGCAGCTCGATCACGCCGTTTACGGCCTTGGTGAAAATACCGACGATGCTGTCCCACGCGGCCTTGGCCATGCCCGACCAGCCGCCCATGGAGTTGAACCAGTCGGACAGTTTCTGGAACGTTTCGGCAACGGCTTGGAACGCGGCGGTGTTCATCAGGGCCGTCGTCCATTCGTCCCAGTAATAGACCGCTGCAGCGATCGCGGCGACCAGGGCAACGATGCCGACCACGATCCACACCACCGGGTTGGCCAACAGCGCCGCGTTCACCAGCCAGATCGCGCCCTGCCACAGCAACATGGCGCCACGAATGACCGCCAGAACGGCGCTCAGCGTGTGAATCACCACGACGTAAGCGAGGATCGCCAGTTTCTGCAGGATGAACATCGCGACCGTGCGCAGGCCCATGGCCTGGAACAGTTTCCAGACGGTAAGCATGCCCAGCCACGTCATCCGCGCGATGCCCACCACCATGGTCAAGGCTGACATGGCGGCGACGATGCCCATGATCGACAGCGCAGTGATGCCGACCACGCGGGTGATGTTGGGGAACAGCTGCGACCAGCGCACCAGCGTTTTGCCAATGTCGACCATCTTGGCCATGAACGGCGACAGCACCGGGATCAGCACCTGGCCGAACACCACGCGCATGACTTCGACCAGAGACGCCCACTGCTGCCACGGATCGACCATGGCCCGCGCCATCTGCTCGGCGTTCTCCAATCCGCGCACCTTGCCCAGCTGCTCGATGCCGTTGCGCAGCCGATCGGAATCCTTGGCCAGCGCGCCGATCACCTGGGCGCCTTCGCCGCCGAAGGCCTCCATCAGCTTGGCACCCGCCGACGCACTGGTCAGGTCACCGAACTTGCCTTGGAGCTTGTCCAGGATGGTCATCATCGGCAGCATTTTTCCTTGCTGGTCGGTGAACTTCATGCCCAGCTTTTCCGAGGCGGCGCCGATGTTTTCGAAAAACGCCTTGTAGCGTCCGCCGGCGTCGCCGCCTTCCATGGTGCTGCTGAGCGTGCCGATCACCGCCATCTGTTCAGCCAGGTCGACGCCGGACGTCGTCGCGATCGCCCCGGCTTCCTTGAAGGCGTCTTTCATGGCCGCGCCGCTGGTGCGGAACAGTTGCACCGCAAGCGCCGTTTGGCCGCCGAGCTTTTCCACCCACGCGCCCTTCCCCATCGCATCGGCTTGGGACTTCTGCAGGTTGTAGAGCGTGCCGACGTACTCGCCCATCGTTTCGGCGTCGGATTTGGTGGCCTTGGCCAACAGGTTGCTGGTGTTGGTAAACGTAGCCAGCTGGTTGCCGGCAAGCCCCTTGATAGCGCCCTCGATCAGGTACGCGGACGCCACGAAGTCCTTGGCGTTCTCCCCGTAGTTCACGGCGAATTCCAGCGACTTGGCGTTGAGCGCCGACAGCGCGTCTTCAGCCACGCCCAGCGAGCGCACGTCGCCCAGGGCGCGATTGACTTCCAGCGCTGGTTCCATGGATTCGCGAATGGCGACCACGCCCGCCGTCAGCCCACCCAAGCCCAGGCCGATCGTCTTGATGTGCTTTTCGCTCTGGTCGGCAAGCTCGGAAAAGCCCATTTTCACCTTGCCCAGGGGCGCGGTGACCTTATCGGTCAGGCTCAGGATGAAAGCCAGGCTGGCGCTACGGTCTGCCAATGTCGTTACCCGTTCAGCGCAAGGGCGATGCCGTTAGCCACGGCAAACTCCATGCGTCTCCAGTGTTCGTCCTCCAGCCACTTGGCCGTACCCATCGCCTCGGGCGTGGGTTCGGCACCAGGTAGCCAGCGGTTCGTCAGGGCCATCAACTGGCCCAGGCCGTTTTCGCTCAGGCGCTCAGCGTGCTCGAGCGCTTTTTTACGATCACCTCAACGTTGGGTGCGTATTCCTCCAGCAGCGCGCCGGCCAGCTGCATCACCATCACCGGGTTGGCCAGCAGCGGTTTCAGCGTGGCCTTTTCCTCTTGCTTGACGGTGTTCATCAGCAGGTTGTGGCCCGGGGCGACCTTGTTGGTTTGGGTCAGCGCGTTGAAGTATTTGGTCACGTCAGCCGGGGTCAAGCTGAAGGTGAATTCGTTTTCGCCGACTTCCAGGGTGATTTCTGCGTTTTGTTCGTTCATTGGATGACTCACTTGTTGAGGTTGGGTGAAGGGTTGGCCAGGGGCGCCGGCGATCGCCGGCAAACGCCCATGGCGTATTGCTGCAGTCCGACGATCATTTGCCGGCTTTGGGCGAGTTGATCTCGGAGGGTGAAATAATCCTGTCGAGCGTCTGCTGCGAGTTCGGAGCGTCCTGCATCAGCCACGCGGGCGGCGCCGGCGGTAGCGGACACAGATCCGGTGGCGGGACAGGTGGCGCTGACGTACAGCCGACCAGTGCCATCGCCAATAGCGCGGCGCAGGCGTTCGTTTTCAGTGCGTGCATCGGTCAATTCCTTGGTGTTTCGTTGGTCGATCGCGTCCCGCTCGGCGAGCATTTCGCCGCTGATGCGTGCCGCTTCGCGCAGGCCGCTGGCCTCCCATTTCGCGCTGTCGCGCTCGCGCCTGGCTTCGTCGCGCTGGCGTTCCAGTACGTCAAAACCGATCCAGGCAACCAGGCACAGCACGACCAGGAACAAGGCTTCGCGCAGCATCAATAGCCCTCCGCACACAGCCGGGATTCGGCCAGCCGGCGGTTGTGCAGCCCCGGCACAAAGCGCTTCTGGCCCTTGGCGTCGGTCACAAAGGCCCATACCGGCGTCTTGCCGTCCGGCGCCCATGCCAGGGCTTTGCAGCCCTCAGCGATGCGACCGGCGTTGATGAGCGCGACCGCTCGACTGGCGCAGGTGCTGGTCACGCCGAAGTTGTGGCCGTGACTGGTGAGTGCGTCGAACGTGTTCTGGACCACGTTCGGGTTGGTGATGCACTCGGCCAGCTGCAGCTGCGTTTTGCGGATCACCAGTTGCTCCACCTCGGCGCACTTGGCGGGCGACCAGTAGTCGCCGACGACGACCGGGTACGGGCTGGTAAACCGGGTGATGCCTTTGCAAACCGTGGGCAGTCCGCCGGCGAGTTTGTCCGCGTAAACGGTGTTCTGGCCGTTGCCTTCCCAAGTGCCCAGGAAGATCACCAACGGGGCGCTGGCCAGCGCGATCAAACCGGCGGTGATACGTCCGCGCAGGCTCATGGGAACCACACGCGCAGCACTGCCGGCACCACCATCTGCAGCACGGCGCCGACCAGTGTCAGGATGGTCAGCAAACGCCCAACCTTGGAGCCAATCACGTTGACCGCCACAGTCAGCGCCTGCTGTCCTTTGTTCAGTTCCTTGAGCTGGCCAGTCATGTTTTCAAATTGCTGCTCAAGCTTGGTCACGCGGGTCGGCACGGTGTCGTGCCGATCTTCAAACTCGTTCATGCGGTGCTCGATCACGGCGATTTGCCGCTCCAGCGTTCCCAGACGTGCGGTTTCAGTGGTCATCGGCGGTTGCTCTTCTCAACGTCCGTTTGGCACGGGACACACCGGGTGATACCGCCATGCGCCTGGCGCGCAGGCGGAATGGGTTTGTCGCAGTCCTGGCAATGGGTCAGGCTTGGCCCGACCGGCGCAGGCTTGCTCAGCTGGGCCTTGATCGCCTGGTCACGTTGGCGCTGCTCCAGCTCCTGGGCACGGTCGAACCAGTCCACCATCAGCGCAGCCCCTCGATCTCGGTCGCAGCCAGGTACGGCACGCCGTTGATGTGGATGAAATCCGGGCTGGTCACGTCGAACGGCACCTTGTGTTTGGACTTCTCGCCGCCCTTCGGATCGATCGCCAGCAGGCTGGACAGCTTCACCTTGCAGCCGAAGGCTTCCACCCGCAGTTCCTCGTCTTCGCCGGCCTTGGCGAAGAACACCGCATCGAACGGTTTGAGGCCTCGGAAGCTGCCTGCCGAGCGCGCCGCGTCGATCAGCAGATTGAAGTTGGTAGTGTCCAGCTCGAATTCGCCGGCAGCGGCCACGTCACCGTCCACGGTGCCATCTGGCACGCCCCGGGTTTGGGCCACTGCAGAGTTGTCGGTGATATCCAAAGTGCAGCTTTCAACGTGCAGCGCGATATCGCCCAGGCTCACGTCAAAGTTCTTGCCGCCAATCTTCGCCATGGGGCGTTACTCCTGTTTGTCGGTGGAAAGATCCAACGCGATGTTTGCGGTCAGGTCTTTCGGGCAGTTGTGGGGCTTGAGCTTGATGTAGGCCGCGACCTTGGTTTTCGTCTCCCAGGTCAGCACCAGGTCGCCATCTTTCGGCGGCTCGATGTCACCGGGGAACACCTGACCCGCGAACGTGGTGGACTTGGCCATGGCACGCAGCGGCGCCATCAACTGGTTGGTGTTGACGGCCATGCTGTTGGGGGTGTTGTTCAGGCGGCGATCGGCCACGCGGCGAATCAGCAGCGGGCGGATCTGGCGAGCGGCCTTGTCGGTGATGCGCAGGTATTCCACGACCTGAAAGTCACTGCCGGCGGTGTCCAGCATGTTGCCGTCGCCCCAGTACACGCCCGGGTAATCGGGATAAGTCTGCGAAACCGAGTAGCGCGCTCGATCCAGTTCACTGCGCACAGCCGAGGTCAGCGGGACTTTGTCGCCATCGATCGGGACAGGACCGAGGCCCAGCACAGCACCGGTGGCCACACGCATGGGGCTGTCAGCGATGCTCACAGAAGCGTTGGCCAAGCGCCCGGCCAGCACGCCCAGGTCATTGCCATGCAGTTGCGGCACGACCAGCACACGCGGCGCCGCCAGATTGGCCAGCAGCCCTTTGCGCTCGCTGACGTACTGCGCCCAGGTCTGTTCGGCGGTGATGCCAGGCACGGACGCCATAACGAACACGCGGCGCCCGTAGGTGTTGTTCAGGGCGATCGCCGCGTCATGCATGGCCGACAATTCAGCGGCAGTGGTGACCGGGTTGGTAATCACCACGGCTTCGACGGAGTAGCCCTGTTGCTGGGCCTTTTCCAATGCGCTGGCCCAATCGCCCTCGGCGCCGATCGGAGCCGCCACGCACGCCCAGCGTTGGCCACCATTGAGCTGGGCGGCGGTGATTTGGGTTTTCAGGTCGCTTGCCGGGACGCCCAGTTGGACGTCCAGGTCGCTGTCCATGTTCAGCGGCAGGATCTGCCCGACGTTCTTGCCGGCTGGGCCGATGAAAAGAAAGTAACGCTCAATCTCGCTCACTGGCCCCTGGCCCAGATTGAGATTGTCGACGGTGACTTGACCGAGTGCCATGCAGTGCCTCGTTAGCGGGGTGAATTAAGGATTTGTTGCAACACCTGGTTAATCAGCAGATTGGTGTCGCGATCGGAGTTAACGCCGATGAACTGGCGCTTCGGCAGGGTGATTTCCCAGCTCTGCGCGCCCGAAGACTCGCTGCGCTGGTCGTCCAGGATGCGGATCAGCAAGCCCGCCTTGGCGTAGTTCACATGCTCCTGAATCCACGCCACCGACGGCCTGGTCAGGCTCTTTTTGCCAGCCTGGCGCACGCGGAAGCCCAGCCGACGCAGGCGCTTGGCTTGTTTCTCGGTGGCGGCAAGTCCCGGTGGGGTTTTGTTCCAGCGGCGCATCTGCGCAGCGGTACGGCGTTCACTGACGCCGTTGTGTTGCTGGGCGGCGACCCATCGAGTCAGGGCGTTTTTCCAACCCAGTTCCGCTTCATCAGCGGTCAACCGGGTGACCACCATCAGCTTGGCCAGGCCGGCTTCCATCTTCTTTTTACCCTTGCCGTCGCCCTGACGCGGGGCGAACGCCGAGCCGTCAAGGTTCTGCTGGGCACGCTGACGTTTGCGGCTCATCGTCCGCACGCGCTTGGTGACCTGATTCAACAACCGGCGGCGCAGTTGGGGCGGCATGGCCAGCAACGCCAATTGCTCGCGCACGCCCAAGCGACCCAGCACGTCGAGTTCGAACGTGCTACGCCCCGCCATTGGTTGCCACCTCGCCGTGCTCAGCGACCCACAGGTCAAACGGGATGAACGCCCAGGTCTTGCCGAAGGCCTCGACTTCGCCGTCCGGATCTTCGGAGAGATACTGCGGCTCGACGAATTCCAGCGTGACTTCCACGTCGAATAGGTCGGTGTCGACCGGGTCCACGGCGAATTCCGGCGCCGGCAGATCGTGGCGGTCGCGATCGGTGTCGTGGTTTTCCAGCCAACTGCCGACCAAGGCCATCAGGCGCGCCGGATGGTCGGCGAAGCGCTCCAGAACGATCGCGGCGCGATAGTGCATGTCCGCGAAGTGCATGCCGCCGACGTCGGGTTTCCAGATCAGCGACAGCCTTACCTGCTCGGTGAAACTGTCGAGTTGTTCAGGCTCGACCAGGCGCCGTTCCAGCAGGTAGGCGGTCAACGCCTGCAGCTTGGTCATAGCAACTTCGCCGTGATGCGGCCACGGCCCTGCAGGGCGCGCACGGCTTGCTGACTGAATGCCAGGAACGTGTCTTCACGCTCCGGCGCTTCCTTGCCGGTGTTCTCGGCGCTCTCGCGACGGGTCACGGTGGCGAACTGCTGCAGGGCGCTGGCCTTGGCGCGGCAGTAAACGGCGCGCTTGTACAGCTTGGCCTTGAACGCACGTTCGGGCAGCAGTATCGGATCGGCTGTTTCCACGACGGTGATGCCCACCGCCAGCCAACTGGCCTTGAGTTTGGCCAGGTCGCCATTGACCTCGGCCATGGCAATGAACAATGCGTCAGTCAGCAGGTCGCCCAGGAACTCCGCCGGCAGGCGATAGCCTTTCTGGAACTCGGCCACGGAGAGGTTCGGCCAGAAACCGTCGCTCTCGATCGCCTGTTCCACAATGGTGGTGGGTTTACCGGAAAAGCTCATTGCTGACCGCTCAAATAGGGCGGGGAGACTGTTTTCGTGGGGCTGGCCATGAATGGCAGACACACGTCCACAGTTCCCCGCTGGGGGGGTAGTCGGTTATTGCGCGCCGTTGGTGGCGGGTGCTTGTTTGGCGATTGCCTTGCGGCATTTCGCAATACGCGTTTCGTTGCCGGCTTTCGCGTGCAGCTCGGTAGAGCGTTCAAGATGCTTGAGCGCGGTTTCCCACTGCTCGGCTTCCATGGCGCGCATGCCGATCAACTTGTGGTACTTGCTCGGGATCTGCTCGGGCAGATTCCACTCACCGTCAACACGCGGCAGCAGATCGGACAGGTACGGTTCCGGGCTGCGCTGGGCGTTGTATTCGGCGTAGGCCCAGTCGATCACCGCATCCGCGACAAAGGTCTGCACGTCGCGCTTGAAGCGCTCCGGCATCTCCTGGCCCTGCTCGATCGCGAAGTCCGCCAGTTCCAGGCCGTCTTCGAATTGCTCGGTGTCGAACAGCCAGATCATTACCTGCACCAATACGCGGTTCGGCATCACCAGGCCCGAATCCATGTAGCGCTGGATGAAGTCCTGGTACTTGGGCAGCAGTTCTTCCCGCTTGAGTGCTTGGCGTCCGGCCAGTCCCTTGATCGCGCTCAGGCGCTCCAGGTCTTGAGCCATTGCCGCTTCCTGCAGCTGCAGGTGCTTTTTGGCATTAGCCGGACTGCTCAGGGCTTCCGCCGGCGAATACGCCAGCGGTGCCGCTGCAGCAGCGATCACTGCAGCGGTTCCCTGCGCCAAAATGCGGCGCTTGTGGGCAAGGGCCAGGCTCACTTCACCAGCTCCACGTTTTCGGTCAGCGCGATTTTTTCCAGCTGCTCGATCACGTAGCCCTCGTTGCGGCTGTTGTAATCCTCGACGCGGGAACGTTTCGGGTTGTCCACGGTTTGCTTGCGCCAGCTGGAGTCTTGGAAGTAAATCGACAGGTTGTCCCAACTGGTGACCAGCACGCCGTTGACCGGGAAGAACGGCACGCTAAAGCTCGGCAGACCACCGTAGGTGGCGATCACCTGGGCGTCCTCGATGCGCTCTTTTTCGGTCGGGGTGTCGCCCTGTTTGGCGTACAGCTTCGCCTTGTCAGCAGCCAGCAGGTCGGTGCCGATGATCGCCACCAGGTCGCCGCCGTCGCGCAGACGCTCGTCCACCATTTGCTTGGTGTCATGCACCAGGCCGTCCAGGTTCTCGTAATCACCGCCCGGCCCCATGGTGACCTTGCCGGGTGTTTTGCCTTCCTTGAGCACCTGTTGCGGCGCCTGTTCACGCAGCTGCTGCAGCCAGCCTTTGTTCACGTCCTGCAGCATCGGATAGGCTTCGATGTCGGTCTGTGCAGCCGCTTTCACACCATGGAAACCAACCATGATGCGATCCAGGGCGATCTGTTTCTGCACAGCGGCGGAGTAGCGTTGATGGAAGTCCGGGAACTTGGCCCAGGCATCGATCTTCGCGTAGGGCAGCCCCACGTCCGATTCGGTCGACGACAGCTCATAGGTGCTGTTCTCCAGCGCCGAGGCATCTTTCGCCACGCGATCGGTGGTCTTGGTGTTGGTGCGGCCAGTAACCGGGCCGGACACGCCAATAAACACCTTCTCGCCCTTGATCTCGGTCACCGGCATGACGTTGATGCGCTGCAGGAAGTCCGCTTTGGCGGTAATGGCGTCGTTCAGCTCCTGGGCGATCGACGGTTCAACGGAGAACATCTTGCTGGCCAGCTCGACACCGTAGGTCTCGGCGATCGCCAGCTGCATTTCGGCATACATCTTGGCGCCGTAGGCGCTCAGGGAACGGGCCATGATCAGAGTACCCGCGCTTTGGCTTTGTCAGTCGGGCCGGAATTGCGCGGCAACTGACGTCCGGTCGGTGTGTTCTGCAGCGCAGTGAATTGCTTCTGCAGGCCGGCCAACGCAGCCAACACAGCCTTATTGCCGCCACCGTTACGCTTGAATTCGCGCTCCTCTTCGGCAGTGGTGACGATCTCGTCTACTGCGGCACTGACGTCATCGATCGGGGCTTGATCGGGTTCTGGTGCGTCTTCGGCTGCAGGCTCGATCACGGCCTGAATGCCGGCAGCGACGACCAGCAGCTGGGCTAGCAGGGCTTTCAAAGCCGTTGCGGTAGCTTCATCCATTGGGGGTTTGCTCTCGGTTGGGGTTTGCGGAGTGGTTTCGGTGGGCGTGTCTTCGATGCCGAAGCGCTTGAACAAGCGGGTGAACATGGTGGCGAGGCGCCCGATCTCGCCCTGCGGTTCGGTTTCGCTCAAAGAGCCAAGTTCGTGGGAGGCGGCGTAATACGAATCGCGGCTGGTACGGCTGGAAAAGTAGAGTTCCTGAGTACCCACGCTGGCGGGTTCGTCAGTGACCGCGATGCCGGTCATATAGGCTTTGCCACGGCCCCGGAAATTCGGCTTGATCTCAATGCTGGTGAACAGCTTTTCGCCGGCGTCGTTGAGGCGCAGCAACTTGTCGTTGGGCTTCAACTGCGCTTCAAGGGCAACTTGGCCAGGTTCCAGGTCTTCCGCGTCCTCGACGAGACGCACAGCGAAGACGGTGCCGAATGAACCGAACCAACGTTCGTGTTCACACCAGATAACGGCGGTGTACAGCGTCGGCGTGTATGTCTCGGCGATGTCGCGCAGTTCCTGGGGCAGGATCTCGCGGCCATCGACGGTCGGGCCGCTGGTGGCAACACGTTTCCAGTAGGAGACAAGGGAACGGGGCATGATTGGTGACTGCGCTCAATCGTTGAATGAGCCGCCACGATAGGGAGCCGAAATCCCCCAAACAAACGCTTTGCTTCGGCACGATTCGTAGAAGAAAACTCTACGAATAACGCCGCATTTACGCCCGCGTTTCCGGCGTTTTCGCCGCATAGACTGCGGCCCATGAACTACCCGACCGAAGTCAAAGAAGCCGCAAAACGCCTCTACCTGCGCCGCTGTTCGGTGAAGGAAATCCAGGCGCATTTGAAGCTGCCCAACATCCGAATCGTCTACTACTGGATCCGCCAAGGCGGCTGGGACGAGATGCTGACGGACGAAGAACCGTTGAGCGCCGTCAATCGACGAATCACCCTGATTCTGGAGAAGATCGACCCGCTGACAAAAGCCGAACTGGATGAACTGGAGCGGCTGACAAGCCTACTTGAGCGACTGAAAAAACTCGCGGCCAAACCTGCGCCAGCGGCGACAACAGATCGTCCGGACGAGCCTCGCGAACGTCAGCCAGTTCAACGTCGTGAGCGTGGCGAAGGCGGCGGCAAGAAGCGCGAAAAGAAGGCAAAGAACGACATCAGCGGCCTGACCGAAGTGGACTTTCTGGATAAGTTCATCTCGAAAATGTACGGCTACCAGAAAGAGCTGTTCGAGGCGAAACAGAACCCGCTGACCCGCCGTGTCCGAAACATCCTTAAAAGCCGTCAGGTCGGCCTGACCTATTACTTTGCCGGCGAAGCGTTCATGGACGCCGTGTTGAGCGGTGATAACCAGGTGTTCCTGTCGGCCAGCCGATCGCAGTCCGAGATCTTCCGCAGCTACATCATCCAGTTCGCCCAGCAGTGGTTCGGCATTGAGCTGACCGGTAATCCGATCACCCTCAGCAACGGCGCTGAGCTACGCTTTCTCAGCACCAACAGCAGCACCGCCCAGGGCTACCACGGCCACGTCTACGTCGACGAATACTTCTGGATTCGCGACTTCGAAAAACTCAGCACCGTCGCCAGCGCCATGGGCACCCACAAGAAATGGCGCAAAACCTATTTCTCGACGCCCAGCGCCGTCTCGCACCAGGCGTATCCGTTCTGGTCGGGTGAAGAGTTTCGCAACAGCAAGCGCGGCAAGAAGGCCGGCGGCGTGTGGCCGAGCGAAGCGGCTTACACGCAGGGCGCGCTGTGCCCGGACGGCCAGTGGCGCAAGACGATCACCCTAGACGATGCGATCGCCGGCGGCTGCGATCTGTTCGACCTCGAGCAGCTGCAGCTGGAGTACGACGAAGACAAATTCCAGCAGCTGTTCTACTGCAAGTTCATCGACAGCACACAAAGCGCGTTCAGCCTAAAGGATCTGGAGCGCTGTTATTCGGATCTGTCGTTGTGGGAGGACTACAACCCGGAGCTGGATCGTCCGTTCGGCAACAGTCCGGTCTGGTTGGGGTACGACCCGAGCCGCACCCGCGACGACGCCACCTGTGTGGTCATCGCGCCGCCGCTCGAACCTGGGGCGAAGTTCCGGATTCTGGAAAAGCACAGCTGGCGAGGCCATTCGTTCACCTACCAAGCCGCGCAGGTCAAGAAGCTGACCGAGCGCTTCAACGTGCAGCACATCGGCATCGATGTCACCGGCGTGGGCTACGGCGTGTTCGACCTGGTGCGCGACTTTTACGCCAAGGCGACCCCGATTCACTACAGCCTGGAAGCAAAAAACGCCTTGGTACTGAAAGCCCAGGACACGATCCAAGGCAGTCGCATCGAGTGGGACGCCGGCTGGACGGATATCGCCCAGGCATTCCTGACCATCAAGCGCGGCGCCACCAACAGCGGCCAGATCACCTACAGCGCATCCCGTACCGAAGCCACCGGTCATGCCGACATTGCCTGGGCGGTGATGCACGCCCTGTCCAACGAACCTTTGAACACCAACAAGCGGCGCCGTAGCCGCTACGTCACGAGTACCCATAGCAGCCATGGCCAACCGCAAACGCAGAAAGCACCACGTAGCCCAACCACAGCAACAGCCAATGCGCACGTTTACGTTCGGGGAGCCGGAGCAGGTGCTGTCCGGCAACATCGGCGAGTACGTGGGTGTGTTTCCCAGCGACGACGGCAAGATCTACAAACCGCCGGTGTCACGGGCAGGCCTGGCCAAGCTGTTGCGCGCCAACGCGCACCACGGCGCCATTCCGAAGTTCAAGCGCAACCTGTTGCTGCGTGAGTTCATCGCCTCGGCCGGCTGCAGTACGGAGACGATGGGCCGTGCCGGGCTGGACTACATGGTGTTCGGCGAAGCGTACTTCTACAACGACACCAACGCGTTCGGCCAGGTGCTGGAGCTGCAGCACCTGCCGGCGATCAACATGCGCGTGAAGGTCGACGGAGGCTTCGTGATGCTGCTGCCCGACAACAAGGAAATGGAGTTCGAGGCGCACGAAATCTCCCACGTCCTGGACTACGACGTGGAACAGAACATTTACGGGATTCCGGACTACCTGGGCGGCCTGCAGGCGTTGCTGCTGAATGAGGCCGCCACCCTCTTCCGCCGGCGCTACTACAGCAACGGCGCACACGCTGGCTACATCTTCTACACAAACGATCCCGACCTGACCGAAGAGGACGAAGACGAGCTGCGCGCCCAGATCAGCGCGAGCAAGGGCGTGGGCAACTTCCGATCGATGTTCGTCAACATCCCCAACGGCAAAGAGAACGCAATTCAGATCATTCCGGTGGGTGACTTCCAGGCGAAAGACGAGCTGGAGAAAGTGAAGAACATCACACGAAACGATGTCATCGCGGCCTGGCGGATGAACCCCGCACTGGCCGGCATCATCCCGGAAAATACCGGTGGTTTCGGCGACATCGAAAAGATCGACCGCGTGTACACCAGCAACGAGATTCGACCGATCTGTCAGTTGTTCAATCAGTTGAACGACCGGCTACGCGATGACAGGCGGTTTGGCTGGAAACCTGCTCCAGAAGCAGTGGATGTCACTGCATGAAATAGTAACCATAGCGGATGCCACTACAAAATGTGGCAATATGGTGGCGATCAGCTGCCCCTGGGGAGGGACATATGCGAGTGACATGCAAGTGTGGAAACAAGGGATTAATCCGGGATAGCAAGCCGCAATCGCCAGATTTCGTGACGCTCTATTGCCAGTGCCTGGACGTCCAGTGCGGGCATACATGGGTGGCCCATTTGACGTTTTCCCACACGCTGAGTCCATCAGCGCAAACCTTCGACCGATTGCTATTTGATCGTCTTCGGGAAATGCCCAGGGCGAAACAGCGGGAGTTGTTCGAGCAGCTCGGGGCGCAGGCAGTTGCGTGACAGGTCAATCGCCGACACCGAAACGTCGGCGATCAAGACATCAGCTGTTGGCTGACTCTTCAGGATTGATGGCAAGAATTTCAGATAGCCGACGAAGCTGACCTTGCTCCTTTTCACTCAATGACCGGTATAGGCCAATGAGGCGGCGTTCCGCTTTGCTCAAGTTGTGCCATTCGAACTCGGCAAATCCCAAGCAAAGAGGTTCTTTTTTGATGCGATCCAACATGCTGACTACTCCATAAAGTGCATGGCTGAATCAGCATTGACGGGATGAGCATCGGCTTTAGAACGCGGGGGCGACCAATGTCATACAAGGTTATGTTGCGAGTTAATTCTTCTGACGGGCAGCGTCGTCCGCCATCGCTTTCAGAAATCGGCGGATTGCTTCTTGATCACCTGGCGTGATGGTTCTGTATTGCGTCACAAGCAGATTCTCAACTTCGGAAAGCGAAGCTTCCGTAGCTGTCGTGTGCTGACCGCTCAGGATGTAATGCACGTCAAAACCTGGCTCGCGCATAACCTTACTCAGATACCACGCCGGGGCATCGCTGCTGCCTGCTTCGTAGTTAGCTTGGGTGCGTTTCGAAATACCAAGAACCTCGGCAACCTGATCCTGAGTCAGCCCGCTTTTCTTTCTCTCTTCCCGCAATCGCGAGCCGATGCTTTCAGAATCGTGCAAAATTTTTCATTCCCGATGTTTACAAATGCACTTATGTGCATCATTCTGCATTCCCGACACATGAAAATGCACGGAATTGCACTATGCCGAACACAAACATCAACGATCAAGCCCGCCAGCAAGCAAGACAGGGCTTGGAGAAGCGAGGTCAATCAGCGAAAGACTTCGCGAAATTGCACGGACTAAACCCCAGCACCGTTTATGCGGTGCTGAGTGGCCAGAGCCATTGTCGCCGGGGAGAGGCACATCGCGCCGCCGTACTACTCGGGATCAAAGACGGCGTAATCGAACAGTAACGGCACGGACCAACAGGGAACAGTAGAAGATGAAAAGCCTTGTTCTAGAGACACGCAAGGAAGCGATGCGCGAGATCATTCGCAGCTTTCCCGAGGGACGCGAAGGCGCAGCAGCTCGCTTGGGAATGAAAGTCAAAAAATTCGACAACCACGCCTACGAGAATGCCGGCTGCAGTCCATTGACGGATTTGCAGATTTACATGCTGGAGCAAGCCAGCGGCACCCACCACTTTCCGAACTACGTGGCGCAGATGTATGGCGGCTTGTTTGTAGCCGTCGCCGACCCGGAGAAACTGGACAACGTCGAACTGTACGCTCGATCGGTGCAGGTATCGGCAAAGCGCGGTTGCGTTGACCAGGCGATAGCCCAAGCACTGGAAGACGGCTCCATCAGCGTGGAAGAAGCCGAACACATCCTTGCCGCACACAACCTCCACATGGCCGCACGGCACGCCGAAGTGCTGGCCGCTATCGACTTGTACCGTGCCAAACCGGGGAAAAGCCAATGAACAATCTGCCGGCCGTACAGGAATATCAGGACATGCTCAAAACCGCGGCCTTTTCTTTTCTTGAGCGTCATCAGTGCGAACATCTGGGCGACGACCAGCAACTGTTCAAACGCGCTGTTCAGCACCTTGTGACGGATTACAACGCCACAATGCAGCACGCCGAACGGCTGGTGCATCTGGCCAACAGTGAAATGGCAGCGGTCGGCGATCGGCAGCGACTGGATGTCATCAACAGCACATCAACGCACACCGTGATTTTCGATACCGCCACCGGCAACGCCTGGGCAATCCCGGTCAGCCTGATCTACGAACGCATCCTCATTGCTCCCGATAACGGGCGCTTTCGTATCACCGCTTCCTAACACCTAACCAACAAATCCCCGATCCCCATTGCCGTGGGTTTGGGTGAGCTGCGCCCGAAATTGAGGTTTGACGATGGAAAACGCCCTGAACATCAACGCAAAACTGACGCCTGTAGAGGCTCAAGCGCTCTTGGCCAACCTGCGCGAGCAGTACCGTCTCAGCTTCAACGAACTCTGGTACGCAGACCAGTTCCGCCTGATTCCCGATGGTCTGCGCCACGGGTCAATTCTCGCCAACTGCCCCGTGATGGCTGCTCAGAAACACCTGATCGGCGCCCTCTCCCTCTGCCTCAAGAAAGCGAAGTAACCATGAAAGAGCAACTGCGCAGCGACGTGATCGAACGCCTGAAAACCGATTACGGGCTCAAGCAACGGGCAAATGCTGACTACATGCGCGGCGGCACCTGCCCAAAGTGCCGTCAGAAAACGCTATACACCCGTTTCGATGCTCCGTGGTTGGTGATCTGCGGTAGACCGGAAAAATGCGCGCACACCCTGCACGTGAAAGAGCTGTACGAAGACCTGTTCGAAGACTGGAGCAAGCGCGCACCGGCCACTGACCAACACCCCAACGCAACAGCTCGTGCCTACCTGGAATTCGCCCGAGGCTTTCGCATCGAGCTGATCCAGGGCTGGTTCACCCAGGAAAGCTTTTACTCCCCGGACCACAACGCCGGCAGCGCCACCGTGCGCTTTGCACTGGCGAAAGGCGGCTGGTGGGAACGCCTGATCGATCGGCCGCACCGCTTCGGCAAGATGAAAGCTCGGTTCAAATCCAAGGACAGCTATCGCGGCGTCTGGTGGTGCCCGCCGTGCGTGGACCTGTTGGAAGCGAAAGAAGTCTGGATTGTCGAGGGCATCTTTGACGCGATCGCCCTGGTGCACAACGACATTGTCGCGGTGTCGGCCATGTCCTCGAATGCCTTCCCTGAAGAATCACTGCGAGCCCTCGCCCGTGACCGCGACGGCAAGTTGCCCAAGCTGGTCTGGGCGCTCGACAACGAGTCGGGCGCCCACGCCTACACCAAACGCTGGGCGAAGCAGGCGCGAGCGCTGGGGTTCGTCTGTGAGGCGGCGCAGATCCCTCTGCGTGACGGCCGCAAGACCGACTGGAACGATCTGCATCAGCGCTGGAGTTTCATCGAAGACGAGAGCCAACGCGCCGACCAGATCGCGGCTGATTTGAAACAGGCGCGTCACCTGGGCGCCCTGCTGCTTGCCGAAAGCGCGGCCGAAAAAGCGTTGCTGATGTACGACTGGAACAAGCGTGGTGAATTCCACTTGGGCTTCGGCAGTCGCCTGTACTGGTTCAAGTTGGACATGGAGAAATTCAACCGGGCGATGCAGGACATCGAGGACAGCGAGAACCACGACGACCAGTTGCTCAACCAATCACAACAACGCGAGAAAGCGCTGCAGCAATCGGGCAGCGTGGTCGAGATTGCCAACTGCTACCCGCAAGCCCTGTATTTCCAGCGCAATGAAGTGACGGACGAGTCCTGGTATTACCTGCGCGTCGATTTCCCGCACGACTCCGAAAGCGTGAAGAACACCTTCACCAGCGGGCAGTTGTCAGCGGCCAGTGAATTCAAAAAACGCCTGCTCGGGATGGCAGCCGGCGCCATGTATACCGGCAGCGGTCAGCAGCTGGACAAGCTGATGAAGGACCAACTGTTCGGCATCAAAACCGTGTCGACGATCGACTACGTGGGCTACAGCAAGGAATACGGCTGCTACGTCTACGGCGACCTGGCGATCAAGGACGGCACGACCTACAAGGTCAACAGCGAGGACTATTTCGAGTTCGGCAAGCTGCGTCTGAAGACGCTGCAAAAAGGCGTCCCAATCAAACTACAGCGAGATGGCAAGGACTTCAATGAAGCCTGGCTGCCGCTGCTGTGGACCTGCTTCGGTGCCCAGGGCCTGGTGGCACTGGTGTTCTTTTTCGGCTCGCTCTTCTGTGAGCAGATCCGCAGCCGCTACCAGTCGTTTCCCTTTCTGGAGGCCACGGGCGAGGCTGGCGCCGGCAAGACCACCCTCCTCAATCTGCTGTGGAAACTGCTCGGCCGTGAAGGCTACGAAGGCTTCGACCCAATGAAGTCGACGAAAGCTGGTCGCTCGCGGTTGATGGGCCAGGTGTCGGGCATGCCGGTGGTGTTCCTTGAAGCCGATCGGCACGGCGATGATCGATCGCACGCCAAGACCTTCGAATGGGACGAGCTGAAAGACTTCTACGGCGGCGGCACGCTGGCCACCAAAGGCGTGAAGACCGCCGGCAACGAAACCTACGAGCCACCATTTCGCGGCACGATCGCCATCAGCCAGAACGCGGCCGTGGTCGCTCATGAGGCGATCATGACCCGGATCGTCAAGCTGCATTTCATCCGGCCGACAGTGACGCCGCAAAGCCGCGCTGCAGCGGACAAGCTGAACGCCCTGGACGGCGGCACGCTGAGCCACTTCCTGATTCGGGCCGTCGGTAAGGAATCAGCTGTGCTCGAGCTGTTCGCCCAACGCATGCCCGAACACGAAGCCAGGCTGCGCCGCCTGCACACCCACTGCTTTGCCTGCGGTACGGAGTATCCCAACGAACAAGGCAACTGCAGCAGCTGTGGATACGACTTGCGTGGGTACATCCGCGTCGAGCGGATCAGCAAGAACCATGCGCAGCTGCTGTCGCTGCTCGATGCCCTGCGCCTGGTCCTGAAACTGGACGAACCCCAGGTTGCCGCCACTCAGCGCCAGATCGTGCGCATGGCCATCGAGCGCCAGGCTTCGATCAGCTCCGACCATCCGGCGGTGGCCGAGTTTTGGGAGGTGTACGACTACCTGCAATCGCTCAGCGAAGACCCGGTGGTCGACCACAGCAGCGACCCGAACGTCATCGCGATCAACCTCAACGAATTCAGCGAACGCGCCGCCGAACACAAACAGAAGCTGGCCGACGTGGCGACCCTGCGCGACCTGCTCAAAGAATCCCGCTCGCACAAATTTCTGGACGCCAACAAGGCCGTGCACAGCGCGGTACGTGCGGCGCTGAACGCCAAAACCCCACTGGCGCCGGGCCGTCCGACGACGGTCAAGTGCTGGATCTTCAAAGCGTAAAAGGAGGCTACACCGATGCAAGTTCAAGTGTTTATGGGCAATGCCGGCGACGGCAAAACCAACAAACTGCAGGCCGTTCAGGATCGACTGGAGTTTGTCGGCGAAAGCGCGCCGATCATCCAGGCCGGTGCCTATGGCGAAGAAGGTTTGCTGCAAATCCTGGAAGTCCGCGCCGCCGGTGGCCAGCGCGAAATCCTGGTCGACGACTGCAGCCGGCAACAGATTTTGAAGGTTCTGGAATGGCAGTCCTGTGCCGAACACCTGCCGGATTTTGACGGCCTGGTGGTTCACCTGGCCCGCAAGGACTGACCTTTGAAAAACAGTGTCGAGGAGTTGCAGCTCCTCGACACCCGACCACTACAGAGGACTCAAACATGCAAGTACAGAACCTAAGCAGCAGCGGCACGCAGGCTACCACACCAGCGCGCCACCTGGTGGCCACCGCGCTGATCGGCGCGGCCGTCATCGGCTACCTGGTGCACAAAACCCCGGAATCACGCACGCGCCTGGAAAGCCTCAGCCAGATGGCCCGTACCCTAGGCGAGTTGAGCGCAACGGATGCAGCGGTGGTCACTCGGCTGCTCGCCATTCCCGCAACACAGGGTGACTCACGCCATGTCTAACGACCCAGCAATCTCCGCGCGGCGCTTTCCCTGGAACCTGGACCACACCAGCGTGTGCGACCTGTGCGGCAAGTGGCGGGTGCAAGGCAACCACGCCAAGTGCAGCCGGCAGCGCCAGTTGCTCAATGCCCACCGGCGCCATCACCCGCCCAAGCGATAACCGCGTCCACTAGAAGATGCGCCTGCAGATACTTGGCCCGGAAACGGGCCTTTTTGTTTCCGATCGTCAGACTGTCGATACACGAGTACAGCGTTAGGGGTTTACATGAGTGGCGTCGAAGCTCGCGGCAATTCCGTGAGAATCTACTTTCAACACAATGGGGAGAAATGCCGGGAATCGATTCCCGGAGGGAACACGCCGGCCACCGTGGCCCAGGCCAAACGCCTGCTCGGCATCATCGATTACGAAATCCAGACCGGCACCTTTGACTACGCCCGACATTTTCCCAACTCCTCGAGGCTGGTCGAAAATACCTTCGGCCATTATCTGGACCTGTGGCTGAAGATCAAAGCCAACAGCGTCGCCGCTTCCAGCTACCGGGGTTACGCCAACAAGGCCGAGGTGCATGTGCGGCCGCGCTGGGGCAAGGTGCAGATCAACCAGATCGATCACCTGGACCTGCAGGAGTGGATTCAGGGCACGCTGTCGAAGACCCTGAAGAACAAGACCATTCGCGACATCATCAGCAACGTGCGCCAGGTGTTTCGCCTTTACCGCACGCGCATGAAGGTCGCTCACGATCCGACCGAGGGCTTGATGGTGCGCCTTCCCGATCCCGAAGCCCCGGACCCGTTCACCCGGGCCGAGATCAAACAGATCCTCGACACCCCGACCAGCCGCACGCACGAGCTGTTGATGGTGCAGTTCATGTTATGGGCCGGCCCAAGGGTGTCGGAGACGATCGCCCTGGCGTGGGAGGACGTCGACCTGGCGCAAGGCACCGTGACTTTTCGCCGCTCCAAGGTGCGTGGCGCCTACCGGGTCACGAAAACCCGACGATCGACGCGTCGGGTTCGCCTGCTGGCCCCGGCGTGGGACGCCTTGCGCAAGATCGATGCGCTGACCCGCCGGCGCAAAGCGGAGACCGTCGAGGTCGTCGAGCGCGACAACAAGACGATCCGCCGACACTCGCTGCACTTCGTCTTCCTCAACACGAAAAGCGGTCTGCCACACGCCAACGACTTTGTCGTGCGTGACCGTTTTTTCAAGGCGCATCTGCTCGCCGCCGGTGTGCGTTACCGGGGGCCGGGACAATGCCGGCACACATACGCCAGCCAACTGCTGACCACAGGCGTAGCCTCCATCGACTGGATCGCCGAACAGATGGGCCACACCAACGGCAACATGATCCGCCAGCACTACGGCACGTGGATCAACGAGGATGGACCGGATGTGGTGGGGATGCTGCAAATAGCCTTGAAACTGTCACCGGTCGCGCTTCCGTGCTGAGGTGACATTTCCACAAGGAGGTATGGTCTCAATATCCCCAGCTCCCACGGGCGACCCAGCGGAGTGGGGATACAATTGGTGGTTCATTTTACTGATTCTCAAGGGCTTTATCGGCGTGTAGCGCCCGCTTGCAAATAGCAGAGACTGGCCACCCCCAATCGCTGGTACCGAAGAACCTCGTCTGCACTCGAACCAAATTCTCCTCACGGTCCACTGAGCTCTAAGCTCTAATTCGAGCCCTCTCGCCCATAGACACAATGCTACCTCCTTCGTAATCTACACCTCGGGCGTGTAGAAGGGGCACGTGTTGAGTGTGGTAGTGACAAACGACCCATTATAGTTTCAGACAAATAAGAAAATTATTTGCAAATTGCTTTAGCTTCACCTAATTACTAAATATACCGGGGTAGATAATATGGAAATTGAAAGCCAAAGTACATTTGAACGTTGCCTGCGCGAAGGTATAAACGTTTTTACAGGCGCGGGATTTTCCTTATTATCGGAAGACAAAAGCGGACGCACCTTACCCATTGGCGACGAATTAAGAAAGGAACTATTAACTGAATTCCCTACCGCACCTAAAGCACTTCAACTGCCTCAACTGTGCACTTTTCTACTGAGATCAAAAAAAGAAGAACTGGAAAAGTATATCAGAGCTCGATTTGATATTGGAGAGCATAGCGAAAAGTACAAAAACCTTGAGCATATAAATTTAAAATTTGTATTCACCACAAACGTAGACAACTTGCTTGAGTCTGTCTTCAATGGAAGCCCAAACAAATATCTGAATGATGCTCGACTCAACGGGGTCAGCCTCCAAGATAAGGCGGCTGTAGACTATATCCATTTGCACGGATGCGTATCTAACGAGGAGTCACCTTTGATATTTGGTGATTTGGATATCGCAAGCGCCTTTGCCAATGATCCAAATCGCTGGAATTATTTTAGAAACCTTATGAACAGACACCCCACTTTATTTTGGGGCTATGCATTGAGGGATGCGGGAACTCTGCAAGTCTTCGCTGATTCGCTTGAAGACAGCAACAAGAAAAACGCGTGGATAATTGTACACCCCGAGTACACCACGGAAGATGAGATCCAGTACTACAAGTCTTTAGATCTAAAAATAATTACTGCAGATACGGAAAGCTTCCTCGATTATCTCAGCAAATTTAAAGACACAAACAACTCTACCAAGACCGAGTACGAAAATCCATTTCCAGAGTACTCCATCCCAAGCAACGCGGAAGTAAAACACCGAGCCACCCAAGACTTTTACCAAGGTGCCACACCGAACTGGAGTGATATCTACTCTCCGCGAGTAATAAAACTCCGTCATTATTCCGTTATTGAAGAACACACAAATCGGGGGAGAAACGTTTTAATCACTGGTGGGCCCGCCACAGGAAAAACTACTCTCCTCATGCAATTCGCAGCTTTTCACAACTTTAACGGCATTAAAATCCTACTTTCCAATATCTCTTTGCCAAAAGCCAGGACAATTTCCGCAAAGATCGCCGACACCCCCACACTTTTATTCGTGGACAACCTACAAAGCTCAATTGATGCGCTAAACTTCCTTTCAACAAGAAAGAACATACAATTAATTATTGCGGAAAGGGATTACGCCTACCTCTCAGCATCAAGCTCAAACTTCCTGAGAAAAAACATTGAAATAATAGACATAACATCTCTAGACGAAAAAGATGCGCAGGCTGTAATCTCAAAAATCCCTGAAGATATAAAATCACGAAGAAAATACGTACTTCGCGATGGGGACTCTTTATTTGAACTCATTGAGCGAAACTGCCGCACCCCGTCGATTAGGGAAAGATTCAACAATGTAATCGATGAGCTGAGGAAAAAGGATGACAGTCTGGTTCAATTGTTTTTGTTAGCGTGCTACCTGCATACCTGCCGAAGCGTAACATCCATGGACGTTCTCTATAGCTTCTTTGACAAAGGCTATAACGATCATCGACAGCTTTATGAGCTTTTAGGAATACTGAGCAGCAGTATATCTGAGTATGCGGGAGAGTTCGCCGAAAACGATCAAGATTACTTCGTAATTCGATCAAACTTATTGGCAGACCACATTTCCACAATCGCTCCTGCGAAAGACTTGGCGAAGATGTTAAAAGCATTCCACAACAATGTCCCTCGCTTTTGCGTACCTAACTTTGATTCATTCAAACGCCGCGCCTATGATGCTCGCCTTTATGAAAGAGCATTCCCAAACATCGAAGATGGCGAGGAAATTTATGATGTCATTTATCGAAAACACGAATCCCCATTCAACCTGCAGCAAAAATCGTTATATTTGAGTCGACGCGGAGAGCACCAACGAGCTTTCAGTGTTATAGACGAAGCAATATCAAAAGGAGGAAGTCGAAATTGGTCGATAAAAAATTCTTATGCGATCATAAAATTTAAAGCCAATATAGGGCGGGAAGACAGCGCAGACGTCAGAAAGGCACTGAACGAAAGCATGGAAGCATTAGAACAATGCCACTCAGCTGACGTAAGGAAAGTTTTTCACGCCATGTCTTATACAGATCACTCACTACAGTATTGGAAGCGGTACAGAGATGAAATTTCCATCTCCTATCTCGAAAAATCCAAATCATGGCTGAGTGAAGAAGCAGATGCGGACAATCGAATCGGAAATGTATCAAGGCTTTTGAAACAGGTTAACATCGCACTATCCACTGCCAGATAGATTAGAGAGCCATAACCTGGGCGGTAATTTTTTGAGCTTAAATTGCCGCCCATGAGTTCCCTTGAATTAACAGATGTTCGATGAGTGATCTTTTCTACCCACAGTCCAATTTGCCGCTGTAGTTAGTAAACTCTCTGAACAGCGTATTCGCCAACCTCGAACCGCAATGAGGGTCAGAATTCACGGGGGGCTGCCGGTGGCGCATAGCTCTTGATGAGCCAGCATGGGGCTCTTCTACAACTGCCGTAGTCGCATGATCGCAGCTGTAATTGCTTTTGCATTAGCATCCAGAGTCTCCAAGGCTCCAACTGCGTTTTCTGCCACCATCCCGCCCCCATTCTCCGAAAGCCACTTGGTGACCTCTTCTATCGCCGCGCCCAAGGCATGCTGATTATGCAAGATCAATGTCAGAGCATCTGCCGTGGTGATATTGGCATCTGAATTGTTTTCCATGAATACGTCCTTGAATTGGGGATGTTTGTGAGACTAGCTCACGGCAGCGGAATCACGCTCAATTACTCATCCAGCAAGCTCGAATCTTTTGCACCAAAATAGCGCGCCAGTCCCATCTCGGTCCCATCTGGCTATTTTTCAGACACCAAAAACCACAAACCCCCGACTTTCTCTAGGAAAATCAGGGGTTTGCGTTTACTGAATGTGGCGGTGAAGGAGAGATTCGAACTCTCGATACAGTTTCCTGTATACACACTTTCCAGGCGTGCTCC
>Ga0182007_10000269_pt1 | contig 34602 bp, 33 predicted proteins | sample Sormic07211113_1_FD_123023 | JGI IMG/M metagenome (GOLD analysis project Ga0182007, IMG submission 123023) | Rhizosphere microbial communities from Sorghum bicolor, Mead, Nebraska, USA - 072115-113_1 MetaG | ecosystem: Host-associated > Plants > Roots > Rhizosphere | place: USA: Nebraska...
GAGCGCTCGACGTTGTTGTCCAGGTTCTTGGTGATCTCGGCGATGCCGAAGCAGCCCAGCGCGATGCTGATGACGCTCACCCCGTCCATCAGGAAGGGCAGGTCCATCGTGAAGCGCTGCACGCCGCTGTTGACGTCCGTGCCCACCTGGCCGAGCAGCACGCCGATGAGGCACATGGCAAAGCCGTTGAGCAGGCTGCCGGTGGTCACGAAGCTCACGCACACGAAGCCCACCAGCATCATGGCCACGTAGTCCGCGGGGCCGAAGAGGAACGCCACCTCGCCGAGCACGGGCGCCAGGAACGACAGCACGAGGATCGCCACCGTGCCGCCGATGAAGCTCGAGAAGCCGGCCGTGAACAGCGCCAGCCCGGTCTGGCCCTTGAGCGTCATTGCATAGCCGTCGATGCAGGCCACGATGCTGCTCGCATGCGGGATCTTCATCGTGATGGCGCTGACGCTGTCGCCGTACTGCGCGCCGTAGTAGATGCCGGCCAGCATGATGAGCGCGCCGGTCGTCGGAATGGAGTAGGTCAGCGGCAGCAGCAGGCTGATGGTGGCCAGCGGGCCGAGGCCGGGCAGCAGCCCGACCAGCGTGCCCACGGTACAGCCGATGGCGCAGAACAGGAGGTTCTGCATGGTCAGGGCGTGCGAGAAGCCGAACGCCAGGTTGTTGAGGACTTCCATGGTCTTTTTCTTCTTCTCAATAGAGCGGCAGGTTCAGGCCGAGCAGTTTCTGCAGCGCCAGCGCCATGACGATCAGGCCGGCGGAGACCTTGGCGTTGCGTACCCACGAGTAGGACGAGGCGGCAAAGCCGGAGCAGAAGACCATGAAGATGATGCCCGCGATCATGTTCAGGTACATCGAGATCACCGCGAAGCCGCACAGGCTGGCCAGGATCAGCCCGATGTTCCTGAAGTTGAACTCCAGCGGCACGCCCTCCACGAGGAACGACCGGACCACGGTCGCCACGCCGATCACCAGCAGCATGCCGCTGATCATGGCGGGGAACAGGCCAGGCCCGGCGCGGCTGAAGTCTCCGATGGGGTAGCGAAGCGCGGTCAGGCCGAAGGCCAGCGCGATTGCCATGAGGAAGAGTCCCCTGACAAGGTTTCTATTTTTCATACGCTCACGATGTAGTGGGATTGAATGCGCCCGGCTCCGCTCGAACCGGCCCGGGCCTGTCTCCATCCGGATGTGATTCCGGACGCCCCCGATGCTCTGGGGCCTGGCTGATCGGAATCTGACGCGTGCGTGAGGGGAACTACGTATGAAGGGGCGCGGAGCAACGGTGGCGCGCGCGACGTTGCCGTCAGGATGGCCGGGGCAGGCACCGCGAGAGCGGCGCGAGCGCAATCCCGCCGCTCGCCGCAAGCACCAGCCCGCGCAGCACGGCGTACTCGCGCAGCCGGGCGCCGCCGTGCGGGTCGCCGGGCAGGATGCCGGCGGACGGGTGGCACATGAGCACGTCGCCGGTGCGGCAGGCCGCCAACCATTCGGACAGGCGCTGTTCGTGGCGCTGCATGTCGCCCGAGAAATCGTAGACGCCGAGCAGGCGGCTGCTCATGGGAATGCCGCGTTGCGCGGCCAGCGCGGCCAACTGCGCGCCGCCCAGTGCGTGGATGACCCGGGCCTTCAACCGGTCGGGGCCATGCTGCGCGCCCGGCGCCGTGTTGCGGATCCAGGGCGGCGACGCCGCATAGCGCCGCGCGATCTCCTCCACCAGCAGTTCGCGCACCACCGGGAACTGGTGCACGTGCCGGTGCCCGTCGACGAAGGCGGGCGCGCGGCCCACGGCGTCCTCGAAGCGCGTCAGCTGTTCGCGGATGTCGGCCTGCAGCCCCGGCGCGAACACCGTGCGTGTGTACGTCCGGGCGAGCAGCCCAAGCAGGCCGGGCTCGGGGCCGCCGGCGAGCGCGGGCCGCGTGAGGTCGAGGTGCAGGCCGACGTCGAGCCGTGCCGGGTCGATGAGCTTCAGCACCTTCGCGCCTTCCTCCCAGGCGTCGCGATGCACCATGCCGCTGGTGGCGGTGATCTTTCCCTGTTCGGCCAGGTCGAACACGGCGGAGTTGATGCCCGCGCTCATGCCGAAATCGTCGGCGCAGATGCAGAGGCGGCGCGTTGCCTCAGTCATCGCCGTTCGTTCCGGAAGCCGGGGCGGGCGCAACGTCCAGGCAGTGCGGATCGTGCGTGGCGCTGCCCGCGAAGCGCCAGGCTGCGGCGCTCTCGTTCACCGCCACCAGCTGCGCGCGAAAGAGCCACGGATTGGCGAGCTGTGCCGTGTTCGAGCCGACGAGCCAGGTGACGCGCGGCGCGCACAGCGTGGCCGCGAGCTGCGTGCGGTCGAGCAGCGTGGCCGCGGCGCGCGCGGGCTCGAAGCGGCCGGCGTCCGAGATCTCCTTGCGCCAGTTGTCGCGGGTGTCCCGGGCCGCGGCCTGCCAGTCGTCCGAAATCAGCACGGGCTCGCGCAGGTTCCAGTAGAAGGGAATCTCGTAGTAGTAGCTGTCGAGCATCAGCACCTGGTCGCCGGGCGCCACCGCCTGCCCGGCGGGCAGCCGCAGCCGCGCGCCCGGCGGTGACGCCAGGACCGTGACGGCGCCCACGCAGGCAATGCACACGGCGGCGGCGGCCAGCGTCATCGCGCGCACCTTCGGCAGCAGCGTTTCCGGCACACGGCCCGCGAGCACGCGCTGCGCGATCAGGAAGGCCAGCGGCGGCAGCGCCGGCAGCACGTAGCCGACGAGCTTGGAGCGCGGCAGCGAGAAGAACACCACGATGACCGCGAGCCAGATCCACATCAGCCAGTCGACATCCGAGCGCCCGGGCCGTGCCGCGTCGTCCTTGCCCCGCGGCACGAACACCCACGCGAACCACGGCAGCGTGAGCCCCGCCAGCACCGGCAGGTAGAACCAGAAGCCGTGCTCGTTGTTGAAGCCCGAGGACGCAAAGCGCCGGAAGTGCTGCGTGACGACGAAGTAGTCGAAGAACTCCGGGTACTTCATCTGCATTGCGACGAACCACGGGCCGGCCACGGCCAGCAGCACCGCCCAGCCGGGCAGCCACAGCGCGAGCCGCAGCGCCGCGAACCTGCGCGTCGCCGCGCACCAGATCGCGATCACCGCCACGGGCAGCACGAGGCCGATCAGCCCCTTGGCCAGCAGCCCGGCTGCCGCGAACAGGTAGGCGCCCGCGAGCAGCGCCCGCCAGGGTTCCTCGCGCTCCTTCGCCAATGCGGCGCCGGCCGCCAGCAGGATCGTGGCCGAGATGCAGCCGGCCACCAGCATGTCGAGGTTCGCGAACTGAGCGCCCAGGAAGAAGAAGGGCGTGGTCACCAGCACCACGGTCGACAGCAGCGCCAGCCGCACCGTCGACCACCGGCGCAGGAACAGGAACAGCGCCGCCGCCGCGGTGCCCGCGCCCAGCACGGAGGGCAGCCGCGCCGCCCATTCCACCGGCCCCGTCACCGCCATCGCGGCCGCGCCGATCCAGTAGAACAGCGGCGGCTTGTGGAAGAAGGGCAGGCCGTCGAGCCGCGGCACCAGCCAGTCGCCCGAGCGCAGCATCGCAAGCGCGACGCCGCCGTAGCGGCCCTCGTCGGGCGCCATCAGCGGGCGCACCCAGGCCGTGGCCAGCAGCCATGCGAAGAGGGCGGCAATGAGCCACAGTGGCTGCGGCGCAGTCCACCATGCCGGGGCAGGTCGCTTCATGGTTTTTCGGCCTCGAGCCCCGTGCCGCTCTCGCGGCGCACCACGTACAGCGGGCGACCCTTGACCTCCTCGTAGATGCGCGCGATGTACTCGCCCACGATGCCGGTGGAGATCATCTGGATGCCGATGAAGAACATCAGGCTCACGACGATGGTGGTCCAGCCCGAGACCGCGTTGCCGAACAGCAGGTAATCGATCGCCACGAAGGTGCCATAGGCAAAGGCCGGCAGCGCCAGCAGCAGCCCCGCCACGCTGACGATGCGCAGCGGCCAGGTGGTGAAGGCCGTCAGCCCGTCGATGGCCAGGCGTACCAGCCGCCGGGCGTTGAAGGAGCTGCTGCCCGCCGCGCGCGGCGCGGGCGTGTAGGGCAGCGCCACGGCGCGAAAGCCCACCCAGGCGTACAGGCCCTTCATGAAGCGGCTGCGTTCCGGCAGGTTCATGAGGGCATCGACCACCTTGCGGTCCATCAGGCGGAAGTCACCCGCGTCTCGGGGCACGTCGAAGCGGTCCGAGGAATTGACGAGGCTGTAGAAGAGCTTGCTGCCGATCTGCTTGAAGCGGCTTTCGTCGCTGCGTTGCTCGCGCACCGCGTACACCACTTCCGCGCCGGCCACCCATTGCGCGACCATCGTGTGGATGAGCTCGGGCGAGTGCTGCAGGTCGCCGTCGAGCAGCACCACCGCGTCGCCGGTGGCCGCGGCGAGGCCTGCGGTGAGCGCGGCCTCCTTGCCGAAATTGCGCGACAGCGAGATGCAGCGAAAGCCGGAGAGCTCGCACCACGCTTCAGCCACGGCGGCGGTGTCGTCGGTGCTGCCGTCGTCCACCACGATGATCTCCCAGCGCATGTGCGTGGCCCAGAGGATGTCTTCGAGCAGCGGCAGCAGGTGGCGCAGGTTGGCCGCTTCGTTGAAGCACGGGATCACGCAGGAAATGCTGCGCGCGCCGGCCTCTGGTGCGAGCGGCGTGGCCGTGTGCGGCGCGGGAGCCTCGGCCTGGGGGAGAGCGGCCGGTGCGCGTGAATGCCTGGCGGTGTGGGTCGAGGAGATCATGGATGCCTCCAGAAAGAAGCGGCCGTCGTCTTGTCGTCGCGCGTGCGGCCCCCGTGCGACGCCTGAAAAGAGAGGAAATGGCGCACGAACCATTGCGCGGCGGCGAGCACCCCCGCGATCGCGCACGCGAGCAGCAGGCCTGCGGCGATGTCGAGCGGGAAATGAACGCCCACGTACACGCGCGCCCACCCGGTGAGGGTCGCCAGCGCCAGCAGCGGTGCCCCAAGCCTGCGCAGGCTGGGACGCAGCAGGAAGGCCAGCGCCACCAGGAACATCACTGTTGCGTGCGTGCTGGGCAGAGACCCGCGGCTCGCATGCTCGATGTACGACGGCGCCACCCCCAGCACGAAGGGGCGCGGCATGTTGAGCGACAGCGAGATCGCGTGCGAGGCCATGGAGGCGAGGCCCGCGAGCGCCGCGACGATGCACAGGTAGGGCCGGTCGGCGCGATGCCGCCACAGTGCCACGGCGACCACACCGGCACTCAGCCAGCTGCCCCAGAGCGCGAGGGCCGAGGCCACGGACAGCACCCACGGCGTCGGCTGGCTGCCGGCTGCGAGCCATTGGAAGAGCGTGAGGTTGAGCGCGTTCATGGCGCCACCCTCGATGGACGGGAGAAAACAATGGGCGTGCAGCAGCAACCGGTGAGGGGTGCGCAACAGCGAGAACCGGACATGGTCAAACCTTTCGACGGGACGAGAGAGCCCGCTGCGCGACGCAGCGGACGGTCCGACGCGCGAGGCGTCGTGTCTCAGATCCCGGAAGGTGGTGCGGCAGTGGGCGGCAGGCGCCGCCAGGGTTGCGCGGGGGGTGGCGCACCGCCGTGCGGCGGCACGTATTCGATCGCTTTGCGCACGATGGGCACTGCCAGCCGCGCGACTGCAATGGCAAGCGGCAGCAGCGCCAGCACCATCGCCATCAGCGTGTCCAGCGCGGAGCCGAAGGCGTCGGGGTGGTCGATGCTTGCTGGCGCCTGGGCGAACACGGTGGTCTCGCGGTCGGACGGATGGTCCGCGCGGTCGTCGGCTTCGAACTGGGTGGTGTCGCTGGCGCTGCGCACCCGCAGCATCGGCTCGTCTTCCAGGCCGTCGCAGCGGAAATGGACCGCGATGAAGGGCTGCAGGAAGATCAGCAGAATGCCTGCGACGCACCACGCCCTGTGGTGCGTTTCGGCGAAACGGCGGATGCGTGCGAACAGCATGCGCGAATGCTAGGCCGCTCTTGTGAACGGAACCTGAGCACGCGGGTCAGCATCCCGCAAGGTAGTGCATGACGCGCGTGTGAACGGACCCTAGAGCACGAACGGAATGAAGCGCCGCGTGCCGCGCATGTAAGCGCGGTAGGCGTCGCCGAAATGCGCGATGCATTCCTTCTCGTCGCGCAGGGCAGTCAGGAACAGCAGCACCGTGGCCGCGAGCACCAGTGCCAGCGTGAGCCAGGTGAACTGCTTGAGGAAGGCGCCCCAGGCCAGCAGCATCAGTGCCGTGTACATCGGATGTCGTATGTACCGGAAGGCGCCGGTGGTGACGATGGACGAGGTTTTTTCGAAACCATACAGAGCGGGGTCGTCGCTGCGCGCCTCGGTCGGCTTGCCCTGCGCCTTCAGCAGCCGCACCGCGTGGATCGGCAGCCAGATCGACAGCACGAAGAAGAGCGAGGAGACGATCTGCCTCGCCGAAAACGGATCGTCATGCCACACGGGCAGGTTCACCACGACCAGCACCAGCATGCATTCCCACGCGAAGAAGCGGTAGAAGCCGTGCGAGCCGGGCCGGCTCAGCGGGCCGCGCGACACGTACAGCAGCGCCGCGGTGCCGGCGACGAGAAGGAAGAGCTGGAGCCAGAAGAGCATGGCGGGCGAATTTACACGGCCTTGGGCGCTTTCCAGTGCATCAGGAGGCCGCCGCTTCGGGTTTCTTGGAAACCAGCGTCAGGATGTCGTAGCTGGCGACCAGTTCGCCGTCCTGGTTGGTCACCTCCACGTCCCATGCGACCACACCCTGGCCCTGGCCGCTCGCGTCCTTCCTGTTGCGGTCGATCTTGCGCTTGCAGGTCAGGCGCGCCTGGATGGTGTCGCCGATGCCCACGGGCTTGGTGAAGCGCAGCGTGTCCAGGCCGTAGTTGGCGAGCACCGGGCCCGGCGACGGCGACACGAACAGGCCTGCCGCGGCCGACAGCACGAAGTAGCCGTGCGCGATGCGCTTGCCGAAGGGCGATTCCTTGGCCGCCACCTCGTCGAAGTGCATGTAGAAGTAGTCGCCCGAGATGCCGCCGAAGGCCACGATGTCGGCCTCGCCCACGGTGCGGCGGTGGGTGAGCAGCGAGTCGCCGATGCGCAGGTCCTCGAAGTAGCGGCGGAAGGGGTGCACCTCGCTCTCGCGCACGGCCGCGCCGCGCACGTGTTCGCCGGTGATGGCGGCGAGCATGGTGGGTGAGCCTTGCACCGCGGCGCGCTGCAGGTAGTGCTTCACCGCGCGCAGGCCGCCGAGCTCTTCGCCGCCGCCCGCGCGGCCCGGGCCGCCGTGCTTGAGCTGTGGCAGCGGCGAGCCGTGGCCGGTCGATTCGGCGGCGGCCTCGCGGTCGAGCACGAGCAGGCGGCCATGCCACGCGGCAGCCACCGGAATGGCCTTGGCCGCGATGGCGGGGTCGCGCGTGACCAGCGTGCCGACGAGGCTGCCGCGGCCGCGCGCAGCCAGCGCCAGTGCTTCGTCGATGCCCTCGTAGGGCATCAGCGTGCTGACGGGGCCGAAGGCCTCCACATCGTGTGCAGCGTCGTGCTCGAGCGGCTTGCGGCTCAGCAGCAGCGTAGGCGCGAAAAACGCGCCATCGGCCACGCCCTCGCCAATCGGCGAGAAGCCGTCGCGCTCGCCGTAGACCAGCTCGGCGCCTTGCAGCAGCGTGGCGACACGCGCGGCCACGTCGGCCTGCTGGTCGCGCGAGGCGAGCGCGCCCATGCGCACCTCTTCGCGCGACGGATCGCCGACCACCGTCTTCGCGAGCCGCGCGCGCAGCCGCTCGGCCACCGCATCGAGGTGCCGGCGCGGCACGATCGCGCGGCGGATGGCCGTGCACTTCTGGCCGGCCTTGGTCGTCATCTCGCGCGCCACTTCCTTCACGAAGAGATCGAACTCCTCGTCGTCCGGCGTCACGTCGGGCGCGAGGATCGCGCAGTTGAGCGAGTCGGCCTCGGCATTGAACGGGATCGACTGGCGCACGATGTTCGGGTGCACGCGCAGCTTGGCCGCTGTGTCGGCCGAACCGGTGAAGGTGACCACGTCGGGCCCTTCGAGCCGGTCGAGCAGGTCGCCCGTGCCGCCGATGACGAGCTGCAGCGCGCCCGCCGGCAGGATGCCCGACTGCACGATGAGCCGCACCAGCGCCTCGGTGAGGTAGCTGGTGGCCGTGGCCGGCTTGCCGATGCAGGGCATGCCCGCGAGGAAGCTGGGCGCGAACTTCTCGAGCAGGCCCCACACCGGGAAATTGAACGCATCGATATGCACCGCCACGCCGCCGCGCGGCACCAGGATGTGCGTGCCCGCGAAGCCGCCCTTCTTGCCGAGCGGGAAGGCCGGGCCCTCGTGCACGAGGTTGCCGGAGGGCAGCTCGTTGGTGCCGATGCCGGCATAGGCGCTCAGCGTGCCGGCGCCGCCTTCGATGTCGATCCAGCTGTCGGCGCGCGTGGCGCCCGTGTGGGCCGAGATGGCGTAGAGCGTTTCCTTGTTCGCGGCGATGTACTTGGCCAGCGCCTTCAGGCGCTCGGCGCGCTGCTGGAAGTCGAGCGCCATCAGCGCGGGAATGCCGGTGCGGCGCGCGTACTGCAGCGCTTCGGCGAAGTCGATGGCCTCGGCGTGCGTGGCTGCCACGGGCTGGCCGTTGACGGCGCTGCGCAGTTGCTGGGCGGCCTGCTGGCCGATCCAGCGGCCGGCGATGTAGCTTTGGAGGGTGGTGGTCATGGGCAATGTCCTTTCCGTGTTGCTCCTTCCCCCTCTGGGGGAAGGCTGGGATGGGGGCTGTCCCCCGATTCAGTCGGCGTGGAGGTGGAGGCCGCATGCCCCCACCCCGGCCCTTCCCCAGAGGGGGAGGGAGGAATTCAGGTCACTCTTTCTTGCCGATACCCAGGTAGGTATCGATGATCCGCTGGTCGTGCAGCAGGTCGCGCGCCTTGCCTTCGAGCGCCACGGCGCCCATCTCCAGCACGTAGGCGCGGTCGGCCACCTGCAGCGCGGCGCGGGCGTTCTGCTCGACCAGCAGCACCGACACGCCATGGCTGCGCAGCTGCGACACCACGCGCAGCACCTCGCGCACCACCAGCGGGGCGAGGCCCAGCGAGGGTTCGTCGAGCATCAGCAAACGCGGCCGCGCCATCAGCGCGCGGCCAATGGCCAGCATCTGGCGTTCGCCGCCCGAAAGCGTGGAAGCCAGCTGTGGGCGGCGCTCGCGCAGGCGCGGGAAGATCCCGAAGATCTCGTCCATGCGCGCGCGCTGGTCGCGCTTGCCTTTGCGCCACTGGTAGAAGCCGCCGAGCAGCAGGTTGTCTTCCACCGACATCTCGCCGAACAGCTCGCGCCGCTCGGGCACCAGTGCGACCCCGCGCGCCACCATGGTCTCGACGCTGGGGCGCGCGACGCGCTCGCCGTCCAGCATCAGCTGGCCGGTGGAAGGCAGCAGGCCCATGGCGGCGCACAGCAGCGTGGTCTTGCCGGCGCCATTGGGGCCGATCACGGTGACGATCTCGCCCTCGTTCACCTGCAGGCGCACGCTGTGCACCGCTTCCACGGTGCGGTAGGCGACGCAGAAGCCGTCGAGTTGAAGCAAAGGATGGCTCATCGGGCGTCTTCCAGCAGTTCGTCGTCCGCGCCGCCGAGGTAGGCTTCAAGCACGCGCGGGTTGGCCTGCACTTCGGCCGGCGTGCCGGTGGCGATGACGGTGCCGAATTCGAGCACCGTGATGCGGTCGGCGAGGTTCATTACGAACTCCATGTCGTGTTCCACCACGAGGATGCCGAGGCCCTCGGCGCGCAACTGGCTCAGCAGCACCGAGAGCGCGCGCTTTTCAAGATGGCGCAGGCCGGCCGCCGGTTCGTCGAGCAGCAGCACCGAGGGCTGGCCGGCGAGCGCGCGGGCGATTTCGACCACGCGCTGCTGGCCGAGCGAGAGCGATGCCGCGGGCGTGTCGGCATGCGCGCCGAGGCCGCAGCGTTCGATCTGCCTGCGGGCCTCGGCCATCAGCGCGGCTTCTTCGGCACGGTCCAGCCGCAGCATCGCGGCGAGCCAGCCACGCTTCGCACGCAGGTGCGCGCCGAGCGCGACGTTCTCGGCCACGCTGCGCTGTCCGAGCAGGCGCACGTGCTGGAAGGTGCGGCCCAGGCCCAGCGCGGCGAAGGCGCGCGAAGGCTTGGCCGCCATCGGCTGGCCGGCGAGCTTCACCTCGCCCGAGGTCGGATCGTCCACGCCCGAGATCATGTTGAAGAAGGTGCTCTTGCCGGCGCCGTTCGGGCCGATCAGCGCATGGATCTCGCCGGCCTTCAGCGTCATCGAAATCGCGTTGTTGGCCACGAGCCCGCCGAATCGCTTGCTCACGTCGCTGGCTTGCAGCAGCAGTTCGCCACTCGCGGGCAGCGTGCGCTGCACGAGCTGCACGGTCGGCGCCTTCGATGCGAGAGCCGGCGCCTTGCGCGCCGCATCGTTGCGCACCCAGCGGCGCGTGATGCGCGCCAGCGTGGGCCACAGGCCGTCGGAAAAACGCTGCAGCACGAAGAGCATCAGCAGCCCGAACACGATCACCTCGAAGTTGCCGCTGCTGCCGAGCAGCGAGGGCAGCACGTCCTGCAGCTTTTCCTTCAGCAGCGTGATCAGCGCCGCACCCAGCACCGCACCCCACAGGTGGCCCGCGCCGCCGACCACTGCCATGAACAGCAGCTCGATGCCGATGTTCAGGTTGAAGGGCGTTGGGTTCACGAATCGCTGCAGGTGCGCATAGAGCCAGCCCGACACCGCCGCGAGCAGCGCGGCCAGCACGAACAGCTTGATGCGGTGGCGCGCCGTGTCGACGCCCATCGACTCGGCCATCAGCCGCCCGCCCTTGAGTGCGCGGATGGCGCGGCCTTCGCGGGAATCGAGCAGGTTGTGCAGCGCCCAGAGCGCCAGCAGCAGCACCGCCCAGATCACGACGCCGAGCGCGCGCGGCGTGGCCAGCGATAGCCCCGCCACCACCAGCGGCGGCACGCCCGTGATGCCGGTCTGCCCGCCGAGGAAGTCCATGTTGCCCAGCAGGTAGTACAGGCTCAGGCCCCAGGCGATGGTGCACAGCGGCAGGTAGTGGCCCGACAGCTTGAGCGTGACCGCGCCGAGCATCCAGGCCAGCGCGAAGGTGAACGCCAGGCCCAGCAGCAGGCCGGCCCACGGCAGCAGCGCAGGGCCGACCGCGCCACCCAGCCAGGCGGCAGCAGTGGGCGACGTGCAGATCCATGCGGTGGCGTAGGCGCCCATGCCGACGAACGCGGCCTGCCCGAAAGAGGTCATGCCACCCACGCCGGTGAGCATGACCAGCCCGGCCGCGACCAGCGCATACAGGCCGATGTTGCTGAGCACCGAGACCGTGAATTCGGGCAGGAAGCCCCAGGCCAGCGCCAGCAGCACCACGCACGCCAGCGTGAGCTGGCGCGGCGTGACCAGCGACTTGCCTTCGGGCGGGGTGTTCAGTGTCGCGGGATTCGAAGACGCGCTCATTCTTCGTCCTCCACGTGGCGGCTGTGGAGCGAACGCCACCACAGCACCGGAATGATCAGCGTGAAGACCAGCACCTCCTTGAACGGGCTGGCCCAGAACGAGGCGAATGCTTCGAGCTGTCCCACCAGCAGCGCGCCGGCCAGCGCCAGCGGATAGCTCGCAAGCCCGCCGACGATGGCGGCGACGAAGCCCTTCAGGCCGATGAGAAAGCCGGTGTCGTAATACACCGTGGTGATCGGTGCGATCAGCAGCCCCGAGACGGCGCCGATGAGCGCTGCGAGCGCGAAGCTCAGGTCGCCCGAGAGCTCGGTCGGAATGCCCGACAGCCGCGCGCCCACCCGGTTGATGGCGGTGGCACGCAGCGCCTTGCCGACCATCGAGCGGCCGAAGAACAGGAACATGGCAATCACCAGCAGCAGCGTGACGCCGACCACCACCAGCGACTGTCCGCCGACTGGAATGCCGCCGATGTCGAGGCGCGCTTCGGAGAACGCCGCGGTGCGCGAGCCTTCGGCGCCGAAGAACAGCAGGCCCAGCCCGACCAGCACGCCGTGCAGCGCGACCGAGACGATCAGCAGCATCAGCACGTTGGCGTCCGCCAGCGGCCGGTAGGCCAGGCGGTAGAGCAGGGGGCCGAGCGGCATGATGAGAAGCAGCGTGGTGAGCGTCTGGCCCGTCATCGACGTGGGTTTGAGCAGCAGCACCAGCGCGGCGGCCGCCGCCGGCAACACCACGCACCATGCGAGCGCGGAGGCCCAGTCGACCACCGCGCCGCGCTTCCAGCGCCAGATTTCCACCAGCAGCACCGCGACTGCCAGCACCAGCAGCAGCCACAGCGTGGCCGGCACACGGCCAGCCTGCAGCATCGCCATAGAGAGCGCCCCGAAGGCGACGAACTCACCTTGGGGAATGAAGATGACGCGCGTGACTGAAAACACCAGCACCAGTGCGAGCGCCATCAAACCGTAGACGGCACCGTTGACGATGCCGTCCTGCCCCAAGAGCAGGGCGATCTGCAAATCCATAAAAGAAACCTTCGGGCTTGGCCCGTGTATCGAATCAGGGTCAGGCACAAGCGCCGTCAGTTGCGCTGCCTTGTGTTGCTCCATCCCCCTTTGGGGGAGGGAGCGAAGACATCAGGGCTGGTATTTCCAGGCGCCGTTCTCGATCTTCACCATCACGCGGGCGCGTTGGTCGAGACCCAGGTGGTCCTTCTCGGTCATGCTGAACACGCCGTGCGCGCCCGACACTTCCTTGACCTGCTCCAGCGCATCGCGCAGCGCGGCGCGGAATTCCGGCGTGCCGGGCTGCGCCTTCTTCAGTGCGACGGGCACGGCCGAGGTCATCAGCAGGCCGGCGTCCCAGGCGTGTGCGCCGAAGGTCGACACGGTGCCCTTGCCGTAGGCGGCCTCGTAGGCGCCGACGTAAGCCAGCGCAGATTTCTTCACCGGGTTGCTGGCGGGCAGCTGCTCGGCCACCAGCACGGGGCCGGCGGGCAGGAAGGTGCCTTCCACGTCCTTGCCGCCCACGCGCAGGAAGTCGGCGTTCGCCACGCCGTGCGTCTGGTACATCTTGCCGGCGTAGCCGCGTTCCTTGAGCGTCTTCTGCGGCAGCGCGGCCGGTGTGCCCGAGCCCGCGACCAGCACCGCGTCGGCCTTGCTGGCCATGATCTTCAGCGCCTGGCCCGTCACCGAGGTGTCGGTGCGGGAGTAGCGCTCGTTGGCCACGATAGTGATCTTCTTCAGCGCAGCGGCCTTGGCGAATTCTTCCGACCAGCCTTCGCCGTATGCGTCGGAGAAGCCGATGAAGGCCACGGTCTTCACGCCGTTGGCGGCCATGTGCTCGGCGATGGCGAGCGACATCATGATGTCGTTCTGCGGCGTCTTGAACACCCACTTCTTCTTGGCGTCCATCGGTTCGATGATGCGGGCCGAAGCGGCGATGGAGATCATCGGCACCTTGGCTTCGCTCGCCACGTCGATCATGGCCAGCGAGTTGGGCGTGGTGGTGGAGCCCAGCACGACGTCGACCTTGTTCTCGGCGATGAGCTTGCGCGTGTTGGCCACGGCCGCGGTGGTGTCCGAAGCGTCGTCGAGCACGATGTAGTTGATCTTCTGGCCGCCGATGGTCTTGGGCATCAGCGCGATGGTGTTCTTCTCCGGAATGCCGAGCGAGGCGGCCGGGCCGGTGGCCGAGAGCGTTACGCCGACATTGACGTCGGCCCACGCCGCGGCGGCGGTGGCGCACAGCGCGGCGATCAGCAGGGGCTTGAAGAAGAGTTTCATTGGTCTTGTCTCCGGTTGAAAAATATTTGAAGTTCTAGCGCTCGTCGAATGAGAGCGTGACGCGTTCGGTCAGGGGGTGTGCCTGGCAGGTCAGCACGAAACCTGCTGCCACTTCATTCTTGTCGAGCGCAAAGTTTCTTTCCATGCGGACTTCCCCGTCCACGCATTTGGCGCGGCAGGTGCCGCACACGCCGGAGGTGCACGAGAACGGTACTTCGAGCCCAGCGGCCGAAGCCGCATCGAGGATGCTCGGCTGGCCTTCGGTGTAGGTGATCTCGCGCTGCAGCCCGTCGCGCACGATGACGATGCGCGCCTGCCTGGCGTCGCCGGGCTGCGCCTCGTGCACCACCGCGCCGACCTGCGTGGCCGAAGGCAGCGCCACGCCGAAGCGTTCGATGTGGATGCGTTCCTCGGGCACGCCGGCGGCCAGCAGCGCGGCCTCGGCTTCGTCGTTCATCTGGAACGGGCCGCAGACATAGACATGGTCGATCGTCTTCGCAGGCACCACCGACGCCAGGAACTCGCCGATCTTCTCGCGGTTCATCACGCCGAAGCCCAGCGGCGAATCGGTGTGCTCGTCGGAGAACACGTGCTGCAGCACAAGCCGCGTCATGTAGCGGTTCTTCAGGTCCTCGATTTCTTCCTTGAACATCGTGGACTGCAGCTGGCGGTTGCCGTAGATCAGCGTGAAGCGGCTTCGCGGCTCGCGCGCCAGCACCGTCTTCATGATCGACAGGATCGGCGTGATGCCGCTGCCGCCCGCGATGCCGACGTGGTGGCGTGCCGAAGCCGGCTCGATGGGCACGAAGAAGCGGCCCTGCGGCGCCATCACCTGCAGGGTGTCGCCCGGCTGCAGATGGGCGTTGATCCAGTTGGAGAACACGCCGCCGCGCACCTTGCGCACGCCGACGCGCAGCTCGCCATCGTCGAGGCCGGCGCAGATCGAATAGGAGCGGCGCAGGTCCTGGCCGTCGATGTCGTGGCGCAGCGTGAGGTACTGGCCCTGCGTGAAGCCGAAGACCTGCTGCAGGTCGATGGGCACTTCGAACGAGACGACGACGGCCTCGGCCGTGTCGGGCTCGATGGCCTTCACGCGCAGGGGATGGAAGAGGGTGCTCATCGCGGGGGAGTCTCAGAAGGGTTTGAAGTGTTCGAAAGGCTCCTTGCACGCCATGCAGCGGTACAGGGCCTTGCAGGCGGTGGAGCCGAATGCGGAAAGCCGCTCGGTGCGCTCGCTCGCGCAGCGCGGGCAGGCGATGCGCTCGCCGGCGATGCGGCCGAAGAGCTTGATGGGCATGGCGGTGCTGGCGGCCTGCTCGGCGTTCAGGTGCGCGGGCGGCGCGATGCCGTAGGCCTTGAGCTTGGCGCGGCCCTCGTCGCTGATCCAGTCGCTGGTCCAGGCGGGCGCACGGCGCAGGGTTGCGCGCGCACGGCCCAGGCCGGCCTGCTCGATGGCGGCCAGCACGTCGTGCTCGATGGCCTCGGTGGCGGGGCAGCCGGAGTAGGTCGGCGTGAGCACGATCTCCAACCCGTCGTCATGCTCGATCACGTCGCGCACGATGCCGAGGTCGCACACCGACACGGCCGGCACCTCGGGGTCGGGCACCGTGTGCAGCACGGCCCATGCCGCGTCGACGCGAGAGGCGAGGGCGTTCACCACACCCCCCCGGGAAAGCTGCGTTGCAGGTGCTGCATCTCCGCGAGGATGTAGCCCATGTGCTCGCTGTGCACGCCGTGCTTGCCGGTGCTGCGGAAGGCGGCTTCCTTCGGCATGGCGAGGCCGGCGGCGTCGAGCACCTGTTGCATTTCGGCGAGCCAGGGGTCGCGCAGTTCGCTCCACGCCGGACCGAGGCCGCTGGCGCCGGCTTCGGCATCGACCGCGTCGCTGAAGAAGAGCTCGGGCATGTAGAGCCATAGCTGCTTGAGCGCCTTTTCGGTGCGGCGGCGCGATTCGTCGGTGCCGTCGCCCAGCCGCACCACCCAGTCGCCCGAATGCTGCTGGTGGTAGCGCGCTTCCTTCACGGCCTTGCCGGCGATGGCAGCCACTTCGGGGTCGTTCGATGCGGCCAGGCGCTGCCACAGCAGCTTGAGCAGTGTCGACACCATGGTGTTGCGCACCACGGCGAAGGCGAAGTCGCCGCGCGGCAGTTCGGCGATGGTGAGGTTGAAGTAGTCGCGCTCGTCGCGCAGGTAGGCGAGTTGGTCTTCGTCGTGCTCGCGGCCTTCGATGCGGCCTGCGTGTGTCAGCAGCGCGCGCGCCTGGCCGACGAGGTCGAGCGCAATGTTGGCCATCGCGATGTCTTCCTCCAGCACGGGCGCATGGCCGCACCATTCGCCCAGGCGCTGCGCGAGCACGAGGCAGGTGTCGCCGATGCGCAGCAGGTATTGCACGGCGGGCGTGCGGTTCAGTTCGATCGATGCTTGCATGGTCCTGGCCTTGCTCACATGTGGTCGACCGACTTGGGCAGCGCGTAGAAGGTCGGGTGGCGATACACCTTGTCTTCCGCCGGGTCGAAGAACATGTCCTTGTCGCCCGGGTCGCTCGCCACGATTTGGTCGGAGCGCACCACCCAGATGCTGCTGCCTTCCTGGCGGCGCGTGTACACGTCGCGCGCCATCTGGATCGCCATCTTCGGATCGGCCGCGTGCAGGCTGCCGCAGTGCTTGTGATCGAGCCCGGCCTTGCTGCGCACGAACACTTCCCACAGGGGCCACTCTTGCTTGCTGGTATCGGTGCTCATGCTGCTTCCTTCATCGGTTGCTTGTTGGCGTGGGCCATGGCGGCTTCACGCACCCACGCGCCTTCTTCCCAGGCGTCGACACGGGCCTGAAGGCGCTCGCGGTTGCAGGGGCCGTCGCCGCCGATCACGCGCCAGAACTCGCTCCAGTCGATCGCGCCGAAGTCGTGCGCCTGGCGCTCTTCGTTCCACTTCAGGTCGGGGTCGGGCAGGGTCACGCCGAGGATGCGCGCCTGCTCCACGGTGGCGTCGACGAACTTCTGGCGCAGCTCGTCGTTGCTGAAGCGCTTGATGCCCCAGCGCATCGACTGCGCGCTGTTGGGCGACTGGTCGTCGGGCGGGCCGAACATCATGATCGACGGCCACCACCAGCGGTTGACCGCGTCCTGCACCATCGCCTTCTGCGCCTCGGTGCCGTGGGTCATCATGGTCAGCAGGGCTTCGTAGCCCTGGCGCTGGTGGAAGCTCTCCTCGCGGCAGATGCGGATCATGGCGCGCGCATACGGCGCGTACGAGCAGCGGCAGATCGGCACCTGGTTCATGATGGCCGCGCCGTCCACCAGCCAGCCGATGGTGCCCATGTCGGCCCAGGTCAGCGTGGGGTAGTTGAAGATCGAGCTGTACTTGGCCTTGCCGCTGTGCAGCGCGTCGAACATCTGGTCGCGCGAGGTGCCCAGCGTTTCGGCCGCGGCATACAGGTAGAGGCCGTGGCCGCCTTCGTCCTGCACCTTGGCCAGCAGGATGGCCTTGCGCTTGAGCGTGGGCGCGCGGCTGATCCAGTTGCCTTCGGGCAGCATGCCGACGATTTCCGAGTGCGCGTGCTGGCTGATCTGCCGCACCAGCGTCTTGCGGTAGTGCTCGGGCATCCAGTCCTTCGCCTCGATGAAGTCGCCGGCGTCGATGTGCGCGTCGAAGCGTTCCTCGAGCCGCATTTCCTCGGCGGAGCGCACGGCCTTCTGTTTGCCGTCGCCTGCGTCCTTGCCCATGGTGTCCATGGCTTGTGTGTACATCGCGGTTCTCCTTGAGGGTGAGTGGGTGCGCCGGATTGGCGCTCAATAGCTCAACTGTTTCGTCGACTCGGCCCGACGGTCCACCTCGGTCGGCGTCAGTGCCTCGGCCTTGCATCCGAAGTCCTTGAACAGCACCATCTGGTCTGCGTAGTGCGCCGACTTGCGGCCATCGGGCGCAACGAAGCCGCTCTGGCCGGGCGGCGCTGCGGTGCACAGCGTGACGCCTTTGGCGCCCAGCACCACCTTGTCGTTCTGGGAGCCACGGTTCATGAAGCTCGGCAGCGTGAGCAGCTCGTCGGCGCCGGCCTGGGGCGCGCCGATGAAATTGCTGGTGAGAAAGGCATGCTTGACCACCGGCGTGCGCCATTTCGAGGTGTCGCTGCCAAGGCGCTGCTGCAGCTCGGCCATGGCCTGGGCCAGCGTGGCGCGCAGCACCGCGTTCTTGTCTTCGCCGTTGAAGAAGTCGAAGGTCTGCGGCACGCCGGCCCTGGGGCCGAGCAGGGCGTTGTAGACCAGCTTCAGGCCGTTGCCCGGGCGGATGCTCGCAACCTGGGTTTCGCCGGCATAGCCGTTGCCCGCGTAGGCAGCGAAGACTTCGGGCGGCAGGTCGTCGGCCAGCACCTTCTTGTAGAGGATGGGCAGCCAATGCATCATCAGCGTGGTGGCCGGGCTGTCGTATACGCCGCGCTCGGCGGGGTCTTCGTTGAGCATGTTCCAGCCGGCCAGCATCTGCGCTGCGCGCCGTGCCGGATCGTTGGCCGGCAGGTTGCGGGTTGCCTCGATGGCGAAGGGCACGATGTAGCGCGCGTTGGTGTCGGAGTAGGCGGTGGCGCGGTTCAGGGCCCACAGTTCGTCGGCCGTGAACTTCGGCTTGGCCTCGAGCCGCGCGGTGAATTCGCGCACGCGGTCGACCACCGAGTAGTTGCCGCCGTCGCTCACCGCGCCGGGTGCCGACTGGTTGTTCCAGTTGGCGACATAGCCCTGCGCCGGGTTGAAGACCTTCGGGTCTTCGCTGAAGGGCCGGATGCCGAGCCATTCCATCGAGCCGTCGCCGACCGCGGGCAGGCGGATGTCCTGCGTGGCCGGCCGGATCGGCAGGCGGCCGGGCGAGACATAGCCGATGTTGCCGCTGGTATCGGCGTAGTACCAGTTGATGGTGATGGCCACGCGCGAGGCTTGCGCAAGCCATTGATCCCAGTTCGTCGCCTGCATCGAGTGGATCCAGCCGAGCAGGGATTCGAGCTCGTAGCCATCCCAGCTGCGCTTCATCGAATAGGCGGTGCCGTTGGGAATGTCGAAGTTGGTGACGACGCCATGCACCGTCGAGTAGATGTCCAGGCTCTGGTCGGGCTGGCCCTTGACCTTGATGACCTCGGTGCGCTTCGTCATCGGGCGCATTGCGCCGTTGAAGCGGTATTCGTACGGGTTGGCCGGGTTGAGCTTCTCCTGGTACATGTCGTTCACGTCCAGCGGCCCGGCGGTTGCGCCCCAGGCGATCTTGCCGTTGGTGCCGAAGAGCACGACCGGATGCGCGAACGGCGTGTTGCCGGTCACGTCGAAGCCCGCGCCATGCAGGCCGATGCCGAACACGTACGAGGGGTTGAACCAGTTGAACTGCGGGCCGTTGATGAGGACGGCGCTGCCGTCGGTGGTCTTCGACGGGCCGGCGATCCAGAGATTGCTGGCGATCGGGCGTGTCCAGGGTTCGGCGACGCCTCGACGGGCAGCATCGATCTCGCTGCTCGCAACCAGCAGTTCGGGCGAGACGGGTGCGAGGCGCGCAACGGCGTCATCGCCGGCCGGCTGCGTCAGGGTCTGGCCGCGCGCTCCGGTGCGTGGCACGGTCGTCGGCGCCAGCGGGTCCTCGACCCAGCGGATCTGGTCGAACAACTGGCGGCCGGCGACATCGCCGCGTGCCTTGCGCAGTTGCTCCAGCAGCCGCAGGTTGGCGACTTCGCTGCTCACGTTGGAATAGCGGTTGGCCATGGTGCCGACCCAGATCATGGCCACGTCGTAACCCGTCCAGTCGGCCTTGGGCTTGAAGCCAGCGTCGTTGAACTGCTTGGGCAGCAGGGTCGCCTGCGCCGCCAGCACCTCGTTGACGCGGGCGTTGAAGCCGGCGGCATAGCCGTCGAAGATCGCCTTGTCGTCGCTCGACAGTTTGTCCATCTGCGCGCGGATCGAGGCCGGGGTGAAGCCCGCGCGGCTGCCCTTGTCGAGCGCCACGTAGGCCGGGCCCATCACTTCCGACACGGTGCCGAGCACCGCGCGGCGCGCCATTTCCATCTGGTACAGCCGGTCTTCGGCCACGGCATAGCCGAAGCCGTGGAACAGGCCGCGCACGTCGTTGGCGTACACGTGCGGAACGCCGTAGCTGTCGCGCTTGATCGTGACCTTGCCGGTGGGCGCAGGCGTCGTGGCGGCGCAGCCGGCCAGCGCCAGGGCGATGCAGGCGAGGGCGATCGGTCGGAAATTCAATGTCATCTGTGGTGTTCTTGCAGGGAAGCGATGCGTTCAGCGCGGGCGCGTGTCGATCACGCGGCGTGCCTTGCCGGTCTGGGTGCGTTCCATCTCGTTGGGCGCATGGACCACCACGCGCGTGGAGATGCCGATGAGCGTCTTCACGCGGTGCTGCACCCATTCGCCGATGGCGGTGCGGTCCGCCGATGCTGCGTCGGCTTGGTTGAGTTCGCAGTGCACCTCGACCTGGTCGAGCTTGTCGGCGCGGCTCACGTGCACTTGGTAGAGGCCCGACAGCGCCTTGTGCGCGAGCACGATTTCTTCCACCTGCGTGGGGAAGACGTTGACGCCGCGGATGATCATCATGTCGTCGCTGCGCCCGACGATCTTGCCCATGCGGCGGAACGAACGCGAGGTGGGCGGCAGCAGGCGCGTGAGGTCGCGCGTGCGGTAGCGCACGATGGGCATGGCCTCCTTGCTCAGCGAGGTGAAGACCAGTTCGCCTTCCTCGCCGTCGGCCTTCAGCTCGCCGGTGTCGGGATCGATGATCTCGGGGTAGAAGTGGTCTTCCCAGATGACGGGGCCGTCCTTGCTCTCGACGCATTCGCTGGCTACGCCGGGGCCCATCACTTCGCTCAGGCCGTAGATGTCGACGGCGTCGATACCTGCCTTGGCCTCGATGTCGCGGCGCATGGCCTCGGTCCACGGCTCGGCGCCGAAGATGCCGACCTTGAGCGAGCTGTCTTTCGCGTCGAGGCCCTGGCGCTCGAACTGCTCGATGATCACCTGCATGTAGCTGGGCGTGACCATGATGATGTCCGGCTTGAAGTCCTGGATCAGCTGCACCTGCTTCTCGGTCTGGCCGCCCGACATCGGGATGACGGTGCAGCCCGCGCGCTCGGCGCCGTAGTGCGCGCCCAGGCCGCCGGTGAACAGGCCGTAGCCGTACGACACGTGCACCATGTCGCCGGGCCGCCCACCCGCGGCGCGGATGGAGCGGGCGACGAGGTCGGCCCAGGTGTCGATGTCCTTCAGCGTGTAGCCGACCACGGTCGGCTTGCCGGTGGTGCCCGACGAGGCGTGGATGCGCGCCACCTTCTCGCGCGGTACGGCGAACATGCCGAAGGGGTAGTTGTCGCGCAGGTCGCCCTTCACCGTGAACGGGAACTTCGACAGGTCGGCGAGCGACTTCAGGTCGTCGGGGTGCACGCCCTTGGCGTCGAAGGCCTTGCGGTAGTGGGGCACGTTGTCGTAGGCGCGCTGCAGCGTGGTGCGCAGGCGCTGGATCTGCAGCGCGGTGATTTCGTCGCGGCTCGCGGTTTCGATCGGCTCGAGGTCGCCGGGGGTGGGGCGTTTGACTGTCATGTGTCTTGTCTCCTCAGGCGGCAACGGCGGGGCGGCCCTTGGCGGTGTAGGAGCGGCCGCGGAACATCGCGATGCGCTCGCCGCGCTGGTTGGTGATCTCGGTGTCGTACACGCCGGTGCGGCCGGCCTTCGAGACTTCGTGGCAGCGCGCGGTGAGCACGTCGCCCTCGCGCGCCGGGGCGATGAAGTCGATCGAGAAGCCCGAGGCCACGGTCAGTTCGTTGTACGAGTTGCAGGCAAAGGCGAAGGTCGAGTCGGCCAGCACGGCCATGAAGCCACCGTGGCAGGTGGCGTGGCCATTGAGCATGTCGGGGCGCACCTTCATCTCTATGGTGGCTTGGCCGGGGCCGACCTCGACGATGCGCATGCCGAGGCCCTGCGTGGCGTTGTCGTTCGCGAGCATGCCGTCGCGGACGTACTCGGCTGTTTGTTGAGGAGTGCGGGTGGATTCGGTCATCTTTTTTCAGCTGGCTCGAAGCTGCGTGTTCGGGTTCGGGGTGCGTGCACAGGCCACCCCGCCGGCGTGAGCGCGCCCCGAAGCACCCGTCTCACGCACAACGCGAAAGATCAAGAAGCAATGCTTCATCTCAGCGATCCTTGAACATCGGCGCACGCTTCGCGCGGAAGGCTTCGACGCCTTCGCGGTAGTCGTCGGCATTGCCCATGACGCGCTGCAGTCGGGCTTCTTCGTCGAGCGCCGTCCGCAGGTCCATGCCTTGCGCATCGGCCATGGCCTGGCGCGTGGCGACGAGGGCGCGGGTCGGCATGGCCGCCAGCTTCGATGCGAGGGCCGCCGCGGTTTCGGCCAGCGCCGCGTCGTCCACGCACTGCCAGATCAGGCCGATGCGCGCAGCCTCTTCGGCCGGCAGCTTGTCGCCCAGCATCGCGATGCCGAGCGCGCGCGCCGAACCCACGAGGCGCGGCAGCAGCCATGTGCCGCCGGTGTCGGGCACGAGGCCGATCTTGGTGAAGGCCTGGATGAAGCTGGCCGAGCGTCCCGCCACCACGAGGTCGCAGCACAGCGCGAGGTTGGCACCCGCACCGGCCGCCACGCCGTTCACCGCGGCGATCACCGGCACCGGCATCGAGCGCAGGCGCGCGACGAGCGGGGCGTAATAAGTGGAGATGACGTGGCCCAGGTCCTTGGGCGCGGCGCCCGGAGTCGGGTCGGGCGCGACCGAGGGATCGGCGAGATCCTGGCCGGCACAGAAGGCGCGGCCGGCGCCCGTGAGCACCACGCAGCGCACGCTCTCGTCCTGCGCTGCGGCCTCCAGCGCCGCCATCAACTCCGCATGCAGTTCGGTCGTGAAGCTGTTGAGCGCCGCAGGGCGGTTGAGGCTCAACGTGCGGACGGTGCCGGCGTTGCCGGTGAGTACCAAAGGCTCAGGCATGGCGTGTCTCTTTCATCCTCTGTGGGGGTGGATCGGCTCGCAAACACTATTGACCGACCGTTCGGTTGATTTTAGGATCGACCTCCATCCCGGCACAAGCGGGGTTGGTTCAGGGCAAACCCTGAGTCACGGAAAAAAGGAGTCCGACCCAATGCCCAGCTATTCCATCGACGGCGTGATTCCCGTCGTCGACCCGAGCGCGTACGTGCACCCCACGGCCGTGCTGATCGGTGACGTGATCGTCGGCCCGAACTGCTATGTGGGTCCCTGCGCCAGCCTGCGCGGCGACTTCGGCCGCATCGTGCTGGAAGAGGGCTCGAACGTGCAGGACCACTGCTGCGTGCACGGCTTTCCCGACAACGACACGGTGATCGAGGTCAACGGCCACATCGGCCACGGTGCGATCCTGCACAGCTGCATCGTGCGGCGCGACGCGCTGGTGGGGATGAACGCGGTGGTGATGGACGAGGCCGAGATCGGCGAGAAGGCCATCGTCGCGGCCTGCGCCTTCGTGCCGGCCGGCATGAAGGTGCCGGCACGCTCGCTGGTCGCGGGCATTCCGGCGAAGGTGAAGCGCGAATTGAGCGAGGACGAGATCGCCTGGAAACTCGAGGGCACGCAGACCTACCAGGCGCTCACGGTGCGCAGCCTCGCGAGCCTGCATGAAGTGGCGCCGCTCGCGCAGGTGGAGCCGCACCGCCCGCGCCTGCCGGCCACCGAGGTGCGCTCGCTCATCGCCACGAAGCGGGGCTGATCCGGTTCGCGCTTCGTGCAAGATCGCCCGTTGCCCTCAACACAACCGTCCAACCCAGGAACAAGAACCGATGCCGCGTGGAAGATCCGCCACCTACGACGACCAGCGTGAACTGATCCTCGCGCAGGCCGCCCAGCTGTTCGCACGCAGAGGCTATCCCGCCACCTCGATGAACCAGGTGGCCGAGGCCTGCGGGCTCTCGAAGGCGACGCTCTATCACTACTACAAGGACAAGAGCAGCCTGCTGATCAGCATCGCGGAGACGCACGTCTCCAAGCTCGCGGCGCTGGTGGCCGAGGAAGAGGCGTCGACGCACACCGACGAGCAGCGCCTGCGCCGCTTCATCTACCGCATCGTCGAGGAATATGCCGGCGCGCAGGACGCGCACCGCGTGCTGACCGACGACGTGCGCTTTCTCGAAGAGGCCGACCGCGAGCGCGTGCTCGACAAGGAGCGCGAGGTGGTCGCGGGCTTTGCGCGCGCCGTGTCTGCGCTGCGCCCCGGCGCACCGAGCGACGACCTCGCCAAGCCGCTGACCATGCTGCTGTTCGGCATGATCAACTGGATGTTCACCTGGATGAAACCCGATGGCCGGCTCGACCACGCGGCCATCGCGCCGATCGTGGCCGACCTGTTCCTGGGAGGTATCGGCGCGGTCAAGTCGCCCGATGCGCCGGCGGCCATGCCGCGCGGGCCTAGAGAATCCGGTTGAACCAGAGCAGCGACAGCCCCGCAGACAGCAGCGTGAGCACCGCGGCGCCCAGCGCGAACAGTGCCGAGATCTCGGTTTCCTTCTTCTCCACGGTGAGCTTGGAGCTCAGCGTCTCGTAGACCTTCTTCAGGTCGTTCGCCGTGCCGGCGTAGAAGTACTCGGCGTTCGTCTTGTTGGCGATGGCCTTGAGCGTCTCCTCGTCGAGCCGCACGCGCATCGACCAGCCCTCGAAGCCGATGGTCTCGCCGTCGACCGTGCCCACGCCCACCGTGTAGATGCGCACGCCGCGGTCGGCCGCGGCCTTGGCCGCGTCGAGCGGGTCGACGCCGGTGGTGCGCTGCCCGTCGGTCAGCATGATGATCGCGGCCGAGGTGAAAGAGCCCGGCGCCACGGGCGTGAAGTCCTTGAGCTTCTTCTCCGACTGGTCGATGGCCGCACCGCGCTGGCGGCTCGGCGCGCTGAACTGCTCGACGTCGATGCCCGCGTCGGGGAACAGCGTGGCCAGCGACACCACGATGGCATTGCCCGTGGCGGTGGCGCGCTGCAGCTGGAAGCTGTCGATGGCGGTCACCAGGTCCTCGTGGTTGGTGGTGGGCAGCTGTGCCACCTGCGCGCTGCCCGCGAAGGCGACGATGCCCACCTTCACGCTGCGCGGCAGGTCCTTGATGAAGCTCTTGGCCGCCTCCTGCGCCGCCACGAGCCGGTTGGGCTGCACGTCGGCCGCGCGCATGCTGCCCGACACGTCCATCGCCAGGATGATCGTCTGCTGGTTCGACGGCAGCACCACCACGGCCATGGGACGCGCCGCGGCCACCAGCATCGCGGCCATGGCCAGCAGGAACAGCGCGGGCGGCAGATGCCGCCGCATGCTCTGCCCGGCGCCAATGGCCTCGCGCACGATCGACAGGCTCGCATAGCGCACCGCCAGCTTCTTCTTGCGGCGCAGCAGCCAGAGGTAGAGCAGGATCAGCAGCGGCAGGGCCGCCAGCAGCCAGAGGAATTGAGGCCAGAGAAAAGTCATGCTGCCACCGCCTTCATGCCTGCCGGGCCGATGCGCGCGCGGCGCTTGCGCAGATCGGCGAAACGAACGATGGCTTCCACCAGGTCGTCATTGGTCGAGAGTTCGAGTGCGTCGACGCCGGCCCTGGCCAGTGCCTCGCGCAGCGCGGTTTCACGTTCCGACGCCAGGCGCGCGAAGCGCTTGCGAAAGCCCGCGTCGTGGGTGTCGACCCACAGCTGCTCGCCGGTCTCGGCGTCGCGCAGCGGCACCAGGCCGAGGTCGGGCAGTTCGAGTTCGAGCGGGTCGAACAGGCGCACTGCGATCACCTCGTGGCGCTGCACCAGCTGGCCGAGCGGGCGCTCCCAGCCGGGCTCGCTCAGGAAGTCGGACACCACGAACACGGTGGAGCGGCGCGGCATCAGCGTGGCGGCCGACTTGAGCAGGTCGGCCAGGCGCGTCATGCCTTTCTGCGTGGGCACGGCCTCGGCCTTTTCAGCGCGCTTCTCCATCGCGTGCAGCAGGTGCAGCACGTGGCGCCGTCCGGTGCGCGGCGGAATCACCGCTTCGAGATCGCTGCCGTAGACCAGCGCGCCCACCCGGTTGCCGTGCCGCGTGAGCAGCCGCGCCAGCACGCCGACGAAACCCGCCGAGACCTCGCGCTTGGCCTTCAGGCCCGAGCCGAAATCGACCGAGCGGCTCAGGTCGAGCACGAACCACGCAGCCATCTCGCGGTCTTCGGTGAACACGCGCACATGCGGCGTCTGCAGCCGCGCCGTGACGTTCCAGTCGATGTGGCGCACGTCGTCGTGGTGCTGGTACTCGCGCAGGTCGGCCAGGTCGAGGCCGGTGCCGCGCATCAGCGTGCGGTAGTCGCCCTGCAGCAGGCCGTCGAGGCGGCGAATGACAGTCCATTCGAGCCGGCGCAGCGCGCGCTCGGCCCCACCGGCTTCTGCGGCGAGCCGTTCGTCGTTCGCGGCCGCGGGGGCCTTACGCCACCAGCTTTTCATGTTCGAGCGGCTTGGGAGGAGCGGGGACTGCGCGCATGATCTTCTCGACCAAGCCGTCGGGCGTCAGGCCCTCGGACAGGCCTTCGTAGGAAAGCGTCACGCGGTGGCGCAGCACGTCGGGCACCAGCGCCGTCATGTCTTCCGGCAGCGCATAGCTGCGGCCGCGCAGCAGCGCCAGGGCGCGCGCGCCCTCGGTCAGGCTGATGCTGGCGCGCGGGCTGGCACCGAAGGTGATGAAGCGGCGCAGGTCCTTCAGGCCATGTTTCTCGGGCGTGCGCGTGGCCGACACCAGCTTCACTGCGTACTGGATCAGCGAGGGGTCGACATACACGCGCCGCGCCTCGGCCTGCAGCGCCGCGAGCTGCTCGGTGGTGGCGACCGGCGTGGCGTTGACAGGCGGGCCGATCACGCGCTGGACGATGACGAACTCTTCCTCGTCGCTCGGGTAGTCGACCAGCACCTTCATCATGAAGCGGTCGACCTGCGCCTCGGGCAGCGGGTAGGTGCCCTCGGTCTCGATGGGGTTCTGCGTGGCCATCACGAGGAAGGGGCGCGGCACCTTGTGCGTCTCGCCGGCGATGGTGACCTGGCGTTCCTGCATCACCTCGAGCAGCGCGCTCTGCACCTTGGCCGGCGCGCGGTTGATTTCGTCGGCCAGCAGCAGGTTGGCGAACACCGGGCCCAGCGAGGTGCTGAACTCGCCCGTCTTCTGGTTGTAGATGCGCGTGCCCACGAGGTCGGCGGGCACGAGGTCGGGCGTGAACTGGATGCGCTTGAACTGGCCGCGCACGGTGTCGGCCAGCGTCTTGACGGTGAGCGTCTTCGCCAGGCCCGGCACGCCCTCGACCAGCAGGTGCCCGCCCGCGAGCATGGCGACCATCACGCGCTCGAGAAAGCGGTCCTGGCCCACGACCACGCGCTTCACCTCGTAGAGGATCTGCTCCATCAGTTCGGCGGTGCCGGCGGGCGTGGGATTGACGGTCTCTGTGCTCATGCGAAGGACTTTCGAAAAAGAATCGTCAGAACGGCGGCGAACCCGCGGCGGACGCGGCGTTCTCGATGGGCACCGCGAAGCCGATGCCGATGAAGGTGCGCTGCTGTGTCGGGTTGAGGATGGCGGTGACGATGCCGAGCACCTCGCCATCCATGTTGATCAGCGGGCCGCCCGAATTGCCGGGGTTGGCGGCCGCGTCGAACTGGATCAGGTTGCCCAGCTCCTGCTTGCCCTCGGGCGAGCGGAACGAGCGCTTCAGGCCCGACACCACGCCGGCCGACACGGAGGGCCCGATGCCGAACGGAAAGCCCACGGCCGCCACCTGGTCGCCGGGCCGCAGGTCGGCGGTCGAGCGCATGGTGGCGGGGATCAGGTCGTCGGGAATCTTCTGCGCCTGCAGCACGGCAAGGTCGTTCTCGGGCTGCACGCCGGTGATGGTGGCCACAGCCTCCAGGCCGTCGAAGAAGGTGACCTTGATCTTGTCGGCGCCCGCGACCACGTGCAGGTTGGTCAGGATCACGCCCTTGTCGACGATCACCACGCCCGTGCCCACGCCGCGCTCGACCTCGCCGGGCGTGCCGCCATCGCTGGGGGCTTCGGGCGGCTTGCCCTTGGCGAGGTTGCGCCCGCGCTTCTGGATCTTGGCTTCGGGCGTGTTCTTTTCTTCGCCGTAGCTCACGACCCGCACCACCGAGGGCCGGATGATGTCCGCGGCCTTGGCGGCCGGCGAGGGCAGGGTGTTGGTCTGCAGCGTGCGCAGCACGGCCGCGTCGATGTCTTTCTGCGTGAGAGCCTTGGCGCCCGGGCGCGGGACCCACAGCGCAGCGCCGGTGACCAGCGCGGCCGACAGCACGACCAGCATCGCGAAGCTGCGGCGGCCGGGTTGCCAGCCGGTCTTCTTTGCGGGGGCGGCTTGCAGCGCAGGGCCCGCGCCGACCGCTTCGGGCGAGGCTGGCGCCCCTGCCCGTTCGGCCGCCTCGTCTGCGGCCGGTGGCAGCGTGCGGGGCGAATGGCTGTAGACACCTGGCCTGCGCATCGGAGCACCTCCGGCAAAAAGTCGCGTGAAGGAGTTCACAGTAGCACGCTTTCCACGCCTGCGCATCCCATCGGGCATCATCGCGCGATGGCTACCTTCGTCGATACCCACTGCCACCTGGATGCGCCTGAATTCGGTGCCGAGATGCCCGTCCTGCGCGCCCGCGCCTCCGCGCGGGGCGTGGCGATGTGCGTGATCCCGGCGGTGGCCGCCTTCAACTTCGCAGCTGTGCGTGAACTGGCCTATGCGCAGGGCGATGCCTACGCGCTGGGCATTCACCCGCTGTGCACCGGGGAGGCGAAGGACGAAGACCTCGAAACCCTCGATGCCGAGCTGGCCGCGCAGCGCGGCGACCCGCGGCTGGTGGCGGTCGGCGAGGTCGGGCTCGACTACTTCGTCGAGGGGCTCGACGGCGAGAAGCAGGAGCGGTTTTTTCACACTCAGTTGCAACTGGCACGCAGGCACGGGTTACCCGTGCTGATCCATGTTCGGCGCTCGGTCGACAAGGTGCTCAAGCACCTGCGGCAGACGGCAGCCGGCAAGCCGTGGCAGGGCATTGCGCATGCCTTCAACGGCAGCGAGCAGCAGGCGCATGCGTGCATCGAGCTCGGGTTGAAGCTCGGCTTCGGCGGCGCGGTGACCTTCGAACGCGCGCTGCAGCTGCGGCGGCTGGCCACCACTTTGCCGCTTGGATCCATCGTGATGGAAACCGATGCGCCCGACATCCAGCCGCACTGGCTGTACCGCACGCAGGCCCAGCGAGATGCCGGCGAGCCGCAGGGCCGCAACGAGCCGGCCGAGCTGCCGCGCATCGCCGAAGTGGTGGCCGGCCTGCGCGGCATCGGCCTTGACGAGCTGGCCGCAGCCACCACCCGGAATGCGCTCGAAGCGCTGCCGCGTCTGGAAAATCTCATGGCCATGTCGGCGCGCCCGCCGCACCCGGCGTAGGCCAATGCCCCGTCCTGCCTGCATGCGGGCAGATGCCGCGGATTTGCTGTCATCCTCGAGCGCCACCAGTTCGTTGCTGGTTCAGTGGCAAGTCAGTCACTCAAAACTTCATCCAACAAGGAGCTTTACATGAGCACGTCTTTCGTTCGCACCATGCCCGTCGTCCTCGCACTGGCACTCGCCTCCATCGGTGTGTCGGCCGTGGCCCAGACCACCGCGCCTGCAGCCGCGCCGGCCCCCGCTGTGGCCCCGGCCGAGCCCACCACCACCGAGAAGATGAAGGAAACCGGCAAGGAAGCCGTCGACGCCACCAAGCGCACGACCAAGAAGGCTGTCGCGGCCACCGAGAGCGGCACCAAGAAGGCCTGGAAGGCCACCAAGCGCACGACCAAGAAGGCCACCAACGCCACCAAGAAGGCAGCCGCCAAGACCGGCGAAGCCGTCGAGAACGCCGGCCACAAGGCGGCCGACGGCATGCGCAGCACCGGCAAGGCCATCGGCGAGAAGATCCCCGGCACGGCAGAGAACGAAGCCGCCAAGAAGTAAGCCTGCTTCGGCCTTCGCGAAAAAACCCGCTTCGGCGGGTTTTTTCATGGGCGGTGCAAGTGCGCGCGGGACGGTGGCACGATTGCCGCCCATGAATCCACACGCCGCATCCGCTACCGCCGCGAGCACGTTGCTCACGGGACTCGCGCCCATCGTGTCGCCCGCCACAGTCGTGCTGATCCTCGGCAGCTTCCCCGGGGTCAAGTCGCTCGAGCGGCAGCAGTACTATGCACACCCCCAAAACCAGTTCTGGAAGATCTTGCAAGCCGTCTGGCCCGAAGTCCCCTTGCCGTCGGGCATAGACAGCTACGCGCAGCGCTGCCGGTGGCTGCTCGACCGCGGCCTGGGCGTGTGGGACGTGTACGGCGCCTGCGAGCGCGAGGGCAGCCTCGATTCGGCCATCCGCGCGCCCGTGGCGAACGACATCGCCGGGCTGCACCTGCCAAAGCTCGCGGCCATCGCGCACAACGGCGGCGAGAGCTTCAAGCACGCACGGCACACGCGCACCCTCGGCGTGCCGGTCTATCCGCTGCCTTCCACCAGTCCCGCCAACGCGTCGTGGAGCTTCGAGCGCAAGCTCGCGGCCTGGCGCGAGGTCTTCGCCGCCCACCAACTCGTCTGATGGCATCCAGCAAAATTCCCGCCGTTCTTCCCGAAGTCAATTTCTCCGACTGGGGCGACATCCGCTACCTGCACCTGGGCACCGAATGGGTCCAGGGCTCGATGAAGCTGGACGCGCCCTTCGAGATCGAGCTCGAATACGTGCAGCGCATGATGGCCTGGCTGCTGTTCGCCGACAGCAAGACCGTGGCCAGCCGCCACGCGATGCAGCTCGGCCTGGGCGCGGCCACGCTCACCAAGTTCAGCCGCAAGATTCTGCGCATGCGCACCACCGCGATCGAGCTCAATCCGCAGGTGGTGTCGGCCTGCCGCGGCTGGTTCAAGCTGCCGCCGGACGACCCGAAGCTGCGCGTGGTGATCGCCGATGCGGCCGCCGAGATCCGCAAGCCCGAATGGCACGGCACGGTCGATGCGCTGCAGGTCGACCTGTACGACCACGAGGCCGCTGCACCCGTGCTCGACAGCGAAGACTTCTATGCCGACTGCCGCGCGCTGCTCACCGAGGACGGCTGCATGACGGTCAACCTCTTCGGCCGCTCGTCGAGCTATGAGCGCAGCCTCGAAAAAATCGCCGGGGCCTTCGGTGCCGATGCCGTCTGGGCGTTCAGGCCGACGCGCGAAGGCAACACGGTGGTGCTCGCGCAGCGCACGCCGAGCCGCCCGAAGCGCGAGGCGCTTGCCGAGCGCGCCCAAACGATCCAGACTCGCTGGAGCTTGCCCGCGCCGAAATGGCTGCGGGTCTTCAAGCCCCTGAATATTTCACTTACCCGACCTGCCGGCTCATGAGCGTTGTTCCCGCTGTTTCTGCTCCCGCCCCACTGGCCGCCCGCCACGAAGGCCCGCTCGACCTGCGCCGCCTGATCGAATGGCTGGCTGCCGACGGCGTGATCTCGCCCATGGAGGCCAAGCGCACCATCGCGCGCTGCGCCCAGGCCGAAAGCCGGCAGGCGCCGCTGGTGCGGCTGGCCAACGTGGCCATGACGCGCGAGGGCGACGGCAAGCCGCTCGATCTAGAAATGCTCACGCAATGGCTCGCGGGCCGCGCCGGGCTCACGTACCTGCGCATCGATCCGCTCAAGGTCGACGTAGGCAAGGTGGCCGACACCATGAGCGCTGCGTATGCCGAGCGCCACAAGGTGCTGCCGGTGCAGGTGCTGCCCAACGAGGTGGTGGTGGCCACGGCCGAGCCCTTTCTCACCGACTGGATCGCCGAGGTCGAGCGCCAGTCGCGCCGCGCGGTGCGCCGCGTGGTCGCCAACCCGGCCGACATCCAGCGCTACACGGCCGAGTTCTTCGCGCTCGCGAAGTCGGTGCGCGCCGCGCAGAAGGCCGGCGGCAACACCGGCGGCGCGAGCTTCGAGCAACTGGTGGAGCTCGGCAAGAGCAACAAGCAGCTCGACGCCAACGACCAGAGCGTGGTGCAGGTGGTCGACTGGCTGTGGCAGTACGCCTTCGACCAGCGCGCGAGCGACATCCACCTGGAGCCGCGCCGCGAGCAGGGCGTGATCCGCTTTCGCATCGACGGCATCCTGCATCCGGCCTACCAGATGCCGATGGGCGTGATGAACGCGATGGTCGCGCGCATCAAGCTGCTGGGCCGCATGGACGTGGTGGAAAAGCGCCGCCCGCTCGATGGCCGCATCAAGACCCGCAACATGCGCGGCGACGAAATCGAAATGCGCCTGTCGACCCTGCCGACGGCCTTCGGCGAGAAGATGGTGATGCGGATCTTCGACCCCGACACCGCCGTGAAGGACCTCGACGCACTGGGCTTCGCGCAGCACGACGCCCAGCGCTGGGAGCAGCTCGTCACGCGGCCCAACGGCATCATCCTGGTGACCGGGCCCACGGGCTCGGGCAAGACCACCACGCTGTACTCCACGTTGAAGCGCGTGGCGACCGAAGAGGTCAACGTGAGCACGGTGGAAGACCCGATCGAAATGATCGAGCCCTCGTTCAACCAGACGCAGGTGCAGCCGCAGCTCGACTTCGGCTTCACCGAAGGCCTGCGCGCGCTGATGCGGCAGGACCCGGACATCATCATGGTCGGCGAAATCCGCGACCTCGCCACCGCCGAGATGGCGGTGCAGGCCGCGCTCACCGGCCACCTCGTGTTCAGCACGCTGCACACCAACGATGCGCCGAGCGCCATCACGCGGCTGATGGAGCTGGGCGTGCCCTCGTACCTCATCAACGCGGTAATGCTGGGCGTGCTCGCGCAGCGGCTGGTGCGCACGCTGTGCCCCAACTGCAAGCAGCCCGACGACAGCGTCACGCGCGAGAAGCTCGAAGCCATCGTCAAGCCGTGGCAGATCACGGGCTCGGTGCGCGCGTACAAGCCCGTGGGCTGCGTCGATTGCCGCATGACCGGGTACATGGGGCGCATGGGCCTCTACGAACTGCTGAGCATCAGCGAGGCGTTCAAGGGCAACGTGACCAAGGAGCCCAACCTCGCCGGGCTGCGCCGCCAGGCCGTGATCGACGGCATGCGCCCGCTGCGGCTGGCCGGCGCGCTGCGCGTGGCCGAGGGCGTGACCACCATCGAGGAAGTGCTGAGCGCCACGCCGCCACTGGAATAGTCTTCCGCCCCAGGACCCTGAGTCCTTTCGGGTTATCCCTAGGCCTTTTGTTAGTGGAATCCACATCAGGCTGACCGGAAGCTGACTCGACAATCCCGCATCGAAATTTGTTCGAGGAGACTGTTCGTGAAGATCAAGAGTCAGAAAGACTTTTTCTCGGGCCTGATGTTCACGGTGGTGGGTGTGGCGTTCGCATGGGGCGCCACCACCTACACCGTGGGCAGCGGAGCCCGCATGGGTCCGGGTTATTTCCCGTTGATGCTCGGCATCCTGATGGCCCTCATCGGCCTCGGGATCATGTTCAGCGGGCTCACCGTTGAAACCACCGACGGCGAGAAGATCGGCAAGTGGGCCTGGAAGCAGGTGGTGTTCATCCTGGGCGCCAACCTCGCGTTCGGCATCCTGCTCGGCGGCCTGCCGAGCATCGGCGTCCCCGCCATGGGCATGATCATCGCCATCTACGCGCTGGTGATCATCTCCAGCCTTGCGGGCCATGAGTTCAAGCTGCCCAGCGTGCTGATCCTGGCCACCGTGCTGGCCATTGGCAGCTATGTCGCATTCATCTGGGCGCTGAAGCTCCAGATCCAGGTCTGGCCGACCTTCATCACCGGCTGAGAAGAAAGCTGCTCACATCATGGAATTGGTTGAACACCTCTCGATGGGTTTTGGCGTTGCCTTTACCTTCACCAACCTGCTGTACTGCCTGATCGGCTGCATCCTGGGCACGCTGATCGGCGTGCTCCCGGGTATCGGCCCGGTCGCGACCATCGCGATGCTGCTGCCCGCCACGTACGCGCTGCCGCCCGTGTCGGCGCTGATCATGCTGGCCGGCATCTACTACGGCGCGCAATACGGCGGCTCCACCACTGCGATCCTGGTCAACCTGCCGGGTGAATCCTCGTCGGTGGTGACCGTGATCGACGGCTACCAGATGGCGCGCAAGGGCCGTGCGGGCCCGGCGCTCGCCGCGGCGGGCCTGGGTTCGTTCTTCGCGGGTTGCGTCGGCACGCTGATCCTGGCCGCCTTCGCACCGCCGCTGACCGAACTGGCCTTCAAGTTCGGCCCGGCCGAATACTTCTCGCTGATGATCCTGGGCCTGATCGGCGCGGTGGTGCTGGCTTCGGGCTCGCTGCTCAAGGCCATCGCGATGATCGTGCTGGGCCTGCTGCTCGGCCTGGTCGGCACCGACGTGAACTCGGGCGTGGCGCGCTACAGCTTCGACATCCCGGAGCTCACCGACGGCATCGGCTTCGTGGCCATCGCCATGGGCGTGTTCGGCTACGGCGAAATCATTGCCAACCTCTCGCGCCCCGACGACGAGCGTGAAGTGTTCACCGCCAAGGTCTCGGGCCTGTTCCCGACCAAGGAAGACTTCAAGCGCATGCTGCCCGCGGTGCTTCGCGGCACGGCGCTGGGCGCGGCACTGGGCATCCTGCCCGGCGGCGGCGCGCTGCTGGCAGCCTTCGCGGCCTACACGATCGAGAAGAAGACCAAGCTGAAGCCGGGCGAAGTGCCCTTCGGCAAGGGCAACATCCGCGGCGTGGCGGCTCCCGAGTCGGCCAACAACGCCGGCGCGCAGACCTCCTTCATCCCGCTGCTGACGCTGGGCATTCCGCCCAACGCGGTGATGGCGCTGATGGTGGGTGCGATGACGATCCACAACATCCAGCCC
>Ga0182007_10000270_pt1 | contig 34556 bp, 27 predicted proteins | sample Sormic07211113_1_FD_123023 | JGI IMG/M metagenome (GOLD analysis project Ga0182007, IMG submission 123023) | Rhizosphere microbial communities from Sorghum bicolor, Mead, Nebraska, USA - 072115-113_1 MetaG | ecosystem: Host-associated > Plants > Roots > Rhizosphere | place: USA: Nebraska...
ACAGCCTGTTTGATCAGGCGCGCTTGCGGGTTTTCCGGATGAATCTGGAAAAATTGACTCACATTCTCTACCTGTTCAGACGGCGGCAATAATTGGGTCATGTTTGAATCGACACCACAGTGGTGGCAGATCCTCCGGGAGCGGGCGGTATTCACCGATCTCGGACCAGCCTCCAGGGCCATGAAAATCACTGCCAGCACTGACCAGCAGACCAAACTCACGGGCAAGAATCGCCAGGCTGCCCACTTGCTCGGCGGGCTGATGGCCATTGACCACTTCAATCGCGTGGCCCCCGGCTTGAATATAGTCAGAAATCAGGCGGCGACGCTTGCTACGAGTGAAATCGTAGTGCCAGGGGTGCGCCAGGCTGACCCAGGCACCCGCGGCGCGCAGGGTCTCGACGGTGTCTTCGAGGGTCGGCCAGTGCAGCTTGACGTCTCCCAGCTTGCCGGCGCCCAGCCATTTGCGGAAGGCTTCGGCGCGATCCTTGACGAAACCTTCGCGCACCATCCAGTCGGCGAAGTGCGGACGGGCCGGCGCGTTGCCGCTGTCGCCCAGTTCCTGCTGAATGGCGCGGGCGCCGTCAAGCGCCCCCGGCATGCCTTTCAACGCCAACTTGCGGCTTATTTCTTCGGACCGTAGCCAGCGGCCATCGTGCAATTTGGCGATGGCCTCGACCAATGGCGCGGCATTGACGTCGAAACCATAGCCCAGCACATGAATGGTCGCCCCGCCCCAGGTGCAGGACAATTCGACGCCGTTGACCAGTTGCATCCCCAGTGCCGTCGCGGCGCTACGGGCCTCGTCGAGGCCTTCAAGGGTGTCGTGATCAGTCAAGGCCAGGACTCGCACGCCTTTCTCGAACGCACGCGCAACCAGTGCCGCAGGCGCCAGGGCGCCATCGGAGGCCGTGCTATGGCAGTGCAAATCAACATTCACAGGACTATGTAACCTCAAATCAGCTGACGCTATCGCGCGTCAATATGTTTGTTATTATGCCGCCACATCCTGCTTCTGGCTGCCACTGTGAAACAATTCATCGACTTCATCCCGCTTCTGCTGTTTTTCATCGTCTTCAAAATCGACCCGCGGGTCGTCGACATTGGCGGTCATCAACTGTCTGTCGGTGGTATTTACAGCGCCACCGCGATGCTGATCATCAGCTCCCTGGTGGTCTACGGCACGCTGTACATCAAGCAGCGCAAGCTGGAGAAGAGCCAGTGGCTGACCCTCATTGCCTGCCTGGTCTTCGGCAGCCTGACCCTGGCGTTCCACAGCGAAACCTTCCTGAAATGGAAAGCCCCGGTGGTCAACTGGCTGTTCGCCCTCGCGTTCATCGGCAGCCATTTCGTCGGTGACCAACTGCTGATCAAACGCATCATGGGCCACGCGCTGACCCTGCCGGAGCCAATCTGGACCCGCCTGAACATCGCCTGGATCGGTTTTTTCCTGTTTTGCGGTGCCGCCAACCTGTTCGTCGCGTTCACGTTCCAGAGCTACTGGGTAGACTTCAAGGTCTTCGGCAGCCTGGGCATGACTTTGCTGTTCCTGGTCGGCCAGGGCATCTACCTGTCCCGCCACCTGCACGACGCCGACACCACAACGCCAAAAACCGAGGACTGACATGCTTTACGCAATCATTGCCACAGACGTTGCCAACTCCCTGGAAGCCCGACTGGCCGCACGGCCTGCGCACCTTGAGCGTCTGCAAGTGCTCAAGGGCGAAGGTCGTATCGTATTGGCCGGTCCACACCCGGCGGTCGACAGCAATGATCCGGGCGCAGCCGGTTTCACTGGCAGCCTGATCGTCGCCGAATTCGAGTCCCTGAGCGCCGCCAAGGCCTGGGCCGACGCCGATCCGTACGTTGCCGCAGGCGTCTACGCCAATGTTCTGGTCAAGCCGTTCAAGCAAGTCCTGCCGTAAAGTTCTCGCGTGCGGTGAATCTTATCGATTCATCGCACGTTCAATCGCTCATTATTCTCGTTTACCGGCCGACAACCTGCCCAATACTCGTATTGGAATCAGGAGTTGCGATGCGCAAAGGTCCGTTGTGTCTGATGTTGGTGACGTTGTCGATCATGGCGCCAGCCCATGGTGAAGAAAGCGCCAATGGCGGTAATTCGACGCCGCTGTCCTTGAGCGCCGGTAGCCAGATCACCGAGTTGCAGCAGCGCTTGAAAGAAAGCGAGCTGCAACGAGAAACACTGAGCAAACAATTGCAAACCACCGATGGCGAGCGCGAAAGCGCCCAGCTGAGCCGGTTGCGCCAGGAGAATCAGCGCCTGAAGCTGCAACTCAAGGAAACCCTGGCCAGCAGCCCGCTACCGCGCCTGCTGACCGATCAGCAGCAGTGGTTCGTTATTGGGGCGGCAGTAGCGCTATTGGCCCTGCTCTGCGGTATCTTCGCCAGTGGTGCCACCAGAAAACGTAGGCAATGGCTAAATTGAGTGAGTCATGAGCGAGCTGTTACTAATTGATGATGACCAGGAGCTGTGTGAGCTCCTGAGCAGTTGGCTGAGCCAGGAAGGCTTTCAGGTTCGCGCCTGCCACGATGGCCAGAGCGCCCGTCACGCGTTGGCCGAAACGTCTCCGGCGGCCGTGGTGCTGGACGTGATGCTGCCGGACGGCAGCGGCCTGGAACTGCTAAAGCAACTGCGCAGCGACCATCCGGATTTGCCGGTGCTGATGTTGTCGGCCCGTGGCGAACCGCTGGACCGCATCCTCGGCCTGGAACTGGGCGCCGACGATTACCTGGCCAAGCCGTGCGACCCACGGGAACTGACCGCCCGCCTGCGCGCGGTGTTGCGCCGCAGTCATCCGACGGCGGTCTCCAGCCAGCTCGAGCTGGGCGACCTGTGCTTCAGCCCGGTGCGCGGGGTGGTCAGCATCGATGAACAGGAATTCACCCTCACCGTTTCCGAAAGCCGACTGCTCGAAGCCCTGCTCAAGCAGCCCGGCGAACCGCTGGATAAACAGGAACTGGCGCAAATCGCCCTCGGTCGCAAACTGACCCTGTACGACCGCAGCCTGGACATGCACGTCAGCAACCTGCGCAAAAAAATCGGCCCACACCCCGACGGCCGCCCACGCATCGTGGCCCTGCGCAGTCGCGGTTACTACTACAGCCTCTGAACCTGACACGCCCCTTCGTAGCAGCTGTCGAGCCCCAGCGAGGCTGCGTTCGGCTGCGAAGCAGTCGTGATCCGCCTGATGCGGTGTATCTGAAAGAGCGTGCAAACAGATTTTACGACTGCTGCGCAGCCGAACGCAGCCTCGCAGGCTCGACAGCTGCTACGAAGGCCAGGTTTCGTCAGAGAAATATCGGCGAAGTGTTGGAATTGTCAGCAAAGCAGAAAACCGTCTTTACCCAAGCTTTACGCTCCGCTGACCGCCGTTGACCTTGATCTGCGTAATCTGCACACATCCGGAACGTACCGGGAACGAGACAAGGAGATACACCATGCGCAAGACTCTTATCGCTCTGATGTTTGCTGCCGCCCTGCCGACCGTTGCCATGGCCATGCCTGAAGGCACAGGCCCGATGGGTGATCACATGGACGGCTCACGCCACAGCGGTCAGATGCACGGCATGCACGGCAGAGGCCCTTACAGCCAACTGGACCTGAGCCGCGAACAGCGCGAGCAGATCCGCAAAATCATGGGCGAGCAGATGCACGAGCGTCAGCAACTGGTCGACAAGTACCTGGAAAAACTCTCGCCGGCCGACCAGAAAGCCCTGAAAGACGAGATGGAGGCCAAGCACAAGAAAGCCGAAGCCGACGTTCGCGCCCTGCTGAAACCGGATCAACAGAAGCAATTCGACGAGATCCAGAAGAAACAAGCTGAGCGTCGCGCCGAATGGGCCGAGTTCAAGGCCTGGAAAGCGCAGCAAGCGCAAAAGGCGCAATAATGCGTTAACCCCGGACCCAATGGCTAATCACCGTTGGGCCTGATGCCTCTCAGTTCGTTGTGGGAGCGAGCCTTTGTGGCGAGGGAGCTTGCTCCCGTTGGGGCGCGAAGCGGCCCCGGTATTTCAAAGTTAAACCGTATGTAACGGGTTTACGACTGCTTCGCAGCCGAACGGGGCGATGCGGCGTTCCGACAAGCCCCCTCGCCACACATTGATTTGAGCTTGTTCGAGGATTTTCTGTGCGCTCATTGTTCTGGCGTATCCTGGCCAGCTTCTGGCTGGCCATCGCTCTGGTTGCAGGGCTTTCCATTTTGCTGGGACACATGCTCAACCAGGACGCGTGGATTCTCAGTCGCCACCCGGGCCTCAACACCCTGGCCGAACAGTGGACGCAAACCTACGAAAGCCAAGGCGAGGAAGCCGCCCAGGACATCCTGGAGCAGCGCAAGCGCCAATATCACATCGACGTTCAGGTGCTCAACGAGGCAGGAGACCCGGTGGTACGCGGCACCTTCCCTCGGCGTGCAGCCGCCTTCGAAGCACGGCAGCAAAACGATGATCGGCGCCTGCCGTGGCGACGCCTGACCGATGAATACACCAGCGCCAAGACGGGCGACACCTACCTGCTGATCTATCGCATTCCCCACCCGGAACTGGACGCCTGGCACCGTGAGAGCCTGCTCTGGCCGTTGAGTGCGCTGGGTATCGCCCTGGTGGTACTGACCCTGTTCAGCCTGTTGGTGACCTTTTCCATCACCCGACCGCTGAGCCGTTTACGTGGCGCAGTGCATGAGTTGGGGCAGACGACGTATCAGCAAAACAGCCTGGCGCAACTGGCTAACCGCCGCGATGAATTCGGTGTGCTGGCCAACGACTTCAATCGCATGGGCGCGCGTCTGCAAAGCCTGATCGGCAGTCAGCGGCAATTGCTGCGCGATGTGTCCCACGAGTTGCGTTCGCCCTTGGCCCGACTGCGCATTGCGCTGGCACTGGCCGAGCGGGCCAATCCCCAGGAGCGGGAAAAACTCTGGCCGCGCCTGACCCGTGAATGTGATCGACTGGAAGCACTGATCAGCGAAATCCTGGTGTTGGCGCGGGTCGATGCCGACAACGCCAGTGCCGAAGAAGTGGATCTCAATGCACTGCTCAATACCCTGCAAAAGGATGCTCAGCTAAGTTCGCCGGAGCAGAACGTGCGCCTTGAGGCCGAGCCGCAACTGAACCTCAGGGGTTGGCCGACCATGATCGAGCGCGCCGTGGACAACCTGCTGCGCAATGCCCAACGCTTTAACCCGGTCGGGCAACCAATCGAAATGCAAGCGTCGCGTCAGGGCGACAGGATTGTGGTCAGCGTGCGCGATCACGGCCCCGGTGTAGAGGCTGATCATTTGAATCAGTTGGGGGAGCCGTTCTATCGGGCACCGGGGCAGACAACGGCCGGGCATGGCTTGGGGCTGGCTATCGCACGCCGTGCGGCGGAACGCCATGGCGGCAGTCTGGTGCTGGCCAATCATCCTGGAGGCGGGTTTATTGCCAGCCTGGAATTGCCGTTGGTGCCGGGGGCGGTGGTGCAGCCGTAAATCGGGGGTGATGCAAAAAGATCGCAGCCTCGTTTCACTCGACAGCTCCTACAAGTGCAACGAGACTGCGATCTTTTGATCTTCAGGCCTTACCGGACCAGGCGCTGACAAACTCGGCCAGATCAACCTTCTCCGCCACACGCGGTTCTTTCTGCGGCGTACCGAGATAAAGGAACGCAATCACCTCTTCCCCTTCGGCCAAACCCAACCCCTTGGCTACATGCGGCGAATAGGCCAGCTCACCGGTGCGCCATACCGCGCCAATGCCTTGCGCGTAAGCGGCCAGCAAAATCCCGTGAGCCGCGCAGCCTGCCGCCAACAATTGTTCGGATTTCGGGTATTTGACGTGATCCTGCAAACGCGCGATCACCACAACCACCAGCGGTGCACGCAGCGGGCCGTTACGGGCCTTGTCCAGCGCGGCTTCTGACACCTCGCTGTCTTGCAGTTTCGCCGCTTCGGCCAGCAACTCGCCCATTTGCTCGCGCGCCGCGCCTTCGACTGTCAGGAAGCGCCAAGGCTGCAAATGGCCGTGGTCTGGCGCACGCATCGCGGCGGCAAACAGCACTTCGCGTTGCTCGGCAGTGGGCGCCGGATCGAGCAGTCGTGGAACGGAAACACGGTTGAGCAAAGCGTCGAGAGCCTGCATCGGCCACCTCCTGAAAAAAATGTCTGCCTATTCTAGCGGTATCCGGCACAGGGCTGTCGGTTTACATGCCCTGCCCCGCAGGTAGAATGGCGCCCTTCCCTACTTCAGCCCGAGCGGACTTCATGGCGTTGCCGACCTTACGGATCATTGGTTTCATCATCGGCATCTTCCTGATCACGCTGGCCATTTCCATGGCCGTGCCCATGGCTACCCTGGTGATCTTCGAGCGCACCAGCGACCTGCCGTCATTCCTCTGGGCCAGCATGATTACCTTTGTCGCCGGCCTGGCCCTGGTGATTCCGGGGCGCCCCGAACACATCCATCTGCGCCCGCGAGACATGTACCTGCTGACCGTCAGCAGCTGGCTGGTGGTGTGCATCTTCGCCGCCCTGCCGTTCCTGCTGACCCAGAACATCAGCTACACCGACTCATTCTTCGAAAGCATGTCCGGCATCACCGCCACCGGCTCGACGGTGCTCACGGGCCTGGACACCATGTCCCCCGGCATCCTGATATGGCGCTCCTTGCTGCACTGGATCGGCGGGATCGGCTTTATCGGCATGGCGGTCGCGATTCTGCCATTGCTGCGCATCGGTGGCATGCGGCTGTTTCAGACCGAGTCGTCAGACCGTTCCGAAAAGGTCATGCCCCGTTCGCACATGGTGGCGCGCTTGATCGTTGCGACCTACGTCGGCATCACCATTTTCGGCAGCCTGGCGTTCTGGTGGGCCGGGATGAGCCCGTTCGATGCGATCAACCACGCGATGTCGGCGATTTCCACCGGCGGGTTTTCCACCTCCGACCAGTCTTTGGCCAAATGGCCGGAGCCTGCGGTGCATTGGGTCGCGATCGTCATCATGATTCTCGGCGCCTTGCCGTTCACCTTGTATGTCGCCACGTTACGCGGTAACCGTCGGGCGCTGATCAAGGATGAACAGGTGCAAGGCTTGCTCGGCATGTTGCTGGTGACCTGGCTGGTGCTCGGCACCTGGTACTGGTGGACCACCCAGTTGCACTGGCTGGACGCCTTGCGGCATGTGGCGCTGAACGTCACTTCGGTGGTGACGACGACAGGTTTTGCACTGGGGGACTACAGCCTCTGGGGCAACTTCTCGCTGATGCTGTTCTTTTACCTGGGGTTTGTTGGCGGCTGCTCGGGTTCGACCGCTGGCGGGATCAAGATTTTCCGCTTCCAGGTGGCCTACATTCTGCTCAAGGCCAACCTTAACCAGTTGATTCACCCACGCGCGGTGATCAAGCAGAAGTACAACGGCCACCGTCTCGACGAAGAAATCGTACGTTCGATCCTGACCTTTTCGTTCTTTTTCGCCATCACCATTTGCGTGATCGCTCTACTGCTGTCGCTGCTCGGCGTGGACTGGATGACCGCCCTTACCGGTGCGGCCAGCACGGTGTCCGGCGTCGGCCCGGGGTTGGGCGAAACCATTGGCCCGGCGGGTAACTTCGCCAGCCTGCCGGATGCCGCGAAGTGGATTCTCTCGTTCGGCATGCTGTTGGGTCGGCTGGAGATCATTACGGTGTTTGTTCTGTGTATCCCTGCGTTCTGGCGTCACTGACCGGCTTGAGCGCTTCCGTCAGCCGCGCCCGGTATTCGCCGGGGGTGGTGTCGAACCAGCGTCGGAAAGCGCGGAAGAAGTTGCTCGGATCGGCAAACCCCAGCAGGTAGGCAATTTCCAGCAGCGTCATGCTCGGTCGCGCCAGGTATTGCTCGGCCAGTTCACGCCGCGTGTCATCCAGCAACGTCTGAAAACTCGTGCCCTCTTCCTGCAAGCGTCGCTGCAAGGTGCGTTGCGACAGGTGCAGCGCCTGCGCTACCGCATCGCGCTTGGGTTCGCCCTGGGGCAGCAAGCGGCACAACACCTGCCGCGCATTGTGGGTCACGCGGCTCTCGGCAAACCGCGCCAGGTATTCACCGGCAAAGCGATCGTGCAGCAACGCCATGGCCTCGTTGGCGGTGGGCAACGGTGCCTCCAGGTCAGCGCGCTCGAAAATCAAGGCATCATAGGGCGCATTGAACATCATCGGCGCGTGGAAGGCTTGCTTATACGGTTCGAGGTCGGCGGGTTGATCGCCCTGCAGCAGCACTTTGCGCGGATGCAGCGCGCTCCCGGTCAGCCACCCGCAAAACGCCAGGGCACAGGCCATCGATGCTTCAGCGCTTTGTCGGGTCGGCGGCAAGTGGTCGCCATGCACCGTCAGAATCAGTGCATAACCCTCGTCCAGTATGCGAAAACTCAGATCGGCACTTTCGGCGATGATTCGCTGATAACGCACCAGACGTTGAAAGCCTTCGGCCAGGGTTCGACTGGACATCAAGGCATAACCGGCAACGTGCAGGGACGCCGGTCGCACCACCTTGCCCATGTTCAGGCCGATCGCCGGGTTGCCGGACAACTCGACCGCGCGCTGCCAGAGCCGCGTCATGGAATCTTGCGGGAAGCGCGCATCCGGATCATCCAGTGCCGCATAGTCGAGCCCTAGCTGCTTGAACAAAACCCGGCAATCCAGGCCGTCCATTTCCAGTGCTTTGACAATCCCCATCGCCCAGCTTGCAGAAGTCGTTCGTTCGCTCATGGCGTTTACTACGTGATGGCCGCATGCCACGACCCAATGCCCAAGGATACTAAAGTGGCGCCTATTGTCACTGGCTGATGCCTATGATCACTCTAGACTTAAATAGGCTACCCGCAGCGCAACTTGTTGCCTGCACACACCACAGAGATCGCAGTCGTGGAAAACATCAAACGTTTCAACAGCTTCGCTGCGTTTTACCCGTATTACCTCAGCGAACACCGCAATAGCACTTGTCGACGACTGCACTTTGTCGGCACCACGCTGGTTATTGTCATTCTGGCGCTGACCATCGCCAAAGGCGCATGGTGGCTGTTGCTGGCCCTGCCGCTGGCCGGTTACAGCTTCGCCTGGGTCGGGCATTTCTTCTTCGAGAAGAATCGTCCTGCAACCTTTCAGCATCCTCTTTACAGCCTGCTCGGCGATTTCGTCATGTACCGCGACATGATTGTAGGTCGCGTGCCGTTCTAGGCTCCTTTGGCCACAAAAGCGTCCTGTGCAGCCAGTGCAGCGCTCTGGATCCAAGCCCTACACTCCAAACATCCCTTTCGATAAGAACAAGAGGATAGCCGATGAATGCCCGCGCCCGTTTTACCCACATGCAGGACGGCACGCAGGAAGACTGGGCGATCATCGCCACAGACTTCAGCGCCTATGCCCGGCAATTGCCTACAAGGATCGTGGCGCATTTGAAGTTACTGGAAGGTGATTTCGGCGGATTCCCGGTGGATCGCCTGACCCACTCGCTGCAAACCGCCAGCCGCGCCTGGCGCGATGGCCGCGACGAAGAGTACGTGGTCTGCGCTTTGCTCCATGACATCGGCGATACACTGGGGTCCTACAACCACCCGGACATCGCCGCGGCGATTCTCAAGCCGTTCGTCAGTGCCGAGAACCTGTGGATGGTGGAGAAACACGGGATTTTCCAGGGCTATTACTTCTTCCATCACCTGGGCATGGACCGGCATTTGCGCGAGCAATTCAGCGCTCATCCGCAGTATCAGGCGACCATCGAATTTTGCGCCCGGTACGACGCGGCGGCGTTTGACCCGGCATACGACACGCTGCCGCTGAGCTTTTTCGAACCGATGATGGAGCGGTTGTTTGCGCAGCCGAAGCATTCGATCTACAAGGCGGCGATGGAAGAACAAGCGCCGGCCTGAAGATCTTTTGACTTTGCTTTTAAGCCGGCTCTGCGACTTTAATTGCCTTCAATTCCGCCTCCCGCGCTTGGGCATCGGCCAACCGGTACAACTCGATCGAGCCGTCCCAATGCTCGATCAGCGCCGTGCACGATTCCACCCAATCCCCGCAATTGAGGTAGTCCACCTCGCCAACCTTGCGAATTTCGGCATGGTGAATGTGCCCACACACCACGCCATGCAACTCGCGTTTGACGCATTCGTGGGCAATGGCTTCCTCAAAATCGCTGATGAAACTGACGGCGGTCTTGACCTTGTGCTTGAGGTACGCCGACAACGACCAATAGCCGTAGCCATAACGGGCCCGCCAATGGTTGAGCCAGCGGTTGAGGGTCAGGGTAAATTCGTAGGCCGAGTCGCCGAGGAACGCCAGCCAGCGGTGATAGCGAGTAATCACGTCGAACTGATCGCCATGAATCACCAGCAGATGACGACCATCGGCGGTCACGTGCACGGCTTCGTCCACCAGCTGGATATTGCCCAGCATCAGTTTCGAATAACGGCGCAGGAATTCGTCATGGTTGCCGGTGACGTAGATCACTTCCGTGCCGCGCTTGCTCATGGTCAACAGGCGACGAATCACATTGGTGTGCGCCTGGGGCCAATACATGCCGCTGCGCAGCTTCCAGCCGTCGATGATGTCACCGACCAGGTAAATCCTGTCGGCATGGTAGCCCTTGAGAAACTGAGACAGGTGTTCGGCCTGGCAGTCCCGTGTGCCCAAATGCACGTCGGAAATCCATAAGGTCCGCACACGTTGCTTACGGCTGGGTTTGGCGAGCTCGGCGCTGGTCATGGGCAACCCTCTGGACAAGTTTTGGCAAGCTTGCGCCGGTCGGGTTAATTGCCCATGACAATCGCAAGTCAGTCCTGTGACAACGCGCGAACGCAGGGCCTCGGTGTAGACTGGCGGCTTCACTCATCAATATCGCCACGAGACCTGCGATGAGACCGATCCTCACCCTGCGCCAATACACCCACGACCTGATCGTCCACAGCCACGACCACGCGCAACTGGTATTCGGGCTGTCGGGTGCACTGGATTTCGAGGTCGAGGGGCTTGGCAGTCAGGTGGTTCAGCAGAGTTTCGTGGTGGTGCCGTCCGGGGCGCATCATGCCTGCGACAGTGCCCATGGCAGCCGTTGCCTGGTGCTGGATGTGCCGAGCGATCAGTGGGTGTCTCAGTCGCTGGGGGACCACGCCGAGGCCAGCCGCCGCTTGCTCGACAATGCCGGGCGCCTGTCGCTGGACGCCGGGCAAAGCCAATTGGTGAGCTGGCTGGCGGGCAGCCCGATCAGCGATCCGCTGATCGCCCAACAAGGCGCGGTGTTGCTGCTGGCCAGCCTCAACAACGCCAAGCCCGACACGGTCGGCGGTCGGCGTCTACCGTATGCGGCGCTCAATGCTCACATCGATCAATACGCGGCCTATCCACTGCAAGTCGCCGACCTGGCGCGTATTGCCGGCCTGTCCAGCGCTCGCTTGCACGCGCGGTTCGTGGCGGAATGCGGGCAAACGCCGATGGACTACATCCGCAGTCGCCGGCTGCACATCGCCGTGCGCTTGTTACGCGATTCGGCGCTACCCATTGGCGAGATCGCGTGTCGGGTCGGCTACAGCTCCCAGAGCGCATTCGCCGCAGCAGTGCTGCGTGAATTCGGCGCCTCACCCGGTAAATTGCGCCGCGAGGCTGGCGACAAATAACGCGAGTCTGGCGACAGACACCCGCAAGCACATCGTTCATTGTGTAGGAGTTGCCGAAGGCTGCTCCTACACAGGTCGACGGTGTCGTCGGCCAGATTCGATACGTTATTCAAGGACTGCAATGACTCCCCGTACCGCCCTTGGCGCTCTGCATATCGGTGCACTGATGTTCGGCCTGACCGGCGTGTTCGGCAAACTTGCCGCCGCCTCACCGGCGATCATCGTGTTCGGTCGTGCCGCGTTTGCCGTCCTCGCCCTGGCGTTTTTCGCCCGGTTCGCCAGTAATACCCGTTGGCAAACACTCGACGCCGTGGACTGGCGCCGCCTGTTGCTCAGCGGCTTGCTGCTGACCGGGCACTGGGTGAGTTTCTTCATTGCGGTGAAGGTGGCCGGGGTGGCGATCGCGACCCTGGGCTTTGCCAGTTTCCCGGCGTTTACCGTGATCCTCGAAGGGCTGATTTTCCGCGAGCGCATCCGCGCCAATGAAATCTTGCTGGTGGTGCTGGTCAGCATCGGTTTGGTACTGGTCACACCGGACTTCGATCTGGCCAGCGGCGCCACCACCGGCCTGTTGTGGGCAGTGGCCTCCGGCCTGCTGTTCTCCCTGCTGTCCCTGACCAACCGCGCCAGCTCCGGGCGAATCCCGCCGGTGCAGGCGGCGCTGTGTCAGAACGTAGTGGTTGCGATCTGCCTGCTGCCGGTGGCGATGCCGCAGTTGAGCGAAGTACGCGCCATCGACTGGCTGTGGATTGGCCTGCTCGGGGTGTTCTGCACCGGCGTCGCTCACAGCCTGTTCGTCGCCAGCCTGGCAGTGATCAAGGCCCGGACCGCGTCAGTGGTGTTTGCCCTGGAGCCGGTTTACGGCATCACCCTGGCCTGGTTGTTGTTCGATGAAAACCCGACGCTGCGCATGCTGATCGGCGGCGCGTTGATCATCGTGGCCATCGTGGTTTCCAGCCGGTTGTCCGGCGGTTCAAGCCACAAGACCGTTGCCGCGCAAGCGCCGTCTCACTGAGTGCGGTCGTTGTGGCCCAGGTCGCGGTCCGGATCGATCTGATCGCGGACCCGCTGCTTGAGCACCTTGGCCTCGGGGAAACCGCCGTCGGCCTTGCGTTCCCAGAGCTGCACATCGTCGCAGAAAATGTGGAACACCCCGCCGGTGCCGGGCACCAGGGATACTTTGCCCAGGTCGTCGCCGAAGGTGCTGAGCAGTTCCTGGGCCAGCCAGGCGGCGCGCAACAGCCATTGGCATTGCGTGCAGTAGGTGATGACGATTTCCGGTTTACGTGCGGTCATGATTGGCAAAACTCCTCTGCCTGAGGGAGCCGCCTCCCCTGTAGGAGCGAGGCTTGCCCGCGAAGAACGATAATGCGGTCATTCTGATAAGCCGCGCCGTCCCTTTCGCGGGCAAACCTCGCTCCTACACGGGGAGGGGTGTTATCGAATACCCGCCAACAGCGTTCGGGCCGTCTCCTTCAGTGGCTCGTCGCCTTCCTTGAGCAACTCGTTCAGCAGCTCGATGGCGCTGTCCAGGTCGCCGTCGTCAATGCAGGTCTGGGCCTGTTCGAGTTTGCCGGCGCTGCTCGGCTCGACCGGTTCAAGATCCATCAACTCAGCATTCAGCGGTTCAAGCTCCAGCGGCTGGCCGGGATCGCTGAATTCGTTGAGAAAGGTCTCGTCCAGAGATTGCGAGTCAGGTTCGGCGACCCATTCAAGCTCGGGCTCATCCAGCGTCGGCTCGTCGGGTATTTCGAAGACATCGGGCAACACATGCAGATTCGAAGTGAACCCGGGCTCGTCTGCCGGTGATGGCTCATTCGATGGTTTGGCGCTGGGCGGTGAGTTGTCGAAGGGGCTGATCAGGTCCCAGTTCGCATCCATCGACAGGTCGTCGAGGTTCAGCTGAAACTCATCGCTCGGTGCCGCTGGGATTGCAGGCGTGGACGGAGCCACTGCCACCGCGGTGGTCACCGGCACGGCATCGATCAGTTTCGGATGGCGGTTGCGGATGTCCTGAAGTTGCTGTGTGTCAAACCCGGCGTCACGCAGGCTACTTTCCTGCGCGTCATACGCTTGCACGTCACCCTGGTTACCAAGAACCTCCAGCAGCTGCACGGCCAGGTCGGTGCGCTGGGGTTCCTTGACCAACGCCTCTCGCAACAGTCCGGCTGCCTCGGACAATCGGCCATAGGCGAGGTAGATACTAACCCCCTCCAGCACGTCGCCTGCGACAGTCTCATCCGCCGAGCCGGCCACCGATCGCGCCTGGGCGGCTGGCCTGGCCGGTTCTGCCGTGCGGCTGAGCACCGGTTCATGACGCGACGGCTGCACGGGTAGCAGCTCGGGTAAGGCCTGAACCTGCTGTCGTTGACGGCGAATGAACACTGCGAGCGACACCAGGGCCACCAACAACAGCAACCCGATGATCAGCGGCCAATGGGATGCTTCGGACGTCTCGACAACCACCGGAACCGGCGCCGGCACCTCGGGTGCGGCAGGCGCCGCCGACGCCTGTTTGACTTCCGTCAGTTGGGTTTGCAGCTCAGACACCTGTTTTTTCTGAACGGCGATCTGCTCGTCCTGCGCCTGCAGCTTCGCATTGAGTTCATCGATGGTCTTTTGCAGCTGCTGGTTTTGCAGCACGCTGGTGGCCAGTTGTTCGGCAACAGGATCACTCGCCGGCGTAGCGGCTGATTTATCGACATCAGGCTTGGGTGCCGAACTATTCACCGCAGGTGGCGGTGCAACAGCCGGTTCAACAGACGGGAACGCGGAATCCTGAGGGCTCGGCGCGGGGTCGTCGTTGACGGGAACAATCCCAGGTGAACCCGGCGGATCGATCAGCACGGTGTACTCGCGCAGCAAACGCCCATTGGGCTGATTGAGCTGCACCAGAAAATTCAGAAAGGGTTCCTTGACCGGCTTACTGGACGTCACCCGGATCAGGTTGCGGTTGCCCCGCAGGATCGGCGTGAACTTCAGGTTATTGAGGAAGAACACCCGCTCGACACCGGCGCGGCTGAATTCTTCCGCCGTCGCCAGGCTGACCGACAGCTCGCCCTCCTCCAGCCCCCCAACGTCCACCAGGGCGATATCGGCGCTGAATGGCTGATTCAACGCCGAATGCTGGGTGATCTCACCCAAGCCTAGCGCGGGGGCCAATGCCGAGTAAGTGACGGCACCACCGACCAGCAGCAGCCGGGTGCAACACCGCAATACAACGTGCCAACTCTCGAGCATGAGCATCCCTTAGATAACCAGAACCAACCTGTATGCATTCGCACATCCGGTACGAACACGATATTGCCTAGTAGTTCTTTATAGTCTGCCCAACGGGGTATCTCAAAAGTCCGACGCGTGGTTGTGCCTCAAGATTTTTCCAGGTTGCCCAGGATGTGCGCGTGGACACGCATGCAGACCTTCAAATCCGCCTCATCAACGCCTTCGAACAATTCGTGGCGCAGTTGCGTGGCAATGGTTTCAATTTGTTCGATCAAGGGGCGGGCCGGGGCACAGAGGACGATTTTTTTCGCCCGACGGTCTTCCAGCACCGATTGGCGTTGCACCAGGCCCTGACTTTCCAGGCTATCGAGCAGTCGAGCCAGGGTAGGCCCTTCGACGCCGACGCTTTGCGCCAGTTCACGCTGGGTGGGAGCATCATCGAAACGCGCCAGGTGCAGCAGCACCAGCCAGCGCGCCTGGGACAGGCCCAGGCCAGCCAGTCGGCGGTCCAGTTCGGCACGCCAGCCCCGAGACATCTGGGCCAGTTGCATGCCAAAGCGGTGTTGATCGGTTAACGGCATAAAACACTCATGGTTAGACTGAAATAGAGAAAAACTAATTATTAGTCAGCTAAGCATGACCTTTGGCTATAGGCAAGGTTTGCTCTGTACTGAATCGTTACATCTGCGCGACAGGTCATTCAAATTTCGAATTCCGACTGCAGCGCCGCACGAACGCAATACAAAACGCCTTCCGGCACCCGTCCTGCGAACAACGCGGCGATCTCCGCCACCGGCGGCAACTCGCCTTCGCCGTCGAGGAAGGCGTCCTGAACTTCGCCCATCAACTCTTCAGGCAGGTCCAGCGCCTGTTCCAGTGACAGCTGCTGCTTGCCGATGGCCTCGGCGAGCATCGTGTAGACGTTCTTTTCCGAGCATTGCAGCTGACCGGCGATCTGCAGCGGTGTCATGCCGGCCCGGGCCAGCGTGATCAACTCGTGGCGCACATCGGCCACCACTTTCGGCGCCTCGACCTGACCGCCGAGCACTTCGAGGAAAGCCTCGCCGTAACGTTCCAGTTTGCGCGCGCCGACACCGCTGACCGTGGCCATTTCCGCCAGCGAGGTCGGCTGGCTGCGGAGCATTTCCAGCAACGTCGAATCGGGGAAGATGACATACGGCGGCACGCCATGTTCTTCGGCCAGTTTGCGGCGCAAGGCACGCAGGGCTTCCCACTGTTCGCGCTCCTCGAAGCGGACCAGTTGGCTCGCCTGGCTCTTACTGCTTTTGGCGGTGGTTTGCGGCTTGAGGTCGCGGCGCAGTTCCAGGGTCACTTCGCCCTTGAGCAGCGGCCGGCAGGTATCGCTCAGGCGCAGCCCGCCGTAGCCTTCGAGGTCGATGTCCGCCAGACCGCGAGCAACAAGTTGTCGGAACAAGGAGCGCCATTCACTTTCGCCCAGCGCTTTGCCTACGCCGTATACCGACAAATGCTGATGACCGAAACTGCGGACCTTTTCGTTGTCCTTGCCCAGCAACACGTCCACCAGATGGCCGACGCCATAACGCTGACCGGTGCGGTAGATCGCCGACAACGCCTGGCGGGCCGGCTCGGTGGCGTCCCAGGTCTGCACGCCGTCGACACAGTTGTCGCAGTGGCCGCAGGGCTCGGGCATGTCTTCGTCGAAGTACGCCAGCAGGGTCTGGCGGCGGCAGCGGGTTTCCTCACAGAGCGAGAGCATGGCGTCGAGTTTGTGCTGCTCCAGACGCTTGTGGCGTTCGTCGCCTTCGGAGTTTTGCAGCATCTGCTTGAGCATCACCACGTCTTGCAGGCCGTACGCCATCCAGGCATCCGCCGGCAGACCGTCACGACCGCCGCGACCGGTTTCCTGGTAATACGCCTCAAGGGACTTCGGCAAGTCGAGGTGAGCCACAAAACGCACGTTGGGCTTGTCGATGCCCATGCCGAACGCCACGGTGGCGACCATGATCAGGCCTTCCTCGTTGAGGAAGCGTTTTTGGTGATGCGCCCGGGTTTCGTTGGCCAGACCGGCGTGGTACGGCAGCGCCGGGAAGCCTTGCTCACTGAGGAACACCGCCACTTCGTCGACCTTTTTGCGCGACAGGCAGTAGACGATACCGGCATCGCTGCGCCGCTCGGCGAGGAACGTCAGCAACTGCTTGCGCGGCTGCTCCTTGGGCACGATGCGATAGAAAATATTCGGGCGGTCGAAACTCGACAGGAAACGCTCGGCATCCTGCAAATGCAGACGATCGACGATTTCTTCCCGGGTGCGCTTGTCGGCGGTGGCGGTCAGGGCGATGCGCGGGACGTTGGGGAACAATTCCGCCAACTGGCCCAGTTGCAGGTATTCGCGACGGAAGTCGTGGCCCCATTGGGACACGCAGTGCGCTTCGTCGATGGCGAACAGGGCGATTTCGAGGCTTTGCAGGAAGGCCAGCATCCGTGGCTGCACCAGGCGTTCGGGCGCCAGGTAGAGCATTTTCACCTCGCCGCGCTTGATCCGTGCAGCAAGATCACGCTGCTGCTCGGCGCTCAGGGTGGAGTTCAACGACGCCGCGGCGACGCCCAGCTCTTCGAGGGTGGCGACCTGATCGTCCATCAGCGCGATCAGCGGCGACACCACCACCGCCAGGCCTTCGCGCAGCAGCGCCGGCACCTGGAAGCACAAGGACTTGCCGCCCCCGGTAGGCATCAGCACCAGGGCGTCGCCGCCACTGGCCACGCGCTCAATGATTGCACCCTGACGGCCACGGAAACTGTCGTAGCCGAAGATGTCCTTGAGGACGCGTTGAGCCTGTTCGAGCATAAAAACTCCAAAAATCACCGAAACATCCCTGCAAGGCTGGTTCAGAACCACGAAAGCTGCACAAACAAATCGTAAGTGCGCATTGCATGACGCAGCATATTTCAGCCGTGACGCCAGCAGGGCATCACAAAACGCGCGAGTATACCCGAGCCCTCCCTTGCAAAGGGCGCCGCTGATAAGACGCACACAAGCCAACCGCGGGAGCAAATATGCCGCGCGGCTGGCCTGAGCGCTCAAGAAGGCCTAGAATTCCCGCATCGTATATTCCCCAAGGTAGCCCTTTAATGTCCTTCGCTGAGCAACTAACCCGCCTGCAAGTCTTCCTCGACGCCGACGAGCTGCATGACGAGGCGCTGGACTACGTGGCCGCCCACGGCTACCTCACTGCGCTGTCGATCTGCTCCGAAAGCGTTCCCGACCGTGAGTGGATCGACGCGCTGTTCGCCGAAGAGCCGCATTACGCCGACGACACCGAGCGTGAAGCGATCGAATCCACCCTGGTGCTGCTCAAGGCTCACATCGCCCGCCAACTGGCGTCCGACGAAGAGTTCGAGCTGCCATGCGACCTCGACCTGGGCGATGACCCGGACGATTCCGACCTGCGTGGCTGGTGCATCGGTTTCATGGAAGGCGTGTTCCTGCGCGAAGCCGCCTGGTTCGAAACTGCCGAAGACGAAGTCAGTGAAATGCTGCTGCCGATCATGGTCGGTTCGGGTCTGTTCGACGAACAGCCTGAGTTCTCCGACATCGCGGCCGACGCCAACCTGATGGACGACATGATCGTGCAAATCCCGGAAGCCCTGACCGCGCTGTACTTGCTGTGCAACGCGCCAGACGAAAAACCGGCGATCCTCAAGCCACGTCACCACTAAGGTTTTGCCTATGGACAACCCCATAGGCAACCGCCCCCTGATGTTGCGCTACGTGCTGCTGGCCATCGGCTGGCTGAGCGTAGCGCTGGGGGTAATCGGGATTTTCCTGCCGGTGCTGCCCACCACACCGTTCCTGCTGTTGGCGGCAGCCTGCTTCGCCCGCAGTTCGCCGCGTTTCTATCACTGGCTGGTTGAACATCCACGGCTTGGACCCTGGATTCGCGACTATCTGGACGGCAACGGCATTCCGCTCAAGGGCAAGGTCTACACCATCGGGTTGATGTGGACGAGCATCCTGTTCTCCTGCTACCTGGTGCCCCTGCCGTGGGCGCGCGGGTTCATGCTGACCAGTGCGGTGCTGGTGACGGTTTATATCCTCAAGCAGAAAACCCTGCATAAACCCTGATTCCTATCGATGGCTCGAGGCTTTTGTGGCGAGGGAGCTTGCTCCCGCTGGGTTGCGAAGCAGCCCCAAAACCTGCAACCCGCCTTCTCCTGACACACCTCATTGATCGGTTTGGCGACTGCTGCGCAGCCGAACGGGAGCAAGCTCCCTCGCCACAGGAAACAACCCGCCGACATCCTTTCGTCCGACGACCTACCCGACCGCCCCGTAAACACCGCCTAGACTTCAGACATCTGCACCCGAGCAGCCAGACATGCCCCGCAGTCCGCGTAGTCCAGGATGGTCAACGCTCCGACTTCGGTTCGGCGGATGGCTGCTGCTGGCGAGTTTTCTACTGGCCGGGTTGGGCAGTGCCTGGGCCGACTGGGATTTTGCGCAGGTTCTGCAAACGGCCGAAAAACGCTACGGCCCCCTTGGCGAGGCACAGGGACGGATCGAGGCCTGGAGCCAAATGCTGCAAAGCGAACGCAACCAGCCTGAGCGCGAACAACTGAACGCGGTCAATCACTTCTTCAATCAGCGACTGAGTTTTCAGGATGACACGCGCATCTGGCATCAGACCGATTACTGGGCCACGCCCGTGGAGTCCTTGATCAAAGCCGCAGGCGACTGCGAAGACTTCGCCCTGGCGAAATACTTCAGCCTGCGTCACCTCGGGATTCCCAGCGAAAAACTACGCATCACCTACGTCAAGGCCCTGACCCAGAACCAGGCGCACATGGTGTTGACCTTCTACAGCAGCCCCACGGCCGATCCGCTGGTGCTGGACAACCTGATCGACGAGATCCGCCCCGCCTCCCAACGCAAAGACTTGCTGCCGGTGTACGCCTTCAACGCCGAAGGCCTGTACTTGCCGGGAGCCAATGGTGGTAAACGCAGCAGCGACTCGAAAAAACTGTCGCGCTGGCAAGACGTATTGAAAAAGATGCAAATCGAAGGGTTCGCCGTGGGCGAAGGCTAGCCGCCACTGCAAGGAGTGTTTTCATGTCACTGCGCAAACAGTTGTTCCTCGCCATTTGCCTGTTCTTGCTGGTGGCCTTCAGCGGCAGTTTTTTTGTCAGCCTGGAAAGCTCCCGTGAACAGATGCTCAGTCAGTTGCGCTCCCACGCCCAGGACGCCGCCACGGCGCTGGGCCTGTCGTTGACCGCGCAGATCGACGACCCGGCGATGATCGAATTGATGGTCAGCTCGATTTTCGACAGTGGCTATTTCAGCAGCATCCGGGTCATCAGCATCGAGAATGAACAAGTGCTGGTGGAGCGCAGCGTACCAGCGCAAATCGAGGGTGTACCCGGCTGGTTCGTCAGTCTGGTGAACCTGCGCCCACAAGGTGGCGATGCACTGGTCACGCGTGGCTGGGACCAGGCAGCCCGGGTCGAAGTGCTGAGCAACCCGCAGTTCGCCCTGGCCAAACTCTGGGACAGCTCCCTCGGCAGCCTGATCTGGCTGCTGATTTGCGGATTACTCAGCGCCGTGTTCGGAGGCTGGCTATTACGCCGGCAATTGCGCCCGCTCGACAACATGGTCAAACAGGCGGAAGCCATCAGTAAACGCGAGTTCCGCAGCTTGCCAAAATTGCCGCGCACGCCGGAGCTCAAACGCGTGGTGCTGGCCATGAACCAGATGGTCGAAAAACTCAAAGCGCTGTTCGCCGAAGAGGCCGCGCGCAGCGAAAAACTGCGCTCCGAATCCTATCAGGACAACCTTACGGGCCTGGCCAACCGGCGCTTGCTGGATGAACAACTGGCCGACCAATTACTGGATTCCGAGCAAAGCCGCGACGGTCATTTGCTGATGCTGCGGATCAACGACCTGATCGGCCTCAATCAACGCCTGGGTGGCCAGCGCACCGATGCCCTGATCAGCGCCGTCGGCGAGTTGCTCAAGCGCCTGACGCAACCTGCAGAACGTCGTACCTGGCTCGCGGCGCGCAATCGCGGTGGCGAATTCAGCTTGCTGACGCCGGGTCTGGACAGTAGGGGGGCCGCGCGCCTGGCCTCCGAAATCAGCGCCACCCTGGAAAACCTGCGCCTGACCGGCGCCAGCGACTGCATGCCCGTGGCGCACCTGGGCATCGTCGCCTACCACCCGGGCGAACCGGCAAATGATGTGCTGCTGCGCCTCGACCAAGCGCTGACCCAGGCCCGGCAACATCCCGAGCGGCCATGGATATACCAGGCCCAGGTCGATACTGCGCCGAATCATTCTCAGCATGATTGGCGCAACTGGATCGACGATGCGCTGACCGAAGGCAAGATGCAGTTGTATTTCCAACCGGTGGTGCAATGCGCCGACACCAGTCAGGTGCTGCACCACAAAGTCCTCGCGCGCTTGCTCGACCCGCAGGGCGAGGCCGTTGCCGCCGGGCATTTCCTGCCGTGGATCGAACGCCTCGGCTGGTCGGCGCGGTTCGATCTGGCGATGCTCGAAACCACCCTCGAATACCTCGCCGCCAACCGCTGGCCGCTCGCGCTGAGCCTGTCCGGCAGCACCCTGCGCGACCAGACCCAGCTGAAACTGATCTGCGACATACTCGAATCATTGCCGGAACTGGCGCCTCTGCTGACCCTGGAAATCGACGAACGCCAACTGCCGCCCCCCAAAGAACTGCAACACCTGAGCCACAGCCTGCTCAACACCGGTTACCGCATCGGTTTGCAGCATTTCGGCGGCAGCTTCAGCCAGATCGGCAACCTGACGCAGCTGGGGTTGGCGTACTTGAAAATCGATGGGGCGTACATTCGGGGTATCGATCAGCAGAGTGACAAGCGGTTGTTTATCGATGCGATATACCGGGCGACCAACAGCATTGATCTGCCGTTGATTGCGGAAATGGTCGAGACCAAAGGGGAACTGGAGGTGATCCGGGAGTTGGGGCTATTTGGGGTGATGGGGCGGTTGATCGGGCCACCGGAGCCGATGTGAGCGGTATGACCACTCGTCTAAAACCTGTGCGCACCTGTCAGATCTGACAGTAGGCAAACACTCACGCCGATTATCTAATCCTTCCGTATCGGTGCCGCCCAATCGGGCAGCCGGGCGCCTCTATGGAAGGTATGCATTCATGAACAGCCCCCTGACAAACGCTGACCTCGCCTCCAATGGACAAGTCGTTGTATTCCCGCCCGATCGCGGCATCGGCGTGCTGGCCGTAGACCCGCCCTACCCGCCGGGCTACAAACCGCAGAGCGACGGTGCGTTGGGGATCAACATCAACATGGTGCACGGCGACCGAGACGGTTTACTGGTTTACATCCTGGCCTATCTGAACATGGCCATCGGCGACTACATCACGGTTTACATCGAAACAAAAAACGCTCCCGTCGCTGAATTTTCCGTCACCGAAGCCCACTTCGATGCCGAAGGCAACGCGAAAAACATTCCTTTCTATATTTCCGCCACAGACATGGAAGCCAGGTTTGCACCGCTGCTATCGGAGAACAAGCAATTCTGGTTCGAAGTTGAGCGTGTGAGCGGAAACGACACCGAACAATCGCCACCTGTGCCGCTGTTTTATAAATACCCGGCGCCGGGTGAACCGGACACAGACGGCGGTAAACCCTTCAACCAGGGCCTCAAGCTGCCCGTCGCTTCGGAATCCGTCATTGATAAAACCGTGGTCGATGAAGGCATGTTCGTGACCGTGCTGGCGTATTACAACCAGCAAATCGGTGATGTGGTCGTCCTTGCCTTTGGAACGCTGCTCCTCGAGTCCACCGTCACTGCGTTGGGTGACGTGGTCTTTGAATTGACACCTGAAATGCTCGCCAGTTTGCCGCCTGGCAATACGGTGATCGTGCGCTGGGAAGTGTTCGATGTCGTGAAGAATTCGAGCGGCTGGTCGGATTCGCTGATCCTGGTTTTCAAGCCAGGGATAGTGCTGCTGACCGCACCGATTTTTGAACAGGCCGATCCCGACGATGTGGTTCATCACGATTGGCTCGTGGGCGGTACCCTGCGGATACTGGTCACCGGTGTGTTTGCAAAAGATGAACTGCTCGAACTGACATTTGAAGGGATCACGAATGGTGGCGACCTGGCCACCCACACCTTCAGCAGGACGCTGACTGCCGCGACCAGAACCGTGGTCTTCGAGGTTCCCAATGAGTGGGTTCGCAACCTGATCCGAGGCTCGGCGCAGGCGTTCTATCAAGTGGTCAGAACAGGCAACCCTCAACCATCGAAACACGCGGGTATCACCATCACCGGTACGTCCCTGCCATTGGGCCTGCCGATGGTCGAGCCGCTGGAGAGCAACGATACCCTGCCAGCGGATACGACCTTGGCGAAGGTGGAGTTCGCCACGTATTGGCCCATGAAAGCGGGCGCGAAGGCCGAATTATGTTGGCAAACCATTGACTCGGACGGTATTGCGATCCTGTTTATTTTCCAACTGATCGTCACCGACCCGACGCTGCCGCTCATCTTCCAGGTGCCAACCAAATACATAGCCCCTTACGCCGGTGCCCCATTGACGCTGCAATGCAAAATCACCAACCCGGGTAAAGTCGAGGTGGTTTCCGATCTGCTGGGTTTAAAGATTGGGGATGAGAAAGACATCGTCCTCGAGCTGCCGTTTCTGGTAGGAGTCCCCCAGCCGATTCACCCCTTGGACGGGGAGCGGACGATAAGGGCCGAATTCCTCGCGGCGATAAAGGAAGACCGGGCGAGACTGATACACATCAAGGCGCCAAACGACTCGCCACTGTTCTCGCTTATTCCTTTGAACCAAAACAAACGCGCCAACTGGGTGCTCGACCCTCGGTTTCTTGTTGCCAACCAGGGAAAGACGATACAACTGCGCTGGAACTTGAGGCGCAACGGGAAAAAAGCCGCTTCATCCCCGGCTGTGGAAATTGTGATCGCCCCGATCGCCCCCGAAGACAGTCGGCTTCCGACGCCCCGGATCAGCGGAGTATCCGGGATTGTGGAAGTAAAAAAACTGACGGCTGCCAATGAACTGGTAGTGGATGAGTGGCCGGGGCAACGTTCAGGACAACCTCAATACCTGATGTTTGAAGGAACCAACACCCAAGGTGAAGTGGTTCGGCATGAAGCCCTTAAAGGCGAACTGACGGGTACCGAGAGGGGCCTGAGACTGGCATTGCCGCTCGACTGGCTTCGCAATCTGAAAGATGAAACCACCTTACACATCTTCTTCCAGGTGAATGTGAACCGAGAGCCTGACAGGGAAACGGCCGTAGCATTTCCCGGGCAAGCGTATATCGTCGATTCGCTGATTGAACTACAGCCGCATATCGATGCGCTGAAAGACCCGCAGGGTCGTGATATTCCACAAGGCGACACTACGATTGCCACCACTATCACCGTACACGGGCATGCAAGCATCCAGGAGCAAGTCGAGATTCTGGTGAATGGCGTGGTGGAGGCGACGGTAACGACAGACGCTAACGGCGATTTTTCGGAGCCCGTGAAGGTTGCCAAGTATGACGCGCTGAACACAATCCGGTTACGAGCGAAGTACGGCGATAACCTGACATCACACGAACGATCTTTCACCCTGCGCCGACCGCTGCAAGTTAACCAAACCACTATGAACCTGCACGGACTCAGGATTGAGATGGGGTGGCAGAAAGTGGGGCCTGATTTCCCGGGCAATACCGAAAATCGTCCCGCATCCTATGGAGTCCCCCCGATCCGCTACACCTCCAGCAATCCGGCTCAGGTCTCGGTCGATGCAAATGGAAAGGTCACCGGTCTTCGTAACGGCGGCGCGTACATCACCGCACAGGATCGATTCAGCACCCTTACCTACTATGTGGACGTGAAGAACGTTTTTGTCGCGGCATCCGCTGGAGTGGCCATGACGTTGACCAATTCTGTCAACTGGATGATCTCTGTTCCGGGCTCCATGCCACTGTCTGATCTGTGGTCACTTATAGTGCTGGTCTATGGACCTTCACACACCTGGATTCTGGGCAATTCAGTTAACTGGATGCTCGACTCCAGAGGGTGCCCCCCGGGCTATTCGCTCATCTACCAACATGGCAATGGCAACGGTCCCGGAATAGTTCCCGGGAATGCGCCCCCGCATGTGGTCTGGAACCCGTGGTGCGCCAGACCTTATTGAGAGAGAAACGAGGAAAAGGGGACATTTGTTCATCTGCCCTGCCTCTACTCCAACACCTGAGTGAGAAATAAACAGCGATGCTTAAAAGACATCTCCAGACACTCACTCAGGCTACACATCCTTGCGCCGTTGCCTACGACTGCGCCAGAATCCGCCGGCTTGTGCGCTTTGGGGGCGGGTTCTATCGTTTCGCGGTCGCTGACGAATCATTGATCGGGTTTCGCAGCCCGGGTCAATCAAGGCGCACTGCGCCACCGTTCCCTTTCAGTTGGCGCTTCTTTTCGTCAACTGGATTGCGTTATGGCGGCTGTGCGCGGGAGATCTTCGGGTCTGCCGGGTTCCTTGATTCCCGGTCTGCGAACCTGCGTACAGCTGCCACCTCCCTCGTTTCGCAGCGAGCAGTGACAGCTCCATTAATCAAGGAGCTTCAACATGTTCAAAATCACACCCAACCCACCCGAAACCGACGACGTTTCCCCCTACGAAACCCCGGACTCCAAAAAACTCAACGAAGCCGCCGAGCGCGCCCTCGATTACTACCTCAAACCGTCCGCCCCCAAGCCCCCACGCAAGCCGAGCACGATTTACACCGTTGCCCCGGACATCGACATCGAAGAGCTACTGGCCAATGCCTGCGAGTCCTTTGCCTCGGCCAAGGTGATCGCCAGTGACTGTGCCGGTTTTCTGGAGGGGCCGCAGAGCAATACGATATTGGGCGTCGCGCAGCTCATCATGTTTGGTGAACTGGCGGTGAGTCGGGCGCTGGACAGTCTGGAACTGAAGGCTGACCCGGCCCTGTAACCTGAGGTCAAACGCTGCCCCCTGTGGCGAGGGAGCTTGCTCCCGCTCGGCTGCGCAGCAGTCGTAAACCCTGTACATGCGGTCTACCTGATGCAATTGGGTCGAATGGTTTTGGGGCCGCTTCGCAGCCCAGCGGGAGCAAGCTCCCTCGCCACAAAAGCCCTTCAGGCTGCAAGTTTTATGGTGGTCTTTCGGGCCTCTTCGCAAGCAAACTCGTTCCCACAGTCGCTCCGGGTTGTTCGCCTGTTTTGTGTTCACTGAAGATCGAATGTGTGAGAGCGAGCCTGCTCGCGAAAACGATCTCACCGGCAAAAAAAACCGCCATTCCTTCAACAGGGATGGCAGGTTTTGTCGTTTCAGCTCACGCATGCCGTTGATGATGGTCGCTGTATCGTGGCCCCCCACAACCACCCGCCCGTAAACGGTTGGTCAGGCAGCCGATGCCGATGTAACTGATATGACCGTTCGTCTTAAATCCACATATACCTGTCAGATCTGATAGTAGCCAATCTGTTTTCCCTGCGGTGTGATGAGTACTCGTCCCGAGTGGACTTGAAACTTGTCGCCTCCCCCGGAGAATTTGATGGATATCCAGTCCGCCGAGCTAACGAAGCTGTTTACGCTGTTTCCCATAATCATCCCGGGCTGGGTATCCCCGATAAGACCCGCCGGCATCGCTGACGGCGGTATTCCCAAAGCCCTTTATGACGGCCAGGCCCAAGGCCTTGAATGCCTGGTTGATTACTGGGAGGAGTTGCAGCTGCGCTCCTGGATCATGGCGGTCGATGATCGCGTGGATTTGTATTGCAACGGCAATCTCGTCCCAGGAGCAGGCCAGACCGTCAAACCCGGAGAGGAACAACTGCGCCAGCGTCTGTACCTGCCGCACGGGTACCTGATCCAGGGCGTCAATCGGTTGCATTACGTGGTCACCCGTGTCAGCGGGAACAGTGAACCCTCTCGGGATCTGCTGGTGCTGTACCACCTGCGGTCTGCGGACAACCTGAATCTGCTGATCCCGGCCGACGTGCTCAAGGACGGCGTCAGCGCCGCACGGGCAGCGCAAGGGGTGGAGTTCGGGTTCACCTATGCCAATCGGCGCAACTATGACCGCATCGAATTTCTGTTGGGCGACACCCAGGACCGGTTCGACGTCCCCGACGGCACGGCGCCGATCACCCATACACTGTTCACCGACATGTTCCAGAAGGCGGGCGACAACCCGAGTGCTGTGGTCGAGTTCTATGTCGTCGACCAGTTGGGCAACCGGGTCAAATCCCCGGAGAGGCGCCTGGACATACATCTCGGCCGTCTCGATCTGAACCCACCAACTTTGGTAGCCCCGGCGAAAAGCCCCATTGATGTGTTGACTCACTCAAATGGAGCAACGGTTCGAATTGAATTCCTGACAGCGGGGTTGAATGATCGAGCGCGTCTAATGATCAAGAATCCGATCGCAGGCGACAAAACGTTTCCTGCGCAGCTATTCAATCAAAACAAAAGGGCAAACTTCAGATTAACTTTCGAGCTTCTATTGGAGTGGATGGGGCGCGATGTCGAATTGTATTGGGAGTTGATTCGCGATGGGAAGCCGGTAGGGACATCGTCGCCGTTGGCACTGACGATTGAACGGATCGTCGACGGTGATGTTCGTTTGGGAGCTCCCATCATCGATCAGGCTGATAGTGCGCGGACCTTGGATATCAATGAATTCGACGGTGATGCCACCATCACTAAAATTCCATGGCCGCTTAAGGGTGGAAATTATCTTATCGACGTAAGGGTCATCGGAATCGGAAGCAATGGAGCATCCCTTGTTATTCCCGTAGTGACAGGAGGTTCCTTGACACCTGCGGAAGAGATTAACGGATTCACCAGAACACTGTCACGTGCGCAACTGTTATTGCTACAGGATGGTTCAACCCTCCATATAGAAGTCAAAGCCAACTTCAAGGGGCAAAAGCCCATAACGATTATCTTCCCGCGCTCTTTAATCTATACAGCCAAGAACATCCAGCCTATTTTGTCGGAAAATTTCGATAGCCACTACTCACGCTTTATATCACTTGGCCAGACCATATCACTGCCTAGCATGACCATTCGCTTTCTCGGAGGAAATGGCATTATGGGTATAAACTCAATAAACACCATTCTCACTGGCCCTTACCCTCCCGTGCATAACCAAAGCGCTGCACAAGTTCTAGAGATGCATACAAACGCCAGTGGCACGAGCCAATACATGCAACTCGAGTTCAACTGGGGCTACTCCTCTGTCGAGTTTTACTACAGATTCGTCCAAAGCAACGGAATACTGGTTAATTTCTTAAGAAAAGACAAAACAAGACTATCTTATCAGTACCTTGCCAATAGTCCCGGCCCCCACCGTGTATTCTTCTCTACTTCAGACAATGACATTTGGTATGTAGAGATCATTACAAGCGTCTGGGATTTAATTACCTTTGATCACTTCACCATGGGTCGCAAATAAATATCCGAAACTCGCGACCACTGGTGCGAACAATATAAACAGAGGACGAAAAAATGAGCGACTCGGAGAAAGGGCACGCCATTATTTATCAGCCCTGCCTCTCCTAAGCCTGAATGAGAAATAAACAACGATGTTTAAAAAACATCTCCAGACACTCACTCAGGCTACACATCCTTGCGTCGTTGCCTACGACTGCGCCAGAATCCGCCGGCTTGTGCGCCTAAGGGTCGGGTTCTATTGTTTCCCGGTCGCTGACAAATCAGCGATCGGGTTTAGCGACCCGAACCTTTGTAGGCGCAACAGCGCTCCAAACTCTCTTGCAGATTGTTCATGTCTGCGATTGATGTCATGGCGGCTGTGCGCGGGAGACCTTCGGGTCTGCCGGGCGCCTACACCCGGTTCGCTAACCTGCGTGCAGCCGCCACCCTTACCTGTTTAGCGACAGGTCTTGGTGGCTCCATTTCCTGTAGGAGTTTCACCATGTTCAAAATCACACCCAACCCACCCGAAACCGACGACGTTTCCCCCTACGAAACCCCGGACTCCAAAAAACTCAACGAAGCCGCCGAGCGCGCCCTCGATTACTACCTCAAACCGTCCGACCCCAAGCCCCCACGCAAGCCGAGCACGATTTACACCGTTGCCCCGGACATCAACATCGAAGAGCTACTGGCCAATGCCTGCGAGTCCTTTGCCTCGGCCAAGGTGATCGCCAGTGACTGCGCCGGGTTTCTGGAGGGGCCGCAGCGCAATACGATACTGGGCGTCGCGCAGCTCATCATGTTTGGTGAACTGGCGGTGAGTCGGGCGCTGGACAGTCTGGAACTGAAGGCTGACCCTGCCCTATGACCTGATCCCTGTGGCGAGGGGGCTTGCCCCCGTTGGGCTGCGAAGCGGCCCCCAAAACCTGCAATCACTGTCTGTCTGGCAAACTGCATGTACAGGTTTTACGACTGCTGCGCAGCCGAACGGGGGCAAGCCCCCTCGCCACATGAGGTGTATCCGGGCACAGGGCCGGTAGATAAATCCGCAACCAACAAAAAACCCGCCATCCCCTTTCACCGGGAATGGCGGGTTTTGTCGTTTCGTTTCAGATCACACGGTATCCACCTTCAACGAATGGTCGTTCAACATGCCGTTGATAATGGTCGCGGTATCGTGACCGCCGGCAATCACACCATTCGCTCCGGGGGTGACGCCGTAGTGACTGGCCAGGTTCACACCGGCCAGGTCGATGGTCTGGCTCGGCGTGGCGCCGGCCATGGCGCTGATGTCGATGCTGGTGACCAGGGTCGCGCCGCTGCCGGTGACTTTGAAGTGCAGGTAGTCATCCAGCGATGCCGCAGTGCCGTTCTCGCCTTGCAGCAGTTGCGACAGGTCGAGTTTGTCGGTGCCCGGGGTGAAGTCGGTGATGACGTCGTGGCCGCTGTTGCCTTTAAGCCACTGGAAGGTGTCGGCGCCGCTGCCGCCGGTGAGGGTGTTGTCGCCCAGGCCGCCGATCAGGAAGTCGTCGCCGCCTCCGCCGTTGAGCACATCGTTACCCAGACCGCCGTTGATGATGTTGCCGTTGTTGTCGCCCGTGAGGCTGTCGTTGAAGTTCGAGCCCGTGAGGTTTTCGATGCCGGTCAGGGTGTCGGTGCCTGCGCCAACGGTGTTTTGCGCGGTGAGCAGGCTGAGGTCGACAGTCACGCCGGCGGTGGCATGGGCGTAGTTCACGGTGTCGTTACCGGTGCCGCCGTCGAGCCAATCGTTGCCCGGCCCGCTGAACAGCAGATCGTTGCCGGCGCCGCCATGCATCTCGTTATTGCCTGAGCCTGCGGTGAGCACATCGTTGCCGTCACCCGCATTGATAATGTTGTTGCCGGTGCCCGCGATCAACACGTCATCGCCCGAGGTGCCGGTCAGTGTATGGCCGGCCTGATAGGTGATGTCGACTGCCGCACTGTCGCTGCCGCCGTGGTTGTCGCTCGCGGTGTAGGTGCCGTGGAAGTCTGGCGTGGAGTCTTGGGCTCCGGCGTAGTTGACGGTCATGGTCAGTTGATAGTTTTCCGCCCCCTTCCCGCTGTTGCCAGGTCCCCCGTCGTCGATGTTGGTGATGTGGATCTGGTACGTGCCGTCCGCCGTGGCGGTGATGGTCTGGCCATCGGCGAGAGCCATGTAAGCGCCGCCATTGACCGAGTACTCCATGGTGATGTGGCCGGCCGCCAGGTTGTGGTCCAGGTTGAGGGTCTCGCCCTGTTTGAGGTTGACGGTGATGCGGTCCTCATCGTTGGTATTGTTGGTGCTGACCGCCCCCAAGGCCCCGCTGACCACCAGCATGGCGGTCATGGCGGCAGCGTTGGCGACGAATGCACTGCGGGCGATGGTCACGGCCTGGACGTTATTGCCGGTGAAACTGAAGCTCGAGTTGGTGCCGGTAAAGTCCGCTCCCTTGGCCGTCCAACCCGTGTTGAAGGTAGTCGGCGATGCCGTGAGCGCATCACCGTTGGGGTCGGTGTCGTTGGCCAATAGCAGCTCGCCCGGCACCACGATACTGCCCGACAGCACGTTGGTGATGATGTGATCATCGACTGCCACCGGTGGCGAATTCGGAATCACGTTGACTGTCAGGGTCGAACTGGTGAGGTCGCCGTCGTTGTCGCTGGCGGTGAAGCCGATGTTTTCGGTGATCTGCACGGCCGTGGTTTTCTGCGAGGTGTAGGTGTACTCGCCGGTGTCGAGGTTCACCAGCAGCGTGCCGCTGTTGTTGGTGGCGATGCTCAGGGTGTTGTCGACGGTGTTGAAGGTGCCGTGGTTGGCGCCGCCGCTGAAGTTCAGCGAACCCTGATTGCTGTTGGCTTTCGGGTCGTAGGTATAGGTGGTGCCGTCGACCGTGAGGGTTTTGATGAAACCGCCATCGGCGCCAAATGTACCGCCCTCGCCCAGCAACGAACCGGTGACCGGCGCACCTTGCACGGTGCCCGAAAGTACCGAGTTGAGTTGGTTGAGGTCGGTCACCACCACAGCGTTGGTGTCGGTGCGCGTGCTGCCGTCATAGGCCACCGGATCGAGGCTGGCGTTATTGACGCCGCTGCCCAGGCCGATGGCGTAGTTCTTGATGCCATTGGCGTCGAGGAAGGCTTTGAGCGCGATCTCGTCCGCAGTGCCGATGTCGCCTTCGTTGGGTTTGCCATCGGAGAAGAAGTAGCCGACGTTCTGCGCCCCGATGAGTTTGCCCGAGGTGTCGAATGCGGTTTCCATGGTTGCCACGGCCGCGTCGTAGTTGGTGCCGCCACCTGCCGTCAGCGTAGCGATGATCGACTTGGCCGTCGCCACATCGACCCAGATCGACGTCTGGTCGGTGGCGCTGCTGCTGAAGGTGACGATCTGTACCTTCACGTCACCCAGATTGTCGTACTTGTCGAGCAGCGCGCTGATCGCCTGCTTGGCCAGGTCCAGCCGCGACAGGCCCGATACGCCGGAGGGGTCGTCCATGCTCCCGGATACATCGATCACCAGCATCAGGTTGGAGTCGATCTGCACCGCCGGCACCGAACGGTCCGAGGCGACGGCGTGAGGCACGTCATCGACGATGCTGACCACAAGGGTGCCGGTGGTGCTGTTGCCGATGGCATCGGTGGCTTGGTAGGTGAAGCTTTCGTTCAGGGTGTTCGCGCCGTCGTTGGCGTTGGGCGAAGTTTTCGGCGCCGAGGTCAAAGTGTACGTGTAGGAACCGTCGGGATTGAGCAGGATCTGCCCGTAGGTGCCGGTGGCGCTGCCGACCAGGGTGTAGGTGATCGCACCCGTGGCGCCAGAGACCGAGCCTGCCAACGTACCTGAGCCGGTTTCACCGGTGTTGCCGGGCTCGCTGCCGGTGACGCTGCCCGCCGCCAGGTCCTGGCCGTCCTTGGTCAGATCCAACGCTTTTTCGTAGACGGTCACATCGGTATCGGTGGCGGCTACGAGGCAGTTGTTGGAGACGTCAACAGTGATCGTGGCGGTGCTTTCATCGCCGTCGGCATCGCGCACGGTGTAGGTGAAGGTGTCCGTGGCGCCCGCTTCGCCGACCGAATTCGGGTTGCTGTGGTACACCGCATTGCCGCTGGCATCCAGGATCAGGTAGCCGTAAGCGCCGTTGATTTGCGTGTTCAAGTCACCGATGGCCGAGGTCGAGGTGTCGCTGCCGGCACGCACGCCGACCACTGCCCCACCCAAGGCCGGGCCATCAGCGCCGAGCACATCGTTGTCCAGCACATTGCCGCTGACCGTGCCGCCCTCCACCACCGAAACCGAATCGCAATGGGCCGTCGGCACGTCATCGACGATGTTGATCACGATGGTACTGGTGACGCTGTTGCCCACAGAGTCGGTGGCCTGGTAGGTGAAGCTCTCGCTCAGGGTGTTCGGTCCGTCGTTGGCGTGCGGCGTGGTGGTGGGTGCCGAGGTCAGGGTGTAGGTGTAGGAGCCGTCCGGGTTGAGCAGGATTTGCCCATAGGTGCCGGTGGCGCTGCCGACCAGAGCGTAAGTGATTGCACCAGTGCCGCCCGTGATTGAACCGACCAACGTGCCCGAGGCAGTTTCACCGGTGTTGTCAGGCTCGCTGCCGATGACGGTGCCCGCCGCCAGGTCCTGGCCGTCCTTGGTCAGATCCAACGCCTTTTCGTAAACGGTCACGTCGTTATCGGGGGCCACCACGAGGGAACAGTTGGAGATGTCGATGGTGATGGTCGTGGTGCTTTCATCGCCGTCGCCATCGCGCACGGTGTAGGTGAACACGTCCGTGGCGCCCGGTTCACCGACCGAGTTCGGATTGCTGTGGTACACGGCGTTGCCGTTGGCATCCAGGGTGAGATAGCCGTAAGTGCCGGTAATGTGCGTGTTCAAGCCACCGATGGCCGAAGTCGAGGTATCGCCGCCGGCGCGCACGCCAACCACCGCGCCACCCAAGGCCGGGCCGTCAGCACCGAGCACATCATTGCCCAACACATTGCCGCTGACCGTGCCGCCTTCCGCCACTGAGACGACATCGGCATGAGCGGTTGGCACGTCATCGACGATGTTGATCACGATGCTGCCGGTGACGCTGTTGCCCAGAGAATCGGTGGCCTGATAGGTGAAGCTTTCGCTCAGGGTGTTCGCACCGTCGTTGGCGTGAGGGGTGGTCGTGGGGGGCGAGGTCAGGGTGTAGGTGTAGCTGCCGTCCGGGTTGAGCAGGATTTGCCCGTAGGTTCCGTTGGCGCTGCCGACCAGGCTGTACGTAATGGTGTCGCTGGTGCCGGTGACTGAACCCACCAGCGTGCCCGAGGCGGTTTCGCCGGTGTTGCCAGGCTCGCTGCCGACGACCGTGCCCGCCGCCAGGTCCTGCCCGTCCTTGGTCAGGTCCAGCGCTTTTTCATTAACCGTCACATCGGTGTCGGTGGCAGCCACGAGGGTGCAGTTGGCCACGTCGATGGTAATGGTGGTGGTGCTTTCATCACCGTCGGCATCGCGCACGGTGTAAGTGAACACGTCGGTCGCACCAGGGCCGTTCACGGCATTTGGATTGCTGTGATAGACCGCATCGCCGTTGGCATCCAGGGTCAGGTAGCCATAGGTGCCGTTGATTTGACTGTTCAAGCCACCGATGGCTGAAGTCGAGGTGTCGCTGCCGGCGCGTACGCCGACCACCGCGCCACCGAGTGCCGGCCCGTCGGCGCCGCCGATGTCGTTGCCCAGCACGTTGCCCGAGACCGTCGCGCCCTCGGCCACTGAGGCGTGGTCCGGGTTGGCGGTGGGCAAGTCATCGACGATGTTGACGTTGATCTGGCCCAACGCCGTGCTGCCGTCGACGTCAGTGGCGACGACGTTGAGGTTCTCGGTGATGCTGTTGGTGCCGTTGGCGTTCGGGTGGGTTTCGTTATCCACCAGGGTATAGCTGTAGCTGACCACGCCGGTCGCGCTGTCGTAACCGGTGACGGTCAGCGTGCTGCCAAGCGGAGTGACGATCGACTGCGGGAAGCCTGCGGCCACGCCACCGGTGACCACCGCGATGCCGCCCACCGTCAGGGTTTGCAAACCGTCGAGCGCGGTTACGGTGAAGGTGCCGCTCTGGGTCAGCGCCGGTGTGTTGGGGCTGCTGCCGTCGCTGAGGTTTTTTTCGTAGACGGTCAGTTCGCCGCCGTTGACGTTCAGGCCATCGAGCGTCACCAGGTCGTCGTTGTTATGGATGTTCAGCACCAGCGTCGCGGTGCTG
>Ga0182007_10000272_pt1 | contig 34359 bp, 31 predicted proteins | sample Sormic07211113_1_FD_123023 | JGI IMG/M metagenome (GOLD analysis project Ga0182007, IMG submission 123023) | Rhizosphere microbial communities from Sorghum bicolor, Mead, Nebraska, USA - 072115-113_1 MetaG | ecosystem: Host-associated > Plants > Roots > Rhizosphere | place: USA: Nebraska...
CATGTGCAGGTTCTCGCTGTGGCCGAGCACGACCCAGATCGGTACGTCCTCGTGCAGCAGGACGGGAGCCACCGCGCCGTACTGCTCGCGGAGCTCCTCGTACACAGGCCTCAGATCCTCCGACCCGGGGCCGTACAGCCGGCGCAGCCCGCCGGGGCCGATGCCGTGGGCCGGGCAGCCGGGGGGCGGGGCGGTGATGGGCTCGTCCGTGCCGGTCGGGGAGAAGGATTCAGGCGTCACGATGGTCGCTCCGAAGCTGAGGTGGATCAGGTGTGAAGGGGGAGGTCGAGGTCGGGCGCGCTGCTCACGCCCGTGTTTTCGCCGTCGCCAGGGCGTGCAGGAAGCGCATGAGGGTCATCAGGACGTCCCTGCTGGAGGCCCGGCGGCGGGCGTCGCACTCGATGATCGGGATCTCCTCGGCCAGGTCGAGGGCGCTGCGCAGATCCTCGATGGGGTAACGCGGCGCGTCGGGGAAGGAGTTGACGGCGACCACGAAGGGCACGCCCCGCTCCTCCAGTCGTCCTATGACGTCGAAGCTGACCTCGAGACGGCGCGTGTCGATCAGGACGACCGCGCCGAGCGCGCCTTCGAACAGGCCGTTCCACAGGAACCAGAAGCGTTCCTGGCCGGGGGTGCCGAAGAGGTAGAGCACCAGTTGGTCGGTGATGCTGATACGGCCGAAGTCCATGGCGACGGTGGTGGCCGTCTTAGTCTCGGAGCCGTAGTTGTCGTCGACCCCGATCCCGGCCTGTGTCATGGTCTCCTCGGTGGTCAGCGGCCTGATCTCGCTGACCGAGCCGACCATCGTCGTCTTGCCGACTCCGAAGCCGCCCACGATCACGATCTTCACCGCGGCCTGGGCCGTCTGCGGCAGATGATCCTCTGTGCGTGGTCCGGGGATGGTGTCAGAGCCTTTGAAGTCCATGCATCACCGCTTCGAGGAGGGAACGGTCGGGGAGCGTCGCCTGCCGGACGATCGGGGCGCGCGCCTGTACCAGTTCGGCCGTCAGCATCTCGGTGAGCAGCACGGTCACCACACTGAACGGCAGGTTCAGATAGGCCGAGAGCTCGGCCACCGACAGGGGGGCCGTGCAGAGCCGGAGGATCGCCGACTGCTCCGGCGTGGCGGAGGGCGGCGGGTCGGCGCCGGCCACGACTAAGGTGACCAGGTCGAGGTCGGCTCGCTGTCCGTCCGGCCCGGCGACCACATAGAGCCGCTCCGGGGCCTTCGCATCGCCCTCTTTGCCGTCCTTGCCCTCTGTGCCGCCGCTGCCTTCCGTGGCGAGAGGTGTCAGGCGTGGTTGTTCCTTGGCGAATCGCCGTCGGCGTTGCGGAGGAGTCATACGGTCTGCCCGTTGCGCCGGGGCGGACTGGTGAGATGGGCGCCGATTCTCACCACGAGGTCGCGCATACGGTTGCTCATCAGCCCGGGTTCGGCGACCACGTCGGAGAGGACCGCGAGGTAGGCGTTGGGGCCCGCGGCCATCAGATAGAAGTAGCCGCCGTTGATCTCGATGAGCACCATCTTCATGCGGCCGTCGCTGTCCGGGATCTCGTGGGCCACGGCGCCGGCCAGGCTCTGCAGCCCCGCGCAGGCCGCGGCGACGCGGTCGGCCGCGTCCGGATCGCCTCCGTGGCGAGCGATGCGCAGGCCGTCGGCGGAGAGCACCACGATCATCTCGATGCCCGGTACTCCGTCGGCGAGATCCTTGAGCATCCAGTCGAAGTTGGCTCGCTGCTGGATCACTTGCGGTCCCTCTCGTCGTCGGCCTCAACGCGGGCCGGCTCGGTGTTCGGCTGGGGGGTGTCGAACGGGTCGGGCGTGCCCTTCAGGCCGTTCCAGAACGCCTCGACCCAGAGCCCCGGTTCGGGCTCGTCCTGCTTGTCGGGCTCAGGCTCCGGCTCCGGCACGGGCGTCGCCCAGGCGGGCCGGGCCTCGCGGGCTTCGCGGGCCTCCCGCTCGGCGCGCTCGGCGGCCGCCTGTTCGGCGATCCGCACGCTGAGCGGGGTCTTGACCCGGCTGCGCCGTTGGGGCAGTCCGCCCGCGGTCCATTCGGTGACGACGGGGACCTCGTCCTCCATGGACACCCCTGCGGGGATGCGCGGGCTGGTGGGGCGGCGTCGCTTCGGGGCTCGCTTGGGACCTTCCGGACCCCCGAACTCGACCTTGGGTGCCGCTGCCGCGCCGACGCCGTGGGCGAGGCCGGGCGCGGGATCGGTGGTCATCATCGCGCGCGGTACGACGAGGACGGCGCGGACGCCGCCGTACGCCGAGGAGCGCAGCGAGATCTGCATGTCGTACGCCTTGCACAGGCGGCCGACGACGGCGAGGCCCAGGCGCGGGGAGTCGCCGAGTTCCTGGAGGTCGATACCGGCCATGGCCTCCTCGAGCATCTTCTCGGCCTTGGCCCGGGCCTCCTCGCTGAGGCTGACGCCGGCGTCCTCGATCTCGATGGCGATACCGGTCTGCACCTCACTGGCGATGACGTGCACCTTGGTCTGCGGCGGCGAGTAGCGCGTGGCGTTGTCGAGGAGTTCCGCGCAGGCGTGGATGACCGGCTCGACGTAGATACCGGCGACGTTGACCTTGGCGATGTTGTCGAGCGAGATGCGCCGGTACTCGAGGATGCGGGACATGGCACCGCGCAGCACGCTGTACAGCGGGACGGGCGCGGGCCACTGGCGGCCGGGCCGGCCGCCGCCGAGCACCGAGATGGAGTCGGCGAGGCGGCCGATCAGCGCGGTGCCGTGGTCGATGCGGAGGAGGTCGTCGAAGACCTCGGGGTTGCGGCCGTGGTCCTCCTCCATCTCCCGCAGTTCCTTGTTCTGCTGGTGGACGATCGCCTGGACGCGCCGGGCGATGCTGACGAAGGAGCGCTGCGAGGAGTCCCGCAGGGCTTCCTCGTTGTCGACGATGTCGAGCACCTTGCTGAGCAACCGGATCTGTCCCTGGGACAGTTGGGCGTAGCTCGGGTCGATGTCGCCGATTCGGCGAATCACCTCTCCGGGGGAATTTCCGGCCCGCAACCAGTGCAGGGCGGCCGGTGTGATCTCCTCCGCGAGACGGCGCATCTCCTGGTCGTGGCCGGCGATGCGCCGTTCCAGATACGCAGTGTGACGGGCGCTCTCGTCACGCAGGGTGCGCAGGGCGCGGCCGCGTCGTACCGCTTCGGCCGCCGTCGCGATGACCAGGAGCGTCGCTACGGCGCCGCACCAGCCGACGGCGGCACGGGCCGGCTCGGCCACCGCCGCGACGGCGGCTCCGGTTGCCGCGGCCATCAGTATGGCGGGGAACAACAGCACGCGCGCGTAAGAAAGTTCACGGCGCCCGGGCGGGGACTGGACACTCACCATGTAGGCCCTCTGAAACGAATCGGCTGGGAGTCGCACATATGGGGAACAAGCGCACGAATACACCTCAACTCGGTGCGCTGCGGGCGAGCTTAGTCCGACCGGATCATCGCCGTGTCATATTCAGCAAGCCCCTGAAAAGGGGCGCGCGAAGCGAGTACTCTCTGCTCCATTTACACGTTGCGCCCTCAATCGCACACGCCGCGTAACACCGAATGAGCGTACGAAACTCACTCACCGTGACGGGTGAAGATCGCCTTCCGGCAGTGACCTGTACGTCGTCTCAGACGCCGGCGATGCGCAGCGCGGCGTCGGCCGTGGCCTCCGCAAACACCGACACCGGGCGCTCGGGGTCGGACCGGTGCACGAGGATCACGCCCTCGATCAGCCCGAAGAGCAGGTCCGTCCGCAGCTCCAGCTCGCTCTTGGCGAGCGCTCCGCCCGCCGGCGTGGCGGCCAGCAACTGGCGGTAGGCGTCCTTGAGTTCGGCGCGCACGGCGTGGAACCCGGCGAACCGGTCGGCCCGCACCTCGGGCAGCAGGTACAGCCCGCCGAGGTTGTGCGACCCGCCGCACAGCAGCTCCACGTCCGTGCGGCACAGCTCCCACAGCCGCTCCTCGGCCGGGCTCGTGTCGTCGGCGAGCAGCTCGCGCGCGTAGGCGAGCGAGGGCGTGACCGTGGACTCCAGGAGGTCGGCGAGGAGTTCCTCCTTGCCGGAGACGTAGTGGTACATGGAGGCCTGCCGCATACCCGCGCGCTCGGCGACCGCCCGGGTCGTGGTGGCCGCGTAGCCGCGGGTGGTGAACAACTCGGCCGCCGCGGCGAGGAGTTCGTCGCGCGGGGAGAGCCCGCTGTCCGGCCGCTGCGCGGCCCGCGGCCGGCCGACCCGGCGCCCACCTGTGGTCCCCATGCGTTCGATCCTCGCACACCGCCCCGCCCGTCGATCTCCCGGCGATCTTGGTGAGGGCTCGGTAACCGACCGGCAACACGGGGGCAATGCCGCCGACCCGCCCGGCTCCTAATTTCTGTCGAGCGACAGAAATAAGGCGCTGGGATCGGAACCCGGCACCTGAACCGACGAATCGACCCCGGAGCCGGAGGTCCGCGATGGCGACAGCGACCACATACGGAGCCCGAGACCACGCCCGCGCCCAGGAGGGCGCCCGTGCGGAGGCGATGCCGGTCGTCCCCGCCGCCGACTGGCCGGCCCCGCCCTGCGAGGCGGGCCATCTGGTCTGGGCGGAGACGGTCGCGGGCGGCAACTACACCCACCGCGTCCTGGCCCGCGGCACCGAGCTGCGCCTCACCGACCTGCGCGGCGACGCCTGCGCCCATCTGCTGCTCTTCGTGGCCGACCGGCCCTGGGAACGGCTGAACGTGGCCGACACGGTCAAGGTCCAGTGGAACGCCTATCTGTCCGAGGGCCGGCTGCTCCTGTCCGACCAGGGCCGCGTCCTGGCGTCGGTCGTCGCCGACACCTCCGGCCGCCATGACACGCTGTGCGGCACCTCCACCCTCGTGCGCAACACCGAGCGCTACGGCGACGGCACCCCGCAGTCCCCCTCCCCCGCCGGCCGCGAGCTGTTCAAGCTGGCCGCGGCGAAGAACGGCCTGGAACCCCGCGACCTGCCCCCCTCCCTCTCCTTCTTCCAGGGCGTCGAGGTCCAGGACGACGGCTCCCTCGACTTCACCGGCTCGACCGGCCCCGGCGGCAGCGTCACGCTCCGCGCCGAGCAGCACCTGACGGTCCTGATCGCCAACGTCCCGCACCCGGCCGATCCGCGCCCCGACTACACCAGCACCCCCCTGGAGGTCCTGGCCTGGCGCGCGGCCCCGACCCCACCGGGCGACCCGCTCTGGGACGCCACCCCCGAAGGCCGCCGCGCCTTCCTCAACACCGCCGAATTCCTCGCCGCGAGGGGGCTCGCATGAGCACGCACACACCAACTCCCGGGCGCACGGCCGTCGTCGCGGCCCGCGCCGCCTGGTCGTCCGTGATCCGCGAGGGCGAGACACTCACCATCACCGACCTGCACGGCAACCAGGCGGTCGACTTCCTCGTCTACGACGCCCACGACACCGCGGTCCGCTACAGCGCGCCCGACACCATCCACGCCCAGGGCAACATCTTCCTGACCACGGGCAGCGTGCTGCTCTCCAACGAGCACACCCCCCTCATGACCGTCGTCGACGACCAGGTCGGCCGCCACGACACGGTCGGCGGCGCCTGCTCCAAGGAGTCCAACACCCTCCGCTACGGCCACCACACCTGGTCCCAGCACGCCTGCGTGGACAACTTCCTCGCCGAGGGCTCCCGTCACGGCCTCGGCAAGCGCGACCTGGTCTCCAACATCAACTGGTACATGAACGTGCCGGTCGAGAAGGACGGCACCCTCGGCATCGTCGACGGCATCTCGGCCCCCGGCCTCCGGCTGACCCTGCGCGCCGAGCGCGACGTGCTGGTCCTGGTCTCCAACTGCCCGCAGATCAACAACCCCTGCAACGGCTTCGACCCGACCGCGGTGGAGATGACGATCGGGGCGGCCGGATGAGCTTCGACACGCTCCTGGTCGCCAACCGGGGCGAGATAGCGGTACGGATCATCCGCACCGCACGCGAACTGGGCCTGCGCACCGTCGCCGTCCACTCGGACCCCGACCGCTCGGCACCCCACGTCCGCCTCGCCGACGAAGCGGTCCGGCTCGGTCCGGCGCCCGCGAAGGAGTCGTACCTCGACGGCGACCTGGTCCTGAAGGCCGCCAAGGACACCGGCGCGGGCGCGATCCACCCCGGCTACGGCTTCCTGTCCGAGGACGCGCACTTCGCCCGCCGCTGCGAGGAGGCCGGCATCGTCTTCGTGGGCCCGACACCGGACCAGCTCGAACTCTTCGGCGCCAAGCACACCGCCCGCGCGGCCGCCGAGGCGGCAGGAGTACCGCTGGCCCCGGGGACCGGGCTGCTCGGGTCCCTGGACGAGGCGCTCGAGCGGGCCGCCGTGATCGGCTACCCCGTCATGCTCAAGGCGACCGGCGGAGGCGGCGGTATCGGTATGTCGGCATGCCGATCAGCCGACGAACTGACCGACGCCTGGGACCGCGTCCAACGGATCGCCGCCGCCTCCTTCTCCTCCGCCGGCGTCTTCCTCGAACGCCTGGTGGAACACGCCCGCCATGTCGAGGTCCAGGTCTTCGGCGACGGCGCGGGCAGGGTCGTCACCTTCGGCGACCGCGACTGCTCACTCCAGCGCCGCAACCAGAAGGTCCTGGAGGAGGCCCCGGCACCCGGCCTGCCCGAGCACGTCCGCCGCCGACTCGCCACCTCCGCCCGCGACCTGTGCGCCTCGGTCGGCTACCGCTCCGCCGGAACCGTCGAGTTCGTCTACGACGCCGCCCGCGAGGAGGCCTACTTCCTGGAGGTCAACACCCGCCTCCAGGTGGAGCATCCGGTCACCGAGGAGATCTACGGCGTCGACCTCGTCGCCTGGATGCTGCGCCTGGCCCGGGGCGAGCGCGACGTGGTCACCGACCCCGGCACCCCCCGCGGCCACGCCGTGGAGGCCCGCCTCTACGCGGAGGACCCCTCACGCGAACACCGGCCCAGCGCCGGCCTGCTGACCCGGGTCGAGTTCCCGCCCGGCGTGCGTGTGGACGGCTGGGTCGAGACGGGCACCGAGGTGACCACCTCGTACGACCCCATGCTCGCCAAGGTCATCGCCTACGGCCCCGACCGCGCCCACGCCCTGCGCCGCCTGGACGAGGCACTGTCCCGCACCCGGGTGGACGGCATCGAGACCAACCTGGGCCTGGTCCGCGCGGCCCTCCAGGACCAGGCGTTCCGGGCCGCCGCCCACTCCACGGCGACGCTCGCCTCCGTGACCGACCCGACCCCGCGCATCGAGGTCGTGTCCGGCGGCACCCTCACCACCGTGCAGGACTGGCCGGGCCGTACCGGCTACTGGCAGGTGGGCGTGCCCCCCTGCGGCCCGATGGACGACCGCTCCTTCCGCCTCGGCAACCGCGCCTTGGGCAACCGCGAGGGCGCCCCCGGCCTCGAATGCACGCTCCAGGGCCCGACGTTGCGGTTCACGCACCCCACGACGGTCTGTGTGACGGGCGCACCGGCACCGGTGAGCGTCGACGGCACACCGGTCCCGCAGTGGGAGCCGGTGACCGTGCCCGCCGGAGCCGTACTGGAGATCGGCACACCCACCGAACACGGCCTGCGGACCTATGTGCTGTTCGCCGGCGGACTGGACGTCCCGCCCTTCCTGGGCAGCGCGAGCACCTTCACGCTCGGCCGTTTCGGCGGCCACGGCGGCCGGGCCCTGCGCACGGGCGACGTCCTGCACGGCGGTACGGTCACCGAGGGCTCACCGGTGCCCGCCGGGGACCGCCCGCTGTTCGGCGCCGTCTGGCACCTCGGCGCGGCCGAAGGCCCGCACGCGGCACCGGAGTTCTTCACCGAGCAGGACATCCACGACTTCTACGCCGCCGACTGGAAGGTCCACTTCAACTCGGCGCGCACCGGTGTCCGCCTGGTCGGCCCCAAGCCCCGCTGGGCCCGCACCGACGGCGGCGAGGCCGGTCTGCATCCCTCCAACATCCACGACACCCCGTACTCGGTCGGCGCCGTCGACTACACGGGCGACATGCCGGTCCTGCTGGGCCCGGACGGCCCGTCCCTGGGCGGCTTCGTCTGCCCGGCGACGGTGCTCAGCACCGAGCGCTGGAAGCTGGGCCAACTGCGCCCGGGCGACACGGTGAGGTTCGCCCCGGTCCGCACCGACGGCGCGCCGCGGCCCGAGATCGTCGACGGCGGCATCCTGGCCCGCGACGGCGATGTGACGTACCGCCGCAGCGGCGACGACAACCTGCTGGTCGAGTTCGGTCCCATGCAGCTGGACCTGGCCCTGCGCATGCGGGTGCACGCCCTGATGGAAGCGGTCGCGGCGGACGCCCCCGACGGCGTCAAGGACCTCACCCCCGGCATCCGCTCCCTCCAGATCCAGACGGACCCCACCCGCCTCCCCCTGGACGAACTCCTCGCCCGTGTGCGGGAGATGGCGGCCGCCCTGCCTCCCACCCACGAGCTGGTCGTCCCCTCCCGCACGGTCCACCTCCCCCTCTCCTGGGACGACCCGGCGACCCGGGAGGCGACCGCCCGCTACATGGCGGGCGTCCGCGACGACGCCCCCTGGTGCCCCTGGAACATCGAGTTCATCCGCAGGGTCAACGGCCTCGCCACCGTCGACGACGTCCACCGCACGGTCTTCGACGCGGAATACCTCGTACTGGGCCTGGGAGACGTCTACCTGGGCGCGCCCGTGGCCACCCCGCTCGACCCCCGCCACCGTCTCGTCACCACCAAGTACAACCCGGCCCGCACCTGGACGGCCGAGAACTCGGTGGGCATCGGCGGCGCCTATCTGTGCATCTACGGCATGGAGGGGCCCGGCGGCTACCAGTTCGTGGGCCGCACCACCCAGGTCTGGTCCCCCTGGCAGCAGCGCGGCGCCTTCCAGCCGGGCTCCCCCTGGCTGCTGCGCTTCTTCGACCGCATCAAGTGGTATCCCGTGGACGCGGACGAACTCCTCGCCCTGCGGGCCGACATCACCTCCGGCCGCTTCGTCCCGCACATCGAGGAGGGCACGTTCTCCCTGGCCGACTACCAGGCCTTCCTCGCCGAACAGGCGGACTCCATAGCGGAGTTCAGGTCCCGCCAGCAGGCCGCCTTCGCGGCGGAACGGGACGCCTGGGAAGCGGCGGGCGAGTTCGCCCGCGCCGACGCCGCCGCGGCACCGCCCGCTCCCCCCGCCGAGGTGAGCGTCCCGGCCGGCGGCCGCCTGGTGGAGGCCGAGTTCGCCGCCTCCGTGTGGCAGTTGAACGTGGAACCCGGCGACTCGGTGTCGGCGGGCCAGCCACTGCTCGCCCTGGAGGCGATGAAGATGGAGTCCAGGGTGCACGCGCCGGTGGACGGTGTGGTGCAGGAGATCCTGGCCAGACCGGGCGACCAGGTGGAGGCGGGAACGGCACTGGTCGTCCTCGCCCCGGCGGCGCACTGAAAACCCGAGGAGCGAGAGATGTCAGCAGTGACCCGTGTCCACGCCGCCTACGCCCGGATCGAGGCGGTGGACCGCCCCGAGATCTGGATCGACCTGCGCCCCCGGCCCGAGGTGGAGGCAGAGGCACGAGCGATCGACGAGCGCGTCGCCGCCGGCGAGCGACTCCCCCTCGCCGGACGCCTGTTCGCGGTCAAGGGCAACATCGACGTGGCCGGCCTGCCCACCACGGCGGGCTGCCCGTCGTACGCCTACGAGCCCGAGGCGGACGCACCGGTGGTGGCCCGCCTCCGGGCCGCGGGCGCGACCGTCGTGGGCACCACCAACCTCGACCAGTTCGCGACCGGCCTGGTGGGCACCCGCTCCCCGCACGGAGCGGTGCGGGGCGCCCACGACCCGTCCCGGATCAGCGGCGGTTCCAGCTCCGGCTCGGCGGTCGCCGTGGCCCTCGGCCTCGTCGACTTCGCCCTGGGCACGGACACGGCCGGCTCGGGCCGCGTCCCGGCCGCCTTCAACGGCATCGTGGGCCTCAAACCCACCCGAGGCCTGGTCCCCACGACCGGTGTGGTCCCGGCCTGCGCGTCCCTGGACTGCGTCACCGTCTTCGCCCGCACCCTGCCCGAGGCGGAACAGGCCCTGTCCCACATGACCGACCCACCGGCCCGCGAGCTCCCGTCCCTGCCCCAACGCGCCCCCGGCCCCTGGCGCATCGCCGTCCCCCGGCCCGGTCAGCTGGGCGAGCTCGACGAAGGCTGGGCGGAGGCGTACGAGGCGGCGGTGGCCCTGCTGCGCGCGGCGGGCGCCGAGATCCGCACCCTCGATCTGACCCCCTTCACCGAGGCCGCGGCGATGCTCTACGAGGGAGCCTTCGTCGCCGAGCGCTACACAGCGGTGGGTGCCTTTGTCGACAAGGCGATCGCCGACGGCAGCGAGGACCTCGACCCGACCGTCGCGGGCATCATCACCCGGGCCCGCGACATCCCGGCCCACCAGCTCTACGCCGACACCGACCGTCTGGCGGCCCTCCGCGCGCACGCGCTGACCGAACTGTCGGACGCGGACGCCCTGCTGCTCCCCACGGCCCCCGGGCACCCCACCCTCGCCGAGGTGGCGGCCGACCCGCTGGGCGCCAACGCCCGCCTGGGCCGTTTCACCAACTCGACCAACCTCTTCGACCTGGCGGCGGTGGCCGTACCGGCGGGCGAGGTCGACGCCCTCCCCTTCGGCGTGATGCTGATCGGACCGGCCTTCACGGACGAACGCCTGGCGAGGATCGCGGCCCTGCTCCAGCCGGAGACGCGGGTCGCGGTGGTGGGCGCCCATCTGACCGGGCAGCCGCTGAACCCGCAGCTGCTGGCCCTCGGCGCCCGACTCGACCGGACGACCGCGACGGCCCCGCTGTACCGCCTGCACGCCTTGCGGACAGACCCCCCGAAGCCCGGCCTCGTGTACGTCGGAGAAGGCGGCGCCGAGATCGAGACGGAGGTGTGGCGCCTCAGCGCGCAGGCCCTGGGGCAGTTCCTGACGGCGCTTCCCCGCCCCATGGCCCTGGGCCGGGTCGAGCTGGCGGACGGCACCAGCGCCCCCGGCTTCCTGTGCGAACCGAGCGCACTGACGGACGCCGAGGACATCACGTCGTACGGCAGTTGGCGCGCCTATCTGAACGGACGGTGACGGCGAGGCTTTCAGGGGCGCGGGGACCGCGGGACAAGCCCGCACTCACCCGCGCCCGCCGTCGAACCGTCACCCCACCGACGAGTAGGCCACAACCCCGCGCAGCAACAGGTCGACGGCCTTGCGCGCGGTCTTCGCCACGGTCGAGCCCTCGGTGGAGACCGGCGCCGCCGCCGAGATCTGCCCCAGCACATCGATCACCTGCTTGCACCACCGCACAAAGTCCCCCGCGGGCATCTCCGCCTCCCGAAGCACCTCGTCGAGCCCCTTCCCGGAGGCCCACGTGTAAGCGGCCCAGGCGAATCCCAGATCGGGCTCCCGCTGTCCCACCCCCTCGCTCTGGGTGATCCGGAAGTCCTCCTCCAGGGCATCCAGCCGCCCCCAGATCCGCACCGTCTCCCCGAGCGCGGCCTTGGCCTTCCCGGACGGCAGCTTCGGCGCCATCGCGTCGTCGCCCACCCGCGCCTCGTACACCAGCGCCGAGACGCAGGCCGCGAGTTCGGCCGGTGAGAGGCCTTCCCAGACCCCGGCCCGCAGGCACTCACTGGCCAGCAGGTCCAGCTCTCCGTAGAGCCGGGCCAGCCGCTTGCCGTGCTCGGTGACCTCGTTCCCGCGCAGATAGTCCAGCTCGGTCAGCAGCGCCACGATCCGGTCGAAGGTCCGGGCGATGGTGTTGGTGCGCCCCTCGATCCGCCGCTCCAGCTGCGAGGTGTCCCGCAGCAGCCGGTGATACCGCTCGGCCCACCGGGCGTGGTCCTCACGGTCGCTGCACCCATGGCAGGGATGCGCCCGAAGAGCGCTCCGCAGCCGGGCGATCTCGCGGTCGTCGGCCGCCTGCGAGCGCTGCTTGCGCGCCCGCTCCGGCGGGATGTGCCCGGCCTTGGTCCGCAGCGCGGACGCGAGGTCCCGACGCGACTGCGGGGAGCGCGGGTTGAAGGACTTGGGAATCCGCATCCGCTCCAACGCCTCGACCGGCACCGGGAAGTCCATCGAGGCCAGCCGCTTGACCTGCCGTTCGGCGGTCAGCACCAGCGGCCGCGGCCCGTCGTGATGCTCGAATCCACGGTGCCCGTTCGACCGCCCGGCGGGCAGTCCGGGGTCCAGCACCAGGGCGAGACCGGCGTACTTGCCCGTGGGCACATGGATGACGTCGCCCGGCTTCAGCTTCTCCAGCGCCACGGCCGCCTCGGCCCGCCGCTGCGCCGCCCCCTGCCGGGCCAGCTCGGTCTCCCGGTCCTTCAGATCCCGCCGCAGCCGCGCATACTCCTCGAAGTCGCCCAAGTGGCAGGTCATGGAGGCCTTGTAGCCCTCCAGGCCCTCCTCGTTGCGCTGCACCTGCCGGGAGATGCCGACCACCGACTTGTCGGCCTGGAACTGCGCGAACGAGGTCTCCAGCAGCTCCCGCGACCGATGCCGCCCGAACTGCTCCACCAGGTTGACCGCCATGTTGTACGACGGCTTGAAGCTGGAGCGCAGCGGATAGGTGCGCGTGCCCGCGAGCCCCGCCAGATGCTCGGGGCTCATCCCGCGCTGCCAGAGCACGACGGCATGGCCCTCGACGTCGATCCCGCGCCGCCCCGCACGCCCGGTCAACTGCGTGTACTCACCCGGGGTGATGTCCGCGTGCTGCTCGCCGTTCCACTTGACGAGCTTCTCCAGCACCACGGACCGGGCGGGCATGTTGATGCCCAGCGCCAGCGTCTCGGTCGCGAAGACGGCCTTCACCAGGCCCCGTACGAACAGCTCCTCGACGACCTCCTTGAAGGTCGGCAGCATGCCCGCGTGGTGGGCCGCGATGCCCCGCTCCAGCCCTTCGAGCCACTCGTAGTAGCCGAGCACATGGAGGTCCTCGGTCGGAATCGAGGCGGTGCGCTCCTCGACCAGGGCACGGACCTGTTCCCGCGCCTCCTCGTCGTTCAGTCTCAGCCCCGCGTACAGGCACTGCTGGACGGCGGCCTCGCAGGCGGCCCGGCTGAAGATGAAGGTGATCGCCGGCAGCAGCCCCTCGGCGTCGAGCCGCTCGATGACCTCGGGCCGCCCGGGTGTCCACACCCGGGACCGCTGCCGCCGCTCGCGCTCCCGGTCGGCCTCCCGCATGGCCCGGCCACGCCGCCGGTCCTGGTACGAGGGCCGGCTGGCCTCCATCCGCGCCAGCCGCGTCAGATCGGGGTTGACGGCCTTCTTGCTGCCCTCGCCCTCCTCGAAGAGGTCGTACATCCGCCGCCCGGCGAGCACATGCTGGAACAGCGGCACGGGCCGGTGCTCGGAGACGATCACCTGGGTGTCACCGCGGACGGTGTCGAGCCAGTCGCCGAACTCCTCGGCGTTGGACACGGTCGCGGAGAGCGAGACCAGCGTGACCGACTCGGGAAGGTGGATGATCACCTCTTCCCACACGGCGCCCCGGAACCGGTCGGAGAGGTAGTGCACCTCGTCCATGACCACGTAACCGAGTCCGAGGAGGGTCTGCGAACCGGCGTACAGCATGTTCCGCAGCACCTCGGTGGTCATCACGACCACCGGCGCCTCGGAGTTGACGCTGTTGTCGCCGGTGAGCAGGCCCACCTTGTCCGCGCCGTAACGGCGGCACAGGTCGGCGTACTTCTGGTTCGACAGCGCCTTGATGGGCGTCGTGTAGAAGCACTTCTTGCCCTGCTGCAGGGCGAGATGGACGGCGAACTCGCCCACGATCGTCTTGCCGGAGCCGGTGGGCGCCGCGACCAGCACTCCCTTGCCCGCTTCGAGTGCCTGACAGGCCTCGATCTGGAAGGGGTCGAGGCCGAAGTCGTACATCTCGCGGAAGGAGGCGAGCGCGGTGGCCTGCTCGGCAGCGCGCTGACGGGCAGCCGCATACCGCTCGGCCGGAGAGAGGTCCTCTGTCATCGTGCTTTCGAGCGTACCGGGCCCCACTGACAACAGGACGATCATTATCCGGAAGACGGTCTCTCAAACACCGAGAGGTGCCCATGTCACGGGGGACGTGGGCACCTCTCGGTGTCTGTCGCGGGCCGTCGCGGTCTGTCGCGGCGGTGTGCGGCGCGGTGGAGCCTCAGGTCACGTCGTCATAGCCGTTGACCCGGTCCGTGCTCGTCTGCTCGGGCAGCGCCCGGCTCGCGGAGACGGTCTCGACCTCGCCGATGTCCTCGGGGGTCAGGTCCAGGTCGGAGGCCTCGTCGTCGGCGGGGCCCTCCTCCTCGCGGCGGCGCCTGCGCTTGTCGTTGGCCAGCGAGAACGCGACCGCGCCGAAGTACAGCACCCAGATCGGTCCGGCCAGGGCCAGCATCGAGAGGGGGTCGGTGCTGGGCGTGGCGACCGCCGCGAACACCGTGATGCCCATGATCATGCCGCGCCACCAGCCGAGCATCCGCTTGCCGGTGAGCACCCTGGTGAGGTTCAGCATGACCAGCAGCAGGGGCAGCTCGAAGGAGAGACCGAAGACGATCACCATGCGGGTGACCAGCTGCAGCAGGTCGTCCAGCGGCAGCAGGTTGTCCACGCCGTGCGGGGTGAAGTCGATCAGCACCTTGGCGGTGGTCGGCAGCACCTCGTACGCGAAGAAGCCGCCACCCAGGAAGAGCGGGACGCCGGTGAGGACGAAGCCGTAGGCGTACTTCTTCTCGTTGCGGTGCAGACCGGGCGCGACGAAGGCCCACAGCTGGTACAGCCAGATCGGCGAGGCGAACACGACACCGGCCGTCAGCGAGACCTGAAGGGCCAGGGTGAAGGGCGCGAGCAGACCGTTGATGGTGATCCGGGCGCACTGCTGACCGGCGTCGCTGGACTTGGCGGCGCTCGCCAGTTCCTCGAAGGACTTCCCGCAGCCGACCGAGTCGAGGATCGGCTTGGTGAGGAAGTTGATGATGTCGTTGTAGAAGAAGGCGGCGACGATCGTCACGACGACGATGGCCAGCATCGCTTTCGCGAGCCGGTTGCGGAGCTCACGAAGGTGATCCGCAAGGGGCATCCGCCCCTCGGGATCCTTCTCCTTCTTGCGGGCAGACTTGGGCAACCCACGTCCTCATCTCGTGCGGCAGGCCGGACGGCTCCGGCCCTGCATCAGGCCTTGGTGGTGTCCGTCGGCTCGGTGACCGGGCGCGAGCTGGTCACGTCGCCGGGAGAGGCCTGGATGGTGCGCTGGGCGGGGGGCTGCTCACCGGTGTTCGGCGGGCCGGCCGGGGTGGCCGTGCCGCTGCCCTCCTCCTTCATCGCCTTCGCCTCGCTCTTGAGGATGCGAGCGGACTTGCCGAGCGAGCGCGCCATGTCGGGAAGCTTCTTCGCGCCGAACAGCAGGATGACGACGACGAGGATGAGAATGATCTCGGGGGCGCCGAGCCTTCCGAACATAAGTCTTTACCTTCTCACCGAGGCGGCTGGGGGTGGGATGCTGTACGACCTGTCGGACACTTGTCCGATCGATCGCGTTGTCAGCGATCGTAACGCTCAGGGGTGAACGTGAGGCAATCCCCGTGCGTACTCCCGGTCCGCGGCCCGGGCCTCGTTCTCCGGTCCGCGACCAGCAGCGTACCTGCCCCTGTGGCCCGGGTGACAGGCCGAAGTGACCCAAAACGCCTCCGGCCCAGGACTCACACGCCTCGCACGGCGGCGGTCACAGCGAGTCGACTGCGCGGGCCGTACTCACGGCCGCCCGCTCGAGGTCCTCGGCGGCCCTGTTGATACGGCGCGCCGAATCGGTGACCTGCCTGCCCAGGCGCTGCGCCTCCAGGAACACCCGCACGGCGAGCACCCCGAGGACGGCGAGGCCCACAAAACCCACGGCTACCGCGAACATCGGCCAGAACATGACGCCGAGCCTAGACCCTCCGCGCGGCCGCTACGTCGCCGAGTGCAGCCGCAGGGTGCGCACCCCGCCGCCGGTGAGCAGCTCCACGATCCGCTCCCCCGCCGGCTTGCGGACCAGGACTCCGCAGTCGGGGCAGGTGAACGAGTAGAAGGTGCTCTTGCTGGTGGCGCCGATGGCCAGCCGCAGGGCGGCCGCGGTGAGCTCGAAGCTGCTACGGCAGTCCGGGCAGCCGGCCTTGAACAGTACCGGGGCCACGCTTCTCATCCCGGCGAAGGCGGTCGCGACGGAGATCCCCTGCACACCCGACACCGACGACTCGCTCAAAGCTCCTGCTCCTGCCTGTCGTGAACCGCGTGCACCTCGACCCCGTCATAGGCCGCCAGCGCCTCGCGGGCCGCCTGGCGGGCGCTGTCGGCGAGATCGGGCGGCGAGACGATACGGCCGTCGCGTCCGAGCCGCAGCGCCAGGCGGCGCAGCGAGGCCGGGTCGGGGGTGCGCAGGGTAATACGCAGACCGCCGTCCGGCAGCTCATCCGCGCTGTCGTGCGGGTAGTACTCGGCGACCCAGCGGCCCCCGGGACCGACCTCCACGACGACCTCCGGGTCCTCGGCGGCGGGCTGCACCAGCGCCTCCGACAGATCCCTGAGCTCGATCTCGGGCGGCGCGGAGGGCTCGTCCAGGATCTTGATCTCGGCGACCCGGTCGAGCCGGAAGGTGCGGCGCGCCTCGGAGCGGCGGCACCAGGCCTCGACGTAGGTGTGTCCGACGCTGACCAGGCGGATGGGGTCGATCTCGCGCGCGGTGACCTCGTCGCGGGCCGGCGAGTAGTAGCGGATCCACAGCCGGCGCCGCTCGGAGATGGCCCGGTCGACGTCGGCGAAGACGCCTCCCTCGGCCTCGAAGGTGACCGACAGCCGCGCGCTGGCCCCGGCCGCCTCGCCCGCCGCCGTCTCCACCTTGGCGGTGGCCCGCAGCAGCGCCTGCCGGTCGCCCTCGCGCAGCCCGGGCAGGGTGGCGACCGCGCGCGCGGCCACCAGCAGCGCGGTCGCCTCGTCGGCGGCCAGCCGCAGCGGCTCGGCGGTCTCCTCGCCGAGGGCCGCGGGGTTGTGCCACCAGATGCGCTCGCCGTCGGTGTCGATGTCCAGCAGATCGCCGCCCCGGAAGCTCGTGCCGCACATGGGCAGCACATCGAGGTCGGAGACCAGCTCGTCCTCGGTGATGCCGAAGGCACGCGCGACGTCCTCGACCCGGGCGCCGGGGCGCTCCTTCAGATACGTCACCAGGCTGAGCATCCGCCGGGTCTGGTCGATGGCGTTGACGGGCCTGACCGGTTTGCCTGCCACTGTCCTGCTCCGCTCCCCCTCAGCCCTTGGCCACGGCACGCAGCCGGTCCACCACGTCCGCGCGCAGCTCGGCCGGCTCCAGGACCACCACGTCCGGCCCGAACTCCACCAGCCAGGCGTCCAGCCCGTGCCCGTACGGAATCTCCAACTCGTCCCAGCCGTCCCCGAGTTCCCGCACCACCGTGGCCTTCGCCCGAAGGGGGTAACCCGCCCCGGAACGCAGCCGGATCAGCGCGGAGCGGTCGGCGGTCTCCCCCGCCCAGCCCGCGACGGTCTCGCGCACGGTGACCACATCGGGGACCGGGACGGTGAACTGCCCGCTGCGGCTGCGCACCTTCCCGGTGATCCGCGACAGCCGGAACACCCGCTCGGCGCCCCGGTCGCGGTCCCAGCCGGCCAGGTACCAGTGCCCGCGCCAGCACTCCAGCGCCCACGGCTCGACATGCCGGGGCTCCGGGTGCGCGGCGGTGGCCTTGCGGTAGTCGAAGACGACCGGGCGGCGGTCGCGGCAGGCGAGCATCAGCGGCTCGAACGCCACCTCGTGCACGGGGATACGGGGCTCCAGGGCGCCGTGGGTCTCGTACGGGTCGACGTCCTCGGGCAGCCCGGCGGCGCGCAGCTTCTGCAGGGCGCCGCTGGCCGCGCCGGCGAGCCGGGCCTGCTGCCACACCTTCGCGGCGAGCCCCAGGGCGGCGGCCTCCTCGGCGTCGAGGGTGATGGGCGGGAGGCGGTTGCTGTCGCGGCGGGCGAGATAGCCCATCTCGCCGTCCAGGTTCTCGACCGTCTCGATGACCAGGCCGAGTTCGCGCAGATCGTCCTTGTCGCGTTCGAACATCCGGCTGAAGGAGTCGTCCGAACTGGCTTCCAGGTACGCCTCGATGGACTCGCGCAGCTCACGCTTGCTCAGCGGCCGTCGCGTCCCGAGCAGACACAGCGCCAGGTTCATCAGCCGCTCGGCCTTGGCAATGGCCATCGACGCCCTTCGCCTCCCTATGTGCTTACGAACGATGACCGTACCGCCCCGCGGCGGCCTGGCAAAAGCCGAGGGCCCATGCCCGAGCAGGCATGGGCCCCAGGTGATCGGGTCCGGTCGGATCAGGTGATCAGACGGCGATCAGGTCGACCACGAAGATCAGGGTCTCGCCGGGCTTGATCGCCGGGGTCGGGCTCTGGTTGCCGTAGGCGAGGTGCGCGGGGATGGTCAGCCGGCGGCGGCCGCCGACCTTCATGCCCTGCACGCCCTGGTCCCAGCCCTTGATGACACGGCCGCCACCGAGCGGGAAGCGGAACGGGGTGCCGCGGTTCCAGCTGGCGTCGAACTCCTCGCCGGTGCTGAACGCCACGCCCACGTAGTGGACGGTGACGGTCTGGCCCGCCGTCGCCACCGCGCCGTCGCCCTCCCAGATGTCCTTGATCTCGAGGTCCGTCGGGGCGTCGCCCTCGGGGAAGTCGATCTCCGGCTTCTCGATGCTCACGTCTCTAGCTCCTGCTTGTCTGCGGAAAGGCAACACCGACAGTCTTACACCCCGGGGGCGCTACATCTTCGCCAGGATGTCGACCGAGAAGACCAGCACGGAGTCCTTCTTGATGCCGCTGCCGGCCGGCGGGTTGTCGCCGTAACCCAGCTTCGGCGGGATCACGATCAGGACGCGGCTGCCGACCTTCTTGCCGGTCAGGCCGTCGGCCCAGCCCTTGACGACCTGCTGCAGCGAGAACGACGTCAGGGCCTTGCGGCTGTACGTCGAGTCGAACTCCTTGCCGCCGTCCCACAGCACGCCCTTGTACTGGACCAGCACGGTGTCCTTCGCGGCGACCACGTCACCGTCGCCCTCGATGACGTACTGCGCGACCAGCTTCGTCGGCGCGGTGGCCTTGGGGACGTCGATGGACGGCGCCTTGCCGTCGGTGTTGGTGCCGACCTTGGGGAGGTTCGCGTCGCTCTGCGCGACGTTCGTGCCCTTCGCGGAGCTCGTTGCGTTGAACGTGCCCTGGATGTCGGCCACGAACACCAGCGTGTCGGTGCCCTTGATGCCCGCCTGCGCGTTGCCCTGCGTGCCGTAGCCCCAGGTGGGCGGGATGGAGAACTCGACACGGCTGCCGACCTTCTTGCCGGCCAGCGCATAGCGCCAGCCGTCGATGATGCTGCCCTGGGCGAGCTGGATCAGCAGCGGCGTCTTGCGGTCGTAGGAGTTGTCGAAGACCTTCGCCGTGTCCCAGACCTGGCCGAGGTAGTGGGCCTGGATGTAGTCGTTCTCCGCGACCGTCCGGCCGCCGCCCGCGATGACCGTCTTCACCGCGAGGTTCTTCGACGGATCGCCACTGCCCTTGGCGACGGTGGGCTTCTCGCCGAACTTGGTGCCCGCGGTGATCGCCGGCAGCGGACCGTCGACGATTTTCGGCGGCGGCGCGGCGGAGGTGGCCGAGGCGGAGGGCGACGCGCTGTCGCTGGCCTTGGCCGAGTCGGACTTCTTGCCGTCGCCGCATGCGGCGAGCGTCGCGAATCCGGCGGGTACGGCGATGAGTAGGGAGCGTCGGCGCACGGTTGGGGCCTCGTATCGGTCGATCTTGTGAACTGGCGTGCGCGCAACTCTACGGCGTGAGAAGGGCGCCGCACTGAGAACGTACGGCGCCCGTGTTGCGTTGCGGTGTTTCACCGATACGCGTTGCTCACATTGCTCACATTCCCGCGATCAGCTTCTCCACCCGGTCGTCCACCGATCGGAACGGGTCCTTGCACAACACCGTGCGCTGTGCCTGGTCGTTGAGCTTGAGATGGACCCAGTCGACGGTGAAGTCCCGGCGCTGTTCCTGGGCCCTGCGAATGAAGTCGCCGCGCAACCGGGCCCGAGTGGTCTGCGGGGGGACCGACTTGCCCTCGAAGATCTTCAAGTCATTGCAGATACGGGCTGCTTGACCCTTCTTCTCGAGCAGGTAGTACAGGCCACGACGGCGGTGGATGTCGTGATAGGCGAGGTCGATCTGCGCGACCCTGGGGTGGGACATGGTCATGTTGTGCTTGGCCCGGTACCGCTCGATCAGCTGGTACTTCATGACCCAGTCGATCTCGGTGCCGATCCGGTCGAGGTCCTCGGCCTCGATCGCGTCCAGCGTGCGGCCCCACAGCTCCAGGACCTGCTCGACGGTGCCGGTGCGGATGCCGCGGCGCTCGCAGAAGTCCACGGCCTTCTCGTAGTACTCGCGCTGCACCTCCAGGGCGGAGGCCTCGCGGCCGCTGGCCAGGCGCACCTTGCGCCGGCCGGTGATGTCGTGGCTGACCTCGCGGATCGCCCGGATCGGGTTCTCCAGGGTCAGGTCACGCATCACGGTGCCCGCCTCGATCATGCGCAGCACCAGGTCGGTCGCGCCGACCTTGAGCAGCATGGTCGTCTCGGACATGTTCGAGTCGCCCACGATGACGTGCAGGCGGCGGTAGCGCTCGGCGTCGGCATGCGGTTCGTCACGGGTGTTGATGATCGGCCGGGAGCGGGTCGTCGCCGAGGAGACGCCCTCCCAGATGTGCTCGGCCCGCTGGCTGACGCAGTACACCGCACCGCGCGGCGTCTGCAGCACCTTGCCCGCCCCGCACAGGAGCTGCCGGGTGACCAGGAACGGAATGAGAATGTCCGCGAGCCGCGAGAACTCCCCGTGGCGGGCGACGAGATAGTTCTCGTGGCAGCCGTAGGAGTTGCCCGCCGAGTCGGTGTTGTTCTTGAAGAGGTAGACGTCGCCCGCGATTCCTTCCTCGTGCAGGCGTCGTTCGGCGTCTACCAGGAGTCCTTCCAGAATGCGTTCGCCGGCCTTGTCGTGGGTGACCAGTTCGGTCACGTTGTCACATTCGGGTGTCGCGTATTCCGGATGTGAGCCCACGTCGAGATACAGCCGGGCGCCGTTTCGCAGAAAGACATTGCTGCTGCGGCCCCATGACACGACACGGCGGAAGAGGTACCGCGCCACCTCGTCGGGAGACAGGCGGCGCTGTCCCCTGAACGTACATGTGACGCCGTACTCGTTCTCCAGCCCGAAAATGCGGCGGTCCATGAGTGAACATTACGCCCGATCCCCTGACCTGAAACGGGGTTCGGCAGCACGGTTTGGATCATTTTCCGATGAAGCCGCAACCACCCGCCGCGCGGCGGGAGCTGCGAGGACCCGCCCGGTGGCCAGCAGAACCAGCAGCGACACGCCGCCCGCGACACCCGGCACGGCGAAGCCCCACACGGCCCCACCGGCCTCGACGACCGGCCCCGCGAGGCCCGTTCCCACCGAGGAACCCACGGTGAACGTGGTCACGATCCAGGAGAACGCCTCGGTGACCGTCCCGCGCGGCGCATGCCGGTCCACGAGCACGAACGCACAGGCCAGACAGGGCGCGAGGAAGAGGCCCGCGACCGCCGTGAGCGCCGTCATGGCCACCGGACCCGGCGTCAGCGTGAGCGGCACATAACACACCGCCAGAAGCGCCACCAGCACCCGCAGTCGCCGCTCCGGCGCACCACTCCACCGCCGCGCCCCGTACGCCGTACCGCCGACGAGCGCGCCGAGGCCGATGGCCGCCATCAGCCAGCCGTACACCGCGTCCCCACCATGGTCGTCCGCGTACGCCACGGCCGCGACCGCGATGGAGCCCAGCGCCATCCCCACCGCCAGGAACGCGCCCAGCAGGACCAGCAGCCCCGGCGAGCGCAGCGCGCCGAGCCAGTGCGCCTCCCGCGGCTCCGAACGCCACGCGCGCGAGGGCGGCGAGAGCACCACGGACAGAGCCCCCAGCACACCGACCACGTTGACCAGCACCAGCGCCGCCTGCGCCGACCACAGCGACACGCACAGCGTCACCAGCAACGGGCCGACGGTGAACATGACTTCCTGCGCGACCGCGTCCATCGCGTACGCCGTCTGCACCTGCCCCTCGCTCGCGAGGACCGAGGACCACAGCGCCCGCAGACCGCCCTCCAGAGGCGGCGTGAACAGCCCGGACAGCGCCACGCACACGTACGCGAGCGGCAGCGGATCCGTGCCGGAGAAGGCGAAGGCGGACATGGCCAGCGCGGAGACGAGCGCCGCCGGCAGCTGGACGCGCGGCTGCCCGTACAGGTCCACGAGCCGGCCCAGCAGCGGCTGCCCGACGGCGTTGGCGACCCCGTACATCGCGGCGAGAGCCCCCGCGAGGCTGTAGGTGCCGCCCTCGGAGCGCACGAACAGCACGATGGCGATCGCGGCCACGGCACACGGCAGCCGGCCCACCAGCGTGCCCACCAGCAGACGCGCGGCATGCCTGGTCCTGAGGATCTCCGCATACCCCGCGGCCATGGCCCGCCCCCCGATGAAGTGTTACGTATAACCCCGCTGCCCATACGTACCATGTGCGCTGTTCACACGTCCAGACGAAGGAGCAGGTCCACCGGTGGCACGCAGCAGCACGCGCCCGACCAGCCGTGACGTGGCCCAGGCGGCGGGAGTCTCCCAGGCCGCCGTCTCCCTCGTCCTCGGCGACAAATGGCGCGGCCGGGTCTCCGAGAGCACCGCCCAGCGCGTCCGCGAGGCCGCGCGCGACCTCGGCTACCGGCCCAACCTCGCCGCCCGCAACCTCCGCCTCGGCCGTACCCGCACCGTCCTGCTCGTGGTCCCCGCACTCACCAACGAGTTCTTCGCCGGCGTCTACACCGGCGCCGCCCGCGTCGCCGCCGACCACGGCTTCGGCGTCGTCCTCTACCCCTCCCCCGCCGGCATCGGCCCCGCCCGCGACCCCTTCGCCTCCGCCCAGGCAGCCCTCGACGGCGTCATCGCCTCCTCCATGGCCGCCGACGCCGTCAACGACATCCGAGGCGACCAGCTCCCCCTCGTCATGCTCGACAGCGACCCCGAAGGCAGCCTCGGCGCGGCCACCGTCAACCTGGACATCACCGACGGAGTCCGCCAGGTCGCCGAACACCTCCTCGCCCTCGGCCACCGCCGCTTCCTGCACGTCGCCGCCGACGTCGCCTCCTGGACCTTCGAGGTACGCGCCCGCGAACTGGCGGCCAGAACGGCAGCCGTCCCCGGCACCTCCGTCCGCACGATCCACTCCCCGCTCACCATGGAGGCCGCCCTGGCCGCCGTCGAGACCGCCCTCGCACAGCCCGGCCCCCGCCCCACGGCCCTGGTCTGCGACGACGACAAACTCGCCGCCGGCGCCTACAAGGCCGTCCGCCGCCTCGGCCTGCGCATTCCCGACGACATCTCCGTCACTGGCCTGGACGACCTCGCCCTGGCCACAGCCGTCGACCCCGAACTCACCACCGTCCGCCTGGACGCCGAAGCGGTCGGCGAACGCGGCATGGAAGCCCTCCTGGCCGTCCTGGAGGGCCGTACACCCGACGGCGGGGACATCCCCGTCGAACTCGTCGTGCGAGGCTCCACGGCACCGCCCAGCGGCTCCTGAACCCCCTGTGCCCCAGCCGCGTCGACGGCCGGGGCACAGAAAGGGTGAGGCGAGACGGAGCACGACGGGCTACTCCCCGTCGGAGCTCTCCTCCTCGGCACTGCTCTCGGCCTCCGTGGCCGCCCCGCCCTCCTCCAGAAGACGGGCCAGCTGGCGACCCACGATGCGCTTGAACTTACGGGCCTGCGGACGCGTACGATCCAGCACCGCGACCTCCAGGCGCTCGGCGGGAATCTCCCGCTGCGTGCCGTTCGTGTCGCGCGACAACGCCTTGACGGCCAGCTTGAGCCCCTCCGCGAGACTCATGCCCTCCTGATGCTGCTGGTCCAGATAGGTGCTGATCTGCTCGGCATTGCCACCGACCGCGACCGAACCGTGCTCGTCCACGATCGAACCGTCGTGCGGCAGCCGATAGATCTGATCACCGTCCGGCGTCTCACCGACCTCGGCGACCACCAGCTCCACCTCGTACGGCTTCTCACCCGCCGAGGAGAAGATCGTGCCCAGCGTCTGGGCGTACACATTGGCCAGACCACGGGCGGTCACATCGTCACGGTCATAGGTGTAACCACGAAGATCGGCATACCGCACACCACCGATCCGCAGGTTCTCGTACTCGTTGTACTTGCCGGCGGCCGCGAAACCGATCCGGTCGTAGATCTCACTGAACTTGTGCAGCGCCCGGGACGGGTTCTCGCCGACGAAGACGATGCCGTCGGCGTACTGGAGCACGACCAGGCTGCGACCACGCGCGATGCCCTTGCGGGCGTACTCCGCCCGGTCGGCCATGGCCTGCTGGGGGGAGACATAGAACGGCGTCGACACCGGTTATCCGTCCCTTTCTGTGGAGGTCAACTGGATCACCTTGACAAGACCGGTCGCCGCTACAGCAGCGCGGCCCGCGGGCCGTCGGGCTGCTCCAGCCGCCGCTCCAGGATCGAGCGGGCGATCTCGGAGGACTCCTGGTCCGTCAGCCGACGGAAACCGTCCTCGGTGATCACGGTGACGATCGGATAGATCCGGCGGGCGACATCGGGACCACCGGTCGCCGAGTCGTCGTCTGCCGCGTCGTAGAGGGCCTGCACCACGAGCGTGGTGGCCTCGTCCTCGCTCAGGTCGTCACGGAACAGCTTCTTCATCGCACCGCGCGCGAAGATCGAGCCGGAACCCGTCGCCGCGAAGTTGTGCTCCTCGCTGCGGCCACCCGTGACGTCGTAGGAGAAGATGCGACCCTTCGCGCGGTCCACGTCGAACCCGGCGAAGAGGGGGACCACGGCCAGGCCCTGCATGGCCATGCCGAGGTTGGAACGGATCATGGTCGACAGCCGGTTCGCCTTGCCCTCCAGGGACAGCTGCGCGCCCTCGACCTTCTCGAAGTGCTCCAGCTCCAGCTGGAACAGCTTCACCATCTCCACGGCGAGACCGGCGGTGCCGGCGATCCCGACAGCCGAGTACTCGTCCGCCGGGAACACCTTCTCGATGTCCCGCTGGGCGATCACGTTGCCCATGGTCGCCCGCCGGTCACCGGCGAGCACCACACCACCCGGGAACGTCACGGCAACGATCGTCGTCCCGTGCGGCGCCTCGATCACGCCCTGCGTCGGCGGGAGTTGACGGTTGCCCGGCAGCATCTCGGGCTGATGCGCGGAGAGAAAGTCCATGAAGGAGGACGACCCAGGCGTCAGGAAGGCAGCTGGTAGACGCCCGGTGCTACGAGTGTTGGCTTCCACGCGATTCCTTCCAAGTAAGCGGCGGCCCGGCGGACGGCGTCAGGATCGTCACCCAACTTGCCGATGGCCGAATTGCAGTTGAAGCACAGTACGCCTCGGACCTTACCCGTCTTGTGGCAATGATCCACATGAACGGCCGGAGCGTTCAGACAGATCACACAGAGCCCCATCTGAGAGGCGACCATCTCGTCACGCTCGGCTTCGGTGAGACCGTAGCTGCGCTTCAGGTGCCTCGCCCGACCTTTGACCGCCTTACACGACCTGCAAAGCGTCGCCAGACCATCCGAGGCGCTGCGGTTCCGCTGCCATTCACTGTGCGGCTTGATCTCGCCACAGGTGCGGCAGTACTTGTGACCTTCGGGCACATCCACCCGGGGCCGGGCATTGCGCCCCTTGGCCACTTGCCTCTGCTGGTGGTATGCAGCTGCGCACTCCCGGCAGTAGGCCTGCAGCCCATCACGCATCGACTTGTTCTTCGCGAACGCTGCTCGCGGTTTGCGCTGCTTGCACCGCGAACAGCACTTCGCGCCATTCTCGTTTTCCAGCTCGAGCACCCCCCGCACCTTCAATTCGAAGGCTACTCGCCGCCCTTCTGAACGAAGCTTCGAACGAAGTCCTCTGCGTTCTCCTCTAGGACGTCGTCGATCTCGTCCAGAACCGAGTCCACGTCGTCGCTCAGCTTCTCGTGGCGCTCCTTGAGGTCCTCGGAGGCCTGTGCTTCCTGGGTTTCCTCCTCGGCCTGTTCGGTCGAGTGCGTCGCCTTCTGCTGGCCGCCGCCAGTGTCCTTGGTTGCCATAACCCTCACCCCGCTCAGTTCGCCCGACATGGTCGACAGGTCGGCATTCCTGCCGATCGGTGATGATCAGACCCTACAAGCCGGGTCTGACAATGGCCCTGCAGTTTCTCCAACGTACGAGGACCACCTCGATGATTCCCGGACGGCGGACTTTCCACCCTGTCCGGGAGAGACCGACCGGGTACCCGGTCAGCCGCCGGAAAGCACCCTGACCAGGTCTTCCGCCGTGCGGCAGCGGTCCAGGAGCTCCTTGACGTGATTTCGCGTTCCGCGTAGTGGTTCCAGGGTTGGGACCCGCTGGAGGGAGTCCCGGCCGGGGAGGTCGAAGATGACCGAGTCCCAGGAGGCCGCGGCGACGTCGTCGGCATACTGCTCCAGACAGCGCCCGCGGAAGTACGCGCGGGTGTCCTCCGGCGGCTTCGTACGGGCCCGCTCGACCTCCGACTCGTCCAGCAGCCGCTTCATGCGGCCGCGGGCCGCGAGACGGTTGTAGAGGCCCTTCTCGGCCCGTACGTCGGCGTACTGGAGGTCGAGGAGGTGCAGCTTGGCGGCGTCCCAGTCGAGGCCGTCGCGGCGGCGGTAGCCCTCCATGAGCTCCCGCTTGGCGACCCAGTCCAGCTCGCCGGCGAGGCTCATCGGGTCGTTCTCCAGGCGGTTGAGGGTGTCCTCCCAGCGGGCGAGGACGTCCTTGGTCTGTTCGTCGGCGTCCGACCCGAAGCGTTCCTCGACGTATTTGCGGGAGAGCTCGTAGTACTCCATCTGGAGCTGGACGGCGGTGAGTGTGCGGCCGCTGCGCAGGGTGACCAGGCGTTGCAGGGTCGGGTCGTGGGAGACCTGGTGGAGGGTGCGGACGGGCTGGTCCACGGCCAGGTCCACGGCGATGAAGCCGTCCTCGATCATGGACAGGACGAGGGCGGTGGTGCCGAGTTTGAGGTAGGTGGAGATCTCGGAGAGGTTGGCGTCGCCGATGATCACGTGCAGGCGGCGGTACTTCTCGGCGTCGGCGTGCGGTTCGTCGCGGGTGTTGATGATGGGGCGCTTCAGCGTCGTCTCGAGGCCGACCTCGACCTCGAAGTAGTCGGCGCGCTGGCTGAGCTGGAAGCCGTGTTCGTGGCCGTCCTGGCCGATGCCGACGCGGCCGGCGCCGGTGACGACCTGGCGGGAGACGAAGAAGGGCGTGAGGTGGCGCACGATGTCCGAGAAGGGGGTCTCCCGCTTCATCAGGTAGTTCTCGTGCGTGCCGTAGGAGGCGCCCTTGTTGTCGGTGTTGTTCTTGTAGAGGTGGATCGGCTGGGCGCCGGGCAGTGCGGCGGCGCGTTCGGCGGCTTCGGCCATGATGCGTTCGCCGGCCTTGTCCCAGAGGACGGCGTCGCGGGGGTTGGTGACCTCGGGGGCGCTGTATTCGGGGTGTGCGTGGTCGACGTAGAGGCGCGCGCCGTTGGTGAGGATGACGTTGGCGAGGCCGATGTCCTCGTCGGTGAGCTGGCTGGCGTCGGCGGCCTCGCGGGCGAGGTCGAAGCCCCGTGCGTCCCGCAGCGGGTTCTCCTCCTCGAAGTCCCAGCGGGCCCGGCGGGCCCGGTGCATCGCCGCCGCGTAGGCGTTGACGATCTGGGACGAGGTGAGCATGGCATTGGCGTTCGGGTGGCCGGGGACGGAGATGCCGTACTCCGTCTCGATGCCCATTACTCGCCGTACGGTCATGCGGCCCTCCTTGCCCGGCGGCGCCCTCGGTCGGGGGCGGCGCTCAAGTACCGCTGGCGCTCCGGTGCGTGTGCGGTGCCCGTCCCCGCACTGCGCGACTCGGCGGTACCGAAGAGCCTAGAACGGCTTTGCGCTGGTGGGGAGATCATTTGCGTCATTGCCTTGCTCGCCTTGGTTCCGGTTGGTTGCCTGGAAAACAGTCGGCTGCGGGTACCCCGGTGAGGGCACCCGCAGCCGCCCTGCTTTTACAGGTACTGACCGGTGTTCGCCACCGTGTCGATGGAGCGTCCGGTGTCGGCGCCCTGCTTTCCGGTGATGAGGGTACGGATGTAGACGATCCGTTCGCCCTTCTTTCCGGAGATCCGGGCCCAGTCGTCCGGGTTGGTGGTGTTGGGCAGGTCCTCGTTCTCCTTGAACTCGTCCACGCACGCCTGGAGGAGGTGGGAGACGCGGAGACCCTTCGAGTTGTGGTCGAGGAAGTCCTTGATCGCCATCTTCTTGGCGCGGCCGACGATGTTCTCGATCATGGCGCCGGAGTTGAAGTCCTTGAAGTAGAGGACTTCCTTGTCACCGTTGGCGTAGGTGACCTCCAGGAAGCGGTTCTCCTCGGATTCCGCGTACATGTGCTCGACGGCCGTCTGGATCATGCTTTCGACGGTGGTCGTCTTGCTGCCGCCGTGCTCGCCGAGGTCGTCGGCGTGCAGCGGGAGGCGTTCGGTGAGGTACTTGCCGAAGATGTCCTTGGCGGCCTCGGCGTCGGGACGCTCGATCTTGATCTTCACGTCCAGGCGGCCGGGGCGCAGGATGGCGGGGTCGATCATGTCCTCGCGGTTGGAGGCGCCGATCACGACCACGTTCTGCAGGCCTTCGACACCGTCGATCTCGGCGAGCAGCTGGGGGACGATGGTGTTCTCCACGTCCGAGCTGACGCCGGAGCCTCGGGTGCGGAAGAGGGATTCCATCTCGTCGAAGAAGACGATGACGGGGGTGCCCTCGCTGGCCTTCTCACGAGCACGCTGGAAGACGAGCCGGATCTGGCGCTCGGTCTCGCCGACGTACTTGTTCAGGAGTTCGGGGCCCTTGATGTTGAGGAAGAAGCTCTTGCCGGCGGCCTGGCCGGTCACCTCGGCGACCTTCTTGGCCAGTGAGTTGGCCACGGCCTTGGCGATGAGCGTCTTTCCGCATCCGGGGGGTCCGTAGAGCAGGACGCCCTTGGGCGGACGCAGTTCGTGCTCCTTGAACAGGTCGGGGTAGAGGTACGGCAGCTCGACCGCGTCGCGGATGGCCTCGATCTGGCCGCCGAGGCCGCCGATCTGCTCGTAGCCGATGTCGGGTACTTCTTCCAGGACGAGCTCTTCGACCTCGCTCTTGGGAACGATCTCGTAGACGTAGCCGGAGCGGGGTTCGAGCAGTAGGGCGTCGCCGGGACGGATGGTGACGTCCAGCAGCGGCTCGGCGAGCCGTACCACCCGTTCCTCGTCGGTGTGCCCGAGCACCAGGGCACGCTCGCCGTCCTCAAGGATCTCCTTGAGGGTGACGATGTCCCCGACGCGCTCGAACTCCATGGCCTCGACCACGTTGAGCGCTTCGTTGAGCATCAGTTCCTGGCCGCGCCGGAGCTCTTCGAGGTCGACGCTGGGGCTGACGTTCACCCGGAGCTTGCGGCCCCCGGTGAAGATGTCGGCGGTGCCGTCCTCGTTGGCCTGCAGGAAGACGCCGAAGCCGGCCGGCGGCTGGGCGAGCCGGTCGACCTCCTCCTTGAGGGCCACGATCTGGTCGCGGGCCTCACGGAGTGTGTTGGCGAGTCGCTCGTTCTGGGCGGACACGCCGGCCAGGTTGGTCTGCAGCTCGACGATCCGCTCTTCGAGAATCCTCGTGTGTCGCGGAGAGTCGGCGAGCTTGCGTCGCAGGACGGCGATCTCCTGCTCAAGGTAGGCAATCTGCCCGGCAGGGTCGTCGGACCCTCGTCCCGGGCGGATGCCGCGGTTCATGTCGTCGTCGTGGGCTGCCACGGTCCTCACCTCCTCCAAGGGGAGCTGGACGCTTCCAGACCCTACCTGGGTGGGTGTCGATTGAAACCCCTAGATCACAAAGACTGTCGAGGTGTGTCCGATCTTCACCCTTGCGCTCTCCCTCACGCCAGCTCAATACCCACCGAACATGATTGGAAAGCTGCCGGAGGTAGGGTCGAAGTGTTCAACACCCGTCAGAGCTGGCGGGATTCCCGTCGGCTCGAGTTGTAAACGGCAGGAGACATGGGCGTGCAGCAGGAGGCCGGAATCGGCGCCGAGGAGCTGGAGGTCTGGATCGATCAGGACCTCTGTACCGGCGACGGCATCTGCGCGCAGTACGCGCCGGAGGTGTTCGAGCTCGATATCGACGGTCTGGCGTATGTGAAGAGCGCGGACGACGAACTGCTGCAGGACAGGGGCGCCACGACGCCCGTGCCGCTGACGCTTCTCACCGATGTGGTGGACTCGGCGAAGGAGTGTCCGGGCGACTGCATTCATGTACGGCGCGTTTCGGACAGGGTCGAGGTCTACGGTCCTGACGCGGAGTGATCCGCCGGGTGCGGCGCGTGATGACTGTCTGATTTCTCACATGCCCTGGGGGCATTACTCAGACGTCGTGGGCACCGGCGGCCGTCGTGCGGAGGAACGTTCCGTTCTTCCACTGCCACTTCGCGTGGTCGGTGACGTCCGGGCAGCAGCGGGGTATGTCCTGGGTCGAGTAGCCGAGCAGGGTGGCGGTGACGGCGCCGTCGCGCACGGCGAGGGCACTGACGGTGTCGCCGGTCTTGGGGGCGACCAGGGTCGCCACGACGCGGGGTGTGCCGTCGGACGCGCGGGTGATGACGTAGAGGCCGTCGGGCGGGGTGCCCATGGGGGCGTCGCAGTGGACGACGGCGACCGTCTCGGGGTTGCCGTCGCCGTCGAGGTCCCCGGTGGCCTTCTTCTGCACGACGGCCTTGACCGGCCCGCAGGTGATGGGGAAGTCGACGCCGGTGGTGCCGGGCGCGGCGGCGGGGCGGGTGGCGGTCGTGGTCGGGTGGTCGGCCGGCTGGGCCGCGGTCGCCGGGTTGGACTGCAGGACCGACGACAGGGCCATCACTCCGGCCACGGCGGTGGCGGTGGCCACCCAGTGGATCGGACGGGTGTTCGTGTGGGCCAGTTCCGGGACGGCGGATTGCTGCACTAGGAGTGTCTCCTGTGAGGGCTGTGCCGGTGGGGGTGGCACGCATCGTGCCACACGTCACAGGGAGGCGGAACTGCGGGGTGCGGGGTGAGGGCCGCGACGCACCGGGATGGTCCGGTTCATGGCGAGGTGTCAATCGAAGGGCGCTGCGGTCGAGTTCCGGCGTTTTTTCCGGGAAGTCGGCCGCAGCGCCCGTACGTCGGCTGTGTCTGCGGCCGCGTCAGCGGCCGCCTCCCTCGGCGTTGGGTCCGGCGTAGTCCTCGCCGTAGGCCCCCTTGGCGGGGCGGCGGCGGCGCATGGGCGGCTCGACGCCGTCCGCGAGACGGCGGGCGGTGAGCAGGAAGCCGGTGTGGCCGATCATCCGGTGGTCGGGGCGGACGGCGAGGCCCTCGATGTGCCAGTTGCGGATCATCGTCTCCCAGGCGGTCGGCTCGTTGAAGCAGCCGATCTCGCGGATGGACTCGACGGTCCGGGCGAGCTGGGTGGTGGTGGCGACGTAGCAGCACAGGATGCCGCCGGGCACGAGCGCCTTGGAGACGGCCTCCAGGCACTCCCAGGGGGCGAGCATGTCGAGGATGACGCGGTCGACGTCGGTGTCGGACAGGTTGTCCTGGAGGTCGCCGACGGTGAGCTGCCAGGCGGGGTGCGGTCCGCCGAAGTAGCGCTCGACGTTCTGCTGGGCGATCTCGGCGAAGTCCTCGCGGCGCTCGTAGCTGTGCAGCATGCCCTGGTCGCCGATGGCGCGCAGCAGGAAGCTGCTGAGCGAGCCGGAGCCGACGCCGGCCTCCACGACTCGGGCGCCGGGGAAGATGTCGGCGAAGGCGAGGATCTGCCCCGCGTCCTTCGGGTAGACGACGGCCGCCCCGCGGGGCATGGACAGGACGTAGTCGGGGAGCAGGGGGCGCAGCGCGAGGTAGGCGACGTTACCGGTGGTGCGGACAACGCTGCCCTCGGGAGCGCCGATCAGCTCGTCGTGCGGGAAGGAACCCTTGTGGGTGTGGAAGTTCTTTCCCTCTTCGAGCGTGAACGTGTAGTGGCGGCCCTTGGGGTCGGTCAGCTGAACCTGGTCCCCGACCTTGAAGGGCCCGCGCCTGCGGGCGGCACCGGTCGGTTCGGACATGTGAACAGCCTACCGGGGTTTGCGGAGGGAGCCGACCACCGGGAAGGAGCACGGCTTCGGGAGGGCGGTGGTCAGTTGGGGCGGGCCATGGCCTTGACGAAGGCGCGTTCCACGTCGGCCGCGGACAGTACGCCGTAGATCTCGCCCGTCTCCTCGACCACCAGGTACTCGGTGGCGGGGGTCGCCCGCAGTACGTCCAGGAGGTCCTCGCCGGCCAGCTCCGCGGAGACGCGCATGCCGTCGGTGAGGTCCTGGGCGAGGCCGCTGACGGCGACCCAGGGGCGGCGGTGTTCCGGTACGCCGACGATGGCGGCCTCGCGGACGAGGGAGAGCGGGTTGCCGTCGGAGTCGACGACGACCAGGGCGCGGGCGCCGGCGGCGTTGGCGCGGCGCAGGGCCTCGGACAGCGGTGTGTCCGTCTCCACCGGGACGGCCCGGCGGGTGAGGTTGCGGGCGCGCAGCTCGGGCAGGTGCTCGCGCAGCCGGGCCATGCGGAGGCTGTTGCCGGCGCCGGTCCAGATGATCGCGGCGAGGATCGCGGCGAGCAGGGCGTCGGTGACGGTGTCCATGCCGACGCTGTCCTCGGCGGTGGAGCCGAGGGCGCCGGACTGGGTGAGCAGCGGGAGGCCGATCAGCACGGAGACGGCGAGGGCGCGGCCGACCCAGGCGGCGGCGATGGTGCCGCTCATGGGCTTGCCGGTGATCTTCCAGACGACGGCGCGGAGCATGCGGCCGCCGTCGAGCGGGAGGCCGGGCAGGAGGTTGAAGGCCGCCACGATGAGGTTGGAGATCATCAGGCCGGCCAGCAGGACGCCGGGGACCGTGCCGGGCTCCACGGGCTGCATGGCGACGTAGAAGATCCCGGCGAGGACGAGGGAGAGGAGCGGGCCGACGAAGGCCAGCCAGAACTCGCGGCCCGGGGTCTCGGCCTCCTTCTCGATCTCGGAGACGCCGCCGAAGAACTGGAGCTGGATGCGGCGGACCGGGAGCTTGAAGCGGAGGGCGGCGATGGTGTGGGCGAGTTCGTGGACCAGGACGGAGGCGTAGAAGGCGACCGCGAAGAAGAGGGCCACCAGGTAGCGGGCGGCGCCGAGTTCGGGCAGGACACGGTCGAGCTGGCCGCCGAACACCCAGGTGATCAGGGCGGCGACGAGGAACCAGCTGGGGGCGACGTAGACGGGCACACCGAAGGGGCGGCCCATGAGGAGGCCGCCTCGGGGGGATTCCGGTCGCTGCGGCGGCTGGGGTTTGGCGCCGGAGTGGGCGAGGGTGCGGTCGGGGTGGGAGTCGGGGTGGTCTCCGGAAGAGGTGGCTTCGGGCTCGTCCTCGTGCTCGGGCTCGTGCTCGGGTACCGGTGCGGGACCGGTCGGGCCGGAGCCGTCCTCCTGCTCCCGGGAGACCGTCTCACCGGCATGCGTACTGTCCACGTCCTCTATGACGCGATCGTGGCGGCCGGAGTTGCCCGTGTCCGGGGTCTCGCCGGTGTCGTCGGCCGGGGCTTCGTCGGTGGGTGCGGTCGGCGCGTCCGTGTCGTGACCCACGGAGGGGTCTCCCTTGGCGGCGTCCCTGGGCTGCGCGTCGGCCGGCGTCGGCTCGTCGGTGCCGGGGCTTGGCTGCCCGCTCCCGCCGCTGTCGTCCACGGTGTCCCCTCGTTCGAAGCGTCTCCCGCGCCTGCCGGGCGGGAGGGTCTGGGGTCGATGGTATGCGGCCGTCGCACCGCGTCCCGCCCCGGCACCCCCTGTGTTTCACCAGCCGCCTCAGCCGCCACGGCCGGGAGTACGGGTCACTGTCAGTGGCGGCCCGTAAGGTCTGGGGCATGGAGACGAGCGCGGATGACGTGACGGAGGCCCACGCCGGGCACACGGCGAAGGCGGCCCCACCGCCCGCGCCGGCCCCAGCCACGGGCACGACACCACCGACGACATCGACGGAGCCACCGGGGACGGGGCCGGCGGCGGCAGCCCCGGCGGAGTCGGCGACCGGGGACGGGACAGAGGCGGCGACGGCCGCCGGGACAGAGCCGACGGCGGCAGCCGGGACGGAGACGGGGACAAGGGCCGTTGTGGAGACGACGGCAGCGGCCGGGGCGGAGCCAGTGCCGGCAGCCCCGGCGGAGCACACGACGGCGGCCGGGACGGCGACGGTGACCGGGGCCGCGGTGGAGACGACAGC
>Ga0182007_10000273_pt1 | contig 34091 bp, 31 predicted proteins | sample Sormic07211113_1_FD_123023 | JGI IMG/M metagenome (GOLD analysis project Ga0182007, IMG submission 123023) | Rhizosphere microbial communities from Sorghum bicolor, Mead, Nebraska, USA - 072115-113_1 MetaG | ecosystem: Host-associated > Plants > Roots > Rhizosphere | place: USA: Nebraska...
CGAGATCATCCGCGGGCCGGCCGACACCTCCTGCGCCTCCCCCTTCGCCTCGCTCCGACCCGCCCCCGCTCGGCCAATCTGACCTCATACCGCGAGTGGCACGGGCCATTCCATCCACCCTTCCTCACTCCTGCCCCAGCTCCCCACCATGCGGCGACCACCCTTCCCACCTGGGATTTCGCACTCCGACACCGTCCGGGGAAACTCGCGCAGTGACCGCCGTCACGGTGGCGCCGATCGTCCGGACATGGCCGGATCCCTATCGGCCTCGTGTGCGCTGTGACATTGATCTGTCACTGTGCGCTTTTCCCTGCGGGGAGTTTTTTCGGCGTTTCCTGGGGAGGGATGCTTTGTGCTGAGACGTGAGGCCTTCCGAGTACCGCGGCACCCGGCGTCGGTCGGCTTCGCCCGGCACCGGGTCCGTCAGCATCTGGCCACCTGGGGGCACGACAAGGACGACGCGATCACCGAGAACGTCGTTCTGCTCGCCTCCGAGCTGGCGGCGAACGTCGTCCGCCATGGCCCCATACTGCAGCGGGAGTTCGAGATATCGGTGACGGCGAGGGCCGACGGCTCCTGCTTCATCGCGGTCTCCGACGAGAGCCCGGCCCAGCCGGTGCTGCAGAGCACGCGCAGCGCGGACGACGAGCGGGGGCGCGGGCTGCATCTGGTCGACCAGGTGGCACGGACCTGGGGTGTACGGCCCCGGGGGCGCCACGGCAAGACGGTATGGGCCCTGGTCGACTCCGCGCCGTGAGGCCCGGCCCACGTCAGTTCTCCAGTACGGCCATCCGCTGCTCGAGCCGCTTCAGCGCCGTGCCGCCCCACTGGACGTTGGCGCGTTCCAGCGCCAGGCCGCCGAGCAGGGTGAGGTAAGGGCCGATGCGCTCGGCCTTCGCGAAGTACTCGTCCTCGGTGCGCCCGTCCAGCAGCCGCTCCCGCAGCCGCTCGTAGCGTGCGAGCTTGGCCTCGGACCGTTCCAGACGCCCGGCGACCGCGGTCCGTACGGCGGCGACGGCGTCCGCGTCGCCGAGGTCGACGCACTGCACCTTCACCATCAACTCGTCGCGGATGGCCAGCGGCTTGGCCGGGGCCTCCAGGACGTAGTCGCGCAGGACTTCGAGGCCGGCCTCGGTGAGCGAGAACAGCCGCTTGTTCGGGCGGCGTTCCTGCTGTACGACCCGCGCGGAGACGAGACCCTCGCCCTCCATGCGCTCCAGCTCCCGGTAGAGCTGCTGGGGGGTGGCCATCCAGAAGTTGGCGACCGAGGCCTCGAAGCCCTTGGCCAGGTCGTATCCGGACGCCTCACCCTCCAGGAGCGCGGCCATCACAGCGTTGCGCAGTGCCATGGGCCCAAATTAACACCGCGTTGATTAGTCAAGGAGGTGAGTGGCGGAGCCGAACGTGCTCGGCGCTCACTCCGCCACGTTCACTCCGCCACCGGAAGCAGGAGGGGCCGTTTGGCCAGCCGTCCGTCGCCGGAGGAGCGGCCGAGTACGCGCCGCAGGAGCCAGGGGCCCAGGAAGGTGCCGACCCAGCGCAGTTCGGTGCCGACGGCGCGCAGGGCCGAGGGCGCCCGTCCGGCGGCTTCTTCTACACCGGCACCAACGACGGCGTGACCGTCAACAGGTCGCCGGTCCCCGAGGACACCCAGACCTGGACCCATCTCGCCCTCGGCTCGCCGTACTACGCGCGCTCCTTGGACCGGGCCGCCTCCCAGTTCGCCGTCCCGGACACCGCCGAACGTCCCGACAGCACCGTTCCGCAAGGCCAGTCGTACGAGGGCGTCATCTTCAGTTCGGCCGCTCTCGTGGGGACGAGGACGCGCCGATCGCGTCGGGACAGCCCAAGCCCGACCGCGACGGCGTCTGGTTCGAGGGCACCGCGCATCTCGCGCTCGCCCTGCGCGAGCGTCGGGCTTTCGGCGACGAGACGTGCGCACGGCGGCTGTTGGCGTCCGTCGAACGCGCCCAGGAACTGCTGGGCGACGGCCAGACCCTGGGCGGCACGGCGGTCGCCGAGGGCTGCGGGGTGGTGTCGGCGACCAGTCCGCTGGACACCGGTTTCGGGTTCGGCTACGTACCCCTACCGGCACACCGGTGCCACGGCCTGGTACCTGCCGGCGGCGGCGCGCGCCAACCCGCTGGCGGTCCGAGACGCTCCGGATCACCGGGTGGTGTAGCCGAGTTGGCGCCTCATGTACGGCGTCATCAGGGTCTTCGCCTTGGCCAGTACGGAGGGCCGGTTGCCGAGGACCGCGCTCTGGCCGCCCGGGACCGGCATGATCGTCAGCCCGTCGCGCGGGCCCAGGGGCACGATGACCGGGGTGCGGTGGGTCGGCCGGTAGAGGCGGGCTTCCATGCCGCGCCGCCCTGCGCTGTGCAGGTAGGTGCGGATGTTCCAGGCGGCGAGATCGGCCTGGGCGAGCGCGGCGGGCGTGATCTTGAGCTCGGTGGCGTCGCTGACGTCGCCGACCGCGTAGACGTCCGGCCGGCCGGCGACCCGCAGCGACCGGTCGACCCTGACGTGCCCGGACCCGTTGAGCCAGTCGCCGTGTCCGCCCAGCCGCAGCCACAGCGTGTTGGGCGTGGTGCCGATGGCCCAGAAGGAGAGGTCGGCGGCGATGGTGTTGCCCCGGGTGTCGCGGTAGGTGCCGAAGTCGTTGCCGGGCGACATGAACGAGTCGAGCCGTACGTCCACGCCGTGGTCCTCCAGCCAGGTCCGCGCCCGGCGTCCGGCCCGCTCGACGCCCGTGTTGTGCAGCAGTTCGGTGCCGGAGTGCGCGAGGGTGACCCGGGCGTCGGGCCGTGCGAGGCATATCTCGGCGCTGAGCTCGACGCCGGAGGGGCCGCCCCCGACGACGAGGACGTGCTCGGCGCCGGCGATCTTGCGCTGGTGGTCGGCGAAGGACTTGAGCGCCTCCTCGGCCGTCGTCCCGTAGAAGCGGGCCGGTTCGGGGTAGTCGGCGCCGGTGGCGATCACCACCACGTCGTACGGCAGGCGTTCGCCCGTCGCCAGGACCACCTCCCGCGCGTCGGTGTCGATCCGCAGCGCCTTGCCGACCATCACCCGGCCACGGGTGAGGAGTCGGTCGTACGGGATGAAGGGGGTGATGGACCACTCCGGGCGCACCCCCGCCCGCAGGGAGGCGATACGGTGGAAGAAGACCTCCTTGCGGTCCACCAAGGTGACCCGCGCCGTCGCGTCCAGTCGTTTCGCCAGGCGGACTCCCGCGTAGCCGCCGCCTATCACCACTACGTCGCGGTCATGCACACGACTCTCCTGTGCCTGCTCGTGGGGGGATACGAGCAGCGGGACCTGTCGGGCTTCCTCGGCCACTCGAACTGCCTGCGAGCGTAGCGCTTGAACTCTAAAGTTCCTGGTGAGCCGTGTGGACATTTTGCGAAGCCATGACGCGGGAAGTGTGTACACCCTCTCTCCATGGGACAAGGCCGGCCCCGCGCCTCTCGGTGCGGGGCCGGCCTTGTGGTGGTACGTCGTCGTGGAGGGGCCGGTCAGTCCGTGCCGGACTCCATGGCGGCGCGGTCCAGCAGTGCGTCCTGCTCGGAGACCTCGCCACGGGAGGCGATGACCTCGGCGCCGCCCTCGGGCAGCTCCGGCATGGTGCCGATGAGCCCGGTCGCCGCCGCCTGGGAGGCGCCGATGGTGGGGCTGCCGGTGCCGATCAGGCCGAGGCCGACGTACTGCTCCAGCTTGGCGCGGGAGTCGGCGATGTCGAGGTTGCGCATGGTGAGCTGGCCGATCCGGTCGACCGGGCCGAACGCGGAGTCCTCGGTGCGCTCCATGGAGAGCTTGTCCGGGTGGTAGCTGAACGCCGGGCCGCTGGTGTCGAGGATCGAGTAGTCCTCGCCGCGCCGCAGCCTGAAGGTGACCTCGCCGGTGATGGCCGAGCCGACCCACCGCTGCAGGGACTCGCGCACCATGAGCGCCTGCGGGTCCAGCCAGCGGCCCTCGTACATGAGACGGCCCAGGCGCCGGCCCTCGGTGTGGTACTGGGCGACGGTGTCCTCGTTGTGGACGGCGTTGACGAGCCGCTCGTAGGCGGCGTGCAGCAGGGCCATGCCGGGGGCCTCGTAGATACCGCGGCTCTTGGCCTCGATGATCCGGTTCTCGATCTGGTCGGACATGCCCAGACCGTGCCGGCCGCCGATGGCGTTGGCCTCCATGACGAGGTCGACGGCGGTGGCGAACTCCTTGCCGTTGATCGTCACCGGGCGGCCCTGGTCGAAGCCGATCGTCACGTCCTCGGTGGCGATCTCGACCTCGGGGTCCCAGAAGCGGACGCCCATGATCGGCTCGACGGTCTCCACACCGGTGTCGAGGTGCTCCAGTGTCTTGGCCTCGTGGGTGGCGCCCCAGATGTTGGCGTCGGTGGAATACGCCTTCTCCGTGCTGTCCCGGTAGGGCAGGCCGTGGGCGAGCAGCCACTCGGACATTTCCTTGCGGCCGCCGAGCTCGGTCACGAAGTTCGCGTCCAGCCACGGCTTGTAGATCCTGAGGTGCGGGTTGGCGAGCAGACCGTAGCGGTAGAACCGCTCGATGTCGTTGCCCTTGAAGGTCGAGCCGTCGCCCCAGATCTGGACGTCGTCCTCGAGCATGGCCCGGACCAGCAGGGTGCCGGTGACGGCACGGCCCAGCGGGGTGGTGTTGAAGTAGGCGCGGCCGCCGGAGCGGATGTGGAACGCTCCGCAGGCGAGCGCGGCCAGGCCCTCCTCCACCAGCGCGGCACGGCAGTCGACCAGGCGCGCGATCTCGGCACCGTAGGCCTTCGCGCGGCCGGGCACCGAGGCGATGTCGGGCTCGTCGTACTGGCCGATGTCGGCGGTGTAGGTGCACGGGACGGCGCCCTTGTCGCGCATCCACGCGACCGCGACCGAGGTGTCGAGCCCGCCGGAGAAGGCGATGCCGACGCGCTCGCCGGCGGGAAGGGAGGTGAGGACCTTGGACATAGGAAGAGTATGCATGATTACGCATGACCATGCAAAGGTGGGGTCGGTCTACTTTCTCCGAGCACGATGAGGTTCAGCCGGTCAACGGGTCCGGAGCCAGAGGGACACCGCCAGTCCCAGGCCGGCCAGCGCGATGGCGATCCGCAGCGGCCGCTCCGGCAGTCGCCGTACGAGGACCGGCCCCACCCGGCTGCCGACGAGGCAGCCCAGGCCCAGGGCCACGGCGGCCCACCATGCGACCGGGGCGAGGAACACGTAGGCGATCGCCGCGGTGAGGTTGGCGACGCCGGTGGTGATGTTCTTGACGGCGTTGGTGACGTGCAGCGGCTCGTCGGCGGAGAGGGAGAGCACGGCGAGCATCACGACGCCGGCGGCGGCACCGAAGTAGCCGCCGTAGAGCCCGACCAGCACCACCGCGCAGTTCAGCAGGAGTGTCGAACGCCGGTGGCCAGGGCCATCGCCGTCCGCCAGTGGCCCTTTCGCCAAGGCCTCGTCCGCGGAGCGCCGCGCGGTCAGGCGGCGCAGGGGCTCACGGGCCAGGATCAGCATCGAGCCCAGGGCGATCAGCCAGGGGACCAAGCGTTCGAAGGCCGACGAGGGCGTGCAGAGCAGCAGGGCCGCGCCGGCCGAGCCGCCCAGGGCGGACAGCAGCGCGAGGCGGCCGAGCCTTCGCCCCTGTCCCCGGAGTTCCTCGCGTGAACCGGCCGCCGTGCCGAGGGTGTTGGAGAACAGCGCCACGGTGTTGGTGACGTTGGCGGCCACCGGGGGCAGCCCGGCGGCGAGCAGTGCCGGGTAGCTGAAGAGCGAGGCCAGGCCGGCGATCGACCCCGCCAGTCCGGAGGCGACGCCCGCCACCGAGAGCAGCAGGGCGGAGCCGACGGACACAGAGGGTTCCCTTCCAAGACGGAAGCCCACCCTCCCCCACGGATCTTCCCCATGCAAGATGGTGTCTACATTTGGTGACGACTCATGAGGTAACCCTAAGGGCGGCCCGACCAGCGAGTCTCCCCGGTCTGCCATGCCTCGGCGGGTGTCAGCGGGACCGGCGCGGGCCGTTCCACCGACGTCGTCAGCGTGATGCGGCGCCCCTCGTCCGCCGCCCGCAGAAGGGCCGTCATGATGTCCAGGACGTGCAGGCCGAGGGCGCCTCCGGCGCGCGGCTCGCCGGCCCGGACGAAGTCGAGCAGACCGACCCCGCGGCCACCGCCGACGTAACCGGCGGACGGTTCGAGCGTGCGCCACTCGGTGCCGCCCAGCGCGAAGTGGCGTACGACGCCGTCGAAGTGGTTGGGGTCGGGCACCGCCAGGGTGCCGGTCTCGCCGTGGACCTCGATCGGTGCGGCCGTGGTGGCGACGCCGTCGAAGCTCGTCGTGAGCGTGGACAGGGCGCCACTGGTGTGTTCGAGGACGCCGGAGACATGGCTGTCGACCTGTACCGGGATCCGCTCCCCCGCGCGCGGGCCTGAACCTATGACCCGCTCGCCGCGCAGCCGGGCGGCGGCGCCGGTCACCGCCCGTACCGGGCCGAGGAGTTGGACCAGCGCCGAGATGTAGTACGGCCCCATGTCCAGCAGCGGGCCGCCGCCGGGGAGGTACTAGAAGTCGGGGTGGGGGTGCCAGCGCTCGTGCCCCGGGGTGACCATCACGGCCGACGCGGCGAGCGGACGGCCGACGAGGCCCACGTCGACGGCGGCGCGGGCGGTCTGGGTGCCGGTCCCCAGGACGGTGTCCGGCGCACAGCCGACCCCGACCCCGGCCGCGGCGGCGGCCTCGATGACGGCCCTGCCGTCGGCGAACGTACTGGCCAGCGGCTTCTCGGTGTAGACGTGCTTGCCGTGGCCGATGGCGCCGAGCGCGATCTCGGCGTGGGCCGCGGGCGTGGTGAGGCTGAGCACGGTCCGCACGTCCGGGGCGGCGAGCAGGTCCCGGACGCCGCGGGCCTCGGTTCCCGGCAGCATGGCGGCCACCGCGTCCGCGCGGGCGCCGTCGAGGTCGGCGACCGCGACCACCTCGATGCCGGGGTGGCCCGCGAGGGTGTCGAGGTAGGCCCGGGAGATGACGCCGAGTCCTACGATGCCGATGCGGTGCGCGTCGCCCACAGCATTCCCCTCTCGATGACGGTACGGACGTTCGGATCCTCCAGTACGTCGAGGCTGTGCCCCGGTGTGGTGACGACGACGCGTCCGGCGCCCCAGCAGCGGGTCCAGATCGCCGGCGTGGTCACCGGACGCTGCCAGGGCTCGTACGGCCGTACCGGATGGGTGGTGGTGGCCAGGACGTCGATGAGGTCGTCGTGGAGCACCCAGTACTGCTCGGTCTCCAGCTCGAAGTCCGCCAGCCCGGCGGTGATGGGGTGCGCGCGGCCGAGCTCGGTGATCCGCACCGTGTACGGCAGGAAGTTGTCCGCGGCCTCGCCGCGCCGCTCGCACGGCTCCTTGCCCGGGTGGGTGGCGAACTGACCGCCCACCAGGTGCAGATAGTCGGACGAGGCCCGGAACGAGTCGGCGATCCCGCCGTGCCAGCCGGTGAAACCGGTGCCCGCGACGACCGCCGCGCGCAGACCGGCCAGCTCCTCGGGCCCGATCTCCGACATGGTGACGCACTGCACCACCAGGTCGGTACCGGCCATCGCGTCGGCGTCGCCGTAGACCTCGGTCGACTCCTCGACCCGCACGGCGTACCCGTTGTCCCGCAGGAAGGGGATGAACAGCTCGGTGGCCTCGACGGGCCGATGCCCCTCCCAGCCACCGCGCACGACCAGAGCCCGCTGCTGCGCCATGTCCACTCCCTCGTACGGCAACTCCGTTCATTGTGCAGGCGGTTGTGGGAGTCGGCAGAGGTTGCCGGTTGCCGGTTGCGGGGTCGGCCGGGGGGCGGGGCTCGGTCAGGCGGCCGGTGTCTCCAGTGGTCGCAGCTCGTCCGCGTACGACACGGACATCCGGCGCATCAGGCCGTCCTCGGCGATGTCGTACTGCCCGAGGCGCCACAGCGGCGGTGAGTAGGCGTGGAGGGAGACGGTGTCGTCGGTGGCGCCGGTGAGCCGGTGGATGTGTTCGGGGCCGAAGGTGAAGCTCTCCCCGGCCTCGACGATGACGGACCGGTGGGCGCCGCCGATGCGCGGGCTCGACTCGTTGAGGGCGCCCTGGACGACTGTGACGGCGCCGGCGGAGAGGTCGTGGTCGTGCCAGCCGGTGTCGTTCTGCCGGGTCCAGCAGAGCAGCCACACGTCCACGTACTCGTCGCGGTACAGGGAGGCGTAGTGCCGCTGCTGGTCGGAGAACGCCACCTGCTCGCGCCACAGCTCGGGACGGGCCGCCAGACCGGCCACCAGGGACCGGAGTTCACGCTGGTCGAGGGTGCGGTCGGGCAGGGTCTCGTAGGTCCCGGAGAGGGACTCATGGGTCCCGGAGAGGGACTCATAGGTGTTGGAGAGTGCCTCGTAGGTCTCGGACCGGGGCTCACGGGTCCGGGGCAGGGACTCATGGGTCATCGAGGGCTCCCTTCGAGTCGTCGGCCGTCGGCTGCGGCGCGTCCGTGCAGCAGTCGGGCCGGGTTGGCGGTGCGCAGGGCGTGGACGGCGGCGTCCGCGCCGAGATCGGGGATGACGGGCGGGGCGTAGGGGCGGTCGCTGCCGGTGACGATCACGTCGATGCCGACGGCCCGGACGAGGGCGTCGACGGCCCGGCTGCCGTAGGAGGAGGTCTCGTAGAAGGCGTCGAAGTCGACCTCGCCGCGTCCGCCGCCGCGCGCGGCGAACCGTTCGCCGTGGAGCGGGGCGAGGCCCGCGAGGGCGGCGAAGCAGACGCGCAGGCGTGGGTGCCGGGCGCGGCCGAAGGCGCGGAAGGCGAACCAGGACGCGTGCATCTGGTGGAGATACGGCACGAGCGCCGGCCACCAGGGCGGGGCGTCGGGAGTGGGCGGGGCCGCCCCGGGGTGGATGAACAGGGGTTTGTCGTGGTCGGTGAGGACGTCGAGGAGGGGTGCGCAGTGGGTCCAGCCCGCCGCGTCGAGGAGGGCGGTGGCGGGGAGTTGGAGTCCCACGCAGCCGCGCCGGAGCTCTCGGGCGAGGGCGTCCGGGTCGGGTTCCGGTGCCGACAGACAGGCGGCGGCCCAGACGCCGAAGGGCGCGGGCAGCGCGAGGGCGCCGTCATGGAAGGCGGACAGCAGCGGGGCGGCCTCGGCGGGCGGCAGGTACTCGATGCCGAGGGGGCTGGAGAGGGACACCAGGGCGAGGTCGAGGCCGTCGCCGGCGGCGAGGCGGGCGCGGGCCGCGAGGTCGTGGTCGGCCGGGTCGACGGCGTAGGGCGGTTCGCCGGTCAGGTGCAGCGTCCAGCCGTCGAGGTACGGCGGCGAGGTGCGGGCGCGCAGCAGCTCGACGAGGGCGGGTGGCCAGATGTGCTGGTGGACGTCGGTGGGCACGCGGCGGGTCCCGGGGGGAGTTGTGTGGACCGAGTTCTGTTAACCGTTTCACTGATGCGGTTAACTTAATCGCTTAACAAGAAGGGGTGTCAAGCAGGCGTTCACATCGTGGACGGGGCGGTGCGTCCACAGGACCCGCCCCGCCCCGGTAGGCTTCCCGCCATGGCCAGGCCCACCAAGCGCACCACCCTCCGTGAGGTGGCCGAGGCCACCGGCCTCTCCACCGCCGCCGTCTCCTATGCCCTGCGCGGCACCCATGTCTCCAAGGAGACCGAGGAGCGGGTGCGCAGGGCCGCCGCCGAGCTCGGCTACGAGGCCGACCCCATCGCCCGCGCCCTGGCCAGCGGCCGCACCAGCATGGTCGGCGTGCTCGCGGGCGATCTCCAGGACCTGTGGCAGCAGCAGCTGATGGCGGCCATCGGCCGGGAGTTGCTGGCCGGCGACCGCTACGCGCTGATCGTGGACGCGGGCGGCGACCCCGACCGTGAGCTGGCCCTCGCCAAGCAGCTGCGCGACCAGCGGGTGGACGCGCTGCTGGTGTCTCCGGTCAACCCCTCGGCGGAGAGCTGGGCGGCGATCGCCGACGCGCTGCCGGTGGTGGCCGTGGGCGACTCGCTGAGCCGGGCCCGCACCGCGGGCCAGGTCATCTTCGACAACCGGGCCGGCATCGACACGGTCCTGGAGTATCTGCACGGCCTCGGCCACCGCCGGGTGACCGTCCTGACCCCGACCCGCCCCAGCACCCCCGACCGGCCGGCCGACGTGTACGTGGGCGAGGCCGCCGACCGTCTCGGCCTGGAGGCCGAACTGGTGCCGTGCCCACAGGAGTTGGGCGAGGCGACGGCGGTGGCGCGCCGGGTCCTCGCCGGTCCGCGGGCGGCGACCGCCGTGTTCTGCTTCTCCGACTCCCTGGCGTACGGCGTCTACGCGGCCGCCGCGGAGGCCGCACTGGAGGTGGGCCGGGACGTCTCGGTCGTCGGCTTCGACGACCATCCGGTCTCCCGGGTGCTGACCCCGCCCCTGACCACGGTGGACTGGGGGCTGTCCGAGATCGCCGCGGAGGCGGCACGGCTGACCGTCGCGGCGATCGAGGGGAAGCGGGTGCGCAGGAAGCGGGTGCTGTGCGCGCCGCGGATGAGCGAACGGGGCTCCGCCGTGGGCGTCTGAACGGCCGGGTCCGAACGGCCGGGTCCGAACGGCCGGGTCCCGCCCGGACGTGCGCGGTTCATGTGCCGGACGCCCTTTGTAGACTCGACCGTCATGACCTTTCTGCGCTACGTGGCCATCGGCGACAGTCTCACCGAGGGCATCGGCGATCCCGGTCCGGCCGGCGGTCACCTCGGCTGGGCCGACCGGCTCGCCGGGATCCTGGCGGAGCGGCAGCCGGAGTTCACGTACGCCAATCTGGCCGTGCGCGGGAAGACGAGCGCGCAGATCAGGGCCGAACAGCTGGAGCCCGCCCTCGCGTTGCGGCCCGATCTGGTGACGGTGACGGCGGGCATGAACGACCTCGTACGGGCCCGCTACGACGCCGCGGCGGCCGCCGCGAACCTGGAGGCGATGTTCGCCCGGCTCACCGCGTCCGGCGCCCGCGTGGCGACGGTGTCCTTCCCGGACCTGGGCAGGATCTCCCCCGTCGCCCGCCGGGTACTCCCCCGCATCCTCGACCTCAACGCCCGTCTGCGCACCCTCACCCGGCGCTACGACGTCGCCCTCCTCGACGTCTTCCCGGAGCCCTTCACCGGCGACCCGAGCCTGTGGAGCACCGACCGCCTCCATGCGAGCCCTCTCGGCCACACCCGTATCGCCGCCGGTATGGCCCACACCCTCGGCGTCCCCGGCCACGCCGACTGGAACGCCCCTCTTCCCCCGCGCTCGCCGGCCCCCGCCCTGCACGCCCTCGGAGCCGATCTGCGCTGGACGCTCGACCACGCCGGCCCCTGGCTGTGGCGACGGCTGCGGGGCCGGGTGCCCGGCGACGGCGTCGTAGCGAAGAGGCCGCGGCTGGAACCGATGCCCCCGCAGCGGGTGGCGTGACCGGCTCCGCCGGTCGGGTCGCGTCGGGTCGGGTCGGATCGGATCGGACCGCGTCGGCTCGCGTCGGGTCGGTGAACGGTGGCCGAATTCTGGCCCTCGCTCCGGTCAGAAGCCGCTTTGGCGTACGAGCGCGGCTGCGGGGCCTGCTTAGGATCGGCTGCGTCGCCTCGTTCGTACGACCCCCAGGAGGTCCGGCGTGCCCGAAGCCGGTTCCCGAGCCGATGAGCCGCCGCAGCCGTCCGGCGTGGGCCGGCGGCGCGCCCTGCTGTTCACCGGGGGTGTGTCGGCGGTCGTGGCGGCCTGTGTCGGCGGGGTGCTGGTGGCCGGGGGCTCCGGCGGGAGCGCGCGGCGGGCGGCGGTGGCGGGTGACGGGCTGCGGCACACCGTCGTGCAGGTGACACCGGCGGGCTGCGGCCGTGGCTGGAGCCGCCCGGAGCCCGGCAAGCAGGTCTTCGACCTGAACAACACCTCCAGCGCGCCGGCGGAGGTGTATCTGATCGACCCGCGCACGAGCGCGGTCTACGGCGAGGTCGAGGGGCTCGCCCCGGGGACGGTCCGCCCGCTGCGGGTGACGCTCGGCGACGGGACGTACGCCTTCAGATGTCTGCCCGACGACGCGGACGCCGTGACCGGCCCCACGGTCCGCATCACCGGCGCCCGGGTCAAGAGCGGTCCGGCCGCCGTGCCGGTGACCCAGCAGGACCTCATTCCACCGACGCTGGCGTACCAGAGGTGGATCCAGGCCCGGACGGTTGAACTGGCCCGCAGGACCGACGTGTTGCGCGCCGCCGTGGACCGCGGGGACCTGACGGCCGCGCGGGCCGCCTGGCTGCCCGCGCACCTGGTGTACGAGCGGATGGGTGCCGCGTACGGGACCTTCGGCGACGCGGACGGCGAGATCAACGGGACCACGGCCGGGTTGGCGGACGGGGTGCGGGACAAGGACTTCGCCGGCTTCCACCGGGTGGAGTACGGGCTGTGGCACGGCGAGCCGGCGAGCGCTCTGCGCGGTCCCGCCGACCGGCTCGCCAAGGCGGTGCACGCGCTGCGCGACAGCTGGCCCGGCCGGCGGATGGACCCGGCGGACGTAGGGCTGCGGGCGCACGAGATCCTGGAGAACACCGTGCAGTTCGAGCTGACCGGCCGCACCGACTACGGCAGCGGCACCAATCTGGCGACGGCCCGCGCCAACCTCGACGGCACCCGGGTGCTCCTCGGCCACCTGCGCCCGCTGCTGAAGACGCGCGACAGCTCCCTGGCCGGCCTCGACTCCTGGCTCGACCGCACACAGCGCCTCCTGGACTCCTTCCGGCACGGGCAGCGGTGGACGCCCCTTTCCGAACTCAGCCGCGCCCAGCGGGAGACGGTGAACGCCGACCTGGGCGAGGCGGTGGAGCGGCTCGCCGATGTGGCGGCCCTGACGGACGTACGGAGGACCGCGTGAAGCCCGTGAGCAAGGTCGGCCGCCGGGGATTCCTGACCGGTGCCGCCGCCGTGGCCGGTGGTGGACTGGTGGCCGCCGACCGCGGTGCCGCCGTGGCCGCTCCGTCCCGCGAGAGCGCCCGGGTCTCCTTCCACGGCCCGCATCAGGCCGGGATCGTGACGCCCGCGCAGCGCGCCACCGCCTTCGTCTCCTTCGACACCACCGCCGAAAACCGCGCGGAACTGCGGGAGTTGCTGCGCACACTGACCGACCGGGCGCGGCTGCTCACCTCCGGCGGCAGCCCGGACGAGCTGGGCATCACCGCGCCGCCCGCCGACTCGGGCACCCTCGGCCCGGACGTACCCGCCGACCGGCTGACCGTCACGGTCGGCGTCGGCGCCTCCCTCTTCGACGACCGCTACGGCCTGGGTGCCCGCAAGCCGGGCCGGCTCACGGCGATGCCGCCGTTCCCCGACGACGACCTGGACGCGGCCTGGTGCCACGGCGACCTCAGCGTCCAGTTCTGCGCGGGCAACGCGGACACCGTGCTGCACGCCCTGCGTGACGTGGCCCGGCACACCCGCGGCGCCATGCAGGTGCGCTGGCGCATGGACGGTTTCATCAGCCCGCCCCGCCCGTCGGGAACCCCGCGCAACCACCTGGGGTTCAAGGACGGCATCGCCAACCCGGACACCGCCAGCGGCCGTGAGATGGACCGCCTGGTGTGGGTGGGCGCGGGCGACGGCGAGCCGGACTGGGCGACCGGCGGCAGCTACCAGGTCGTACGGCTGATACGGATGCTGGTGGAGTTCTGGGACCGGGTCTCGATCACCGAGCAGGAGCGGATGTTCGGGCGGGCCAGGGACACCGGCGCCCCGCTCGACGGGCGCCATGAGAAGGACACGCCCGACTACGCGCAGGACCCCAAGGGTGACGTCATCCCGCTGGACAGCCATATCCGGCTGGCCAACCCGCGCACCCCCGCCACGGCCGACCAGCGCATCCTGCGCCGCGGCTACAACTACGACCGGGGCATGGACGGCAACGGCAACCTCGACATGGGCCTGCTGTTCTGCTGCTACCAGCAGGATCTCGCGCGGCAGTTCGAGACGGTGCAGAAGCGGCTGGCCGGTGAGCCGCTGGTCGACTACGTGTCCCCGTTCGGCGGCGGCTACTTCTTCGCGCTGCCCGGGGTGCGGAACGGCTCCGACTGGCTGGGCCGGGGTTTGCTGGCGTGATCCACGGCCGGTCAAGAGGTGTCAAAAACAGTATGAAGATTTCCTGACCCAACATTCGCACACCCGTCATTGCCGCTCTCCCGCCCCGCCGCCACCATTGCGGAGGATCCGGCCGTAGCTGCCATGGCCATCGATGTCGTGGCACCGCAACGCAGTTGCTCTTGTAAGCAGTGCTCCCGGAAGGCGAGACAGCATGATCGGCACAGGAAGAACTCCCGGCGGACGGCGCGGGTGGGGCCGTGTGGGCGCCCTGCTCGGCGCGGCGGCCCTGGCGACGGCGGGCGGCGCCGTCCCCGCCTCGGCGGCCTCGGCGCCCGGCGGCCACGGCACGCACACCGCCACCCCGATCAAGCACCTGGTGGTGCTCTACGACGAGAACGTCTCGTTCGACCACTACTTCGCCACGTACCCGAAGGCCGCCAACACCGACGGCACCAGGTTCAAGGCCGCGGCGCACACGCCGAAGACCGACAACCTCCTGAACGCCGGGCTGCTGAAGAAGAACCCGAACCTCTACACGCCGAAGAGGCTGGCGAGTTCGCAGGCGATGACCTGCGACCAGAACCACTCCTACGGCCCCGAGCAGTACGCGGCCGACGGCGGCAAGGCCGACAAGTACGTCGAGAACACCGAGGTCAGCAAGTGCAGCGGCGGGCTGTTCGGCGAGCCCGGCCTGGTGATGGACTACTACGACGGCAACACCGTCACGGGCCTGTGGAACTACGCCCAGCACTACGCCCTCAACGACCGCTCGTTCAGCTCGGTCTACGGCCCCTCGACGCCCGGCGCGATCAACCTGGTCTCCGGATCGACCCACGGTGTGATCTCCGTCGACCCGGCCTCCGGCACCGAGCACCCGAAGCAGACGTCGACACCGGACGCGTACACCGTCCTGTCCCCGAACGCCAAGGGTGTCGGCACGCTCGTCAACGACCCGGACCCGGCCTTCGACGACTGCTCGGACAAGGACCACACCTCGACCAACGCGCTCGCGGTGCTGCAGGGCAGGAACATCGGTGACCTGCTCAACTCCAAGGGCGTCAGCTGGGGTTGGTTCCAGGGCGGCTTCCGGCCCAGCACCGCCTGGGACGGCAAGAGCGGCGACTACGCCAAGTGCGACACCACGCACACCAACGTCGGCGGGGCCGCGGTGGTCGACTACAGCCCCCACCACTCGCCGTTCGAGTACTACAGGTCGACGTCCAACCCGCACCACCTGGCGCCCAAGAACGTGGCCGAGATCGGGCACGGCGGCCGGGCCAACCACAACTACGACCTGAGCGACTTCGACGCCGTCCTCAAGGCCGGCCGCCTCCCGGCGGTCAGCTTCCTGAAGGCCGCCGAGTACCAGGACGGCCACGCCGGTTACTCGGACCCGACCGACGAGCAGCACTTCCTGGTCAAGGAGATCAACGCGCTGCAGCAGTCGCCCGAGTGGAAGTCCACGGCGGTCGTCGTCGCGTACGACGACTCCGACGGCTGGTACGACCACGTCACCGCCAAGGTCCTCAACGGCTCCAAGGACTCCACGGTCGGCTCCAACGGCAAGGCCCTGGACGGCCCCGCCTGCCAGGCCGGTCCGGCGCCCAAGGGCGGCTACGCCGACCGCTGCGGTCCCGGCACCCGGCAGCCGCTGCTGGTGATCTCCCCCTACAGCAAGGTGAACGCGGTCGACCACACGGCCACCGAGCAGGCCTCGATCACCCGGTTCATCGAGAACAACTGGGGCACCGGCCGTATCGGCGACGCCTCCTTCGACCGGCGGGCGGGCAGCCTGAACGGTCTGTTCGACTTCCGGCACCCCAACAACAAGCAGGTGCTGCTGAACGCGGACGGCTCGGTCAAGTCGGTGAAGCCGATCCCGCACCACTTCGCCAAGGCGGCGACGTCCGCGACGGCCTCCTACCCGCCGTACGTCCAGGACCTCAAGGCCCAGGACGTCGCCGACGCGGCCTCCACCTCCCCGGCCCTCCCGATCGCCCTCACTGCGGGTGTGGTCGCCGCGGGCGCGGTGACGACGGCCTTCGCGCTGCGCCGCCGCAGGGCGCACAGCGGCTGACCGCCACCCCGCTGAACCATCTCGACGGCCCCGGCGGACTTCGCCGGGGCCGTCGTCGTGCGGGAAACGATGCGGTGATGGTCCGGCCGGAACAGGCCGGAACCGGGCGGGCTTTCGCCTCTCGCCTCTGGCCCCCTCGCCCCTCGCCCCTCGCCTTTCGCCGGCTCAGTCGGCCGGGGAGCCGAACCACCTCCGGAGCGGGCCGAGCAGGTCCTGCTGGGTCTCGCCGACCCAGGCGACATGGCCGTCCGGCCTCAACAGCAGGGCGGGCACCTCCAGTTCGTCCCCGATGTCGTCGACCTGGTGGACCCGGTCCGTCCAGCCCGCCACCGAGAGCCGGCCGGTCGAGTCCAGCAGCAGCCCGTGACCGTCGTGCATCAGCTCGTACAGGCGCCCCCGCTTCAGCCGCACGTCCCGCAGCCGCCGGCCGAGCAGTTCATGGCCCTCGCCGAGGTCGTAGCGGACGTCGACCGCGGTGATCAGCCCGGTCACGTACCGGTTCACCTCCTCGAAGTCCATCAGCTCGGCGAACAGGGCGCGCAGCGCCGTCGCCCCCGGGTCGGCGCCCAGGAGGGTGATCTGCGCACGGGTGTTGTCCAGCACCCGTGCGCCGACCGGGTGCCGTTCGGTGTGGTAGCTGTCCAACAGCCCTTCCGGCGCCCATCCGGCGACCGCGCCGGCGAGCTTCCAGCCCAGGTTGAACGCGTCGTGAAGGCCCAGGTTCATCCCCTGTCCACCGGTCGGCGGGTGGACGTGCGCCGCGTCGCCGGCCAGCAGCACCAGGCCGACCCGGTAGCGCTCGGCCTGGCGGGTGGCGTCGCCGAAGCGGGAGAGCCAGCGCGGCGAGTGGGCGCCGAAGTCGGTGCCCGCGACGGCCCGCAGCCGCCCCCTGAACTCCTCCAGGGTCGGCGCCGTACGGTCCTCGGACACCCCGTCGGCCGGCACGACGACCCGGTACACCCCCTCGCCGGTCGGCATGGCTCCGAACCGCAGCTGAGTCCTGCGGACCTCCTCCACCACCGCGGCGACCGTCTCCTGGCCCGCCGTCAACTCCAGTTCCCCCAGCAGGGTTTCGACGGTCGCCGGCTCGCCGGGGAAGGCGATGCCGAGCACCTTGCGCACGGTGCTGCGGCCGCCGTCGCAGCCGACGAGGTAGCGAGCCCGCAGGTGTGTGCCGTCCGCGAGCGCGACGGTCACCCCCTCCTCGTCCTGATCGAGGTCCACCACCTCGTGGCCGCGCCGGATCTCGGCGCCGAGTTCGAGCGCCCGCTCGCCCAACAGCCGCTCGGTGACGGGCTGCGGGTGGGCGAGGCCGTACGGGTGGGCCGTGTCCAGCCGCGGCGGCCACGGCTTGGTGATACCGCCGAAGAGCCCGCCGACCCGGAACCTCTCGCTCACCGCGGTGAAGCGGTCCAGCAGGCCGCGCTGGTCCATGATCTCGACGCTGCGTGTGTGCAGGCCCTGGCCGCGGGACTCCCTGGTCGGCTCGGTCAGCCTGTCCAGCACGAGCGTCCGCACGCCGTGCAGCCTCAGTTCCCCGGCGAGCATCAGTCCGGTCGGCCCGCCGCCGACAATGATCACGTCGATCAACACGATCCCCGTTTCCGCAGGTTGTGGCTTCGGCCGCCGATTCTGCGGGACGCGGGGGGCCTTGCCGCAAGCCCCCCGGTGCGCTATACCTTGAGTGTGGCGAGGACGTGGTGACGTCCTTGCCTTCGTCGTTTCCGGTCCACGAGATCCACGGCGGCCGACTCCCACTCGGGATGCGCGAACGCGAACCCGGCCGCGCTCAGCCGGCCCGGCACCACCCGTCGGCTCTTGAGCAGCAACTCGGTGTCCGTGCGCAGCGCCAGCGCCCCCAGCTCCGCCATCCACCGGGTCGCCGGCAGCCCGACCGGGACGCCCCAGGCCGCACGGAGCCGCCGCATGAACGCGCGCTGCGGCAGCGGCCCCGGCGCGGCCAGGTTCACGGCCCCTTCGAAGTCGTCGCGGTCGATCAGGAACTCCACCGCGCGCACGAAGTCCTCGTCGTGGATCCAGGACACGTACTGCGCCCCGCCGGCCACGGGGCCGCCCAGGCCCAGCCGAGCCATCCACGACAGCACGTCGAAGACTCCGCCCTTGTCGGGACTCATGACCATCGCGGAGCGCAACGCCACCTTCCGGGTCCCGGGTGTGTGCGCCTCGGCCTGCGCACGCTCCCAGTTCCGGGCGATGTCGACGCTGTAGGCCCAGTAGCCGGGCACCCCCGGCTCCGAGCCACCGATGACACCGGTCGTCTCGTCATGGGCGGCGTCGAACCGGTGGGCGTAGATCGTGGCGGTACTCATCTGCAGCCAGACCCGCGGTGGCCGTTCGGCGGCGGCGATCGCCTTTCCGATCACCCGCGCCGAGTCCACCCGGGAATCCATCATGGCCCACAGGTTCTCGTCGGTGTAACGGCACGACACACTGCGCCCGGCCAGGTTGATCACGACATCGCAACCGTCGACCACTTCGGCCCAGTGCCCCAGGGTGGCCCCGTCCCAGCCGACCTCGCGCTCCCCCTTCGGACTCCGCGTCAGCACCACGACCTCATGGCCCGCCGCCGTCAACGCCCGATCGAGTATCCCGCCGACCTGTCCGGTTCCCCCGGGCAGCACTACCTTCATCGATCCCCCTCGTGCTCGGTGAACCCAGCCTACCCTCCTTTTTTGAACACGTTCAATCTGGCCTACGGTGTCACGGGACACCCCGAGTACCCGTCGAGACGACCTCGTACGACGGCTGTCACTCGCCCCTGCTCACCGCCCCGTCGAGGAGCGGCCCGAGTTCCCGGGCGACGGTCGTCAGGGCCCGGACGTCCCGCTCGGCGCGGGCGATCAGGATGGCGCCCTCCAGCGCGCTGACCATGAGCGTGGCGAGCGAGCCCGCCCGTTCCTCCGGCACGCCCATGTCGGTCAGCGCCCTGGCCACCGGCCCCGTCCAGGTCGCGAACGCGGCGGCGACCGCCTCCCTCGTGGACGGGACCGACTCCGCCCAGTCGACCGTGGCGGCGGCCACCGGGCAGCCGCCCGCGAACCCGCTGGTCTCGTACTCGTCGGTCCACTGCCGGACCATCTGCGCGAACAGACCACCCGGTGTCGGCTCGTCCAGCGCGGCGAGGAAGCGGGCGACCCGGTTGCCCGCGTACCGGCCGGCCCAGCCCACCGCCTCGTTGACCAGCTGTTCCTTGCCACCGGGAAAGTAGTGCTGGAGCGAGCCGCGGGGCGCGCCGGCGTGGGCGGCGACCTCACGCATACCGGTGGAGACGGCCCCGTCCCGCCGGATGAGCTGGGCGGCGCTGAAGACCATCCGCTCGCGCGGTCCCCGTCCGGACATCGTCGGCCTCCTCGCTCGGTCAGCGCTCCGAGACCATCCTATGACCGCTGTCATAGAGATCGGCTACTATGACGGTGGTCATAGAACTCGGGTGGTGGTGGATCGTGTACGTCGGTTTCCTCGGCCTCGGTGTCATGGGGCAGCCCATGGCCCTCAACCTCGCCCGCGCCGGCACACCGCTCGTCGTCTGGAACCGCACCGCGGCCCGGTGCGACCCCCTGGGCGCGGCCGGCGCGGCGGTCGCGGCCGACCCCGCCGAGGTCTTCGACCGGGCCACGACCGTGTTCCTCATGCTGGCCGACGAGGCCGCGACGGACGCGGTGCTGGGGCGCGGCACCCCCGACTTCGCCGCGCGTGTCGCGGGACGCACGATCGTCCACATGGGCACGACGTCGGCCGAGTACTCGGCCGCTCTGGAGAGCGACATCCGGGCGGCGAGGGGCGGCTACGCGGAGGCTCCCGTCTCCGGCTCCCGCGTCCCGGCCGAGCGGGGCGAGCTCGTGGGGATGCTCGCGGGTGACGACGACGCGGTGGCCGCCGTACGGCCGCTGCTGGCCCCTGTCTGCCGGGAGGTGTTCGACTGCGGGGCGGTGCCGGGGGCGCTGCTGATGAAGTTCGCGGTGAACCTGTTCCTGATCACCATGGTCACCGGGCTCACCGAGGCGTTCCACTTCGCCGACCGGCACGGGCTCGACCAGCGGCTGCTGCGGGACGTGCTGGACGCGGGGCCGATGGCCAGCGCCGTCTCCCGGGCGAAGGGGCCCAAGCTGCTCGCCCGCGACTTCACCGTCCAGGCGGCCGTCACCAATGTGCTGGAGAACAACAGGCTGATCGCCGAGGCCGCCCGCAAGGCCGATCTGGCGTCCCCGCTCCTCGACGTGTGTCACGCGCTCTACGGCGAGGCCCTCGAACAGGGCCATGGCTCCGAGGACATGGTGGCCGTCCTGCACGCGCTGGAGGCCAGGACGGGTCCGGCCCCGGAGGGACTCGTATGAGCCCCTGGCCGCCGGGGCCGCCGCCACCGGGGAGACACGACCGGGGAAATCGGGCGCTTTCGGCTGTGGTGTCATGGCTGATGACTGTGACCGGAGTGGGCAGGACGGAGGACCGGTGGAGCTGCGCTGGCTGGAGTCGTTCGTCACCGTCGCGGAGGAGCTGCACTTCGCGCGGGCGGCGGACCGGCTGCATCTCGCTCCGTCGGCGCTCAGCGCGCAGATCAGGGCGCTGGAGTCGCATCTGGGCGTCCGTCTGATCGACCGCGGTCGGCGTTCCCGCCCGGCTCTGACCAGCGCCGGGCTGCTGTTCCTGGAGGAGGCCCGGCTCACCCTCGCGCAGGCGGCCCGGGCCGAGGCGGTGGGCCGGCGGGCCGGGCGCGGGGAGCTGGGGCACGCCCGGATCGCGTATGTCGCCTCGGCCGCGTTCTCCGGGGTGCTGACCGATGTGCTCACCCGCTGCGGGGGCCCGGAGACCGAACTGACCGTGCAGGTCAGCGAGCTGGAGACACCGGCCCAGCTGGAGGCGCTGACGTCCGGGGACATCGACGTCGGCTTTCTGCGCTGGCGGCCGCGGTATCCGCCCGAGGTCACGACGACCTGTCTGCTCGTGGAGGACGTCGTGCTGGCGCTGCCGGCCGGCTCGGCGCTCGCGGAGTGCGAGGCCGTCCCGGCGGCGCTGCTGCGCGACGAGTGGTTCGTGGCCCCGCACTTCGACGAGGAGTACGGCTGCCGCGACCAGATCCTGGAGGTCGCCGAGCACGGCGGTTTCCCGCCGCGGTGCGCGCCGCCGGTGAGGGACTTCATCGCCGCGCTGACCATGGTCGGCGGTGGGCTCGCGGTGGCCCTGATCCCCGACTCGCTGCGCCGTGTCCGGATCCCGGGCGTGACCTACCGTCCGCTGGCGGACGTGGCCCTGACCACCCGCCTGGTCGGCGCCTACCGCAAGGGCGAGACCTCACCGGCGGTGCGCGGGGTGATCCGGCGGCTGCGCGAGGCGGCCGCCGATGTCCCGTCGGTCAGCGGAAGGCCGCCTGGCCGGTGAGGGCCTGGCCGATGACCAGGGTGTGCATCTCGCTGGTCCCCTCGTAGGTGAGGACGGACTCCAGGTTGTTGGCGTGGCGCAGCGGTGAGTACTCCAGGGAGATGCCGTTGGCGCCGAGGATGGTGCGGCACTCGCGCGCGATGGCGATCGCCTCGCGGACGTTGTTGAGCTTGCCGACGCTGATCTGTTCGGGGCGCAGCCGGCCCTGGTCCTTCAGTCGGCCCAGGTGGACGGCGAGCAGGGCGGCGCCGCCCAGGGACACGGCCATGTCGGCGAGCTTCTTCTGGGTGAGCTGGAAGGCGCTGATCGGCCGGTCGAACTGGATGCGCGAGCCGGCGTACTCGATGGCCGCCTGCAGCGAGTCGCGGGCCGCGCCCACCGCGCCGAACAGGATGCCGAAGCGGGCCTCGTTCAGGCAGGACAGCGGTCCGCGCAGGCCCTCGGCGTGCGGCAGGCGCGCCGAGTCGGGCAGCCGTACGTCGTCGAAGGACAGCTCGGAGGTGACGGAGGCGCGCAGGGACATCTTCTGCTTGATGTCCCGGGTGGTGAAGCCGGGCGTGCCGCGCGGCACGAGGAAGCCGCGGACGCCGTCCTCGGTCTGCGCCCAGACGGTGGCCACGTCGGCGATACCGCCGTTGGTGATCCACATCTTGGAGCCGTTCAGGACCCAGTCGCCGCCGTCGCGGACGGCGCGGGTGCGCATGCCGGCCGGGTTGCTGCCGAAGTCGGGCTCGGTCAGACCGAAGCAGCCGATCGCCTCACCGGCGGCCAGCCGGGGCAGCCACTCCTGCTTCTGCTCCTGCGAACCCCACTTCCAGATCGAGTACATCGACAGCGAGCCCTGCACGGAGACGAAGCTGCGGAATCCCGAGTCCGCCGCCTCCAGCTCCAGACAGGCCAGGCCGTACGACACCGCGTTGGTGCCCGCGCAGCCGTACCCCTCCAGATGCATGCCGAGCAGGCCCAACTTGCCGAGCTCCGGGGCGAGTTCGCGGGCGAAGTGGGCGTTCTCGAACCACTCCCCGATGTGCGGGCGCACCCGGTCGGCGAGGAACTTGGCGACGGTGGCCTGGATCTCGCGCTCCTCGTCGCCGAGCGTGGAGGCGAGGTCGAGCAGGTCGAGGGGGTCCTTCATCGGCTTGGCGCCGCTCATCGTGTGCTCCAGGGGTGAGGGTCGGACAGGACTTCCGCGGTGTGCCGTCCCAGGCTCGGCGGTGGCAGACGGTACCGGGCGGGGGTGCGGCTCAGTGCGATGGGGTGGGCGACCTGGCGGGAGGGGCCGCCGCGCGCCGTGTCGCCGGGGATGCCGACGATCCCGGGAAGGCCGAGCCGGGCGGCGTGGGCGAAGGCCTCCTCCAGGGTGTTGACCGGTCCGGCGGGCACGCCCGCGGCGAGCAGCACGGCCGCCCAGTGGTCCGCGCCGGCGCCGCGCAGCCGTTCGCCGAGGAGGTCGCGGAGTTCCGCGCGGTGGGCGACCCGGTCGGCGTTGGTGCGGAAGCGTGTGTCGGCGGCGAGGCCGGGGGCGCCGAGGGCCGCGGCGAGTGCCGCGAACTGGCGGTCGTTGCCCACGGCGAGCGCGAGGGGACGATCGGCGGTCGGGAAGGTCTCGTACGGGGCGATGCTGGGGTGCGCGTTGCCGAGCCGGCCCGGCACCACTCCGGCGACGGCGAACGCCGACGCCTGGTTGACCATGGCCGACAGCAGCGAGCCGAGGAGGTTCACCTCGACGTGCTGGCCCTCCCCGGTGGCGTCGCGGTGGCGGAGAGCGGCGAGGATGCCGAGGCAGGCGTGCAGACCGGTGATGACGTCGACCAGGGCCACGCCCGTCTTCGTCGGCTCGCCGTCCGCCTCTCCGGTCACGCTCATCAGTCCGCCGACGGCCTGGACCAGGAGGTCGTAGCCGGGGATCGCGGCGCCCGCTGCGGCGCCGAAGCCGCTGATCGAGCAGTAGACCAACTCCGGGCGCTGTGCGAGGAGTTCCTCGGGTCCGAGGCCCAGGCGCCGCATCGTGCCGGGACGGAAGTTCTCCACCAGCACATCGGCGTCGGCGACCAGGGCGCGGGCCTGTGCACGGCCGGCCCCGGTGGCGAGGTCCAGGACGACGGACCTCTTGTTCCGGTTGACGCTCAGGAAATACGTCGAGGTGCCGTTCTCGTCGGCCGGCGGATGCCAGGCCCGGGTCTCGTCCCCGGTGCCCGGCCGCTCCACCTTGATCACGTCGGCGCCGAGGTCGGCGAGGAGCATGGTGGCGTAGGGGCCCGCGAGAACGCGGGAGAAGTCGGCGATGCGCACACCCCGCAGTGCCGCCGTGTCCTGGGTGCCCACGGGCCCTCCTCTCTGCTCGTCCCGCCCACGCGCACCAGCCTGTCCCGGCCGCGGACCGCGGGTCAACGACGTACCGACGCATCTTTGTGCGCGCAACACATGCCAAACGCCGAGGTCACAGGGGCGCCGGGGCCGGCTCCGGGGAGCGGCGCCGCCCCACCCACCCGAACACGACCACCGAGCAGACGGCCGCGAACGCGCACCAGGTCGAGACGAACTCCAGCCGCCACAGCACCGAGCACACCAGCGCGCCCACCGCGGTGAGCCCACCGAGCCCGCGCAGCCAGGGGTCGCCGGAGAGCAGGAGCGCGCCGACGGTCGCCAGCAGATAGCCGACGACGAGCACCTGGCCGTACGGCAGCCCGATGGCGTAACCGACGGTGTGGCCGCGGATCTCGGCCCGCACGGTACGGGTGGCGAGGGCGTACGACAGCGCGGCTGCGGTCGCCATGCCCGACGCCAGCGGGAGCGTCAGGCGGGCCCGCGCATCGGGCGGCGCCGCGCAGAACACGGCCACGGGCACCCACAGGGCGAGCAGCGGAAGGGCCATCACGGTCCAGACGACGGTGGCCGGGCCGGTGCCGCCGCCGACGTGCCAGACCCGGGCCTCGACCAGTTGATGGGCGCCGAGCAGCAACGGCAGTGCGGCCAGCGGGAGATCGCGGGGCCGGCGCACCCGCGCCACGCAGGCCGCACCGACGCACGCGATCCCGGCTCCCGCCGCGAGGTCGGCCGTCGCACTCCAGCACATGGCCCCACGATGGCCTCACCCTCGCGGCAAATCCACCAGCGACGCGGATGAGGGAGGGATCACCTGTCACCGAAGGCGGACATGTTCACCGAGGCGAAGGCCACGACGGCTGCTGAAGCTGTGTCAAGGAATGACTCGGCGCTGCCCGTGAGGTTGGCGTGATGTGCTGCGATGGCCGTCGACGGAACCACTCCCCCACCATCGATAGGGACTGTCATGGCCACGCCCTCAAGGCGCCGCACCCTGCTCACCGCCTCAGCCGCCGCCCTGTCCGCCCTCGCCCTCATCGCCCTGACGGGCTCGGGCGCGTCCGCCACCGCACCGACCGCGTCGGCGGCCTCGACCCGCGCCGTACAGTCGCCTCGGGACGTGGTCGGCGGGCACGGCGCGCTGTGGATCTACTCCAGCTACGATCCGACCCGCACCGGCTGGACCGCCGACGGCGCCGGCACCAGCGAGTCCTCGCCGCTGTTCGCGGGCGTGGTCGCCCTCGCCGACCAGCTCGCGGGCCATCGCCTCGGCCAGGTCGACCGGCTCCTTTACCGGCTCTACGGCCACCGGGACACCGGTCTCGTGGACGTCACCACGGGCGACACGGGCCCCAACGGCTATACCGCGGGCCCGGGTTACGACCAGGCGACGGGGCTGGGCACGGTGGACGCGACCAGGCTCGTCCACGCGCTGGCGGGGCGTCCCTGACCGCGCGAAGCGCGTGATCGGCAGTCCGCACAAGGGAGTTGCGGAGCAGCGGGGCCGCCGCCCGGGACCTTCCCCCGGCGGCGGTCGCGGGGGCGGGACAAGGGGCTCGAATCCGCCCTGTGGACGGCGTCGGTCGTTGTGAGAATGAGTGGCCCATCCATCCAGCCACGGAGCCGACCATGCGAAGACCCGCCGTCCTGCTGGCCGTTGCCGCCGCTCTGAGCGTCCCGTTGACCGTCCCGGCCCCCGTCGCCTCGGCCGACAGCCAGATCACCGAGGTCACCTGCCAGGACTGGTCCTGGGCTCCGCAGTACATCCGCCACATCTATCTCAGTCCGGACAACCCGACGGCCGTGCAGGACTTCGACGAGCACCCGGAGGACCTCACCTGCTACGAGTGGTCGGGGTCGAATCCGGCCACGGTCTCGTACTCCGTCAGCTACGTCCAGCACGACGTGGACCACCCGGACGGATGGACGGGCATCCTCACCATGGGCCACGGCTTCGTGTGGATGCCCACGACGCCCGGCTATGCCTACCGGGCGAGTTTCACGCTGGTGCCCTGACCCGGTCCACGACGGCGGCGAGACAGGACGAACCGCCCACCTGCCAGACCGTGCCGTCCACGTCAAGACGGCGAAAGCGTCGATCGTGGCGCGCTCCGGACCACCGGCACCCGCCCGGGGCGCCCCCCGAGTGCTGAGGACGCCGGACGCCGTCTTCCGGCAATCCGAGGCCATGACAAGGAGGTCTCCGCAGGGCCCGGGTGCTGCCTCGATCGAGTGTCGAGGCAGCACCCAAGTCTGTATAACTATGAAAAACTCGAATACAGGATCAAAGGAGAAGCCTCGTGAGCAGCCCCGGCGACAAGCTCGGCTACGGCGGCCTGTGGCTCGACCGCACCGGCCAGGCCGAGGCCTTCGACGCCATCGGCGACCGCTACGACGAGGCCTTTCCGCACAAGGAGGGGCAGGTCGAGGCCGCCGAGTGGCTGATCGCGTCACTGCCCCCGGGCTCCCGGGTGCTGGACCTGGCGTGCGGCACGGGGGTCCCGACGGCGCGGCAGCTGGCCGAGGCCGGCCTGCGGGTCGTCGGCGTCGACCTGTCGGAGACCATGGTCCGCCTCACCCGGAAGAACGTACCCGCCGGCGAGTTCCACCGCGCCGACATCGCGGACCTGCACCCCGGCGGGCCGCTGGAGCTGGGCCGCTTCCACGCCGTGACCGCCTTCTTCGCCCTGCTGATGCTTCCGCGCGCCGAGATTCCGCCGGCCCTGCGGACCGTGCACCACCTGCTGGTCCCGGGCGGACTGTTCGCGCTGTCGATGGTCGAGGCCGACGTGGACGACTTCTCCATCCCGTTCATCGGAACCAGGATCCGGGTCTCCGGCTATCTGCGGGAGGAACTGCGCGAAGTGGTCGAGGCGGCCGGCTTCGACATCGTCGACGAGTCCTCGTACTCGTACGCCCCGGCCGTCGCGGACATCCCGCCGGAGGTGCAGATCTTCCTGCGCTGCAGGCGGCGCCCCGACGGCTCCTGATCCGGCCGGCCGGAAGGACACGTGTGACGAAGCACCTCGGAGCCGACTCGGGCACCGGCGGGCAGCAGGCCGGGGTGCAGCCGCCCGCGCGCCCGCGCCGGTCACCGCGTCCCGCTCCGTCACCCGCGGACACCCCCTCCGGACGGCTGCGACGGGACCGGCCGTCGGTCGCCGAGCCGCAGACCGACCGGCTGCGCTATCTCGACGCGGCGACCCGGCAGATCGCCCGGGGCACCGATCTCGACGAGACCCTCCAGGAGCTCAGCCGGGTGGCCGTCCCGGCGTTCGCCGACACGGCGTTCATCCATCTCTACGCTCCACTGCCCGTCGGGGACGCCACCGCCGAACCGCCCGGCATCCTGCGCCTGCACACCGCGAACGCGTCGCCCCGCGGGTCCCGCTCGCCGGCACCGGCCCTCGGCTCGGTACGGGCGGCGGAAGTCGTGCGCCCGGCCACCGCGAGTCGGCTGGCCGAGCTGCTGCGGACCGGCCGGCCCGTGTTCGGCGACACACCGGGCGTCCGCTCCCTCGTCGCCGAACTGCTCGGGGTGGTGAACGCCCCGGGCGCGGTGCCACCCGGCAGACGGCTGATCATCGCCCCGCTGCACGGCCGCAGCCACGTCATGGGCAGCGTCATCCTGGTACGCGGCCCCGGCCGCCCGCATTTCACCTACGACGACCTGCTCGTCGCCTCCCAGTTGGCCACACACACCGCGCTCGCGATCGACAAGGCGGTGGTCTACGAGCGCGAGGCGTCGGTGGCGGACGCGTTGCAGCGCACCATGCTCCCGCCGTCGCTGCCCGAGCCGACCGGCATCCGGCTGGCCAGCCGCTATCTGCCGGCCTCGCGGACCGCGCAGGTGGGTGGCGACTGGTACGACGCGCTTCCCCTGCCCGGCAACAGGGTCGCCCTGGTGATCGGCGATGTGATGGGGCACTCCATGACATCGGCCGCGATCATGGGGCAGCTGCGCACCATCGTGCAGACGCTGGCCGGTCTCGACCTGCCGCCGGCCGAGGTCCTGCACCACCTCGACGAGCAGGCGGAACGCCTGGGCAGCGAACACACCGCGACCTGTCTGTACGCGATGTACGACCCGGTGCTGCACCGGCTGCTGGTGGCCAACGCCGGCCATCTGCCGCCGGTCCTCCTGCATCCGGACGGTCGTACCGAGCTGCTCCAGGTGCCGCCCGGGGCGCCGATCGGCGTAGGCGGCGGGAGTTTCGAGGCAACCGAGATGCACGCGCCGGTCGGTGCGACCCTGCTGATGTACACCGACGGTCTGGTCGAGTCCCGCGACTCGGACGTGCTGACCGGGATGGAACGGCTGCGCGGACGGCTGAGGTCCGCCGCCGTCGACCCGGCGCCGCCGTCGCTGGAGAACCTCTGCGACCGGGCGCTCGGCGCGCTGGAGACGGCGAACCGGGACGACGACATCGCGCTGCTCGCCGCCCGCTTCGAGGGCATCCTGCCGGAGACCGTCGCCCACTGGTACATGGCGCCCCGTCCGCAGACCGCGGGACAGGCCCGCCGGCTGACCCGTCGGACGCTGCGCCACTGGGGGCTCGACTCCCTGGTGGAGTCCACGGAGTTGCTGGTCAGCGAGGTGGTGGCCAACGCCGTGCGCTTCGCCTCCCGGCCGATCACCCTGCGGCTGCTGTGCACGGACGTGCTGCGCTGCGAGGTGGAGGACGACTCGTCGGTGGTGCCGAGGATGCGGCACGCCCAGCTGAGCGACGAGGGCGGCCGGGGTCTGTTCCTGGTCGACCAACTGGCCGAACGCTGGGGGGCGACCCGGCTGAGCACGGGCAAGGTGGTCTGGTTCGAACAGCCGCTGCCCGGCGGCCGGAACCGCCGCTGAGCGCTCCGCCGCCGGGCGGAGGCCATCGGGTCAGAAGATGCCCTGGCCGGGGGTGAGGATGGCCGCGGGGGGCGACCGGCAGCCGGTGCGCGTTGCAGAACCGGACCATGGCGACGACGTCATGGACCGAACCGGGGCGCAGGACGGCGACGGGCCGGTGGTGCACGATATGGCCGTAGTCGTCGGCGGTCGCCGTGCGCGACGCGTCGTCCGTGACGAGTGTGCCGTCCAGCGGCGGGATCCCGGCGAGGCCGTCGGCCGCCTCGGAACCGGTGGTGGCCCAGCTGCGGGCCGCGGAGGCGAAGCCGATCACGGTGGCGCCGGCGACCGTGAGACCGCGCAGGACGGCACGGCGTGACGGGGTGTGAGGCATGGGCACTACCACCTCCGAGGACGGCGTCGGCTGCGGCGAAGCCTTCCACAGTCAGGGGTGGTCGTGAAGGGTGAGGATCACCTCCTCATGGCGTGAACAGCCCATGGTCCGAGCGGAGTTGACGGGTGATGGGCGGCGGGGCCCGCGCGGCTGACGGCCGGGCCCCGCCCGCGGCCCCGCCACGACGACACCGTCAGGACTCGGACGTTTGTTCAGGAAAGCCCTTCTTCGGCGGGTCCGGCGTAAGTATGGTGATCACTCGTAAAGGGACTGTCGTCGTCCGGTGAAGGCGAACGCGGCCCCTCGCCCGACTGCGGCGCAACCCGAAGAAAGGTTCACCCCGTTGAGTTCCAGGATCCAGCCGACCGCCCAGGTCGACGAGACGGCCACGATCGGCGACGGGACGACCATCTGGGATCTGGCCCAGGTACGGGAGGACGCCCGGCTGGGCGGCGGGTGCATCGTGGGCCGGGGCGCCTACGTGGGCCCGGGGGTGCGGATCGGCGACCGCGTCAAACTGCAGAACTACGCGCTGGTCTACGAGCCCGCGGTGCTCGGCGACGGTGTGTTCGTGGGCCCGGCCGCCGTTCTCACCAACGACCACTTCCCGCGCTCCGTGGACCCGCAGGGCAAGCTGAAGCGCGGTGACGACTGGGAGGCCGTGGCCGTCCTGGTGGACAAGGGGGCGTCGCTGGGCGCCCGTTCGGTCTGTGTGGCGCCGGTGCGGATCGGCCGTTGGGCGCTTGTCGCGGCGGGCGCCGTGGTGACCCGGGACGTGCCCGACTTCGCACTCGTGGCCGGAGTCCCGGCGCGCCGGATCGGCTGGGTGGGCCGGGCCGGCGTACGACTGACGGAGAAGGACGGGGAGTCGGGCGTCTGGGAGTGTCCCGAGACCGGCGCCCTGTACGAGGAGAAGGACGGCGTTCTCCTCGAACGCGCATGACTCGTGTTTCCGCCAAATCGCAAATCTTCGAACATTCACCGGCATAACATGTGTGCGAACTGTGCAGACCCAGCACAATGAGCACACTAACCTGAAGTGCCCAGGGGGGTTTACGGGGTGGGAACACACCTGTGTCCAAAACAGGGAGCGGTGACCGCTCCGCCGTCTGACGTCTGACATCCGGCGTCCGTCTCGCGCCGCGTGACCTTGGTGCCGCGGCGAACACCAGTCTGTCCGCAAGACCCACAGGGGGGTCGGTGTGCCCAGAACATGACCAGTACACGTCTCGAGGAGCTCGGTCGTGAGGAACCGCCGCTGCTCGCGCTCGCCCGACGGCTTCTCTCGGTAGCCGAGTCGGGGCTTCCGTCGATGCTGCTCCCCGGCGGTGAGGCGTTCGTCTTCACCATGGCGGGGCACCGGTCCCCGGACGGCTCCTGGGCCCTGGAGCAGCGCGGGACCAGCACCCGGTACGCGGCCATCACCGCGCTGGGCGTCCGTTTCCTGCCCGAGGAGCGCCAGCGCGCGGTGCTGGCGGGGCGTACCGCCCAGGAGTTCACGGGTCTGCTGGTGGAGTCGCTGCCCGCGGTGACCAACCTCGGTGACGCGGCGCTCATCGCCTGGGCCGCCGCCGAGACCGGGCACCCCAAGCTCTCCGACGCCGTCGAGCGGGTCGAGGCCCTCGACGAGGACGGCCGTCCGCAGTACACCGTCGAGGCGGCCTGGGTGCTGTCCGCGCTCGCCGCGGCTCGTGACACGGTCGACGTGGAGAGACGTTTCACCGTCGCCCGCGACCGTCTGCTGCGGGCCCGTATCGGGGACAGCCCGCTCTTCCCGCACGCCACCGGACCCGGGCTGCTGCCCTGGTATCGCGCCCATGTCAGCTGCTTCGCGGACCAGACCTACCCTCTCCAGGCCTTGGCCCGCGCCCACGCCAGCGACGACCGGGGCGGCGATCCCGAGGCACTGGCCGCGGCCGAGGCCTGTGCCGCTCGCATCTGCGAACTGCAGGGCGACGGCGGGCAGTGGTGGTGGCACTACGACGCGCGCACCGGCGGTGTCGTGGAGGGCTACCCGGTCTACAGCGTCCACCAGCACGGGATGGCGCCGACCGCGCTGTTCGACCTCACCGACGCGGGCGGCTCCGACTACGGCGCGGCGATCCGCAAGGGCCTCGGCTGGATGACCGCCGTACCCGAACTGGCCGGCGCCCCTGAGCCGTTGATCCACGACGACCTCGGTGTCACCTGGCGCAAGGTCTACCGGGGCGACCCGAAGAAGGCGGTACGCGCCGTGCGCGGACTCGGTACACGGGTCTCACCGGCGCTTCGGCTGAAGTCCCTGGACCGGGTCTACCGCCCGCTCTCCGTGGACCGCGAGTGCCGGCCGTACGAGTTCGGCTGGATGCTCCACGCCTGGCAGGGAGGCGCGATATGAGCGAGCGCAAGTCCCTCTTCGGGGTCGAGCTGGACCCGCTGACCATGGATCAGACCGTCGAACGCTGCCTGGCCGCGGTGCGCGAGGACCGGCAGCTGGAGATCGGCGTGGTCAACGCCGCGAAGCTGGTGAACATGCGGCGCGATCCGCGCCTCGCCGAGGCCGTGGCCGGCTGCGACCTGGTCGTGGCCGACGGACAGGCCGTGGTGTGGGCCGGTCGGGTGCTGCGTGCCCGGCTGCCGGAGCGGGTGGCCGGTATCGATCTGTTCCTGCGGCTGCTCGCCGAAGCGGAATCGAACAGCATGTCGGTGTACTTCCTCGGTGCCAAGGAGGAGGTGCTGGAGGAGATGCTGCTCCGGGTCGCCGACCGCTTCCCCGGCCTGAAGGTGGCCGGCAGCCGCAACGGCTACTTCGACGACTCCCAGCAGGAGTCGATCGCCGACGACATCGCCCGCAGCGGCGCGCACATGCTGTTCCTCGGCATGACCTCGCCGAAGAAGGAGATCTTCACCGCCGCCTACGGCGCCCGCACCGGCGCCCGTGTGGTGCACGGCGTCGGCGGCTCCTTCGACATCCTGGCCGGCGTCACCAAGCGGGCGCCGGAGACCTGGCAGCGGTGGGGCATGGAGTGGCTCTACCGCGCGCTGCAGGAGCCGCGCCGTCTCGGCCGGCGCTACCTCACCACCAACGCGGCCTTCCTCCTCATGACGGCACGCGAGTTCATCCGGCTCACCCCACAGGCCGCTTCCCCGAACAGGAGCCACTGATGCGCGTAGTCGTGGTCGGACAGGGATACGTCGGCCTGCCGCTGGCCATCCGGGCGGCCGAGGTCGGTCACGAGGTGATCGGCTACGACGTCGACGCCCGGCGGATCAAGAGCCTCGCGGCCGGTGAGTCCTTCGTCGAGGACGTCTCCTCGGAGCGGATCCGGGCGGCGCTGGACAACGGCAGCTACCGGCCGAGCGATGCGGCGCGGGACTGCGGCGGCTTCGACGTCGCCGTGGTGACCGTGCCGACACCGCTGCACGAGGGCACCCCGGACCTGCGGTACATCAGGGAGTCGGCGGCCACCCTCGCCCGCTATCTGCGCCCCGGCGCCACCGTCGTCCTGGAGTCGACCACCTATCCCGGCACCACCCAGGAGCTGTTCGCGCCGATCCTGGAGGACGGCTCGGGCCTGACCGCGGGCGCCGACTTCCACCTCGGCTACAGCCCGGAGCGGATCGACCCCGGCAACACCGTCTGGGGTTTCAAGGAGACCCCGAAAGTCGTCTCCGGCGTGGACCCGGCCTCCCTCAAGGCGGTTCAGGACTTCTACGGCCGACTCGTCGACACCACCGTGCCGGTGAGCTCGCCCAAGGAGGCCGAGCTCGCCAAGCTCCTGGAGAACACCTTCCGGCATGTGAACATCGCGCTGGTCAACGAGATCGCGATGTTCGCCCACCACCTGGACATCGACGTCTGGCAGGCCATCGACGCCGCGTCCAGCAAGCCCTTCGGCTTCATGAAGTTCACGCCCGGACCGGGTGTCGGCGGCCACTGCCTGCCGATCGACCCCTCGTACCTGTCGTGGCGGGTGCAGCGCGAACTCGGCCAGAGCTTCCGCTTCGTGGAGCTGGCCAACGACATCAACAACCACATGCCGGACTATGTGACGCGCCGTATCGCCGACCTGTTCAACGCCAGACGCCGGTCGGTCAACGGCTCGCGCATCCTGCTGCTGGGGCTCGCGTACAAGAAGAACACCGGTGACGCCCGCGAGTCGCCCGCGCTGCGGATCTCCCAGCTCCTGCTCGACATGGGGGCCCAGGTCAGGGCTGCGGACCCGCACGTGGTCGAGAGCCTGCCGGTGGACGCCCGGCTGGTCCGGGTCGAACCGACCCCCGAGGAGCTCGCCTCGGCGGATGTCGTCGTGCTGCTCACCGACCACGACGGCTTCGACTACGAACTCATCGCCGAACACGCTCCCTTCGTCCTCGACTGCCGCCGCAGGCTGCCGTCGGGACCCACGATCGAGGTGCTCTGAACCAATGCCGCGCATCGTCTGCGTCGCGGGGGCCCGCCCCAACTACATGAAGATCAAACCGGTGATGGACGCCCTGGAGGCCCGGGGCGCCGAGGTGCTCCTCGTCCACACCGGCCAGCACTACGACCCGGCCATGAACGACGTGTTCTTCGCCGACCTCGGCATCCGTCCGCCCGACCGCTACCTCGGGGTCGGCTCCGGCAGCCACGCCGAGCAGACCGGACGGGTGATGACGGCGTTCGAGCCGCTGCTCGACGAGGTGGCCCCGGATGTCGTCGTCGTGGTCGGCGACATCAACTCCACCCTGGCCTGCGCCCTGGTCACCGCCAAGGCCGGCCCGCTCCTGGCCCATGTCGAGGCAGGTCTGCGCAGCCGCGACTGGAGCATGCCGGAGGAGGTCAACCGCGTCGCCACCGACCGGGTCAGCGACTATCTGCTGGCCCCCTCCCCCGACGCCGTCGACAACCTGCGCGCGGAGGGGTACCGGGAGGACCAGATCCACCTGGTCGGCAACGTGATGATCGACACGCTGCTGGCCAACCTGGACCGGGCCCGTGCCTCGGACGTCCTCGACCGGTACGGGCTGTCCAAGGGC
>Ga0182007_10000274_pt1 | contig 34073 bp, 31 predicted proteins | sample Sormic07211113_1_FD_123023 | JGI IMG/M metagenome (GOLD analysis project Ga0182007, IMG submission 123023) | Rhizosphere microbial communities from Sorghum bicolor, Mead, Nebraska, USA - 072115-113_1 MetaG | ecosystem: Host-associated > Plants > Roots > Rhizosphere | place: USA: Nebraska...
CGTCTTGTACATACAGGCGATTGGCGCATACGCAGGTTTGCCCGGCATTACGATATTTGGAAGCCATTGCGCCTTCCACCGCAGCATCCAGATCGGCATCATCGAACACGATGAACGGCGCGTTGCCGCCCAGTTCCAGCGAGACTTTCTTAATGTCCTTGGCGCACTCGGTCATCAGCTGACGCCCGATTTCGGTCGAACCGGTGAACGACAGTTTGCGCACGATCGGGTTGCCGGTCAGCTCGCTGCCGATGTCGCCGGCGCTGCCGGTCACTACACTGAACACGCCGTTCGGAATACCGGCACGCTGGGCCAGTTCAGCCAGGGCGAACGCGGAAAACGGGGTTTGCGATGCAGGCTTGAGCACCATGGTGCAACCGGCGGCCAGGGCCGGGCCGGCTTTACGGGTGATCATCGCGGCCGGGAAGTTCCACGGAGTGATCGCAGCGGTCACGCCGATTGGCTGCTTGATCACGATCAGGCGCTTGTCTGGCTGGTGACCCGGAATCACGTCACCGTAGACGCGCTTGGCTTCTTCAGCGAACCATTCGATAAAGGAAGCGGCGTAAACGATCTCGCCCTTGGCTTCGGCCAATGGCTTGCCTTGTTCCAGAGTCATCAGGCGAGCCAGATCGTCCTGGTTCTCGATGATCAGCTCGAACCAGCGACGCAGCTTGTTCGCGCGCTCCTTGGCGGTCAGTGCACGCCAGGCCGGCAGCGCTTTATCAGCGGCTTCGATTGCACGGCGGGTTTCGGCAGCGCCCATTTTCGGCACAGTGCCCAGAATTTCGCCCGTTGCCGGGTTATTGACCTTGATCGTCTGACCGTTGTCCGCATCGACCCAAGCGCCATCGATAAAGGCTTGCTGGCGGAACAACTGGGTGTCTTTAAGCTGCATGTCGGCTTTCCTTAACAGCACCGCGGCACGCGCGGAGCGAATTATGATTATAGAAAGGCGCCTTATAGGCTGCCGTCAGGGAAATCATTCACCGGGCTGAAGCACATAAATAGCGCACGGAACGAACTCGTGCGGTTCAGCACCCAGACAAGAGCGTTTGAAATCTCAAACGAATCCTAGGATCAAAGGGGGTAAAGGACAATAGGCTGTTCGAAAAAAAGAACGAAAACGCCGCATTTGCCTATTTTTTCAGATCAGCGTAGCAATCGTAGGTTACGCTTTGGAAAAACGCAGGCGATTCAGCGGCATGGACGCCCGCAGCGCATATGAGTATCATGGCGCCCGCATTGCACCAGTAGCTCAGCTGGATAGAGTACTGCCCTCCGAAGGCAGGGGTCGTGGGTTCGAATCCCGCCTGGTGCACCATATGTAGAAACGAGAAAGCCTCAGGTCTTAGGGTCTGGGGCTTTTTTGTGGGTAAGCCATTTTCAATGGTTTGGGTCTAGTGATCAGCGCTGCCTGATTCGAATAGACGTCCAACGTCCCTTGCGGCATGCAGGACACGCTCAATCTGAACATCGCCCTCGAAAAGACTATAAAAGATCAAATATCGGCCGTGGGAAATCATTCGCAGCCCTCTGGCATAGTCATCTCGGGGAATACCTTGATTAGGCTGATCCAGCAGCCGAGCACAGCACACTCGTAGCTCACCAACAAAAGTCCGAGCTCGACCCGGATTGTCACGGGCAATGTAGCGGGCGATTTGCTGCAGATCCTCTCGTGCCAGTGCGGAGAAAAACAGTTGTCTCATGGGCGCTTCTGCTCTGCTTCGACCTCATCAATGAGCGCATCAAGCTCGGCAAACACGGTATCGGCAGCAATGGCCGGACGTGGGTCATTGCGGCTGGTCGCAATAGCTACACATATTTCTGCGGCTCGTAATCTATCCAGGAGCTGCTGATAAGCGGCGTGCGGCAAAAGGTAGGCAGCAGGACGATTGTGGTTGAGAACGGCAACTGGCTCTGAGCCTGCTTGCTCAATCACAGTACTTGGGCTGCGTTTCAGTTCGGTAATACTGACCGACCGACTCGCAAGTAATTGCTCCATGACGGCTCCAAAGGTACAAAAAATAGTACCTTATAGTGCTCGATTTTCCGAACAACGGTCAACGTGCAACTGACCGGGGCCATCTGCCCCACAAAAAACCATCGAAACGGGTTTCCTTTGCTGTCGTTAAATCGAGATTCGCTAGTCAAATGACCGACAAATGAGCGGCACGAACAAAGGCGGCTGAAACCGCACCTTGGCCAGTTGCTGTCTGCTGCCTGCGCCCTGTTCAATCAAATGACCGTCAAATGACGATAATACCCAGCCGGGTACTTAGCGAACTTTGCGATTAGCCTTGGGATCATCGACGTCATCTTCTTCCGACCGATTCAGCAGAAAATCCTTACGACTTTCGACGGTTGCAGGAGATCAGCCTGCACGATACCCTTCCGCCGTCGCTGCCAATTCAGCGACCGGGCTTGGTAACCCGAGAGTTAAGCGCAACAGCGCCCCCATTGAGAATTGCAGGCGTTTGTTTACGCCCGCAATTTTGAGTTATGGCGGCTGTGCGTGGGACGTCTTCGGGCGTGCCGGATTCCTTGACTCCCGGTTTACCAACCTGCGCACAGCTGCCACCCATTCGCTTGGTAACGAAAAAGTGGCAGTTCCTCGTCAAGGAGCTAGACCATGCGCAATGTAAATCCGTACGAAATTAGGCTTATCTCTCACCCCGACTTCGAATCGCGCCCCCACCGCACCTCCGTCAATGGAGGTGGCAAATGACTGAACATTCAGAAGCAAAAACCATCGGTTTCACGCCCTGCCTCTACTGTGCAGACGATCCACTGTTTCGTGTCAGCGCTGGGGTGCCTATTAGCAAAGCATTGGCGCAGGCGTCCGACCTGTTGTTCCTGGCCAAGTCGTTTGCTGAGGATGCAGCCTACGCAAAAGACACCGATCGCCACGCGTGGGCCGCGCATTATCTGACTGCGATGAGTAAGGCAGTGATTGATGATGTGGTGAAAGTGCTGACGCAACCACCGCAGACGGCGACGCAACAAGCCGCAGAATAGCGGCAACTCACCCTTTAAATGCGCCCCGATTATTCGGGGCCTCCAAAATTGCGTGTAGATGCTGACTTCTGGCGTCCTACCACTCATGCAACTGCATAACCGTGCAATAGCAGTGGTCAGGCATGCGCTCGATCTTCGTCAGAGCTTGGCGCAAGTTTCCAGATAATCAGTGACGGCCTCTTCAAATGCGTTTCGAAGTTCCTGTACCGACTCGCCATGAAACCCAACGACATCTCTAATACCAGCGATATGGCCGACAAACAGGCCGTCTTCCTCGCTGTATTCAATTCGGGCGGCATAGCCTTTGTAATTCATTACGTTCATGGGGTGACTCCTGCTTGTTCAAGGAAAGCCCGCGCACCACGAACCTGGTAGGACTTTGCTTTTTTGTCCGGGTGTGGTCGATGAAAGGTGCCGACCACACCGTTGAGCTCAAAACGTACCCGGAACCCAACATGATTGGTAAGGCGGAAAAATCCCAGGCAATAAAAAACCCCTGAGCAGTCTCAGCACCGAAGCGCATCAACCGACAGGGGCCATCAACATTTCTTTAATGGCAAAAAACCGCCAAAGCGGTTTTCTCATTCTGTCGTCCAGTCAAACTCGTCGTATTCATCATCGTCTTCTTCGTCCTCGATCAACTCATCATCAAGGACGTCTTCCTCAAGATCATCTTCTGCCTGCTTCGCCAGAAGAAACTCCTTACGACTCTCAGTCACTGCTCGCCGCAGTTCCTCACCCTTCACCGGGCAGTTGAGCATTTGGGCGATGCGGTCGATTTTTTGGGCCACGGCATCCTCCAACGCATCGGCTATGGGCTGATAGTGCGCGCTTTCGGGTGTCGATGCCAAATCGGCGACCGCTGCTCAGCTCATTTTTTCTGCATTTCCTTGAGTTTGGCCGCCAGGTTTTCCTTGGGAAAGCGCTTGTGTAATGTCGTCATCAGCGCTTCGGCGGCTTGGGTCTGACCGGCGTCTTGCAGGCGCATCACTTCACGTAATTGATCATCCAGTGACTTGGCCGGCGCGGCGGCGCGTTTGCTGAGTTTGGCTTCGTCGGCCATTTCGCTGTTGATCGACTCTCGTTGCATCGGTGCAGAAAACTCCGCCATTGGCGCAGCCGGTGCGGGAGCGGACATGGCGCCGGTCGGTTCATCCAGGGAGCGGGCAGCGGCTTCCGGTTTAGCAGCCGGGGCGGAGGCTTTGGGCGCAGGCGCGAAGTCGTAATTCGGCAATTGCTCGGGCGTGCGTTGCACCAGCGCCAGCATCAGCGCGACGCCGACGAGGCTGGCGAATGCCACTTGCCAGCGGGGCTGTTGGCAGGCGTGGAGCCAGCGTTGCCACAGGTTCGGCTTCGGCGCGGGGGCTTCGCGGTGCGCGGTGGCGAGGATGAAGGCGTCGAGGTGCGCCGGTGGTTCGCCGCTGCTGTGATCGCGAAAATGCTTGAGCATTTCATCGTCGGGCGATGACGGTGTTTGTTTGGCGTCAGTCATGTCAGTACCTCCTCGGCCAGCAGCCGACGCAGTTTTTGCTGGGCGTAGCGCAAGCGGCTTTTAACGGTTTCCAGCGGTGTTTCGGTGAGGGTGGCGATCTGCGGCAGGTCGAGGTCGCCGTGGGCGCGCAGCAAGAACACTTCGCGCTGGTCGGCGGGCAGGGTTTGCAGGGCGGTTTCGAGGCGTTGACCGTCGCGGCTCAGACTCAGCAGTTGTTCAGGGTCGGCTGCGTCGTCGATCAGGGCGTGGGCCTGTTCGTCATAGCTGTCGTGCAAGGGGTTGTGGACACCATGTTTGCGCCAGTGATCGATCAGTCGGTTGCGGGCAATCTGGTAGAGCCAGGTACGAAAGTTCGCCCGGCCTTGTGGCTGACTGGTGCTGCGGATCAGGCTCAGCCAGGTTTCCTGGTACACCTCTTCGGCCAGTTCGGGTTTGCCGCTGAGGCCGAGAAGGAATCGATACAGGCCCTGGCGGTGGCGGGCGTACAAAACTTCGAACGCCGGCCCGTCGCCAGAGCGGTAGCGCGCCAGCAGCGATTCATCGCTGCTGGCGGTTGAGCTGATTGCAGGATCGGACATGTCAGCTTTCACTCTATCCGGTTGTCGTTGGGCGGTTGATTCGAGGCGGTGGAGGCTCGCAGGCTCTGCGCCAATTCCACCAATTGCACGAACTCACCGCGCAGGCCAAACGGGTCATCACCCCGTGCGCCACGGGCCAGGGCTTCGGTGTCTTTCAGGCTGAAATCACCGGTGTAGCGCCCGTCCTTGAGCTGCTGGGAAAAGGCAGCGACGGAGGCGGCAAAGCGCAGGTCATCGCTGGCGGCCGAGAGTTTACCGGCCTCCCCCTTCAGGATTGGCCGCTCGATCAAGCGACTGTTCCCACCTTCCGGTAACTGATAACGCACCCGCAGCATCGCCAATTCTCCGGTTTTTGCGGAAACTTCTGCCCCGGAATTGCCGTAGCGCAGCGGTTCCAGCCAGCCCTTCTCGCCCTTGGGCACAATTTCGTACAGCGCCGTCACCGTGTGCCCTGCGCCGATTTCTCCGGCGTCGACTTTGTCGTTGCTGAAATCCTCACGCTTCAAGGCGCGGTTCTCATAACCCAACAGCCGATATTCGCTGACCTGAGCCGGGTTGAACTCCACCTGCAGCTTCACGTTTTTCGCCACCACCGCCAGGGTTGAGCCGAGTTGATCCACCAGCACCTTGCGCGCTTCGCGCAGGTTGTCGATGTAGGCGTAGTTACCGTCGCCGGCGTCGGCCAGTTGTTCCATCAGGTGTTCATTGTAGTTATCCACACCAAAACCCAGGGTGGTCAGGGACACGCCGGTCTTGCGTTTATCCACAGCCATTTGCTTGAGGCTGTCAAAGTCGCTGATGCCGACGTTGAAGTCACCGTCGGTGGCCAGCAGGATGCGGTTGATGCCTTTGGGGATAAACGCCTGTTGCGCCATTTGGTAAGCCAGTTCGATACCCGACGCGCCGGCCGTCGAGCCGCCCGCCGTCAATTGATCGATGGCGGTACGAATTTTCGCTTTTTCCCGTCCGGAAGTCGGCTCCAGCACCACACGGGATTCTCCGGCGTAGACCACCAGTGAAACCCGGTCCTGCTCGCGCAGTTGATCGACCAGCAATTTCAGGGTGCTTTTGACCAGAGGCAGGCCTTCGCGACGGTCCATGGAGCCGGACACGTCCACCAGAAACACCAGGTTCGCTGGGGCCAGTTCCGCCACCGCGTGATCAGACGCCTTGATGCCGATGCGCAGTAACCGGGTATGCGGGTTCCAGGGTGACGGCGCCAGCTCGGTGGTCACACCGAACGGCGAGCCATCAGTGGGCAAGGCGTAATCGTAGGGGAAGTAATTGACCATTTCTTCCAGCCGCACCGCTCCTTCCGGCGGTAAACGCCCCTGATTGAGCAAGCGCCGGACATTGGCGTACGCGCCGGTATCGACATCGGCGCTGAAGGTCGAGACCGGCGCTTCGGCCACGCTGTGAATCGGGTTATCGGCCAGCGCCTGATATTGCTCGCGCTGTTCATCCCGGTAGCCCTGTGGATAAGTTTCACCGGCGGGCACCGGCGCGAAAGCGACCAACGGACCAGGTCGTGCGCTGCGCTTGGCCATCGCGGTGTCCGCCATGGCCGATTCGCGCACTAATGCTTCAGTTTTCGGCGCATTTTGAGCCGGAGGCGCAACCGCTGCCGGGTTGCCCGTCTCAGAGGGTGGTGTGGATGAACCGCCGCAACCGGCAACGGCCAGCAGCAACCCGGCGGCGAAACCCTGGGCGGCCGGGCGGAGGACATGCAGAGGAAGGGACATGGGGGCTGACCTCAGGAGGAAATTGACTCATTCATCCTCTGAGACGGACAGCCCGCCGGGTTCGGGTTAAGCCGACGTGAAAAATCTTCAGCGGTGATAACGCCGCACCACGCTGCTGTTTTTCAGCACATGGCCTTTGATCTGCTCCAGCAGCTGCGCGCGGGTCAGGCCGGCGGGCAAGGCTTCTGGCGCCAGGTCCAGGGCGTAGATCTGGATGATGTAGTGATGGGTGCTGTCACCGATGGGCGGGCACGGGCCGATGTAGGTGGTGGTGCCTTTGATGTTGGTGCCACCCACGCCTTCGAGGGTGGATTTAGTGCCGACACCGGCCGGGATCTGCCGCGTCGTGGCCTTGATGCCGTAACGAATCCAGTGATCGACGCCCAGGCCTTTCTGGCCGTCCGGGTCGTGCATGACGATGGCGTAGCTGAGGGTGCCCTGGGGGCCGGCGCTCCAGCTCAGGGCCGGAGACTGATTCTTGCCACCGCAACCGCTGGCATCGCTGGCCTCCGCCGACGTGAACAGCCGATTGTCCGAAACGCCGGGGATGCTGAGGGTGAAACGCTCCTGGGCCTGCGCCGGTAACTGCACGCAAAGGGCGACTGCAACGGCCGCCAGCCAAGGGTTCAAAGAGGTCAATCGGGTCATACCGGAGCACCTTGTGCGGGGTGGGGCCGTCGTCGGCACGCAAACTATAGCCGGACCGTTCGTGCGGTGGCAGTGGGAATTGGCTGAACCTGGGAATAAGCGCCAAACTCCTAAGTGAAATACCTGCCTGGAGATCGATCATGGCACTGCACCGCGTCGCCCGTTTCGCCGATGTGCCCCTCGACCGTGGCCTTGAAGTCCGGATCGACAAGATGAAAATCGTCTTGCTGCGGGTCGGCGATCAATTGCGCGCCTATCAGGGCAGATGCCCCCACGCCGGGGCTCCCTTGGCCAAAGGTGCGCTGTGTGAGGGCCGACTGATCTGCCCGTGGCACAAGGCGGCTTATCGGCTCGAAGACGGCGCGCTGTGCGAGCCACCTTCCCTGGACAGTCTGCGGCGCTATCCGCTGGAGTTGCGCGACGATGAGGTCTGGGTCGACGACCAGCCGATGCCCGGCCCCAGCACACCGCCGGAGGATGATAAGCGGACCTTTGCGATCATCGGCGCCGGTGCAGCGGGGACGGCCTGCGCGGCGGCGCTGCGGGAGAAAGGCTTCGGCGGTCGGGTGCTACTGATCGACCGTGAGCCCGAAGCCGGATACGACCGTACGGCATTGAGCAAATTCGTGATTGCCGGGGAAATGCCACCGGACGAAGTTCCGCCGCTGCGCGATGAGGACTTTTATCGTGAACAGCGCATTGAACGGATAAACAGCGATGTGATGGGCCTGGATGCACCGAACCGGACCCTGCGCCTGGCCGATGGTCAATCGTTGAGCTATGACGCCGCGGTGATTGCCACCGGCGGCATACCAAAATCCCTGTCGCTGCCAGGCGCCGATCTGCCGCAGGTGTTCGTGTTGCGCTCGAAGGCGCAGGCGCAGCAGATTCTGACCACCGCAAAACCGGGTCAAAGGGCAGTGATTGTCGGCGGCAGCTTCATTGGTCTGGAATCCGCTTCATCCCTGCGTCAGTACGGCTTGGATGTCACCGTCCTGACCCGCCATGCCATCCCTTTCGAGGCGCAATTCGGCGAGGCCGTCGGCAAGGCGATTCGTGCCCTGCACGAGGCCAATGGTGTGGTGTTTCATACCGATGGCGAAGCGGCGAAGATCGAAGGCACAGGCAAAGTCGAAGCGGTGCTGCTGGACAACGGCCAGCGCTTGCCGGCGGATCTGGTGCTGGTCGGCATTGGCGTCACCCCGGCGACCACCCCGTTTACCGATCTGCCGAAGGAAAAAGATCAGTCATTGAAGGTCGACGGCGGCATGCGCGTGACCGACGGGCTCTGGGCCGTCGGCGATATCGCGACCTTCCCGCTCAATGGCCAGCCCCAACGGATCGAACACTGGCGCCTGGCCCAGCAACAGGCGCGGATTGCAGCGGCGAATATGCTCGGCGGCGACGAACGCTACCTCGACGTGCCGTATTTCTGGACCTGGCACTTCGGCAAAAACTACGACTACCTCGGACACGCCGAGGCCTGGGACGAGGTTGAATTCAAAGGCGACCCAGAGCATCCACCGTTTATTGGCCTGTTCGCCAAAAACGGCGTGGTAGCGGCGGCCGTTGCCTGCGATCAGGAACGGGCCATGGCGATGCTCGCCGAACGGATGAAACAACCGCTGTCGATGGACGAGGCGTGGCGCCTGGTTCGGGACCTGAGCTGACGGCGACTTAGTGGCGAGGGAGCTTGCTCCCGTTCGTCTGCGAAGCAGACGCAAAATCGGTGACCGCGCTCTATCAACGACAGCGCGGTTAATGGCATCGGGAGACCTTCGGCCTCCAGCGGGAGCAAGCTCCCTCGCCACAGATGAACATATACCTAGAGATGGCTTATCGGCTCGCGGTTGTCATCATCTTCGGCCGGCAGGCGGATCACGAGTGGATGTTCCAATGGCGCCAAAGGCGGCGGCAGTTGAGACGGGTCGACCGGGGTAAAGTGCGTAACGACGTGACTGACATCGCCTTCCTGATCGTTGTGAATGGTCATCGAGCCCGGTGCGCGCAGTTTCTCCAGCCGGTCGCCGGTGAGCTTGAAGCTTTTGCTCAGCCCCTGATCGTCCACCACCGGCGCCGGCAAACGGCGCTGGGCGAAGCTCTTGCTTTTGCGCTGTTGATAACGCGCCCAGCCAATCAGGATCACCGCGTTGAACAGCGCCACCCACAGGTAGATCTGCAATGTGCCGAGGGCGTCGAAAAACGACCCATCGATGCGCGGCCCGTCATGGGTATCGATCAACGGCCACAGACCCCGCGCCAGCAAATACAGCAGCCCGATCCAGGCCAGCACGGTGAAGAAAACATCGAGAACGACCAAAAAGGGCCGCTGCCGGGTTCTGATGATTTTCATTTGATGACCTCCTCTTCATCGTCATCCAGCGGCTTGATGCCCCGGTCCGGACTGACCCACCGCGCGCGCTTTTGATGTTGGCCAAACAGCACTTTGGGGAAGCTGACCAGGGTGGTGAGCAGGCTGATGAACCAGAACACCAGCGGGTACCAGACCACCCAGAACATGGTCCTGCCGAGCCCTTTTTCGTAACGGCGATCGATCATGATGCTGACCGCGAATTGCACCAGGCAAACCACCGCCAATAGCAGCCCGGTAAAGGCCGGCGGCATCAGGTGATGGACGGCAATGGCAGGCGGCATTTCGACGAAGTTGCCGACACCCCAGAAAATCACCGACAACAGGAAGGTGAAGGCCCAACCGGTGGACAGGCAGTATTCGAACAGCAGCGGCCACAGGTAACGATGGCGGTATTGCCAGATGCCCCGGATGTTCTTGAACAACACCTCGGCGCCGCCCTGGGCCCAGCGCAAGCGCTGCTTCCACAGGCCGCCGAGGGTTTCCGGCATGAGGATCCAGCACAACGCGCGGGGCTCGTAGAAAATGCTCCAGTGATCCAGTTGCAGCTTCCAACTGATGTCGATGTCTTCGGTGATCATGTCCGGGCTCCAGTAGCCGACCCGGTTCAGGGCCGTACGACGGAAGGCGACGATCACCCCAGAGACGGTAAAGATCCGCCCGAACACCCGCTGGGTACGCTTGATCAGGCCGATGATCGAGGAGAACTCGCCGACCTGTACCCGACCGATCAGGGTCGAACGGGTGCGGATTCGCGGGTTGCCGGTCACGGCGCCCAGTCGCGCGTTGTCGAGCATCGGCGCCACCAGATAGGCCGCGGTGTTCGGCGCCAGCAGCGCGTCACCGTCGATGCACACCAGGTACTCGCTGCGCGCCGCGATGGCGCCCATGCGCAGGGCAACGGCCTTGCCCTGGTTCTCCGCCAGGTGCAGCACCCGCAAACGCGGATCCTGCGCCGCCAGTGCGTCGAGCACCGCGGCGGTGTTGTCCTTGGAGCCGTCGTTGATCGCGATCACTTCAATGTTCGGGTAATGCTGGGCCAGCGCCGCGTGGATGGTATCGGCGGCGTTGTCGCCTTCGTTGTAGCAAGGGATCAGGATCGAGATCAGCGGTTCGCCGGCCAATGGTGGCGGCAAGGTGTCGTCCTGCCACGGCCAGTGCCGCTCCCAGTGCAGCCAGAAATACAGGCCGCCGGCGATCCACAGCCCCGACATGAACAGTGGGTAGAAGAACACGAAGTCCATCAGGAATTGCCCGGTGACCAGAAAGATCAGCCCGAGGGGAACCCCCAGGACGATCGCCAGAACCAATAGGGCCAGAAGTCTGTCCAGCATGTTATGGATTCCACTTGTTGGAGAGCGCCGGCCGCACGGCTTTCAGGTCCGGCTGGTTCTCGAGGAAGTTGTCTGGGTAGTAGCCGAAACTGGTGGCGCCCTGACGCTTGAGGCGGCCCATCCAGTCAGCCAACTGCCCGCCGTCGATGTCGGCGTGTTTATTTTTCGTCCAGTCGCGGGCCTGCAATTCGAACACCGTGCGGTCGAGGGCGCCGGGGCGCGATTTGACCGTCGCCACCAGTGCTTCAAGCCAGGGGCCGGATTGCTGATGGCTCTGTTTTTCCATCAGTGGCATGGCCATCGGTGCCGTCCAGTCGTAGGCGCCCAGGAAGTCGTCGAGATTCTGCGCAAACCAGGCTTCGCTCTCGGGGTTGAGCATCGGCTCGGCGAAAATATTGCGCGCCGTTTTCACTTGCGGGCCGCGAATGGCGCGAACCTTGGCGGTCAGCTCATGGGTGAAATCGATCAGGTAGCGGCTCTTGAACCGCGTCCAGCGTTGCAGGGTGGCCGGATCCTCGCGCAGGGCGGCAATCGAACCGGGCAGACCGTTGGCGGCATAGATTTTCAGGGCTTCGGGGCCGGCGTCTTCGAAGTCCGACAGCACCGCGTCATCGTGATAGAGGATGCCGTCGACCGAGGTCAGGCGGGCCACGTCTTCGTAGATTTCACCGATGATGCGCCGCACGTTCGGATCGAACGGTGACAAGCGCTTGTACTGGTCCGGATCAATCGACGTGGTGCCGGTTTTCGGGTCCCAGCGAGTGACTCGCGGCAACTTCGAATCCAGGGCAAAACTCAGCACCGGCATCCACGCGAAAACTTTGACGTGAGCCCGGGTGCGCAGCTGCCAGGCCACACGGTCAAAGATATCGGCACGCATCGGCAGGTGGCGGTTGGGGAAGTACAGCGAATGCACCAGGCCATCGCCCGCAGGGTCGGCGAAGGCTTGCAGGAACACGGTGTTGGCGCCCATGTCGGCCATGCGCTGGATCAGTTTGCCGAGGTTGATTTCCTGTTGGGCCGGGTCCGGGTCGTAGACGTTGTCCAGGTCCACATGCACCACGCGCATCGGCGATTCGGCCTGCACCGCGACGACGCTGTTGGCGAAGTGTTCGCCATCCGGGTCCGAGGCCACCAGAAAGCGCGGGCTGCTCATCAGGTTGTCGAGGGCATCGAGGCCGTCGTCCAGTGTCAGGGCCATCTTATAACCCTGGTCGTTGATCACTTGCAGCGAGGTGCCATCCGCCACGCCGTACGGCCAGACCCAGACTCGCGGTTTGTAGCCAGTGACCTTGCGGATCTTCTCCGAGATGGCCGCTACGTCGGCGCGCATCCGGGCCTGGAATTGGGCTTCGGTTTCATAGCGACCGGTGGCGGCGTCATAGCGCCGGGTCGCTGCCGCCGGCTGCAGGTTGCCTTGCGGGTTGGCCAACACGCCTTTGTGGCTGGCGTCGGTGTGGGCGGCGATTTCCACCAGGCCGGACCGGGAAATCTCGCGGATCTGCTCCCAGGTCAGGAAATCCGAACGCTTGCGCGGTGTGCCGGCGAAGTCGACTGGCTGGTTCGGCGGCGTGTCGATCCACACCCCGACCGGCGCCAGCAAGGCGTGCCAGTTATAGGCACGCAGCACCGGCAACACGCGGGTGTAGAAACTCGAATAGCCGTCGTCGAAACTCAGCAGGATCGCCCGTGGCGGCAATTCAGGGCCGCCATTGCGAGCGGCGATGATCTGGTCAACGGTGACCGGTTGGTAGTTGTTCTCCCGCAACCATGCCAGTTGCTCGATCATGCGCTCGGTGCGCACGGCCACCACCGCCTGATCGGGGTCGCGGTCTTCGACATCGTGGTAAGCGATCCCCAATACATGGTTTTTCGGCCACGGCTTTTCATTGGCCGACACTGTACGTTCGGACGGCGGTACGAAGGTCGGAGCTTGCTGGGCACAGGCGCTGATCAACAGCACTCCCAGCAGGAGGATGAAACGCGAAATAAAAGGCATCTTCAAACTCTTCTAGAAGCGGTAAGTAAGGTCGACGAGCAGGCGCAGATCGGTTTCCCGGTCACCGTCAAATGGCCGGTTGATCACGCTCAGCAGGCCGCCCACCTCGAATACGTCGTTCCAGCTGTAGCGCTGGCCGTAGCCCAGCAGGGCGATACCGCCGGTGCCGTGATCGCGCTGGCTGTAAGTGCCCGCACCGGCCTGGAACTGCTGGCTCCAGGAGGTTTCGTAGCGGTGGTAGAGCACGTGATTGACGTTCACCGTCGGCAGCACGCTTAAGTCGGATTTGGGGTTGAAGTACGGCACGTCGTCGGACTTGGAGTTATGGCTGCTGCCGACTTCCAGACCGAGGTCGACTTGCAGCCCCGGCGCGCGATAAATGCCCTCGCGACCAGTGAGCACAGCTTCGATACGGTTGTTGCCGTCGCTGAAGTGCGAGGGGCTGACCGCCAGTCTCCACTCACGGCTTTCATTGGCGCGCCAGCGGATAAAACCGCTGCCGCCGTTGGCCGTGATGTCGCTGTTCAACGCTCGCAACGGCGTTTGTGCCGACAGGTATTCGAGGCTGCCGCCGTACTGCCAGCGATCGTCGATGTCTCGGGCAATCGCCAGGCGCGCGCCCTGTTTATCGCCAAAGCCGTAGGAATGGTTGGAAACTTCCGCTTCCAGGGACATGTCACGGGTCCGGCGTTCGAGCCCGACACGCTGGAAGCGATGGTGGCCGGTGCCTTCCTGGAAATCGCCAGTGGCGTAGCCGGCACCGGCGAACAGGCGCCAGTCTTCATCGATGGGCGGGCTGTACAGCGTGGTTTCGATGCCGAAATCGCGGCTGCCGTTGACCGCCCCGACATCGCCGTTGCCGCCGCCATAACTCTTGCCGCCGTAGGCCTGCACTCGCAGCTCGGCCATATCATGGACCGCACGCTGACGCTGCAAACGCTGCACCTGACGGTTGTCCGGAAAACGCGCGACCACATCGTCGGTCAGCGCATCCATCTGCCGCCATTCCTGCAGGTCCATGGCAGTGTGGCCCTGAGCGACTTCCAGCCCGATATCCCGCGGGGCCATGCTCTCGGTTTCCTTGAGCTGATTCTCGGCGCGTCGTGGCCAGTCCCGGGCCAGGTACAGATCGGCCTGAGCCAGGCGCAGGCCGATGTTGCCCGGCGCCTGATCCACCAACGCCTGTAAACGCTGCTCGCCCGATGGCAGGTCGGCGCCGTAGGTGCCGGCCTGGGCGGCGAGTTGCTGCGCGTCCATCCATTCATCGTTGGGGTTGCCCACCGGCAAGCCCTTGAGCTCGACCCGTGGCTTTTGGGTCTTGGCCAGGTCCTCGGCGACCTTGCGCGCATCATCGGCCTTGTCGCTTTCGAGCAGGGAGTAATAGAGCGCGGTGCTGTCTTCCAGGCGATCGCCGACATCGGCATCCGGCGCCACCAGCACCTGGCGATACAAATCGGTGGCGATTTCCGGCTGACGCTGATCCAGATAGGACGACGCCACCCAACGCAGGGCATAGGTCGGAATCTTCACGCCTTCGGCGAGCAGTTTCTGGTATTCGGTGATCACATCGGCGGTGCGTGCACGGGCCTTGAGGGCGCCCATGCGGTCGATTCGCCAGCGGATGACGTCATCGTGGGCCGCAGGGTCCGGCGTCCAGGTCGCCAGTAACTGGTCGTAATCGGCCAGGGCCCGATCGGCGATCACATAACGTTCTTTTTCGCTGCGGGTGGCGAGTTCGGCCAGGCGCACGCGTTCGGCGGCCAGGTCACCTTCGAGACGGCGTTGCGTGACCGGATCAATCAACCCCGGCCGCTGACGCGCCAGGCGCAAGGCCGGCTCCGGCAAACGAGCGCGTTGCAGGGCAATCACGTATTCCCGAGCGACTTCGGGTTTGCTGCCGGCGCGGGTGAAGGCCTGGTCGTACTCAAACAACGCATCGTAAGTGGCACCGGCGCGGGTCAAGGCGTAGGCCAAAGCCAGACGGCGGCCAGGATCATCCGGTTTCGCCGCCACCAGAGCCCTGGCGCGGGCAACCGCCTCGTCAGGTTTACCGGCGTCGGCCTGGGTCATCGCCAGGCCCAGCTGCAGGTCGGCATTTTGCGGTTCAAGAGCCAGGGCCTTGTTGTACACCTGGGTCGCCGAGTCCCAACGCTTGAGGTTGCGATAGGCCCGCGCGGTGGCAGTCAGAGCCTGGACCGGCAACGCTCGATCACGTCCCTGGGTTTCATAGACCTGTACCACTTCGGCATCCAGACCGGCCCAACTGGCGATCTGCAAGTGATCGCTGATCTGGCCAGTGGAGGCCTGGCTTACCGGCACCTGACGCAACACCGTCAGCGCAGGCGTGTAGTTGCCGGCCCGCGCATCGCGAACCATTTGATCGTAAGGGGTATCGGCGAGCGCCAGCGCCGGCCACAACAATTGGCCGCACAGCGCAACGCGAAACAAGGGGCGCAGCCCACGGTGAATAAAGGGACCAGCAATACGCGGCATTCGTCAGCATCCTTACATGGCCAGCCGGGTCGCAATGCCCCTTGCCCACTTGTGACGGAAAGCCGGATCGAAAGACCCGGCCAAGCTTTATCGAAACAGTCTTGCATGCAAGCGTAGTCAATAATTCAAGACACAATATTTCTTCAGATTCGTGACGGACCTCACCCTCATCCCGTTTCGGAACTCCAGACAGCAAAACGCCCGGCGTCTGCGTGTTGCAGAGGCCGGGCGTTGCGCTGAAGCCTGCGGTTTTACTGGATGGTGACGTCGCCAGTGCCGCCGAGCTTACTCATCACAAAACCGACAAACTCTTCGAGGGTCATTTTCTGGCCGTTGAAGTCCACCTGATTGTTGGCGTAATGCAACTTGGTGACGACGTTGTTACCGTCCAGTTTTGCCAGTTGCGTACCGACCGCCATGCTGCTGAACATGTCGGCGGTTGCGCTCGCCTGATCGGCGATGAGCTTGGCATCGGTCTGACCGTCGATTTGCGACTGCACGGTGAGCAAATCAATGAGCATTGGCTTGGACACCAGTACGTTGAATTCCAGCAACGCGATCAACTGCTTGACCAATTGGTCCGGCGGCAGGTCCATGGATTGCGGTTTGGTCAGGTCCAGCACCAGGTTGGCGCGGCTTTCGCCGTTGCTGGTGTTGAACGACAGGTTTTCCAGGGCCACCTGGGGACCTGCGGCCAGCAGTTTCTCCAGACCGGTCTTGACCTGTGCCTCTTCGGCCGGGGTCAGGTTCAGCGGCGGCGCCGGCAGACCGGCGGCAGTGGCTTCGGCGGCGGCCCGCTCGTACGGTTGCAGTTTGGTCTGGTAGATCTGCATCAGCGACATCGTCGACGGGATGTCGAGGTTTTTCAGGCTCATGGCCATCTGCGCAGAGCCGATAACCTTGCCGTTCAAGGACACTTCACCGACCTTGTAATCGGCACGCCCCGAAGCGTTGGTGCCTGATTCCCCAGTCTGGTTCTTCATTTCAAAGTTCTTGAAACCGAGTACCGATTGCTTGGGGCCAAAGGTGGTTTTGCTGTTTGTCAGCTCGAGGGTGTTGTCACCGACGTAATAGCCGTAGGTGCTTTTGTTCAGGTTGCTGGCCAGGGTCAAGCCGTTGAGCTCGACCTGCACCGGGGTCTGGTCTTCAGCCACAGTGGTCAGCTTCAGGCTGTCCATGTAACCGTCGGCCTTGACCTTTTGCGCCTGGGCGCTGGCGGCCACGTCGAGTTTCAACCCGGAGAACGTCAGGTTGGACTTGTCATCCAGTGCCGCTTCCAGCGGCAGGAATTCGAGCGAGCCCTTGGTGGAGTTGTCGTAGCCGATGTTGACCACACCCTTGACCGGGGATTTGTCCTTGGCGGCGGCGAACCACTTTTCGGTCAGCGGGGTTTTTTCCAACTCATAGTGACTGGTGGCCAGGACTGGCAACCACTTGAACGATACCAGGCGCGAGAACGGCAGCGGGCCGTGTTCGATGCGGTCGACGAACAGCATCTCCACCGGCGCTTCACCAAACATCTCGCCCTCGCCCTTGAGGCGGTAGTGCGCGGTGCTGCTGAACACATGACGCTCCAGCGACACCAGCTCCAGCGACGCCGTGCCGTTGGAACCTGCCAGCGCGGCTTGCAGTTCTTTGTTGGCGTCGGCGATCGAGCTGTTCAGCACCCCATCGAGTTTGCTGCCGGTGTACCAGGCGCCGCCCGCGCTGATTGCACCGATGGCCACGACAATTCCTAGAAGCACGCCTGCTGATTTATTCATGAAGTACCCGATCAATGTCCATTGTTGAAAGTGTGGTCGTCTTCCCTGAACCCATAACGGGTCGCGGTCACGACTGCGCTGAAAGTGGCGAGGAGATTAGCATTTGCGCCGCAGGGCGGCCCAATGATTAAAGGTGAAAGAGTGTCCATGGGCTGCGGCTGCCTGTGGACAACTGGCAGGGGAGAGTTTCGGCGATCGTTCAATCGCCTTCGCGAGCAGCCCTGCCAATACAACCTTACGAATACTGAACCTCGATCTCATCAAGCTGATGATCAAAACTTTTTAGCCGCGCGGTCCACGTATACACCAGCACTTCAAAATCCCGATTGATCACCGCCCCGCCAGTTACCTCCGCGCGTGGGTCACAGAAATCCAGTTGATAGCGTTCGCGGGCCATGGCGTTGGCGACATCGGACAGTTCTCGGGCATTGTTGAGCCAGTGCCAGCCCTCGTCGGCCACTTGCTTGTCCAGCGCCTGGCATTGCTTCTTCAAGGTTTCGAGGCTTTTTTCCAGCGGCGTGCCGGTCAGTTCGCCCATGACTTCCTGAAACGTGCGCCCCGGTTGCCAGTAACTGCCCCAGAAATATCGGTCGAACACCGTTTCTACCCGACGCAACGCCACCTTGGTGTCCCAGATCAGTACCAGGGTTTTGCCTTGTTCGAGTTGTCGTTTCTTGATGCGCTGGTTCTGGAGCGAAGCCCAGGCGACCACCACGATGGCCATCACGGCGATCAGTGCCGCCGCGCTGTCGAGGAATATCAGCGCCTTGTCGATCTGGTGGGCCAGCATGACGCCATAGAAATAGGTGGCCGACAGCAAAACCAATGCCGCAATGGCGCACCAGAAGCCGGGAGCGTAAGGGTTTTTCATTATTAGATCCCCATGACCAACGCAAGCCTTGATCGACGGGTTCGCCGCGCGACCCCATCAAATCAAAGCATAGCAACGGCCTCAGGGTTTGCCGGGTTGTGAGCCTTGCGTTCGTCCGCTTTCCCAGCCACCGCCCAAGGCGAGGAACAAGTCGATCTGGCTCATGGCAACCTGAGTATTGGCCGAGGCCAGTTGCGCCCGTGCATCGGTGTAGGTGCGGGTGGCTTGCAAGTCCGCCAGGAACGACGCGCGACCGGCCTGGAAGAAGCGGTGGGTCTGGTCCGCCGCCAATTGCGCCGACTGTTCGGCGTCCGCCAACGCATCGCGACGCTGAAGTTGCGCGGAATATTGCGCCAGGCCGGTCTGAGTCTCGCGGATGGCGTTGAGCACCACGCCATCGAAATGCGCCAGCGCGCCTTGAGTTGCGAACTCGGCCTCACGGATTCGCGCGCGGGAGCCGTTGGACGGTACGGTCCAGGTCAGCAACGGACCGAAGCCCCAGCGATTGGTCGACGGTTTGCCAAGGTTTTCCAGGGTGCCGACCGTGCCCACGGTCGCGCCGATGCTGATGTCCGGGTACAACTCGCCGGTGGCAATGCCGATGCCGGCGGTGGCCGCCGCCAACTTGCGCTCGGCCTGGCGCACGTCTGGTCGGCGTTTGAGCAGAGTGGCGCCGTCACCCACCGGCAACAATTGGGTAACTTTCGGCAGCTCGGCGCAGTCGCTGGTGCCCGCCGGCAGTTGCTCGACCGGTTTGGCCAGCAGCATCGACAAGCGGAACAACCCGGCCTGACGTGCGGCTTCATAACGCGGCAATTCGGCGCGCAAGGATTTGAATTGGGTTTGCGAACGGGTGACCTGGGTTTCATCGCCGCGCCCGGCATCGCGCAAGCGCTGGGTCAGGGAGGTGCTCTGGGCTTGCAGGTCGAGGGAATGCTGCGCGATCTCCCGCTCTTCGTTGGCCGCACAAACCTGGGTGTAAGCCCGCACCACATCGGCCACCAGGGTGATGCGCGCGGTGTCCGCTGCCGCCTGGGTCGCATCGGCATTGGCCTTGGCCGCTTCGATGCCGCGCTGCAAGGTGCCGAACAAGTCGAACTGATACGAGGTCGTGATGCCGATATCGCCGACGTTGGCCACGGGCACTTTTTCCGGTATCAAGAACGCTTCGCCGGACTCCTGCAAACGCTGGGCGCCGACCTTCACACCGCCGCTCCAACCGCCCGCCGCCTGCGCTTCGTCGACCTGAGCGCGAGCCCGCGAAAGATTCGCCGCCGCCACCCGCAAATCGGTGTTGGAGGCCATGGCCTGCTGCACCAATTGGTCCAGACGCGGATCCTGATACAACCGCCACCAATCGGCGGGCACCGGTGCCGAGACGACATGTTTGCCGTTCACCGCCAGGTCGCCCTGAAAGTCTTCACGGTGCACGGCGGCCTCGTCCGGCAAGTGATAATCCGGCCCCACTACCTGACAGGCCGACAGCAACAAGCCCAATCCGGCAACCGCCAAACCCGAGGCCCTGCTCATTTCGCCGGCCCCCCGATTTGATCGTCGATGATCGACACGGTGGCCGTACGCCCGGCAATCATGCGGAAATCTTCCGGCACCTCATCGAAAGCGATTCGCACCGGAATCCGCTGGGCCAGCCGCACCCAACTGAACGCCGGGTTGACGTTGGGCAACAGGTTGCTGCCGCTGCTGCGGTCACGGTCTTCGATGCCGGCGACGATGCTTTCGACATGCCCGCGCAGGCGCGCACGGTCGCCGATCACCCGAATATCAACGCTCTGGCCGACATGAATGCCGTCCAGTTTGGTTTCTTCGAAATAGCCGTCGATATGGAAGGAGTTACTGTCCACCACCGACAACACTGGCCGCCCGGCGCTGACGAACTCCTGGGAGCGTGGCGCCCGGTCGTTGACGTAGCCATCCACCGGGCTGCGGATCACCGAGCGGTCAAGGTTGAGCTGGGCGCTGTCCACCGTTACTTGCGCTTCCATCAACGCCACTTCGGCGCGCGCCACCCGGGACTGGCTTTCTTCCAGTTGCTCGGCCGGGACCAGATTGCCCAAGCCACGGTTACGCTTGGCCTCGCGCTGGGCCTGGGCCAAGGTTTCCTGACGATCGGCGACCGCCGCTTTGGCTTGGCGCAGGGCCAGCTTGAAGCGGTCCTGATCGATGCTGAACAGCACCTGGCCGCGTTTCACCCACTGGTTGTCGCGCACCTCCACTTGCTGGATCAGCCCCGATACATCCGGGGCAATCTGCACGATGTCGGCACGGATGTGCCCGTCCCGGGTCCAGGGCGCGAACATGTAATACATGACCATGCGCCAGACCACGACAATCGCGAAGGTCACGATCAACAGCGTCAGGACCACACGGCCGAGGGTCAATAAAGGTTTTTTCATGTCATCAGGTATCGACTGAGTGAGTCCACGGCGCTGAGCAGCACAGCGTAGAGAGCCACGTTGAACAATGCCCGGTGCCAGACCAGACGGTAAAAGTGCAGGCGCGTCAGCACCCCGTGCACCAACAGGAACAACACGTAGGTAATGCCCATCAGCACCAGCAGCGTGGGCAGGAACACCCCGCTGATATCCAGATCACCGATCATAAAGGCGCTCCATCGATGCCATGGGGAAGCGGTTCTTCGAGTTCGCCCGTGCCGACAAACTCGACGCCCGGCAACAGCGCCAGACGCAAGCCGCTCAAGGCGTGCAGCAAATGCAGACGGGTTTCGTCATCACCTTGGCCGCCGAGGGCGCGGCGGGTGCGATCGAGGGTCATCAGCAACGGGCCAGGCGCGGGCAGACGTTCACCGGCCTTGAGGCAGGCCTTGAAGTACTCGCCGACTTCAGCCACCACCTGGCGCAGCAGCGCTTGCGGCGCACCCGGCACTCGCGGCGAATAGGCGAGCAGGTCCAGCAGATTCAGGGCCACGCGCACTTCGCGCAGGGCGATGCCGGTGTCCTGGCCGGTCATGGCCAGGCGCGGCAAATGCTGCATCAGGCGATCGAGCATCTGCACGCCCATGTGCCGGTGTTCGGCCAGCGTGGCCGGCTCGGTCAGGCCGACGATGTCGCGCCAGCTGAAACGGGTCAGGCGCTTGGCCGCCAGTTCCGCACCGAATGGCCGGGCGATCAGGGTCCAGATGAACGCGAACAGTAACCCTATGGGCCCGGCCAGGTTGGAGTTGGTGAAACTGAGAAAATCCGCGTCGTAGGCGCCCTGAATGCTGATGAAGGACGAGGTGTTGACGATGGTCAGCAACATCCCCAGATAAAAACGCGGCTGCACTGTCAGGGTGCCGACGCAAATGAACGGGATGGCGAACGCCAGCACCAGCATCGGGAAGTCATGCAGGTTCGGCAGGATCAGAAACAGATAAAGGCCGGCGAACAGCACCGACATCGCGGTCCAGAAAAAGAACCGGTAGATCTGCGGCGCCGGGTCGTCCATCGACGCAAAGAAACTGCACGCCACCGCCGCCAGGATCACCGCGCTGCCGCCGTCGGTCCAGCCGAGCAGAATCCACAACACCGAGGCAACGATGATCGCGGTGACCGTAGAAGCCGCCGAATAGAGCATCAAGCCACGGTCGAGAAACGGTGACAGTCGCCCCAGCCGCCAGTGCCGATACACCGCGCGCCAGTTGTCCTGACTCTCACACTGAATGGCGTATTGCAGGCTGCGACAGTCTTGCCACAGGTCGATCCACTCGCCGAGGCGATACAGCGCGTTGGAAAACAGCAACTGCTTGCGATCGTCCAGCGCCTCGGCACTTGGCTGCAGCGCTTCGAGCCGGTTTTTCAGGGCCTGCCAGCGGTCGAGATCAGCGTCTTTGTGGTCAAGCCATTCGCTGGTTGCGATCAGCAGTGGCGCGAACTTATCCACAAGCTCCGGCGTGCGCCGCTCGAGGGCATAAAGCGCATCGTCGAGGGCGTCGATCACCGGCAACAGGTGGATCATTCGCCCGCGCAGCTCCTTGGTGTTGCGCACCGTTTGCGCTCGCGCGCCCTCGTGCGGCAGCTGACCGATCATCAATTCCAGGCTGTTGAAGTTCGCCACCATCGATGAACGCAAGGCGCTGACTTCCTCCGGCTGCACATTGCGGCTGAGGAAGCGCAGGCTGTAGGTCGAGGCATCGGCAAACCATTTGTTCACCGAGTCGTTGAACACCGGCGCCAGCCGCCGTGGCCAGAACATGGCGCCGACGACCGCCGCGCAGGCGATGCCGAGAAAGATCTCTTCGGTCCGCGCCTCGGCCACGTCCCACACCGCCAAAGGGTTAGCCACCACCGGCAAGGCGATCAGCGGCAAGGTGTAACCGGCGAGCATCAAGGCGTAGTTGTTGGCGGTGCGCAGGTGCAAGGACAGGAACAGCAAAATCCCGGTCCACAGCGCGATGACCACCACCAGCACATAAGTGCTCTGAACGAACATCGGCACAAAAAACACCGCCGCCGCCGCACCGAGCAAGGTACCCGCCGCGCGATACAACGCCTTGGAGCTGGTAGGGCCGAGGAACGGGCTGGAAACGATGTACACCGTGGCCATCGCCCAATACGGACGAGGCATTTGCATGAGCATGGCGATGTACAGCGCAATCATCGAGGCCGCGAACGTGCGCACACCGTAGAACCAGTCCCGCGCCGGGGGCACGCCGGTGAAAAAACCGCTCAAGGCTGAACCACCGGCAGATGATTGGCCGCTTCGAAGGCTTTGAGTACCCGCAGTGCCGCTTCCAGATCACTCTGGTCGATGCCTTCGAGCACGTCCTGGCGCAATCGCACCAACTCGGCTTCGACCGCCTGCACCAACTCGCGACCGGTCGCGGTCAGGCTCAGGCATTTGGCGCGTCGGTCATGAATGTCTTCGGTACGGCAGACGTAACCGGCATGACACAACTGATCCAGCAGCCGCACCAGAGACGGGCTCTCCATCCCCGCCGCCTGCGCGACCGTCACCTGCCGCACACCCTCGCCCAAGCGCCCGATCATCAATAGCGGGGCGGCGCAGGCTTCGGAGATCCCATAGTTGACCAGCGTGGTCTGGCAGATCTTCCGCCAATGCCTGGCGGCCACCACCATGGAGCTGCTGATGTTCATCTGGAGAGCGGCGAGGTTCTTTGGCACGAGGGAATGCACACACTGTTAGTTTGCTAACTATCAATATGGCATTCGAGGGGAAAGTTGGTCAAGTTTTGAAACAAATTGGCGAGCAACGGCCAGACGCGGAAAAAGCTAACAAACTCAGTTTCTGCCCAGTTTTTTTTACCACTCACCAGTTTTTTTACATTTCGCCATTTCTCTCCAGATTTTTTTACACCCCCCGCCCCTTCCTCAGCATTACATCCAGCTGATCCACCACCTCCGCCCAATCCGCGTCATCCAGAATTTCCTCACGCAGCAACTCTGCCTGGCTCTCGCTCCAGAAGAACGCGTCCGCCAGGTGCAATTCGGGTTTGAGCGGCGAGTGGGTAGCGATGAATTTATCAATGCTTTCGGGGTCGTCAGGCAGGCCGAGTTGTTTGAACAGGGCCGGGAGGCTGTGGGTGGGGGATTCCATGTGGCGCTCCTTTGTGATCGCGTATTGGATGGGTGACTGTGGCGCGGCCATTCGCGGGCAAGCCTCGCTCCTACAGGGACGCGCGGTCGAATGTAGGAGCGAGGCTTGCCCGCGACGACGGCAGTTATGTCGACACTAGGCCGACTGACTCAACTCGCAGACCTCGGCATGCGGCACCATTTTCAGATATTCAGGCACGCTCATGTGTACCAGGTTGTTGTGGTTGCCGGCTTCGAGGTAGATGTCTTTCTGCCGGGTCAGCATCGGGTCAATGACCATGTCCAGGCCATAGGATTCGCCCAATGCAGGCACGGCGCCGCGTTCGCAATCGTCGAACAGGTGCGGCAGGTTGCTTTCCCGGGTGACTTGCCATTCGCTGCTGCCACGGACTTTGCTCAGGTCCAGGTGACGGCTGGCGGGCAGCACGGCCATCAAGTAATGCCCGTGGCGATCGTCGAGGATCACCGATTTGGCCACCCGTTCAGCAGGAATGCCTGCGAGCCGCGCCGTTTCAAGGCTGCTGGCCGAGTGCGGATGGGAAACGATGTCATATTCGCAGTGCGCCTTGTCCAGGCTGGTCTGCACGGTTTTTGCCATACGCATGATGCACCTCGGTGTCCGCAACAACGAATGGCGGACGATGGTTAGAATTTTTTCTCTCCATTAAAAGTCTAGGCCCGCGGGTGGAATCCGGCGGGAAATCCGCCCGTCGGAGGCGGTCAACAACTGGTCAAAATTCATACAGCCACAGGCTCAACTAGACTTGTACACAGAGCCACGAACGGCTCGCGGACGGATGACTCTCCCGGAGGGTCAAGTGAACATTCGTTGCTGTGTAATTGCGCTGCTGTTGGCCCTGAGCGGACCGGTTTTCGCAGCGGACACCGTTGTAGTGCTGGTTCCCGACCCGATCGGGATCTGGCTGATCACCTTTGGCATCGCGTTTATGATCGCCGAGGCGGCATTGCCCAATTTCGGCGTGGTCGGTTTTGGCGGCATTGTGATGTTCGTGATCGGCGCACTGATTCTGACCGATGCCGAAGTGCCTGTTCCCTTGATCATCGGCCTGGGGCTGATCAGCGCACTACTGCTGATTTTCCTGCTGATCCGCGCCTTGAAAACCCGACCGCGCCGCAACTTCAGCGGCGACGCCGAATTACTGGGCAGCGTGACGCCGATAACGTCGTTGCAGGCTGGCAATGCTTATGTCGGCTGGGTGCACCTGCAAGGCGAACAATGGCAAGTCATGAGTGCCACACCGCTGAAACCGGGACAACAGGTCCGGGTGGTGGCACGCAAGGGTCTACTGCTGCAAGTGGCCGCGACTGACGCGGCACCGGGTGGAGAATAGTCATGGGTCTGCGATTGGGTTTTGCCGCGCTGCTGTTATTGCTGATTGCACTGGCGGGGTCGACTTTCCGCATTCTGCGCGAATACGAACGCGGCGTGGTGTTCCAGCTCGGGCGCTTCTGGCAGGTCAAGGGCCCGGGTCTGATCCTGCTGATTCCGGCGGTTCAACAAATGGTTCGTGTCGACCTGCGGACCGTGGTGCTCGACATACCGCCACAAGACGTGATCACCCGCGACAACGTCTCGGTCAAGGTCAATGCAGTGCTGTATTTCCGGGTGCTCGATCCGCAACGGGCGATCATCCAGGTCGAGGACTTTCTCATGGCCACCAGCCAACTGGCTCAGACCACGTTGCGGGCGGTGCTCGGTAAACATGAACTCGATGAATTGCTGGCCGAACGGGAACGGCTGAACGTCGACGTCCAGCAAGTGCTCGATGCCCAGACCGATGCCTGGGGCATCAAGGTGGCCACCGTCGAGATCAAGCACGTGGACCTCAACGAATCGATGATTCGCGCCATCGCCAAACAGGCCGAAGCCGAACGGGAACGCCGGGCCAAGGTGATCCACGCCGAAGGCGAATTGCAGGCCTCGGAAAAACTCATGCAGGCTGCCGAAATGCTCGGGCGTCAGCCGGGGGCCATGCAGTTGCGCTACATGCAGACGCTGAGTTCGATTGCCGGTGACAAGAGTTCGACCATCGTCTTCCCGCTGCCGATCGAATTGCTCAAGGGGATGGCGGATTTGTCGTCAAAATCCTGATCCACCGATAACCTGTGGCGAGGGAGCTTGCTCCCGCTGGGTCGCGAAGCGGCCCCAACATCTGCGACTGCTACGCAGCCGAGCGGGAGCAAGCTCCCTCGCCACAATAAGATTATATTTTGCGCAATTGTTCCAACGCCTCATACGGCTCCCGCGCCCAGCGCTCCACCCGTTCACGAAGCAACGCCGAGGCTTCGCGACGCTTGTCATCGCCGTCGCCGACAAACACCTGCGACGGCTGCTTGGCATGTTGCCCCACCGCTGCAAACACTTGCCGGCGCTGCTCGATGTCCAACGCAAAGAACGCCGCCAACCGCCCCGCCATCGCCTGCGGCAGTTCGCTGTAATTCACCGCCCAGCCACCAAATGCCTGGCATTGCGCCAACCCCGACGCCAGCAATTGCCCCAACCGCCGAGCGATGTAATCCTCACGGCCGCTGAATGGAAATTCGTCATCCAGCACACTGGCGCCGATCATCCCCGGCACCATGTGCACGCCCGGGCGACGCAGATGCGAGACAGCAATTTCCAGCGGATCGCGGTAAAGAAACAGCCACGGTGTTTCAGGGAAGCACTCGCGCAGTAACGGCAGTTCACCGATGTTCCAGGCGTCGAGTTTGATCACCAGCCGTTGCTCCACGCCACGTCGACATTGCCCGTAGGCCGACAGTAACCCTTTGATCGCCGCACGGCGCTCGACAGCAGGCAAATCGCTGCGTAGCAACGCGTCCAGTGGCGGGGGTTCGCTGATGACAATGTGGTTGTCGAGTCGCGCCAGCATCTGGCTGATCAGGGTCGAGCCACAGCGGGACGCGTGAAAGATAAAGGCGCTCGGTGTCAGGCCGGGACTGCAAGCCTGCCAGTCCGCAAGGGTCGACAATGCCGTTTTTCGGCGGAATGCCTGATTGAACGGCAGTCGCAGCGCATCCTCCACGGCGTCACGAAAAAACGGCTGATGCAGCCGCGTGTCACCGAACCAGCACCAGTCGACTGGCCATTGCCCAGCCTCTTGCCACACGCGAATCGGCAACCAGCCTTTGAGGTTCAGGCGCTCCATTGTTCAGTCCACTGGCGGCGACCATCGCGCATCGCCGCACGCAATTCTTCGCGGGTGAACACAAGGCCACGCTCGGCGGCCAGCTCCAGAGTGCGGGCGACAAAGGCTTCGTTGTCCCGCAATCCCTGCAAGGACTTGCACAGCTGCGGATCGCCGGCCAGCAGTGCGTTGAATTGCTCTAAAGCTTGATCACCGACCAGCGGCGACGGCGTGGTTGCCACCCCATCGATAATCGCCTGCTCCAGCCAGGCACCGGGCCGGCAATCGAGCACCAGATGAATCCGTGTCTGGGTATCGCGGTTGTCTACGCGATGAGGTCGCGCCAGGTCGAGGTACCAGCACTCGCCAGCGGCCATCGGCATGCGCTGGCCGTCCAGCATGAAGTCCACTTGAGAGGGGCTGAGCAGCGGGATGTGCAGACGCAAGTCCGCATCCGGCTCGCCCAGGTCATAGTCACGATGCTCATGGATACGCCCGCCCGGGCCAAGTCGCAACAGGCGCGCGCAGACGATCTCCAGCGGCAGATCCCGCAGCCCTTGCTGCCATCGACCATCCCGTCGCCAGGGTTCGCGCACTCGAGGCTCACCGCTTCCGGGCGCCAGCTCGGTCAAGGCATCGGCCGCGGAAATCAGCGCCACGCCGCTCCAGTCACCGGTGTAGTAAGCGCTGTTGAAATGACCGTGCCAGTCGTCCTCACCGATCGCCGCCAGCGCCTGCAACAGCAACGGCAAATCCACCGTCACCGGCAATCGGGAGAATGCCGGTCGGCTCATCGTTTTGGCAGCACCGCACATTCGCCGAGCCAGGTCAGCAAACGGTCAAGACAGGCCTCGACCGATTGCGCGCCCGTATCGAGCACCAGCGACGCACACGGCGGTGGTTCGTAAGGCGCGGAAACACCGGTGAAGCCCGCCAACTCACCCCGTCGAGCCCGGGCGTAATGACCTTTGGGATCACGCTGTTCACACACCGTCAAAGAGGCGCTGCACCAGACTTCGCGGTAATCCTCGCCCAGCCGTCGGGCAAACAGTTCGCGCAACTCCACCAAGGGCGCAATCATCGCGAGGATGACAATCTGCCCATTCTCGACCAACAGCGCCGCCACTTCGCTGGCGCGGCGGATGTTTTCCAGGCGATCACTGTCGGTGAACCCCAGATCGCGATTGAGCCCGACCCGCAGTCCATCGCCATCGAGCACCACACTCTGCACGCCATGTTCGAACAGCTCGGCGTGCAGTGCCTGGGCCAATGTCGACTTGCCCGCCGCCGGTAAACCGGTCAGCAGAATCGCCGTGCCGCGATGGCCGTTGCGGGCCTCCCGTTGGGCGCGGCTGATGCTCGCCGTCGGCGCCAGCAGGTTAGCGGACCGGGGCATGGGCCACCGGCGGTACTGAGATGTTGCCCGCCGCCCACGCCGCTTCGCGATTGGCCAGTGCGGTGGCGATGGACTGGACTTCGGTAGATTGCACCTCGTCCGGCAGCGGATCGAGACCGGCGCTGGCGAAGATTTGCCCGTAAGCGTTGCGCAGGTCAGCGTAGGACAGGTCGCGACGCAGATCGGCCTGCAACGTGTTCAGTTCGCCCTGGATCAGATCCAGTTCGCCCAGCCCGGCCGCCTGATAGCGGTTGCGCAGCTGGCCGATGATTTGCCCGTCGATGTTCGACAATTGCTGATTGGTCTGGAACTGCCGCAGTGCTTCGCGGTAGTTGGCGTTGGCCACGTAGAGCTGGGCCAACACTGCGATGGACATCGCCTGACGACGTGCCGCGGCGACTTCTTCGCCGGCCTTGGCGACATCGATCGCGGCGGGTGCGGAAATCACATTGAACAGGTTCCAGGTGACTTTCACCCCGTAATCCGCCCAGCTCTGTTCCACCAAAAACGAGTTGCTGTCGTAATGCCCGCCAGCGGAGAACTCCAGCCCTGGTAACAGGCGCAGCATGGCTTTGCGGGTTTCGGCCGCGCTGATGCGGGTCTGGTAATCCTGCTCGCGCAACTCCGGCCGACTGGTCAGGGCTTCCTGCTCCAGGCTGGCGAGGTCGACCTTGAGTTCCGGAATGTCGTAATCGTCCTGGGTCGCCAGCGTCAGCTCGGTATTCAGTGGCAGGTTGATCAGGGTCGCCAACTCGGTTTTTGCCAGCGACAGCGCGCGGCGTTGCTCTTCCAGTTGCCGGGTGGCTTCGATCAGCGAGCGCTGATAAGCCAACGACTGGATCGGATCGCCGATACGCTGTTGGCTCATGCTCTGGCTATTCTCACGGGCGGTATCGACCCGGGCCATCAGGCTGTCGATTTGCTTGAGCAAACGTTCGGCGGCCACGGCTCGCCAATAGGCCGAGCGCACGTCCTGGACGATGGTGTTGATCACCTTGCGCCGACGTTCCTGCACGATCAGCCGCTGATCGCCCTGCTGCTTGGCGCTGATGTAGCTGACGCCGAAGTCGAGCACGTTCCAGACCATGGTCAGGTCCGCCACGTCACGGTCGCGGTCCTGGGAGGTCGACGGTTCCAGAGACTGGGTGCCGGTGCGCACGCTCTGGCTGCTGGAGGCGTTGACGTTGTTGCGCCCCACGTAACCGGCATCCAGCGCCATGCGCGGCAGCATGTCGAAACTGGCGAGGTCGAGTTGGCGCTTGGCCAGGGCTTCTTCCATGATCTTGAGCCGGCCTTCGAGGTTGTATTTCACCGCGCGGGCCATGGCCTGGTGCAGGGTCAGCGGGCCGCTGAGGGGCTCCTGACCCTTGTACATGTTTTGCAGATCGCTTTTGGCGCGCTGTTGGCTGACGCTGCGTTCGATCGGTTGACTGGTGACTGCACATCCGCTGATCGCCAGCGCCAGCAGGCTGGCGCCGAACAACTTATGACTTCTTTTCATCCTTGTATTGCCCCCGGTGCCGCACTGCTTTAATGATTTTTTCAGGCCTGCATTTCACTGATGCCGACCTGTTGCAAAGCCGCGGCCAGGCAGTCGACCTGCCGTTGCTCGGTGTCTTTGAGTTGTTGCAATTGCTGGCCTAGAGTCGGTGCGCCAAACACGCCGCGCAGCCCTTGGGAAGCATCCCCCGCTTTGATTGACTGATTACCAAAGGTGTTCAGCGAATCCCCCTCGCTACTGGTGTTCTGATTGAACAGGCTCGACAGCGTGCTGCTGCCGAAGACCCCACCATCGCCCCCGCCAAAGCCGAGGAAGCCGTGGCCTGAGCCATCGCCACCGGTGTCGCTGCTGGTGAATACCTGGGCAATAAAACTCGGCGTCAGCGCCCCGTGGTTTATGAAAATGTCGCCCAGAGGCCGAATGCCATTGCCCATCACCCGTTGTTCAAACAACGGGGCAAAGGTCAGTGGCGAGCCGAGATCGCCAGTGGGTGGGGTGAAGATGATCGGTTGCAATGGCACGTTCGGTGGATCGGCCACGACCACCGGTGTCAACACCAAGGGGGGTGGCGTCGGTACGGTGTTGATTGTGTAGTTATTGGATACCGCGACGCTGGCGCCCAGGTTGCCCGCCAGGTCCGTCACATTGCTGGTGTCCAGCGCAATGAAGTTGCTCGGGTCGGTAATGTTCGCGGTGGGCGTGAAGGTCCCGGTCCAGGTCTTGCCGCCGTCGCTGCTGGCCAGATTGGTCAGTTCACCGTTGGTCACGCTCAGGTCCGACAAGTCGAAGTTGCTGACCGCTTCGCTGAATGTGAAGGTCACCAGTGTCGTCTGGCCAATTCCCAACACCGGATTGGCAACCACGATGCTGACGGTCGGACGGGTCGCATCAAGTGCGTAGTTGTTGGAGATGGCGATGCTGGCGCCGGCATTGCCCGCGGCGTCGAGCACATTGCCGGTGTCGAGCAGGATCAGGTTAGTCGCATCGTTGACGCTCGCGGTCGGCGTGAGTGTGGCGGTCCAGGTCACTCCGCCGTCGCTGCTGGCCAGGTTGGACAACACGCCATTGGCCACGCTGAGGTCGGACAGGTCGAAACCGGACACCGCTTCGCTGAAGGTAAAGGTCACCGTGGTGGTCTCGCCGATACCCAGTTTATTGTCCGCGACCACAATGGTCGCGGTTGGACGCACGGTGTCGATGGCGTAGTTGTTGGAGTCGGTCACGCCGACGCCGCTGTTGCCCGACACGTTGGTCACACCGCTGTTGTCCAGGCGGATCAGGTTAGTGGTGTCCGTGACGCTGGCGGCAGGCGTGAAAGTCGCCGTCCAGGTCACGCCGCCATCGCTGGAAGAAACACTGCTGAGGGTGCCGTTGGCGACCGTCAGGTCAGCATTGGTGAAACCGCTCACCGCTTCGCTGAAGGTAATGGTCACCAGCGAGGTTTCACCGGCCTTGAGGGCACTGTCGGCAACGACGATGGTGGCGGTCGGCACCTGGGTTTCCACCACATAGTTGGCCGAGTTGGTGGTGCCCGCTCCAGTGTTGCCGGCCACGTCCGACACGCCGCTGTTGTTCAGGGTAATGATGTTGCTGGCGTCGGTAACCCCGGCAGTCGGGGTGAAGGTCGCGGTCCAGGTGATGCCGCCGTCGCTGCTGCTGACCGCGCTCAAGGTACCGTTGGCGACGCTCAAGTCACTGTTGTCGAAACCCGTCACCGCTTCGCTGAAGGTGATGGTCACCAGGGCGGTTTCCCCCGGTTTCAGGGTCGAATCACTCAACACGATGGTGGCCGTCGGACGCTGGCTGTCGATGGCGTAGTTGTTGGAATCAGTGGTGCCGCTGCCAGCGTTGCCCGCCAGGTCGCTGATCCCGGTGTTGTCCAGGGTGATCAGATTGGTGGTGTCGTTGATGCCCGCCGAAGGCGTGAAGGTCGCCGTCCAGGTGATGCCGCCATCGCTGCTGCTCACCGCGCTCAGCGTACCGTTGGCGATGGTCAGGTCGGCGTTGGTGAAACCGCTCACCGCTTCGCTGAAGGTGATGGTCACGAGCGAGGTTTCGCCGATTTGCAGCGCCGTGTCCGCGACCACGATGGTAGCCGTCGGGCGCACGGTGTCGATCGCGTAGTTGTTGGAATCGGTGGTGCCGCTACCCACGTTACCGGAGGCGGCCGCCTGCACGCCGGTGTTGTCCAGGGTGATCAGGTTGGTCGCGTCGGTGATGCTGGCGGTCGGGGTGAACGTGGCCGTCCAGGTGATGCCGCCATCGCTGCTGCTCACTGCCGTGAGCGTACCGTTGGCGATGGTCAGGTCGGCATTGGTGAAACCGGTCACCGCTTCACTGAAGGTAATGGTCACCAGCGACGTTTCACCGATTTTCAGCGCGTTGTCGGCCACCACGATGGTGGCCGTTGGCAGCACCGTATCGATGGTGTAGTTGGCCGAGTTGGTGGTGCCACTGCCGGTGTTGCCGGCCACATCGGTCACACCGGTATTGTTCAGGGTGATGACGTTGCTCGTGTCATTCACGCCGGCGGTTGGGGTGAAGGTCGCGGTCCAGGTGATGCCGCCATCGCTGCTGCTCACTGCCGTGAGCGTACCGTTGGCGATGGTCAGGTCGGCATTGGTGAAACCGGTCACCGCCTCGGAGAAGGTGATCGTCACCAACGATGTTTCTCCGGCACTCAGGGCGGCGTCCGCCAGGACGATGGTGGCCGTCGGGCGTTGGCTGTCGACGGCGTAATTGTTGGAGTCGGTAGTGCCGCTTCCAGTATTGCCGGCCCCATCGGTCACCCCGGTGTTGTCCAGGGTAATCAGGTTGGTCGCATCGGTGATGCTCGCCGCCGGCGTCAGGGTGGCGGTATAGGTGATGTTATCGCTGGTGCTCAGACTGCTCAGGGTACCGTTGCTCACCGTCAGGTCGGCGAGGCTGAAGCCGGTCACCGCCTCGGAGAAGGTGATCGTCACTACCGAAGTCTGACCCACCGCCAGCGCCGAGTCCGCAACCACGATGGTGGCCGTCGGGCGCACGGTATCGATGGCGTAGTTGTTCGAATCGGTGGTGCCGCTGCCCACGTTACCGGAGGCGGCCGCCTGCACGCCGGTGTTGTCCAGGGTGATCAGGTTAGTCGCGTCGGTGATGGCGCTGGTCGGTGTGAACGTGGCCGTCCAGGTGATGCCGCCGTCGCTGCTGCTCACCGCCGTGAGCGTACCGTTGGCGATGGTCAGGTCCGCGTTGGTGAAACCGCTCACCGCTTCGCTGAAGGTGATCGTCACCAGTGAGGTTTCACCGATTTTCAGCGCGTTGTCGGCCACCACGATGGTCGCCGTCGGCAGCACCGTATCGATGGTGTAGTTGCCGGAGTTGGTGGTGCCGCTACCGGTGTTGCCCGCCAGATCACTGACCCCGGTGTTGTTCAGGGTGATGACGTTGCTCGAGTCATTCACGCCGACGGTCGGGGTGAAGGTCGCGGTCCAGGTGATGCCGCCGTCACTGCTGCTCACCGCCGTGAGCGTACCGTTGGCAATCGTCAGGTCGGCGTTGGTGAAACCGCTCACCGCTTCGCTGAAGGTAATGGTCACCAGCGAGGTTTCGCCCGCGGTCAGCGTCGTATCGGCCAGCACAATCGTGGCGGTCGGGCGCACGGTGTCGATGGCGTAGTTATTGGAATCGGTGGTGCCGCTGCCGGCGTTGCCCGCCAGGTCGCTGATCCCGGTGTTGTCCAGGGTGATCAGGTTGGTGGTGTCGTTGATGCTGGCGCTCGGGGTGAAGGTCGCGGTCCAGGTGATGCCGCCGTCGCTGCTGCTCACCGCAGTGAGTGTGCCGTTGGCGATGGTCAGGTCAGCGTTGGTGAAACCGCTCACCGCTTCGCTGAAGGTGATGGTCACCAGCGAGGTTTCGCCGATTTTCAGTGCCGAGTCCGCGACCACGATGGTGGCCGTCGGGCGCACGGTGTCGATGGCATAGTTGTTGGAATCGGTCGTGCCAATGCCTACGTTACCGCTGGCGGCCGCCTGCACGCCGGTGTTGTCCAGGGTGATCAGGTTGGTCGCGTCGGTGATGCTGGCGGTCGGGGTGAAGGTCGCCGTCCAGGTAATGCCGCCGTCGCTGCTGCTCACCGCCGTGAGTGTACCGTTGGCGATGCTCAG
>Ga0182007_10000275_pt1 | contig 34048 bp, 26 predicted proteins | sample Sormic07211113_1_FD_123023 | JGI IMG/M metagenome (GOLD analysis project Ga0182007, IMG submission 123023) | Rhizosphere microbial communities from Sorghum bicolor, Mead, Nebraska, USA - 072115-113_1 MetaG | ecosystem: Host-associated > Plants > Roots > Rhizosphere | place: USA: Nebraska...
ATACGAGATGCGGCCCAAGGTATTGATGATGTTCCAGGCGCGGCCCTGCGACGGCGTGCGGGCGCGGCCGAACAGGAACAGGGCGCAGGCGACGATCAGCGCCAGCGCGATGCGGCTGCGGTAGTCGACGGCCAGGGCCAGCAGCACGGGCACGGCGGCCATGGCCATGAGCGCGGTCATGGCGCCGGGCTTGCGGGCCGGGTCGCTGGCCCACCAGGCCATGAGCCCCAGGCCATAGCTACCGAAGAAATACGGCGCCCAGTTATCCCAGCCCGCGTCGAGATTGAAATACAGCAGGGAAAACACGATGCCCACGGTGACGGCCAGCGGCATCAGCCAGCCCATGCGCCGCCGGCCTGCCAGGCGGCCGCCCAGCCACAGCAGCGATACCGTCAGCATATACAGCTGGAAATCGATGGCCACGTACCAGGCGCCGGCCGACAGCGACTCATAGCCGAGCACGCCGTGCAGCAGCAAGGCATGCGCGCTCAGCTGGCCCAGGGTGACGGCGGCCGACATGGAGTCGTGCATCATCCAGATACCGGCCACAGGCGTGATCACGGCGGCAAGCAAGGTGGCCGCCAGGAAAGGCGGCGCCAGCTTGGCATAGCGGCGCCAGACGGCCTGCAGCGGCGTGGCGATGCCGGGACGGCCTGCGGGAGAGAGGGATTTGGCGACCAGGAAGCCGCCGATGACGAGGAACACTTGCACGGCGATGCGCGCGCTGCCGCCCAGCCAGCCCAGCAACTCGGGCCACAGGGGCTGCACGTAGTCGGACATGGGCCCGTAAAACGCCAGATGGTGCAACACGATCAACTGCGCCGCGCCCGCCTTCAAACCATTGATCCAGCCAAACTGCGGACGATTTGCCAGGTCCGCCTGTGATACCACTGCTGCTGCCGTCATTCCCATCCCTTGCCGTGCCAGGTCTCGTCGCCAGCCCATCGCGCAACAGGCGCGCGGCCGAGGATTTACCGAAAGGCCGACATGATAGCCGAGCCTGGCACTTCGGTGACGCGCGGCAGAAGACCGATATCAGTCCTTGCGCGAAAAATCGGCACGCAACAGGGTATGGACGATGCTGCCGCCCTGCGCGTTCGCGCGCACCGCGACCGCCATCGACGGCATGACGAACAGCACGCCATCCTGCTCCTCCCAGGCATCGAGCAACTGCTCCAGCTCGCGCCCCAGCGATTCGGGCCGCTTGAGCTGCTGCGCCAGCTGCGCCGCGCACTTGCCCTCATTGCCCGTGCGGCGCGGACACGCGTCGGCGCGCACGAACGGCGTCTTGCTCTCGCGCAAGCGCGCGGACAATTGCGCCGTCACCGCTGCCGGCGCGCCTTCCAGATACAGGTGGTAAGACGGCACACGGCAGCAGCCCCTGGACAACAACAGCAAACCGACCCCGGCGCCAAAGGCGCTTACAGGGGCTGACGGCACGTAGGCAAACGGCGGCGCGTCGCCATCGCCCGGCAAAGTCCGGCGCAGCTCGGCGGCGTCCGGCCTGCGCCAGCCCGGCAGACAGGCGGCATTGGCGGCGGCAAAACAGCTACGGTAGCCGGTTTGATCGCTAATAAACAATTCCTCGACCGCATTGCGCGCGCCGGCAGCGCCAGGCGCAATACCGTCCGGACGGACCTCCCAGTTGCCCGTGCCGTTCCTGTGCCATGCCAGCGCCGTGCGCGACCAGGCCCACAGCCGCTCGTAGGGGTTGAATTGATAGCTGGGCGCGTCCGCCAGGTAGATTCTCGGCAAGGGAATGGGATCGCGCCGCTTGCCGTCCGCATCGACCACCAGCACCACGGACGGCGCATATTCGCTGTCGACATAGGCAAACGATGCCCCGTCGGGCGAGATGGCCGCCAGAACATAGGCTTGCAGGTGGCCGTCGCCTTCGGGCGGACTGGGCAGCACGGTGGTTTTCAGCGGCAAGCCACGCAACAGGAAACCGGGACGCTGGTCGATGGGAAAATAGCGCACGCCCGGGGACAGGGGGAAGCCATGCATGTACGTCTCGTTACCACGGTAGCCGTATTCCGACGCCGCAATCTTCTCGACCACGGCCTTGCCCGCCTGCTCGTGGACCAGCGCCAGCATGCCGTCGTCTTCCTGCCGCTTGACGAAATACACGGGCTGGGCGAAATCGGTCCAGCGTTCGATGCCATCGGTGGCCTTGACGACGATTTTGCCGTTATGTATCAGCCGCATGGAGTGATTCTCGGTGGACATCAGGGAGCCGCCGCCCTGGCGGTACTCGACCGACAAGGCGGCAAACCGCCCGTAGGTATCGGCCTTGGTCACCTTTTCGCCGCGCCGCAGCACGGCGGCATATTCGCCCGTGGCCGGCTCCGTATAAGGCCAGCAGCCAGTCAGCAATACGAAAGCGGCGGCGCACCACCAGCGGTACCGTGCGAAAATTTTCATGCGTCGTCAGCCCTTCAGGTCAGGACTGCCAGCCCATGCTGCAAATTCGGCAATCTTGCAGGCATTCTACGGCAGATTCAGGGCTGACTCAGGACTGATTCGCTTGCGGCTGCTGCGCGAGGATGGCGTCGAGCAAGCCGGGGAAACGGCTCTCGATATCGGCGCGGCGCAGCGTATTCATGTGCGTCGTGCCCGCGTTTTCCGTGTAGACGAGGCCCGCTTCGCGCAAGACCTTGAAATGGTGGGAGACGGTCGATTTCGGCCGCCCGCCATCGAGGTCGCCGCAAGCAGCCGCATCCACGCGGGCCAGGTGGCGCACGATGTCGAGGCGAATGGAGTCGCTCAAGGCGTAGAGCACGCGCTCGAGCACGAATTCGCTGGCGGGAGGATGTTTGTGTGGGCGCATGAGCACAATCATACAGCATGCGCTATACTAATTCCATTCTTCGAATATTTACGAACTACCGAATCAGCATCTCCTCCTACTTTTTCATCCACACACACAAAGGCCACCATGTCCGCCCTCTTCCAGCCCTATACCCTCAAAAATGTCACCCTGCGCAACCGCATCGCCGTGCCGCCCATGTGCCAGTACATGGCCGTCGATGGCCAGGCCAACGACTGGCATCTGTCGCATTACGCGGGCATGGCCCGTGGCGGCGCCGGGCTGGTGATCGTCGAAGCGACGGCCGTGGCACCGGAAGGCCGCATCACGCCCGGCTGCACGGGCATCTGGAACGATGATCTGGCACAAGCCTTCGTGCCTGTCGTCAAAGCCATCAAGGCGGCCGGCTCCGTGCCCGGCATCCAGATCGCCCACGCGGGCCGCAAGGCCAGCGCCAACCGCCCATGGGAAGGCGACGACCACATTGCTGAAGGCGACGCGCGCGGCTGGCAAACCATCGCCCCGTCCGCCATCGCCTTCGGCGGCGGCCTGCCGAAAGTGCCACGCGCCATGGACCTCGACGATATCGCCCGCGTGAAACAGAACTTCGTCGACGCGGCCATTCGCGCCCGTGAAGTGGGCTTCGAGTGGCTGGAACTGCACTTTGCCCACGGCTACCTGGCGCAAAGCTTCTTTTCCACCCATTCGAACCAGCGCGACGACATCTATGGCGGCAGCGTGGAAAACCGCAGCCGCTTCCTGCTGGAAACATTGAAAGCCGTGCGTGAAGTATGGCCCGAGCACCTGCCGCTGACCATCCGCTTCGGCGTGCTGGAATTCGACGGCCGCGACGAGCAAACCCTGCTCGAATCGATCGGCCTCGTGCGCCAGTTCAAGGACGCGGGCATGGACATGATCAGCGTCAGCATGGGCTTTACCATTCCCGACGTGTCGATTCCGTGGGGCCCGGCCTTCATGGGACCGATCGCCGAGCGCGTGCGCCGCGAAGCGGGTGTGCCCGTCTCGTCCGCCTGGGGCTTCGGCACGCCGGCCATCGCCGAGCGCGTCGTCAAGGAAGAACAGCTGGACGTGGTGATGGTCGGCAAGGCACACCTGGCCAATCCGCACTGGGCATACTTTGCCGCCAAGGAACTCGGCGTGGAACGCGCCTCGTGGACCCTGCCGGCGCCGTACGCGCACTGGCTCGAGCGCTACTGATCACCTTTCGCCTTCGCCGCTGCCGGATGCCCTTCCAGGGGCAGTTCCGGCAGGAACAGCAAGGCGACCAGTCCCAATAGCAGCAGCACGGCGCCGGCGCCAAACACGCTGGCGATCGCATGACGGTACACCTCGACCGTCTGCACCGCCGCATGCGCGCCCAGCGCCGACACGGCTTCCACGCCATGCTTGTGCAGCTGGTGCGCCAGGATGGCGCCGGACGCCGTCACACCGAGCAAGCCGCCCAGCGAGCGGAAAAAGGCCAGCATGGCCGTGCCCACGCCGCGGCGCGCCAGGGGCAAGGCATTTTGCACGGCGATCGTCATATTCGGCATCACCAATCCCAATCCCGTGCCGAGGAAGAAGATGGCCGGCTCGATGATCCAGTAACCGCGCGACGTTTCCATGGCCCAGGCCAGCACGGCAAACGCCAGCAGCGCCACGGCCAGTCCCGCCACCTGCACCATCTTGTACTTGCCCGAGCGCGACAGCACCCGGCCGTTGAACATTGACGACGCCACCAGCCCCACCATCATCGCCACCGTCATCACGCCCGATTCGGCGGGACTCGTGCCCATCACCAGCTGGAAGAACAGGGGAAAGAAGACGCTGGCGCCCATCAGGCCCATGAAGGTCATGGCCATCACCAGGCTGGCGATATTGAAAGTGCGGTTTTCGAACAGGTCGGGCGGCAGCACGGGTTCGTCCACCCTGCCCACGTGGAAGGCCAGCCAGGCGCCCAGCAACAGGGCAATGCCGCCGCACACCTTGATGGCGAGAGAGTCCCACGGCCACTCCGTGCCGCCCAGCGCCAGCACCAGCAGGGCCGCCGTGATGGCGCCCGTCAGCAAGGCGGAACCCAGGTAATCGATCTTGTGCGCATGCGTGCGCGCCGGTTTGCGCATGGCGCGCGCGATGATGACAAAGGCGGCCGCACCGATGGGCAGGTTCACATAGAAAATCCAGTGCCACGACAAGGCATCCGTGATGACGCCGCCCAGCACGGGACCCAGCACGCTGGTGACGGCAAACACGATGGGCACCATGCCTTGCCGCTTGCCCCGCTCGGCCGGCGGCACGATGTCGCCGATGATGATTTGCGCCAGCGGCATGAAGCCGCCCGCCCCGAGGCCCTGGATGGCGCGGAAGATGATCAGCTCCGTCATGTTCTGCGCCAGCCCGCACAGCACGGAACCGAGCAAGAAGGTCAGCAGCGCCGTGAAGATCATGGGACGGCGGCCATACTGGTCGGCCAGCTTGCCGTACAGAGGCATGGTGGCCGTCGAGGCCAGCACGTAGGCCGTGACTACCCACGACAGATGCGCCATGCCGCCCAGGTCGTCGACGATGCGCGGCAGGGCCGTGGCGACGATGCTCTGGTCCAGCGCACCGAGGCCCAGCACGGCCATCAGGCCCAGGTAGATGGCGCGCACTTCGCGCTCGGTGACGGGTTTTACAGCCTCGGCGGCTTGATCGTGGCGGCTCATGCTTGTCCAATCTCAAGCAGCGGCTGCATGGCGGCTTCCAGCGCATCGACCTGCTGCGGCGACAAGCGGGCGATGCGCCGCGCCAGCGCATCGCGGCGCCGCGCGCGCAGGGCTTCGAGCATGGTCAAGCCTTGCGCGGACACCTGCAGGCCCGAACGCCGGCGGTCCTGCGGATCGGGCGCGCTGCGCTCGACCAGCCCCGCCTCTTCCAGCGACTTGACCTGGGCGCTGACGGTGGGTCCGCGCACATTCTGCAGCCGCGCCAGCGCGGCCACGCCGATGCCGGGCTGCTCGTGGATCAGCGCCAGCAGCATGTACTGCATCATCGACACATGGGCGTCCAGCTCGCCCCCTTCGCGCTGCATGGAGCGCAACAGGCGCTTGAACGCCACGCGCAGGTCATCGGACAGCGCCAGCGCGCGCTCGGGGATAGGAAGGTCTTCGGTAGTGGGCATGGGATCACATAAATAGGTAGGCTACCTACTCATATTAGACCGTGCATGAAGGCCACGCAAGGCTTTTTTTCCGTCCTTGCCCCGTCCAGCCCTTCCCAAAACCGCCGATGGCCGTCATAATAGCCGCCCTTGGGTCGTTAGCTCAGCTGGTAGAGCAGCGGACTTTTAATCCGTTGGTCGCAGGTTCGAATCCCGCACGGCCTACCAAGAATTTGCAGTCGTTTGCATGCCGCCATGGCAAGCACGCACCGCACAGTGTTACCGCAGTAGTAGTAAAAAGTTTTTGGGTCGTTAGCTCAGCTGGTAGAGCAGCGGACTTTTAATCCGTTGGTCGCAGGTTCGAATCCCGCACGGCCTACCAAGAATTTAGCAGGACAGGACAGGGTTACCCGCTTCGGCGCGTAACCCTTTTTTGCGCCCTCATATGAAAAATATTCCCCAGTTGGGGAATATTTTCTCTCCCATCTTCCCAAGTGTTGCATAATAGCCATCTTCACACCTTGGAGCAGGGAAATTTATTTTTTCATTTCCTGATACTCACTTGAGAATTCATGCTGTATTTTTCCATGTTGAAGAAGTATTGAATCTGGGCAAGAAAAACATATACTGACTTACTCTTGTCATGAATGCAAGCTTTCTGCGTCGTTACTTCACTAACCAAGGAGCGTATGAATATGCCTGATTCGATTGCAGAGGTAATCGCCGCCGATCCTTTCGATACATGGATTGCATCGCGTCCCAAATGGTTGCAAACGGCAGCCTCGGACATGCTTGCAAAGCGTGCACTTCCAGACTCTAACGATATCGAAGCCTTTTCGAGTCTTTGTACGGAGGAAGCAGGCGGCGCGGGCAAAGACAAATTTAAGTCGTTAGGAAACGGCGCTCTCGGCGCGGCGCAGAAACGCCCCCACTTGCATTTGGTTGGACTAACTAAAGTCATTGGCGTGAACGCGATATCGAATGACGCCGAGCTTGAGTTCGGGGATTCGTCTTTGGTCGCAATCTATGGGCCGAACGGCACCGGGAAATCCGGATATTCAAGGCTGCTGAAGCACGCATGTGGCTCGCGTGCAAAAGAAGATATTCTGCCAAATGTGTTCCATGAGAAACCGTTAGCGCCGAGTGCATGTGTCAACCTGACGTATGGAGGCACGGCGAAAAGCGTTGACTGGACTCTAACGAATGTGACTAACAGCGTTCTGAAAGAAGTACATATTTTCGATGCCCATGCCGCCGCCCTCTACTTCGGCCAAAAGAACGAAGCATCATACGAACCGAGACGGGTCAGGTTCGTGACTTCCCTGATCAAAATTTGCGAAGATGTAGCCTCGAACCTAGATGCCCGCAAGAACGCGCTGCCTTCGAAAATGCCAATCGTACCCGGCAATCTCCTTTTAGCTGCCGGGACGAAATGGGCAACAGCACTTTCCGCATCGACAAAAGATTCCGATATTGCGGCACGTTGCACATTTAGCCCTGAACTCGAAACTGAGCGTCTGAACGTCGAACAGTCAATCAATCAAAAGAACATTCCTGAACGGCTGGCCACCATTGCCACCAACCTCGCCACCATAGCTACGGCGGAAAAATATATTTCCGGTCTCAAGACCACATTTCACGACGACATCGCCGCACCCATTATTAAAGCGCGTGCCGACGCAGTTACCAAGCGAAAGTCCGCCACCGAGGAAGCGAGCAAGGTTTTTGCCAAGGCATCGCTCGACGGCGTAGGAAAGGAGACGTGGCAATCCCTTTGGGAAGAAGCAAGAAAATATTCGGAGCACAGCGCTTATCACGGACTTGCCTTCCCATTTACAGGAGACGAAAGCCAATGTGTCCTGTGCCAACAGCAGCTCGACAGTGACGCCAAAACGCGGTTGGTTTCGTTCGAAGAATTCGTTAAAGGCGCACTTGAGTCGGCAGCAAAGAAAGCCGAAAAGGATCTCAAAGACCTAGTATCCAAGGGGCCCACTATTCCAGAAGAGAACGCCTGGAAGCTTCAGTGCGGGATACTCCAATTGGATGCGCCCCTTATGGAATCCAGCCGCGAGTCGTTGAAATTGCGACTTAACGCTATCCAGTCGTCGGAAGACCACGCGAACATTCCACAGTTCGATTGGACTCCCTTCGAACAGAAAGCTACCGTGCTTCGAAACGGATTGGAGGCCGAACAAAAGACTCTCAATGAGCTCAAAAACGACGAAAAGCGCAAGGAACTCGAAACCAGACTTACCGAACTCCAGTGCATGAAATGGCTGTCGGAAAACAAACAATCCATTACCGACGAAGTATTGCGCCGCAAGAAATTGAAGGAAATCGACGCTGGACTGGCGCTGACAAAAACGAACACACTAACCACCAAAGTGAACGAACTCAGCGATCTCGAAGTGGCAAAGGGGTATGAGAATCGTTTCTTGGAGGAATTGGAGCAATTGGGCGGGAAGAAGATACCAATCTCGACATCGAGCAAGAAGCAGGGGAAAGGCAAGGTAAGCATCGGCCTTGCGATCAAGAGTGGCAAATCGGCAGCAGATGCGAAACGCGTCCTCAGCGAGGGCGAAAGCCGAGTCGTAGCGCTGGCGGCCTTCCTCGCTGATATCGCAGGCTCCGGAGAACCAACGCCATTCATCTTCGATGACCCAATATCATCTCTCGACCAGATGTATGAAGAAGCCGTAGTTCGTCGACTCGTCGAGCTCTCAAAAACGCGTCAAGTGATTATCTTTACGCACAGGCTTTCCATGATCACACTGCTCGAAGATGCCGTCGAAAAGGTCGAAAAGCAGGCCGAGGCTGCAAAGGAACCGTCACCCGTGAAACTTTTGACTCATACTTTGCACAAGCTTGGCCCGAGCGCTGGTATCGTCGAAAAATCCACTGTCAAGAATTCGAACATCCAAAAATCCGCGAATGCGTTGCGCGACCAAGAGATGACAAAGCTTCGAAAAGCACTTGAGGCAAAAGATGTTGACGGTTATGGGATTCAAGCAAAATATATTTGCAGCACGTTTCGAACGCTCGTTGAAGATTCAGTCGAAAAGCTCTTGATGAATGGAGTCGTTGCCCGCTTCAGGAGGTCAGTCGAGACCAAGAATAGGATTGGCGCACTTGCGAAGATCAACACTGACGACTGCGTCTTGATCGAGGACCTGATGACGCGCTATTCGGTCTTCGAACATTCGCAATCGAAAGAACTACCCGCCGAAACTCCTGACTACGACAAGCTCAAGGAAGACATCGAACGGTTCGCCACTTGGGTCGGCGAATTCACGGGCCGCAAGTACGGGCCAATGGCGCAATAATGATTCAGACCATTAAGGAAGATCATGAAAGTTTGGGAAATAATATACACTCAAAATGCCAGCGAAGCTCGATCGATTCAGCGCGAGTTCGAAGATAAACCGTCACATGAGCATGCTGCCCAGCAGCTCCGTGATGCACTATTTCAACCATTCATTATCCCTGAAACACCGCGCAACATCGTTGAAAATGTGACGGTATGGCAGCTTGAACATCTCGGTATAAAGATCATCGATATTATTGAAGCTCCAGCAGACTGAATGGGACCGGGGTCAAGTCCGGCATTCGTACACGATTTCAGCCTTAACCATCTCTATCTACACCAAGTTGGGCTTTATCAAATACCGATATTGCCCGATCCACTGCCATCCCCATACCTCCCCGGCGTCACGCCCATCACCCGCTTGAACATGGCGATGAAGGCGCTGACGTTGTCGTAGCCCAGGTCCAGCGCAATCGTCGTGACGGGCTGGCCGGCGGCCAATCGTTCCAGGGCGCGCAGGATGCGGGCGCGCTGGCGCCAGGCGGAGGGCGTAAAGCCCGTCTCGATCGTGAATCGGCGCGCCAGGGTGCGCGGGGAGACGCCGGCCCAGGCGGCCAGTGCTTCCAGGCCCCGCTCGTCGGCAAGGTCGTCGAGCACGGCGCGCGCCACGCGCAGCAGGCGCGGGTCCGTGGGCAGGGGCAAGCCGAAGGATTCGTGCGGCGACGTGGCGATCTCGTCGAGGATCACGCCCGCCACCCTGGCTTGCCGCGCGTCCAGCGCGCCATCGTCCCAAGTGCTGGCGCGGCCCACCGCCTCGCGCAGCAAGCCCGAGACGCGCATCACGCAAGGCGCGGCGGGCAAGCCGGCGCAACTGGCCTCGTCCACGTACACGCTCCAGCCCGCAAACGGGCCGTGCGAACGCAGCGCGTGCACGTGATGGGGCGGCATCCACACGCAGTGGCTGGCCGGCACCACCCATTGTCCGCTGTCGGCGACGACGGAAAGCAAGCCCCGCATGGCGCCGAACAGCTGGCCGCTGGCATGGCGGTGCGCCCCCGTCACCCTTTCCTGCGGCTGGACAATGCGCATGGCGCGCAGCGGCAGTGCTGGCGGCAAGATTGGCGGATTTGACGTATCGAATGACATAAACAACGAAGGCAAGACAATCCGGCTATCATACAGTGAACTCTTTTCCAACCTTCAGGAGTTCAGCATGCGTGCAGAAGACGTCTTAGCGGATCAACAAAACCAGGCCCAGTTCAATGGCGTCACCGTGCGCAAGGGCACCGTGGGCGCTTTCCTCGCCAATGCCCGGCTGTGGCTGGACGATACGAGCAGCAGCGACGACAAGGCCATCGCCGAGCGCGACATTGTCGACGCCCTGCCCGCCCTGCATGCGCTGGGACTGTTCGACATTGTGCAGGTGCGCGATGCGGCGCTGCGCGAACTGGTGGCCGTCGCAACGGAGTAAGCGGCCAACGGCTCGTCCCCGGCGCGCATTTCCTCTATCATGCTGCTTTGCCCGCCTTCGCACCCGCCATGCCGTTTACCATTGCCGCCCCCGTCCACAGCGAACTGATCATCAAGAAAAGCCGTTTCATCGGCTGCGTGCAGCCGATGACGGACCGAGTCAGCGCGCAGCAGGTGGTCAATGACTTGAAGGCGCAGCATCCGGGCGCCTGCCATGTGTGCTGGGCGCTGCTGGCGGGCGGGCAGTCGGCGGCCGTCGATGATGGCGAGCCGAGCGGCACGGCCGGACGGCCCATGCTCGACGTGCTGCGCCACCAGGACCTGGAAGGCGTGCTGGCCACCGTCGTGCGCTACTTTGGCGGGATCAAGCTCGGTGCGGGCGGCCTGGTGCGCGCCTACACGGATAGCGTGGCGCAAGCGCTGCTGCAGGCGGAAAAGACGGCCATCGTGCGCCAGCGAACCCTGCGCTGCACGGTGCCGTATGCGATGGAAGGCATGCTGCGCCGCGAACTCGACGCTGCCGGCGCCACCCTGCTGAACGTGGAACACGGCGACGCCGTGCTGTTCGACTTCAGCCTGCCTGAAACAGCGGCCACCGCCCTGCTCGCCCATCTGCATGAGGCGGGCAATGGACGGATAGCCTGGCTGAAGGCAGAGGCCGAAGAGGAAAAATAAACCCTACAGGCCGCGCGGCCGCTTGAGCTGCAACAAGATGAAATGCGTCCACGCCAGCGCCGGCAGCACCAGCAACAGCAGCATCAGTCCGGCCGGCATGTCCGGCACGAAACGCACGAAGCAGGCAAGAAAACTCGCGATGGCCAGCCAGAAGCGCCAGTTGAAGGCATAGGCCTTGCGCGCCACCGTCGCCAGCGCGATGCGCCAGAATTCCAGCAAGGCCCACAGGCCGCCCGTCAGCAGCAGCGCGGCCAGGGCATTGGCGCCGGGGGCATCGGCCCAGGTGCGCACCAGGTTGTACAACAGCAAAGGATAGCCGGCCGTGATGGCCAGGGTGGCCGGGCCGGCGGCGATGACAGCTTCAAACAGCTGCCCTTTGGAACGATGATCCACTAATTGATGCTCCTCAAGCCACGACGCCGGAATGGGCGGCGATCACTTGCAGCGCACCGGCTGCGTCCTGCGCCCACACGCGCGTAAAACGGAAGTCGCCGTGCGTTTCCACGTCGTGATAGCTGCCCGTCAGCTGCATGCGCACGGAGACCACGGCCACGTGGCCGTTGATGCGCACATGGCGCTCGGACGCGCGCAAGTCGGTGATGGTCAGCAGGCGCTGCTCGTGCGCGGCCAGGTCAGCATGCTTGCTCAGCAAATGCCCCAGGTGATTCGTAAACAGCAAATCGTCGGCCAGCAAATCGTTCAGCACGGCCACGTCGGAGGCCATCATGGCCAGGCGCAAGCGCTCTTCCGCATCGAGCACTTGTACTTCCGTTAAAGCATTCATCTTTTTCCTTATTAAAATCACGCGCGCATATTAGCAAACGGGAAAACCATGCTGGCACGAAATAGCCAATTTCACAATCATCCTGAAGGCTTATGCCTGTGGAGCATATTTATATAGCGTAATATTCGCAGCGGTATTGCGCAGAACGCCCCCATAGTACTGTACAGTGCTTGCCCTTTCGCCCCAGGCTGGGGCAGCAATGACTTGTAGTAAAGTGCTCTCTGCAGTCTCGAATAAAACCAAGATAAGGCCCCTACATGGCAATTAACATCATTCTGAACCTGCTCGTTGCGCTGATCGTCTTCGCCTTCATGTTCCACCAGCAACGCAAGCACGCCACGTTCACCGTGCGCGTCTTCACGGGCCTGGGCCTGGGCGTGCTGCTGGGCGCGGCCGTGCAGTGGCTGTACGGTGCCGGCTCGCCCATCATCGCCGGCACCAATGAATACATCGACATCGTCGGCAGCGGCTACGTCAAACTGCTGCAGATGATCATCATGCCGCTGATCATGGTGTCCATCATTTCCGCCATTTTAAAGCTCAAGGATGCGAGTTCCCTGGGCAAGATCAGCGCGCTGACCATCGGCACCCTGCTCATCACCACCACGATCGCCGCCGCTCTGGGCATTTTGATGGCCAAGCTGTTCGGTCTGACGGCCGTGGGCCTGACCTCGAGCGCCGCCGAAGTGGCGCGCGGCGTGCAGCTGCAAGGCTCGCTGGAAACGGCGAAGGCCCTGTCCCTGCCGAAACTGCTGGTCAGCTTCGTGCCGACCAACCCCTTCCTCGACATGACGGGCGCGCGCAAGACCTCGACCATCGCCGTGGTCGTGTTCTCGATCTTCATCGGCATCTCGGCCACGGGCATCGCGGCGAAAAAGCCGGAAATCTTCGCCTCCTTCGAGCACTTCATGAAAGTGGCGCACGCCATCGTCATGCGCATGGTCACCCTGGTGCTGCGCCTGACGCCGTACGGCGTGTTCGCGCTGATGTTTGAAGTGGTGGCGTCGTCGAGCTACACGGACATCTTGAAATTGATCAACTTCGTCGTCGCCTCGTACAGCGCGCTGATATTGATGTTCCTCGTGCACCTGGCCATCATCGCGGGCGTGGGCTTGAACCCCTTGCGCTTCGTGAAAAAAGTCTTCCCCGTGCTGGCCTTCGCCTTCACCTCGCGCACCAGCGCCGGCTCGATCCCGATGAGCGTGCAGACGCAAACCCAGCGCCTGGGCACGCCGGAAGGCATCGCCAACTTCGCCGCCTCGTTCGGCTCGACCATCGGCCAGAACGGCTGCGCCGGCATCTATCCTGCCATGCTGGCCGTCATGATCGCTCCCACCGTCGGCGTCGATCCATTTACGCTCAGCTTCCTGCTGCCCTTGCTGGCCATCATCACCATCGGTTCCGTCGGCGTGGCCGGCGTGGGCGGCGGCGCCACGTTTGCCGCCCTGATCGTGCTGTCGGCGATGGACTTGCCCGTTGCGCTGGCCGGCTTGCTGATCTCAGTCGAACCGCTGATCGACATGGGCCGCACGGCCCTGAACGTGAGCGGCTCGATCACGGCCGGCACCGTCACCAGCCGGGTCATGGGCGAGACCGACCTGGCCGTCTACAACAGCGACGACGCGCCGGACCTGGACGAGGCGGAACACGCCGCCTAAAAACCCATCGAGTTGCGCGCCGCGCCTTGCCGCTTTCGTCTATATTGGATCGCAATCAATACGGAGGAAGGCGCAAGGCGATGGAACAGAAATGGCCGCAGCAAATCTGGATCGTGCGTCACGGCCAAAGTGCCGGCAACGTGGCGCGCGATGCCGCCGAAGCGGAAAAACAGTTATTAATCGCCATCGCCGAGCGCGATGTCGACGTCCCCCTCTCCGAGCTTGGCGCGCGCCAGGCGCAAGCCCTCGGCGACTGGTTCGCCACCCTCCCCCCTGAACAACAACCGACCGTCGTGCTGTATTCGCCGTACGTACGCGCGCAGCAGACGGCGCACGCCGTGCTGGCGCGCATCGATGCGGACAGCTTGAGCGCCGTGGTGGCCGACGAGCGCCTGCGCGAAAAGGAATTCGGCATCCTCGACCGCCTGACCGTGCACGGCATCGCCAGCAAATACCCGGAATTGCACGAACAGCGCCAGCACGTCGGCAAGTTTTATTTCCGCCCGCCGGGCGGCGAAAGCTGGTGCGACGTCATCCTGCGCCTGCGCAGCGTGCTCGACACCATCACCCGCGAATACCGGGGCGAACGGGTACTGATCGTCGGCCATCAGGTCATCGTCAATTGCTTCCGCTACCTGCTCGAGCGCTGCGACGAGCAAGCCATCCTGGCCATCGACAAGGCGGCCGACGTGCCCAACTGCGGCGTCACCTCGTACGCCTTCAACCCCGCCCTCGGCAAACACGGCAAGCTGCAGCTGGACCTGTGCAACTTCGTCGCGCCGCTGGAAGCGGCCGGCACACCCGTCACGGCCCAGCCCGACATGCCGGCGGCGCCCAAGTCCTAGTTTTTCGGAGCCATGCATGGACACCACCGACATCACGCCCTCCCTGCTGCGCTCCTGGCCCCTGCCCATGCCCCATCCCGATGGCGACAAGGAAGTGCGCGGCCATCTGCTGATCGTCGCCGGCTCCGAGGAAATGCCGGGCGCCATCGTGCTGGCGGCCACGGCCGCCCTGCGCGCGGGCGCAGGCAAACTGACCCTGGCGACGGGCGCGTCGGTGGCGGCGCAAGTGGCCGTCGCCATGCCCGAGGCACGTGTCATCGGCCTGGACGAAACGGCGCAGGGCGGCTTCCGCCACGAGGCGCGCCACCAGTTGGCGCCGCTGGCCGGCAAGGTCGATGCCGTGCTCGTCGGGCCAGGCATGTGCGACACGGCCGCCAGCTGCGAGCTGATGCGCCACCTGCTGCCCCTGTTTGCCGGCAGCCGTCTGATCCTCGACGCCTGCGCCATGCAGGTCGTGCGCCAGCCGGCGCACTTCCGCTTCGGCCAGCCCGTGCTGCTGACGCCGCACGCGGGCGAGCTGGCCCAGCTGATGGGCGTGACCAAAGATGCCGTGCTGGCCGACCCGCATGCCTGCGCCGTGGACGCGGCGCGGCGCTGGCACGCCATCGTCGCACTGAAAGGCGCGCTGACCGTCATCGCCATGCCCGATGGCAGCAGCTGGACGCATGCGGGCGGCAATATCGGCCTGGCCATTTCCGGTTCCGGCGATACCCTGGCCGGCATCATCACGGGCCTGGCCGCGCGCGGCGCACCATTGGAGCAGGCGTGCGCCTGGGGCATCGCCCTGCATGCGCTGGCGGGCGAACAGCTGGCCCTGCGCTTCGGCATCCTCGGCTACCTGGCGCGCGAAATCCCCGCCGAGATTCCCGCCCTGCTGCGCAATCTGGCGGCATAAAAACAACAGCATAAGCATATCCAGAAAGAATCGTTAGCCTGGGCAACGGTCTCCCTTAAGCTCATTCAACTGTTTCCAGATGACTAAGTTTAAAGGACACCGCCTTGCATCCGCGCCATTCATTCGCCACGCCTTCCCTTCCCGCCACGCCGCTGCGCGCCATCGTGCTGGCCTGCGCCATGCTGGGCGCCGCGCCCGCCTGGGCCCAGGCTGCGGATACCGCCACCGGTGCCGCCACGCCAGCGAGCGCCAGCATCGACCAGGTCACCGTCGTCGGTTCGCGCGCGCGCAACCGCACCGTGTTCGACAGCAGCGTGCCCATCGACCGCTTCGGCGCGCGCGAAGTGAGCAATGCCCTGTCGACGGGCGACGTGGGCGCGGCCCTGCAAAACCTGTCGCCCTCGATCAACTTCCCACGCATCGAATCGAGCGGCGCGTCTGACTCCGTGCGCGGCATCCAGTTGCGGGGGCTGGCGCCCGACCAGGTGCTGGTGCTGATCAACGGCAAGCGCCGCCACACGAGCGCCGTGCTCGACACGGAAAGCAGCTTTGCCGGCACCGTGCCGGTCGACATCAATGCGATTCCGCCGAACGCCATCGACCACATCGAAATCCTGCGCGACGGCGCGGGCGCCCAGTACGGCAGCGACGCCGTGGCGGGCGTGATCAACATCGTGCTGAAAAAGGCGCGCACGGGCGGCGCCGCCTCCGTCAGCTACGGCGCCAACCACACGCATTTCGCCCCCACCGATCAAACCCTGACGGATGGCCAGACCGTCATCGTCAACGCCGACTATGGCGTGCCGCTGGGCGAGGCGGGATTCTTCCGCTTCGGCGCGGAAACGCGGCGCCGCTCGCCCACGGAACGGGCCGGCCCCAGCGACGCGGGCTGGACGTCCTACAACTTCACGCCGGCCGACCAGGCGCTCGACGGCAAGGTGGTGTTCAAGTCGGGCGACTCGCGCCAGCGCAACAACTACCTGTTCTACAACACCCAACTCACCCTGGCCAACGGCCTGGACCTGTACTCGTTTGCCACGCTCAACGAGCGCAAGTCCGACGGCAGCGCCTACTTCCGCTATCCGGGCGACCCGTCGAATGTACCGGCCCTGTATCCGAACGGCTACCGCCCCGTCACCAACGGCGACAAGCGCGACCTCAGCATCGTTGCCGGCGTGCGCGGCAGCGCGGGCGAGTGGAACTGGGACGCCAGCGCGCGCCACGGCAGCGACCGCTTTGACTACGGCGTGAGCCACTCCGTCAATGCCTCGCTGGGCGCGGCCAGCCCCACGCGTTTCAATCTGGCCGGCTTCGACTTCCGCCAGAACGCCCTGAACCTCGATGCCACGCGCAGCATCGACATCGGCTTGCCAGCACCGTTGAGCGTGGCCGTGGGCGCCGAATGGATGCGCGAAACCTACCAAAGCTCGGCCGGCGACCCTGCCTCCTATGCGGCCGGCAGCTTCACCGATGCGCCACCGGGCGCCCAAGCGGGACCGGGCTTGCGCCCGTCGGATGCCTACGACGGCAGCCGGCAGATCCGCTCCGTGTATGCGGACGTGGAAAGCGACCTCACGCCGCGCCTGCTGGTGGGCGCCGCCGCCCGCTATTCCGACTACAGCGACTTCGGCAGCGCCAGCACGGGCAAGCTGTCCACGCGCTATAAAGTCACGGAGAATTTCCTCGTGCGCGGCTCGCTGTCGAACAGCTTCCGCGCGCCGGCTCTGGTACAGACGGGTTTCCGCTTCGCCACCTTGAACTTCAACGCCGATGGCACGGCCCTGCAAACGGCGGCCCTGCTGCCGGCCAGCGACCCGCTGGCGCGCAGCTTCGGCGCACAACAGCTGAAACCGGAAAAATCGACGAACGTCTCGCTGGGCCTGGCCTGGAAACCGGCGGCCGCCACCAGCGTGACGGTGGACGCCTACGTGATCCGCATCCGCGACCGCATCACGCGTTCGAGCGACTTGCAAAGCGGCGCCGTCACGGCCTACCTGGCCGCGAATGGCCGCGGCGATATCCAGTCCGTGGCCTACCTGGCCAACTTGCTCGACACGCGTACCAAAGGCCTGGACGTGGTACTGAACCACGACCTGGCCTTCACGTCAGGCAAGCTGAACCTGAATGCGGCCCTGAACCTGAACAAGACCAGTCTCGACAAGGTGCGCCAAAGTTCCGCTGCGCTGGCTGCCATCGATCCGAGTCTGACCCTGCTGACGGAGACGAGTTTGTTCCGTATCAAACATGCGTCGCCCACCAGCAAAGTGATCCTCGGTGCCGACTGGCAGGCGGCAGGCTGGGGCGTGCAGGCGCGCGCCACGCGCTTTGGCGAGCTGAAAGATTTTTCCTACGACAGCGATGCGCCCCTGATCGACGGCATTCCCGCGCAGCGCTTCGGCGCCGTCTGGTCGCTGGACCTGGAAGGCCAATTGAAACTGAGCAAGCAACTGACGGTGAGCGTGGGCGGCAACAATATCCTCGACCGCTATCCGCAGCGCGTACGCGAAACGAACAATGCCACGTATGGCGGCGCCCTGCCCTACAATTTCATCAACCCCATCGGCGTGAACGGCGCGTACTTCTACGCCAAGCTGAGCTACACATTTTAAACACCAACAAAACCTACTGCCGCTCGCTACGGTTTTGTTATGCGTTTCCAAGCACTGTTATTTGTACTAAAAGCAAAGGATAAAACATGATTATCAAACGAATCTCCAGCATCGTCGCCGGCACCTGCCTGAGCGCCCTGCTGCTGTCCAGCGCCCAGGCTGCCGCGCCGCTGGTGCTGATGACGGACTTCGGCACGGCCGACGGCGCCGTGTCCGCCATGCATGGCGTCGCCTATGGCGTCGACCCCAAGCTCACCATTTCGGACCTGACCCACCAGATTCCCGACTACGACATCTGGCTGGGCGCCTATCGTTTGTACCAGACGGCCAATTACTGGCCGCAAGGCACGGTGTTCGTCTCCGTCATCGATCCGGGCGTGGGCACGGCGCGCAAGTCGGTGGTGCTGAAAACCAAGGGCGGACGCTACTTCGTGGGGCCGGACAACGGCCTGTTTACCCTGATCGCCGAGCGCGACGGCGTGGCCGAACTGCGCGAAATCGATGAAAAGGTCAACCGCCTGGCGGGTTCCGCCGAGTCCTACACCTTCCATGGCCGCGATGTCTACGCCTACGTGGGCGCCCGCCTGGCGTCGGGCGCCATCACGTATGAACAGGTGGGCCCGCCATTGCCCAGCGAATCCGTGGTCAAGATCGCGTACCAAAAGCCTGTGCGCGACGGCAATACCATCCGCGGCATCGTGCCCGTGCTCGATGTGAAATATGGCAATGTATGGACAAATATCCCGAAATCGCTGCTCGACGAATTACAGGTGAAATTGCACGATCCGCTGCAAGTGCGCATCTTGCACAAGGGCAAGCAAGTGGCCAAGGTCACGGCACCGTTCGAGCACACGTTTGGCGGCGTCGCCAAGGGCAAGCCGCTGGTCTACCTGAACAGCCTGCTCGACGTGGCCGTGGCCATCAGCCAGGGCGACTTCGCCGCCAAACACCACGTCGAGTCGGGCGTGGATTGGGAAGTGGAAGTGAGCAAGGCCCCTGCCGCCAAATAAGGCCTCGCCCGCGGCCGGGACATCCTGTCCTGGCCCTTTCTTTCTCGTTCACGTGGCGCGTTTGCGCCATATCAAAACGGATCGCCGCTCCTGCTGCCGATAGCAGTTGATTTGTAAATCCGGTGAACCTGTGCGCACCTGCCCACTCTAATTTTTTGCAAGCGATGCCAGCCTTGCTACGACGGCCTGCCCGCACCGTGGCAGGCAGCTGGCAAGGTATGACTACTCACGACAGCTTTCCAACGAGAAAGGAACAATCATGACGGCCCCACTCCTTAGCACCAGCAAGCTTGTCCTCGGCACCGCCATCGTGTGTGCGCTGCTGGGCGGCTGCAACAAGCACAACGAAACCACCACCGCGCCGGCCGCGCCGGCCACCACGCCCGGCACGGGCGGCAGCGGTACCTCGGGCACCAGCGGCACCACCACGCCGGACACCACCACCACGCCCGCCACCCCATCCGTTGCGCCGGGCACCACCACCAATCCCGACGGCACGACCACGCCGCCGGCCACTCCGCCCAGCACGACGCCGGGTACCGGCACGGGCACCGGTAACGGGACGGGCACAGGGACCGGCACCACGCCGCCGCGCAGCAGCTAAACGCCGCTTCCGTTCCGCGCCGACACCCGGCCAGGCTGCGCGCCTGCGGCAGAATACGCAACAAAGAGCCTTCCGATGAAGGCTCTTTTTATTGCACAGCGCAACAACCTCCCTGCCACGGCGCGTCAGTGGGCCGGCACCGCCTTGCCGGCCGCCCGGGCGCTCAGCGCCTGGTGGTCCGCCGCCAGGAACAGATACATGGCAGGCACCACGAACAGGGTAAACAAGGTGCCGATGGACAGGCCCGTGAAAATCACCAGCCCCATCGCGTGACGCCCGGCCGCGCCCGCGCCCGAGGCGATCACCAGCGGCAGCACGCCAAACACCATGGCGGCCGTCGTCATCAGGATGGGACGCAGACGCACGGCCGCCGCCTCCTCGACGGCCTCGCGCTTGCTCTTGCCCGTCTTTTGCAGCTGATTGGCCACTTCCACGATCAGGATGCCATGCTTGCTGATCAATCCCATCAGGGTCACCAGGCCCACCTCCGTATAGATATTGATCGATGCAAAGCCGAGGAAGATGAACATGGTCGCGCCAAACAGGGCCAGCGGCACGGAAACGAGGATCACGACGGGGTCGCGGAAGCTCTCGAACTGCGCCGCCAGCGCCAGGAAGACGATCACCACGGCAAACAGCATGGTGACGATGAAGCCGCCCGATTCCTGCACGAACTGCCGCGACTGGCCCGCGTAATCGGCCGTGTAGCCGCTGGGCGCCACCTGGGCCAGCGTCTCGCGCATGAAGCCCAGCACCTCGCCCTGCGAGGCGCCGGACACGCCGGAAAGCGTCACGGAATTGAGCTGCTGGAAGCGGTTGATCGACTCGGGCACGACATCGTACTGGATATGCGCGACGGTACTGGCCGGTATCATCGTGCCGTTGGGCGTCTTGATATGGAAATCCAGCACGGCCGACGGATTGAGGCGGTCGACCTGCAGCACCTGCGGGATCACTTTATACGAACGCCCGGCGATGGAAAAGTAATTGACGTAGCCGCCGCCCAGGGCTGCGCCCAGCGCCTGCCCCACATCCTGCTGCGTCATGCCCAGCGCGGCGACGCTGTCGCGGTCGACCGCCACGGTGGCTTGCGGCTTGTCGATTTTCAAGTCCGTATCGATGAAATAGAACTTGCCCGATGCGCGCGCCTTCTCCAGCACCTGCTGCGCGATGGCATCGAGGTTTTCAAACGGTTCCGTGGTGGCAATGACGAATTGCACGGGCAAGCCGGAGGAACCGGGCAAGGCGGGAAACTGGAAGGCGGCCACGCGCGCGCCGGCGATCTTGTTCCAGCCCGCCTGCAAGTCTTGCTGCACTTCCTGGGCGCTGCGCGTGCGCTGGTCCCAGGGCGTCATCAGCATGCCGCCAAAACCCGAGTTGACCGTCGGCACGCCCGTGATCTGGAACATCTGGCTGTATTCGGGCATGGCCTTGGCCACCTGGTAGATTTGCTCCGCATACACTTGCATCTGGTCCGACGTGGCCGTCGGGTCGCCCACCACCTGCGACAGCACGACGCCCTGGTCTTCCTCGGGCGCCAGCTCGGACTGCGACATCTTGAACATCAGCCCCAGCACCACCATCAATAGCGCCGCCATGACGATGAGCACCACCCAGGTATCGAGCAGCGCATGCAGCAGGCGTTGATACGTGTCGTGCACCTTGCCGAAGACGCGGTCGATGGCTTGCACGAAGCGGCCGCTGTCCTGTTCCGGACGGAAAAAGCGCGAACACATCATGGGCGACAGGGTCAGGGCCACCACGCCCGACACGGCCACGGCGCCGGCCAGGGTGAAGGCGAATTCCGTGAACAGCGCCCCCGTCAGGCCACCCTGGAAACCGATGGGCACGTACACGGCGATGAGCACCACCGTCATGGCCAGAATCGGGCTGCCCAGTTCGCGCGCCGCCAGCAGGCTCGCTTCCAGCGGCGGCTGGCCCTGCTTCATGTGGCGGTCCACGTTTTCCACCACGATGATGGCGTCGTCGACCACCAGGCCGATGGCCAGCACGATGGCCAGCAAGGTCAGCAAGTTGATGGAATAGCCGAGCGCCAGCATGGCCGTAAACGTGCCGATCAGCGATAGCGGCATGGCGATCACGGGGACGATCACGGCCCGCAGGCTGCCCAGGAACAGATAGATGACGATGGTGACGATCAGCAGCGCCTCGACCAGGGTCTTGATGACCTCCTTGATCGAGGTATTGATGAAGAAAGTCGAGTCGTACACGATTTCGCCCGTCAGCCCGGCCGGCAGCTGGGACTGGATATCGGGGAAGACGGCGCGCACGCGCTTGGCCACGTCGAGGATATTGGCTTCCGGCGCCACCTTGATGCCGATGAAGACGGAGCGCACGCCGCTGAAGGCCACGTTGAAATCATAGTTTTCCGAACCCAGCACGACGGTGGCCAGGTCTTCCAGCCGCACGATGGAGTCGCCGCTGCGCTTGACGACGAGCTTCCTGAATTCCCCGACCGAATGCAGGTCCGTGCCCGCCGTCAGGGGAACGGTCACCATCTGGCCCTTGCTGGCCCCCAGCGCGGCCAGGTAATTGTTATTGCCCAGGGCGGTGCTGACCTCGGCCGCCGTCACGCCGAACGCGGCCATCTTGTCCGCATCGAGCCAGGCACGCAGGGCGAACTGGCGCGCGCCCAGCAGTTCCGCCGTCTGCACGCCGCTGACGGAGTCGAGCTTGGGCTTGACGACGCGGCTCAGGTAATCCGTGACATTATTCGTCGGCAAGGTATTACTGTAAAAACCCAGGTACATGGCATCCGTCGTCTGTCCCATCTGCACCGTCAGCACGGGCGTCTGCGCCTGGGCGGGCAACTGGTTCTTCACGGAACTGACCTGGGTGTTGATCTCCGTCAAAGCCCGGTTCGCGTCGTAATTGAGGCGCAAGGTAGCCGTGATGGTCGACACGCCGCTGCTGCTGGACGAGGACAGGTAATCGATGCCCTGCGCCTGGGCGATGGCCGATTCCAGCGGCTGCGTAATGAAACCGGCCACCGTCTGCGCGTCGGCGCCGTAATAGGTAGTCGAGATCGTCACCACGGCATTCTGCGTTTTCGGATACTGGTTGATGGGCAAGCTGAACAGGGAGCGCAAGCCCAGCACCACCAGCAGCAGGCTCACCACCATCGCCAGCACGGGCCGGCGGATAAAAAGATCGGTGAAGTTCATGGCGGCGCCTCAGTGTTCCTGCGGGGTGGGCCGCGGATTGTTGCCCGGCTCGACGACGTTGCTGATCACCACGGGGCTGCCGTTCTTGAGCTTGATCTGCCCGCTGGTGACGACTTGCTGCCCCTCGGTGAGCCCCGTCAGCACGGCCACCTGGTCGCCGCGCGTTTCACCCGTCGTGACGAACACTTGCCGCACCGCCAGCTCGCCCGCCTTCGGCGGCGGGGCGGCGCCGCCCGGCGCGGCGGCCTTGGGCGCCTGCTGCGCCGGCTGCACGACGAAGACGGTGGAACCATACGGGTTGTAGGTGATCGCCGTCTGCGGCAAGGTCAGATACTGTTTCTTCCCTCCCACTTCCACAGTGACGTTGGCAAACATACCCGGCAGCAACTGCCGCTGGGGATTGGCCACCGTAGCTTCCACCTGCACATTGCGCGTGGCGGGGTCGACCTTGGAACTGATGGCGCTGACCTTGCCCGCAAACACCGTGTTCGCATGCGCATCGCTGGACAGATTCAATACCTGGCCCACCTGCAGGCCGCTCAGCTGCTTTTGCGGAATATAGAAGTCGACATAGATGGGATCGATGGTTTGCAAGGTGACGATCTTGTCGCCGGGATTCAGATACTGGCCCGGATTGACGGTGGTAATGCCGAGCTTGCCCGCAAACGGCGCGCGGATGGTCTTCTTCTCCACCAGCGCCGCCTGCTGGGCCGCCAGCGCCTTGCGGCTTTTCAGGTCGGCCACGTCGTTGTCGATCTGCGCCTGGCTGATCGCCTGCACGGCAAACTGCTGGCGGTCGCGCGCCAGCACGGACGCGGCCAGTTCGGCGGCCGCCTCCAGGGCGCGCAGCTGCGCCAGGTCGGCGTCGGCGTTCAGCTGCAGCAGCACTTGCCCTGCCTTCACTTCCTGGCCGGACTTGAAATGGATGGACCTGACGAGGCCGGCGATTTCGCTCGTCACGTCGACGCCGCGCACGGCCACCAGGGTGCCCACGGACGCCAGGTGCGGCTGCCACTCGACCTTGCGGATGATGGTCGCCGACACCGTCTGCGGCGTGGGCTTGGGGGAACTGGCCATGAGCTGGCGGATGTGCAGGAAAAATCCCAGCGCCAGCAGGGCAATCAACAGCACCACCGCCCCCAGCATGATGAGCATGCGTTTCGTGCGTTTCGTCATGGATACGCTCCTTGTCGTTGCTTGCGGCTGCCATTGCGCGTGCCGTGTTGCAAGGCCTTGCCGTACCGGCCCGTCAATCCGCTGCCGTGGAAACGGCCTGCAGCGCAGGACGGTTCCACCAGCCGCCGCCCAGCGCCTGGAACAGCGCGGCGCTATCGGCATAGCGGGCCGCCTGCGCCTGCACCAGCCCCACCCGGGCCTGCTGGTAGGTGCGCTGGGCGTCCAGCAAGCTCAGGTAACTGATGGCGCCCAGCTTGAATTGCTGCGTACTCAGCGCCAGCGATTCGCTGGCCAGCGCCTCCACCTCGGCTTGCTGCTGCAAGGCGGCGGCATCGGCTTCGAGGGCGCGCAGGCTGTCCGCCACATTCTGGAAAGCGCCCAGCACGGTGGCGCGGTAATCGGCCGCCGCGCCCTCATAGGCGGCGATGGCGGCACGCCGCCCGGCGCGCAGCGCGCCGCCATTGAAAATGGGCTGGGCGAGCCCGGCCGCCACGCCCCACACGGAAGAGCTGGCGTGCAGCAGCGCGGGAATACTGGTGGCGAGCGCACCGACGTTGCCCGTCAAGGTAAAGCGGGGATACATGGCTGCCGTGGCGACGCCGATCTGCGCGCTGGCCTGCTGCAGCAGCGCTTCGCTGGCGCGGATGTCGGGGCGCTGGCGCACCAGGGCCGACGGCAGGGAAACGGGCAAGTCCTGCGGCAGGCGCAGCGACGCCAGGTCGAATTCAGGCATGCCGGGCTCGCTGGGCAAGCGGCCCGCATACACGGACAGCTGGTGGCGCGTCAGGGCCAGCGCCTTTTCCAGCGGCGGCACGCTGGCCCGCGTCTGCGCCACCGTGTTGCGCTGGACCAGCACCGTGGCGCGGCCGATGGCGCCGAAACGCAATTGCTGCTCGATCAGGTCCAGCTGTTTCTGCTGCGCGTCGAGTATCTCGCCGGTGGCCTGCAGCTGGGCGCGCAACGATGCTTCGCGGATGGCCGTCGTCACCAGGTTGGCCGTCAGGGTCAGGTACACGGCTTCCAGCTGATACTGCCGATAGTCGACCAGCGCTTGCAAGCCCTCCAGCTGGCGCTTGTTGCCGCCAAACACATCCAGCGCATACGACACATTCACCGAGGCATTGTACAAATTCAGGACGCCGCCCGCGCCCTCCAGGCTGCTGTTTTTTTCGCGGCTGGCGCCGAGCTGGGCGCCCACCTCGGGATACAGCAGGCGGCCGGACAGGGCGCGGTAGTTTTCATCGGCCTGGCGCAGGGCCGCCTGGGCCGACGCCAGGCCGGGACTGCGCGCGAGGGCGCCGCGCACCAGCTGGTCCAGCGCCGGCGACTGGAACAGCGACCACCATTGCGCGGGAATGTCCTGGCCCGGCACAAAGCGCTGTGCCTGGCCGGCGGGACCCGGCGCCGCCGCCGTTTGCGCCGGCAACGGTGCCGGCGTGTAGCGGTCGCCGCCGCCGGGGGCGGCGGGAGGCCGGAAGTCCGGTCCGACGGCGCAAGCGGCCAGCAGGCATGCCATGAGGATGCCGAGTATGGGCTGCCGGATGCTGGAGAACATGGTGCTGGTCCGTTACGTTGCCGTGCCACATTGCCGTTGAAAAATATCGCAAAAGTATTGCGATACCAGGCTGGCGAACTCGCCCACCCGTCCTACGATTGTAGAGCACCAGACGTAAAAAGAGCCTTCCGAAGAAGGCTCTTTGACATGGCACAAGTACCGCGCAGCCGAGGCTGCCTGACTTATTTTTGCAGGCTGACCGGCAGCGCTTTCGGCGTGCGGCGTCCCATCAGGAACAGCACGGCCTTCTTCAGCATGCGGTAGATAAAGCGCACCAGCAGCAGGGTCAGCACGCACTCGATCAGGGTCAGGATCAGGGCGAAAGCCACAGGCATGCGCGCGGCGCGGCGGTGGAACTTGGCCACGGCGCCATCGCGGGCGATTTCGATGCTGTCATAGAAGGTCGGCACGACCAGCAGGGTCAGAATCGTCGAGGTGATGGTGCCGCCGATGATGGCGATCGCCAATGGACGGTAGAACTCGCCGCCCTCGCCCAGGCCCAATGCCACGGGGAACATGCCGGCGATCAGCGCGAACGTCGTCATCAGGATGGGGCGCAGACGCATGCGGCCCGCATACATCAGCGCGTCTTCGCGGCCATGGCCTTCTTCCTCGCGCTTGCGCGCCGCGTCGAGCAGCAGGATGGCGTTCTTGGCGACCAGGCCCATCAGCATGATGATGCCGATAAAACTCATCAGGTTGAGGGTGTTGTTCGTGATCACCAGCGCCACCACGACGCCGATCAGGCTGAGCGGCAAGGACATCATCACGGCCACGGGCGCCGTGAAGGAACCGAACTGCATCACCAGGATCAAATACATCAGGCCGATACCCATCACCAGCGCGATCAGCATTTCCGTGAACAGCTCTTGCTGGTCCTGGCCGGCGCCGCCCAGTGCCAGGCCGTAGCCGGGCGGGAAGTCGATGGAATTGGCCAGCTTCATGGCGTCGCTCGTCACCTCGCCATTCGAGCGGCCCTGCGCGTTGGCCGACACGGTGATCGTGCGCTTGCCATTCTTGTGCTCGATACCGGACGGGCCCTTGCCCATGGTAATGGTGGCGATCTGGTCGAGCGGCACCATTTGCGAAGTACCCGTCACGCTGATCGGCAGGCGCTCGATGTTTTCCGATGCCACGCGGTCGTCGGGATGCAGGCGCACGGCCACGTCGCGCGTCTCGCCCGTCGGATCGACCCAGTCGCCCACTTCCACGCCGGCAAAGGCCACACGCAACGATTGCGCCGCGTCGTTGACGGAAATACCCATCGAATTGGCCAGGCCGCGGTTGAGCTCAATCTGCAGCTCGTTCTTCGGGTCCTGCTCCGACAAGCCCACGTCGACGGCGCCGGGAATGGCGCGCAGCTTGTCCATGTAGGCGTTGGTAATTTCCATGAGTTTACGCGAATCGGGACCCGTGAACTCCACCTGGATCGGCTTTTGCGAACCGTTGCTCAAGTCATCCTGTACCACGTATTCGGCGCCCACCAGGCGCGACATCTTCTCGCGCAGCTCGACGGCGATTTCCTTGGCCGAACGCTTGCGCGTGTTGCGCTTGCCGATGTCGACATACACGCGGCCGCCGCCCGCATTGATGGAGCTGTTGGTATCCTTGGTTTCAGGCAAGGTGCGCGCCAGCACGGCCGCCGCTTCCAGTTTCAAACGCGAATACTCGATGCTGCTCGACGATGGCGTGCGCACATTGATCATCAGATTGCCCGAATCGGATGCCGGCAGGAAACTCGTACCGCCATGCGTAGCGTGCAGAACAATGGCGCCCACCAGGCTGCCGAAGGCGATCACGGCCATCCAGCGGCGGTGATGCAGGGCCCAGGCGATCACGCGGCCATAGCGGTCGGCCTGGTGATCGAACCAGTGATTGAATTTCTCCAGCACGCGGCCGATGCCCTTTTTCGGCGCCGCATGTTCCTCGACGGGGTCACCCCAGTAGGCCGACAGCATGGGGTCGAGCGTAAACGAGATGCCCAGGCTGACGAGCACCGAGCACGTCACCGTCAAGGCGAACGGACGGAACCATTCGCCCGAGATCCCCGGCATGAAGGCCACGGGAATGAAGACGGCGATAATCGAGAAGGTCGTGGCGGCCACGGCCATGCCGATCTCGGCCGTGCCTTCCAGCGCGGCCGTGCGGCGGTCCTTGCCCATCTGCATGTGGCGCACGATGTTTTCGCGCACCACGATGGCGTCATCGATCAGCACGCCGATGGCCAACGACAGGCCCAGCAGGGTCATGAAGTTCAGGGTAAAGCCGCACAGCCACACGGCGATGAAGGCGGCAATCACGGACGTCGGCAGGCTCAGCGCCGTGATCAGGGTCGAACGCCACGAGTTCAGGAAGGCGTAGACGACGAAAATCGTCAGCACGGCGCCCAGCACCAGCGATTCGATCACATTGTTCAGACTATGCTGGGCGTTTTCGCCGCCGTCGCGCGTCACTTGCAGGATCGTGCCTTTCGGCAAGGTCTTGTTGATTTCCGCCACCATGTCGCGGATCTTGTTGGCCACGCTGACGGTGGATGCGTCGCGCACGCGGGTGATCGAAATGCCCACGTTGGGCTTGCCGCTGCGCATGCTCAGGCTGTTGACTTCGGCAAAACCATCCTCGATGGTGGCCACTTGCGCCAGGCGCACGATTTCCTCGCCGCGGCGCTTGATCACCACTTTTTCGAAGTCGGCCGGCGACTCGATGCGGCCCACGAGACGGATGCTTTTCTCGTCCAAGGTGCCGCGCACCTTGCCCACGGGCGCATTCGTGTTCTGGTTGCGCAGGGCGGTGACGACGTCGCTGACAGACACATTGTATTCACGCAGTTTTTCCGCCCGCAGCAGCACGGACAGTTCGCGCTTGAGCGAGCCGCCCACGTTGACCAGCGCCACGCCATCGACGGTGCGGAAGCGGTCCGACAGCACGTCCTCGGCCAGGCGCGAAATTTCCGCATGGCTTTGCGAGTTCGACGACAGCGCCAGCTGCATGATCGGCTCGGCAGCCGGGTCGATGCGCTGCAGGATGGGCTCGCGCATTTCCGTCGGCAACTTGTAGCGCACGGCGGCAATCGCATTGCGGATATTGTCGGACGCTTCGATCAAATTCGTATTGAAGGAAAACTTCAGGAAGATGCTGGCCGCACCTTCATTCGAGTCGCTGTTGACCTCGGTCACGCCGGAAATGCTTTGCAGCGACTTTTCCAGGCGGTTCACCACTTCGCGCTCGACCGTGTCGGGCGAGGCGCCAGGGTAAGGAATGCTGACGACGATGAACGGCACTTCGACGTCCGGATTCTGGTTGACGCGCAATTTTTTGAGCGCCAGCAAACCAACGCACATCATCGCCAGGATCAGGACGATGGTGGCGGTGGGCCGCTTGATACTGAAATCGGAAAGGAACATGGCTTAGTTTCCTTTACCGGCAACGACGGCGCTGCTGCTGGCCATGGCGGCTGCCGGTACGGCTTTGCCGGCCGTCAATTCCACTTTCTGCCCATCCTTGAAGGTCGAACCGGGCGTACGCAGCACGGTATCGCCGCTGGCCAGGCCGCTTTGCACTTCCCACTGGCCCGTGCGCACGTCGCGCGCGCCGATGCGCAAGTTGACTTTATGTAAAGCCTTGTCCTTGACTTTCCACGTGTACGTGACGTCGCCCGCCTTCACCAGAGCCGAATCGGGGATCATCAGCGCGCTGATGGTTTCCGTCTCGATGCGCCCTTCCGCGTACAGGCCGGCCACGCGCGGCTGTTGCTTGTCGTTGAAATCGACGAGCACGGCCACCTGGCGCGTGACGGCGTTGGCGGCAGGATCGACGCGGCGCACCTTGCCCGCGAAATCCTGGCCGGGATAGCCATTGATGCGGAACAGCACGGGCTGGCCCACCTTGACGACGCCGATCTTGTCGGCCGATACCAGGCCCTCCAGGCGCATGCTGGTTGGATCGATGACCTTGATCAATTCCTTGCCGATTTGCGCCGTATCGCCATTCGATACCTTGCGCTCGCTCACGATGCCGTCGAACGGCGCGCGCACGAGGGTGCGCTGCAACTGCTGGCGGGCCTGGGCGGCGCGGCTTTTCGCGGCGGACAAATCGCTTTGCGCATTGTTGCGGCGGATTTCGGCGTCTTCCAGCGCCTGCGTCGACGTCATGCCCGAGGCGCGCAGGGTTTTCATGCGCTGGAACATGCGTTCGGCCTGCTCCAGCACCTGGCTCGAGGCGCGGCTGGCTTCCTCGGCCGAATTGAGGCTGTCGCGGATGGCCGTTTCGTCCAGGCGCACCAGCACGTCGCCCCGTTTGACGATTTCGCCGTTTTCCTTCATGACCTGGATCACCACGGCCGACACTTCGGCGCGCAAGTCCGCGTTGCGCTCGGGCTGCACGGAACCGGTGATGACGGGGCCCGATGCCAGCGCATTGCTCTGGATGGTCAGCAAGTCTTCCGGAGATACCAGCAGATTGACGCTGGCGCCCGCCTGTTCCTTGGCATTCTTGCCGTCCTTGCCGGGATCTTTGGACTCTTTGCCACAGGCGGCCAAGGCAGAAGCGATTGCCAGAACAAACAGGGTTTTGCGCAACATGGGTATTTCTCCGGATAGATAGCGCCGCGATCGTCCCGGCGGCCCGGATAGGGCTGCAGGCGATGGCAGGCATATATTTTTATTAAAACCACAAGCGCCAAAGTATCCATGAGCGCATCCGGGCATGTCAATCGGCCGTTTCCTGTAATGCTTTATTCAATGGATGAAACGTAGTTTTTACGCCCTGAAACGCAAAACCCCGCCTTGAAGCGGGGTTTGTACGGGGGAAACGAGTGCTTAGCGGGCAAACACGTAATTGATCAGGAAACCGATCGCCATGCCCGTGCACAGGCCGCCGGCGATTTCCACCAGGGTATGGCCCATGCGCTCGCGCAAGGTCTTGTGCGCGGGGCTGGCCGCTTCCCCCGCCAGGCGGTTGATGGCGGCCGCCTGCTTGCCCACGTGCTGGCGCAGGCTGTTGGCGTCGATGATGACGATGAAAGCCAGGGTCACGGCCACGCCGAAGGCGGGGTGGCCGATGCCTTCGCGCAAGGCGATCAGGGTGGCCATGCTGGACACGACGGCGCTATGGTTGCTGGGAAAGCCGCCATTGCCGACCAGGCCGAACGCCCATTTCCGCGTGCGGACACTGTTGATCAGGAATTTGATCGGTCCGACCAGGATCCAGGTGATCAGGGGCGTGACGAGGTAAGCGATATCCACGGGGTATTCCTTCTTATATATGTCGAGAGTGTGCAAAAGACTGCGGCAGCCGGATGGGCGCGCCGCAATTATCGCAGATCGTCCGCGCCAGCAGAACTGTCTGTCGCCGGTCTATAAAACGCCGCCCCGGGCGGCAACTAATATAAAATCATGGCATATACAACAATTGACGTATATCAACACTGAGTGCGGCGCGCACAGCGGCGCGGATAATCAAACGTCTTTCATACTTGCAACGGGGTACTCATGCGGCATTTCAGAATTTCCTTTTTAGTCACTTTTGTCTTGATGGCGGTGTCGGGCTGGTGGGGTTACAGCCATGGCGGCATGCCCGGCCTGATCAATGCCCTGTGGATCACGGGCGTGCTGGGCGTCATGGAAGTGTCGCTGTCGTTCGACAATGCCGTGGTGAATGCCTCGGTCTTGCGCCACTGGAATGAATTCTGGCAAAAACTGTTCCTCACGGTCGGTATCCTCGTGGCCGTCTTCGGCATGCGGCTGCTGTTCCCGCTGGTCATCGTTTCCGTCGCCACGGGCCTGGGCCTGGTCGATGTGTGGACCATGGCCACGACCACGCCGGACGTGTATGCCAAGCACCTGACGGACAACCACGCGCAAGTGGCGGCCTTCGGCGGCGCCTTCCTGCTGCTGGTGTTCCTGAACTTCCTGTTCGACGACGAGAAGGAATTGCACTGGCTGGGCTGGGCCGAGGAAAAAGTCAACGCGCTGGGCACCGAAAGCCTGGCCGTGCTGATCACCATGGGCGCCGTGGCCGCCTGCGTGGCGATGGGTCCTGCGGAAGCCAAATACAGCGTGCTCGCGTCGGGCATCGTCGGCATCGCCGTCTACATCGGCGTGAACTGGATCAGCGGCTTGCTGGAAGAAGGCGAGCCGGACTTGCAGGATGATGAAGAAGAAGGCGCCGCGCCCGCCAAAAGCGGCAATGGCGACCTGGTAAAAACGGTGGCGCGCGGCAGTATCGGCGGCTTCCTGTACCTGGAAGTGCTGGACGCCTCGTTCAGCTTTGACGGCGTGATCGGCGCGTTCGCCATCACCAACGACGTCGTCATCATCATGCTGGGCCTGGCCATCGGCGCCATGTTCGTGCGCTCGATGACGGTGTACCTGGTACACAAGGGCACCTTGGACGAGTTCGTCTACCTCGAGCACGGCGCCCATTATGCGATCGGCATCCTCGCCCTGATCATGCTGGCATCCGTCAAGTACCATATTCCGGAGTGGTTCACGGGTCTGTCAGGCGTGGCCTTCATCCTGGTCTCGCTGTGGTCTTCCCTGCGCTATCGCAAACGGCACGCGGCACAAGCTTGAAATCGGGGGTTCCGCCCCCAATTGAGAGAGTAATGGCACGAGCGCCTGGCGCTCATCCCATGAAGGCATGTTTGAGTTATTTACTGAAAAGGAGCACCACATGGCAATCAGTTTGCAAAAAGGCGGCAACGTCAACCTGAGCAAGGAAGCACCGAACCTGAAGAAGATCATCGTCGGCCTCGGCTGGGATCCTCGTTCGACGGATGGCGCCACCTTCGACCTTGACGGCAGTGCATTCCTCCTGAAAAGCGACGGCAAAGTCCGTGGCGACTCTGACTTCATCTTCTACAACAACCTGAAGTCGACCGACGGCTCCGTCGTGCACACGGGCGACAACACGACCGGCGAAGGCGAAGGCGACGATGAGCGCATCGAAATCGACCTGACCCGCGTACCAAACGACATCGACCGCATCAGCATCACCGTCACCATCCACGACGCCGACGCGCGCCGCCAGAACTTCGGCATGGTGTCGAAAGCCTTCATCCGCTGCCTGAACGCGGAAGGCGAAAAAGAAATCGCCCGTTACGACCTGTCCGAAGACAGCTCGACGGAAACGGCGATGATCTTTGGCGAAATCTACCGCTACAACGGCGAATGGAAGTTCAAGGCCATCGGCCAGGGCTTCAACGGCGGCCTGGGCCCCCTCGCCCGTTCGTTCGGCGTCAACGCCTAATTCACGCTCGTTAAACCTGCTGCGCCGCTCACTTTCGGGCCTGCGTTGCTCGCTGTACCTCCGTACAGCTGCGCGACTTAACCCGAAATCGAGCTTGCTCGCTACGGTTTTCCGAGGTGAATTATCTTAATGTCATATCATTGCTGCCGCCTGCACAGATCAGGCGGCTTTTTTTTGGAGATTTATCATGCCAGTATTTAGTGTCACGGGCGACGTCGATCCCTTCCTCCACGTCAGCATGAAGCAGGGCGAAACCATCTATTGCGAATCGGATGCGATGGTGATGATGGAAACGGCGCTCGATTTGAAGGGCAAGATGACGGGCGGCCTGGGCAGCGCCATCATGCGCCGCTTCGCCAACGGCGAATCGTTCTTCCAGCAGCACATCGAAGCAGTGCGCGGCAGCGGCGATTGCCTGCTCTCGCCCACCCTGCCGGGCGCCATCGAAGTGGTCGACGTGGGCGCGCGCCAGTACCTGCTCAACGACGGCGCCTTTGTCGCCGCCACCTCGGGCACGGAAATGAAGGTGCGCACGCAAAGCATCGGCAACGCACTGTTCGCGCAGTCGGGCGGCTTCTTCGTCATGGAGACAGCCGGCACGGGACAAGTGGTGGTGTCGGGCTTCGGCTCCATGTTCCAGCTCGACGTCGAGCCGGGCAAGGACGTCGTGATCGACAATTCCCACGTGGTGTGCTGGGACAACAGCCTGAAATACGAAATTTCCGTGACCACGGGCGGCGGCTCGGGCGGCGGCGGCATCGGCGGCTTCCTCGGCAATATCGTCAACAGCGTGACCAGCGGCGAAGGCATCGTGCTGCGCTTTTCCGGCTCGGGCAAGGTGTTCATCTGCTCGCGCAACCGCGACGCGTTCCTCAAGTGGACAGCATCCGGCAAGGCCGGCTGATTTCCTCCTCTCTATAAGGCCAGGTTAAGTTTTTCTGGCTACACTGCCCGCGCGCGCACCTGCGCGCGGCTTCTCCTATTTCCACCCGGTCCCCGTACATGCAAAGAGTCTGGTTCAACAAAACATTTTCCTCGGTCGGCACGGCCATGCGCCTGATCCGCGAAGCCGATATGGCCGC
>Ga0182007_10000276_pt1 | contig 34044 bp, 32 predicted proteins | sample Sormic07211113_1_FD_123023 | JGI IMG/M metagenome (GOLD analysis project Ga0182007, IMG submission 123023) | Rhizosphere microbial communities from Sorghum bicolor, Mead, Nebraska, USA - 072115-113_1 MetaG | ecosystem: Host-associated > Plants > Roots > Rhizosphere | place: USA: Nebraska...
CTGATGGGCGATAATGCGTGGCTCCGGTTCTGCCGGAGCCCAGATTCCTCGCTGTATTTCAACGGATAGAATTCGGCCCTCCGAAGGCTGAGATCCAGGTTCGATTCCTGGCGGCGGGACCAGCTACAAGGCCGGACACTTCCAAAGGTGTCCGGCTTTTTTGTTTTCTCCTCTGGAGAGGGCTATTCCGTTGTCCGATTGAGTCCGATGCAGTATGCCCCAATCCGACGTATCTTGGGGGTATCTCGAGGGGTACCAAAATGCCGGATTGGGGGTATGTGAAAACCAGCTTCATACCCCATGGAGAGGGGCCTGGGTACCCGCCTCTTTGGAGAGTGGCGGTCTTGGTCGTTTTCAGCTGGAGTGTCTTCCGAGTGGGCCAGAACGCACTGGTGTGACGCCAAAGCAGGCGTCTCGCCCTGCTACCGAGTGAGTCGTCGAATCAGGCGACGGCTGCTTCAGACTGGCATGGGACACTCAGGCGCCGGAGCAACCGCGGCTTCCCGAACCGGTTATTCGCTCTGCCACGGCACTGAGCGAGTGCTCGGCTACCAACTCGGTCCGCCGACTTTCACGGGAGGCACTGCATCCATCAGTGCCCTGCAAAGCGAACGCTAGACTGTTTCTAGCGATGCCGCTTCGCGTTACCACGCCGACAGTCGAACGAACTGCCCTCTCAGGGGGCTCTGCAGCCATATGAGCTTGGTTCCAAGAGGCTCAGAGTTCGTTGGTGGAGGCACATCTCCAGAAGCGGCGCTTATGCCAAGGTCCGCGCCAGCATGAGAATGTTCAAAGATCTTCGCAAAGAATCGATGGCTCCCGTACTTGATGACCTACTCAACGACGGTCGGCTCGCCCGCCTCTTCTCGAAGGACGCTCGCCACTGCGCTCTGCAACTGTGGGTTTTGCAGATCAAGTCCGAGCAGTCAATCGAAAATCGCGTGATCTACGGCCGTTTGCTCCCCTACAGTCATTCAAGCGACCGCTGGTCCTGCAGTGAAGATGACAGTTTTCGCACATTCGGACAAGTCCAAGTGCAGGTTGTTCGCCTCAACCTGTACGTCAAGAGCGTCCACTGCGCGGAGCTCCTACGGCAATTGAGTGCCGGCCGAACGATCTCGGCAATCAGTGAAGAACTGAAGCTCGGGCTCTCTGACCAACTGAGAAGACGGTTCGGGGCTACAAATATCGCCGCCGATAGCCTTGTCTATCGTCCCGTTGCTTACCTGCTCAATCGCGATGCCTACGACAGGCATTCGCCCTCCAGCCCGCATGGCGGAGCTGGGGCCCTCAGCGCTTCGATCACCCAGTCCGATAAAGGGATGCTATTCCGCCTGGGTCATGACTACGAAGCCGCCTTGGCCGCATCAGTGGTCAAGCACCTCAATGCGGATACAGGCTTGGATTTCGGCGGAGTCGATATCGCCCGGCTCGGTGACCTCGAACTATTGGTCTTTCCTGCGTTGGATGACTTGGAGCGCCACTTGCTGAGTGTGAGTTGGGCTGATTCCCCTCGCGCCCTGGTTGCCCGATTCAATCCAATGCAGGTCCCGCACTTCAATGGCTTCCAGTTCCGCCTGTGCATCGTGAATGGCGACCAGATCGTCTACTCAGGCATTACCTTGGCAAACCGCGATGCGGAAGACGTGTTCGAGTGCAAGTTCGAGCTGAGCGATCAACTACGCGCATGGACTGACAGCGCTGAACTGGAAATATTTGGGTTCCGTGAAAGCCATTCCCATGAGGCCGCGCTGTGTTGCCGGTGGCGGATCACGTACGTTCGAGAGATCCATCTTCAGGGGCATGTGGCGGATGATGAGGCCAGACCAGCCAAGTTCGACTGGCTGGAAAAAGCCACTCGGCCGTCCGTTTCGGCTCGAGTGAAGGAGGCCTTGACGATCAAGCGCGCCAATCTAGGGTTCACGGATCGCATCGGCGGTCGCGAGGCAGACCCGTGGGTCCCAGTCAACCGCAATCTTGCATCCCTTTTCATGCGGCTCTATCCGCCGAAGTCGGAGGGGCGGTTCTTCCTGCGCTGGGGTCAGGGGGACGGTGAGGGGCGGCTGCAATTCGTGGAGTGGTTCAAAAGGCTGCTGCTCAAGCATCGGGAGCACCAGGTGGTTGTATTCGATCCCTACTTCGAGGCGGCTGGCTTGGGCTTGCTGGTGCTCTGTGTTGCACCCGAGGCCGACTACATTGTCTTCACATCCCTACCCAAGGCATCCAAAGTCGGCGAGGCGGCGCCGAGCGAGTCAGACCAGCCCGCGCCAGGCCGGATCAACAATTTGGTGGCGGGCTGTGAGCACAATCTCCACTTACTGAAACGCATCAAACTGCGAATCTATGGCCTGAAGGAGGGGCGACTGCATGATCGCTACATCCTGATCTTTGGGCGCGATAGGCTTCCGGTCGCGGGCTTCAATCTGTCCAACTCGTTTCAGAAGGCCGCCGAAAACTTCCCCCTGCTGGTTACCCCGATCCCCGCGGATGTTTTGCTCGAGGTTGAGCGATACAAGTCAGGGCTGGTGCTGGAGGCGGAGGCCGTGCAGCCTGGGGGCGAAACCGAAAATCCTGTCATGCGGCTTCTCTTCGACTCCACGGCGTCGCCGACGACGCCGCGACGCTACGAGCCGCTACGCTTTCTCGAGAAAATCCACGCAGGCGATGTGCTGAGCGTTTGGACCGGTGAGCCATCGCTCCAGGGCTTGTGCGGCGGCCCGCTGAAAGAACGGATGACGGCGCTGCGCCTAGTCAAAGATGACTCGCTCAGGCTGCCCGAGGCACCAGGTCTCCGCAATTTCATGGACCGACAAGCGGGCGACTTTGCGGGCTTCACAGCAACCTGGGAGGTGCTCGGCGATGTCCTTGCGCACTCCCGCATAGAGGATCACCGCTTTCGTGAACTCGAATCCGAGCGTGGCTTTCTGGAGTTCCTGGCGCAATTCCTTGGAGCGTCCTTCGGCCGCGCGCATGACGAGGCAAACAAGGAATTGGTCGCGATGGAGGTTGGATTCTTTCGAAAACCGGTCGAGGCCCTGCTGCGTAGCCCCTATCACCCATATCACTTGTTCCATGCGACAAAGTACGCAGTACTGACTTGGGCGGAGTACTTCGCTATCAAGTTTCTGTGGTGCTGGGCCCCGGGCGGGTTGGTGGCGATCGCTGAAGCTCAAATGGCCCTGGTGCCAAAGGAGCCTCAAGGCCCGGATGCGGTGCGGCTGTCTCTGCTGAGCCAGATCGCCAGTGACTTTTCGCTGTCGGTGCAGTTTGGCATCGATGAAAGCCAGCGGGACCTGCTCATTCACAGCAGCCATGGCCTCCTGAAATGGATGGGGCTAAATGCGATCGAGCAGCAGTTGGAAAAGCCGGAAGGGCTCGCCGTCGCGCTGCAGTTGGTCGCTGCCTTTTCCCGCCCCGAACAAGTACGTGCGCTGGGCTGGATGGTTCATCGCGCGGCAAAAGATCCGAAGAAAGCCGAGATCTACAACGGCTTGGTCGCGGCGCTGCACGAGGTGCTGCCAAAGAGGATTCTTGCGGATGAGCTGAAGTGCCTCGTCGATTCCATGCGCGGGCATACACGAGAACTGGCCGGGACAGAGCCGTGGCTGTCCCAGGATGTAGTCCTGCCCTTATTGAGGAGTGACCGCGCCAACATAGACGATGCCAGCGAGATCTGGGTTCAGGAACTGGCTGCTGTGCTGGCGCCGGGACGGAAGCACATGCCGCGACTGTTCGACCGCGCGCGCGAAGGGCAGATGACCAACGTCACCGCGCTCCTTTTTGCCTATAGCAATCCCGAACGACAGCAGGTCCTCTTGAGACCGATACAGGCGATCCTGACGCGGCAGCGCCGGATCGTGCAACAACCTCTCGCCAGCACTTCAGACTGGGCGCGGTGGGACGATGCCCTGACAGTCTCGATGTGGATACTGGTGTTTGCTCGGTTGGGGCAGCACTACCTGCACGGACGCGACATGACTAACGGCGAGTTGGAAAAGCTCTCGCGGAATGCCAGCGAACTTGCGATGGTCAGGCCGATGGACGAATGGCGCTCGGAGGGTGGTGCCAAGCAGGGGCAGCTCGCGGCGCTCCTCGATCAGGTGGAAGAGGCCCTTTCCTCAGGCGATCGTTGAAAAGCAAATTTCAATAGCCGGTTCTGAGATAGCCGCCGACCAATCAGTTCGCCCTCTACCGGAGGGGGGGGCTAACCACCGTATCGCCGCGCAACGTACGTCGACGAAGATGCTAGTTGTGAGATGTGCAAATCACTTCTAATTGACGAAATGAAAACATTGGTTACAGTGGCTGATTGGAGGAGTTCAAATAACCAAATGGCAATCGCCCAACCCGAATTGCTGCGCGCCGGCCGACGGCGCTCGCTACAGAAGGCTGCACCCCTATGCTTTGGTCATCGCGATGCCGTGCTGGTCGTGGAGCAGACCTCTGTCGTCGACCTCTTCCTGTCCGGTTGTATCAGGAGGGGCTTACTGAGGAGGATGTGTGCCTCGGCCCTAGGTCACTCATCGACCATGGAAGAAGGTCAAGCGCCTTTTGGCTATGCGCCAAGCGATGTTGACATCGAACCAGTTGAAGTAGCCGCGCTCATCGACGGGATTGGTTGTATCGACGACGGGGCGCATCGTTCCTCGTTGAGCGCATCGCCATTGGCATTCCTGTCGAGCCAATTCGCGGCGCATCCGGCGAGCTGGCCAAGCGGGTCGCCTACGCCCTTGGCATCGACGCGGCCCGTTAGATTTCGCGATGCTGCTGCCGAAAAGTTGAAGATTCGCACTCGCTAGAAGCGAGAACTCAAGTAGGCCCTAAGGAGGAAAGTATGGCCAAGGTCCCTGTGTTTTACAGCTTCCACTTCGACAACGACGTGATGCGTGTCCAACAGATCCGCAACATGGGCATGATCGATGGTAATGAGCCGGTTTCGAAGAACGATTGGGAGACAGTGAAGAAGAAGGGTGACAGCGCAGTTGAGAAGTGGATCGAGGAAAACATGAGCTACAAGCGCTGTCTCGTCGTGCTGATCGGGACGGATACTCACAAGCGACCGTGGGTGAAGCATGAGATTCAGAAGGCTTGGAAAGACGGCCGTGGCCTTCTCGGCATCCACATCCACAACTTGAAGTGCCCCAACAATGGTACGTGTTCCAAAGGCACGAATCCCTTCGACCAGTACCAGTTCAAGGACAAGGGCGTAATCGTCACCCCTCCGGTGTACGACCCGCCGTCAAGTACTGCCTACAACAACATCAAGGACAACCTGGCCGCGTGGGTTGAAAATGCCATCGCCTTGCGCAAGTGATGGACACACCGAACAAGCAAAAGCATCTGGAGTTCATTCAGACATCCATCAACCGGATGTCTGGGAACCTATTCCTCCTCAAGGGGTGGAGCATCACGCTGATCGCGGGTTTGTTCGCGTTGGCAGCCAAGGACACCAATAAGGCCTACATCCTCATCGCCTACTTTCCGCTATTCATCTTCTGGACGCTGGACGGCTACTTCTTGAGCATGGAGCGGCGGTTTCGCGCCCTGTATGAACATGTCCGTAAGCTTGACGAAGCAGCCATCGACTTTTCGATGGATACAGGCCCATATCAGAAGGAAAAGCGCAACAGCTGGCTATTCGCGATGAGTTCGCGAACACTGGTCGTCTATTACGCGGGCCTCGGTGCGGTCATGACGCTTCTAGCAGCGTTCATTCGCTGAAAAGGCGCAATTGTCGTGACCTCAGTCCTCTCCGCGTTACCCGAACAAATCCAAGCATCGAACACTCATGGCAATCTCGCAAGCGGACCTACGAAATGCAGCCCATCGCTCTAGTACAGCGGTAGTCAAACGGGCGGGGCAGAACACGGCCTTCCTGTGCCATAGCCATCTTGACCGTGAGTTGGCGAAGGGCCTTCAGACTACCTTGCGGGAGCACGGCCTTGACCTCTATATTGATTGGCAAGATGCCTCGATGCCGGCCACGCCTGGCGTTGAAACGGCCGGAAAACTCCGACAGCGGATCATCGCGTCCGACTTTTTTCTGTTCCTCGCCACTGCCAACTCCATGTCATCTCGTTGGTGCCCATGGGAGCTTGGGTATGCGGATGGGAAGAAGCCGAACGAGAAGATCGCCATCGTGCCCACCAGCGATGGGTATACGACTCACGGCAGCGAGTATTTGGGCCTCTATCGACACATCGACAAAGGTTCGAACGGGGTCTATGGAATCTTTGCTCCCGGTGCTGCACGCGGCAGCCCGGTCAGCAGCATCTAGCCTGTTCATGGTCGCGCCTCTCTACCAGTGCCTAATCTTCGGTAAACCGTCGCCGGAGCAGGTAGCCGCATTTAGCGTCGCAATCACGAAGGCGATGGACGACTTCGGCCTCAAGCCGGTCGAGCACTTTTCCATCACCGAGGGTTTCGGTGATGCATTTGTGGAGACGGTCCCAGCGGTGGCGGTCTTTTTCGGCACCGAAGCCCCCAAATTGCCAGAGCACGCGAACTTACTGCGGTTGAGCATCCCTGTCATCCCGCTCGTGAGCAAGGTCGCTAACGTCAGCATTGAGCTTCCTGAATGCCTCTGGCCGCTCAACGCGTTAGCTCTCGCGGCCGATGACGTGAGCCTGGTCAAGCCCGCAGGCGTAGCTTTGCAGTGCCTCGGATTGCTTCCCGCCCAACGTCGGGTCTTCGTGAGCTACCGTCGCACCGAGTCACGAGATGCCGCAGTGCAACTGTTCGAAGAACTCTCCGCACGGCAGTTCGACGTCTTTCTCGATACGCACTCGGTCGGCGTCGCAACAGACTTTCAAGCCATGTTGTGGCATCGCCTGTGCGATTCCGATGTCGTGGTGATGCTCGATACGCCTGGCTTCTTCGAAAGTCGTTGGACTCGTATCGAATGGGGGCGGGCCATTGACAAGTACATCTCAATCCTCCAGGTGCTCTGGCCTGGTCACAAGGCATCGCGCTATAGCGCCCTGGCCACGCCAATGTCTCTTGTCGACGGCGACATCGAAGATGGGAAGCTCACAGATGCGATTGTTGAATCTATCGCGTTGAAAGTAGAGGTGCTTCGAAGCAAAAGCGTAGCTCTGCGGCACGCGAATATCACTGGGCACCTGCGCAGTTCGATGGAACGAATGGGCGGCTCCGTGGAAGGCGTAGGCCAACGGCGTTCGATCTTGCTCAGGATGCCCTCGGGGATTCCCCTCGTCGCTCATCCTAGCGTCGGTGTTCCCACCGCAGTGACCTTGCACGACGCCGTCCGCGACGGTGACCCACGTCAGACGATTTTGGTCTATGACCATGTTGGACTTTCTGAGCAGTGGATGAGCCATCTCGGATGGCTGGGCGCAAATTTCAATACCGTGAAGTGGATCAGAAGTCGCGAGGCCGGTTGGGACTTGTCTGGGCTTGAGGGCGTTTGACATGGGCGCCATCTTTCTCTCGGCCAGCGTGCCCCTCCAGGGGCGCGCTCCCTTCGACCGAGACTGTGAACCGCAGATGATCCAGTCTGCCGTCAGCGCATTGGCAACGGTCGCTCTCGGCCGTAAAGCCATCGTTTGGGGCGGTCACCCGGCAATCACACCGATGCTCTGGGCTTCGGCGCAAGACCTGGGGGTGCAATACGCCACTGCGGTCCGCCTTTTTCAGACGAAGCTCATTCCCCACGAAGACTTTCCTGAGGAGAACAAGCGCTTCGCCAACGTGACTTACGTCGAGGCCGTTGAGAATGACTTGGCCAAGAGCTTGCTCGCTATGCGCACAGCGATGCTTGAGTCCGCGGAGTTCGACGCGGCTGTGTTCGTCGGAGGCATGGAAGGCGTAAATGACGAGCATGCATTGTTCAGCGCGATGCACCCTCACGCGAAGTGCATTCCCGTTGGGGTAACCGGTGGGGCGGCGCGGATGCTGGCGGTGAAACTTAATTACACGATTCCGCCCGATTTTGGGCCGCTGGACTTTATGAGTCTCCTTTACCGCGAGTTGGGAATTTCCCCCATCGAACAGCGTCAGGGCTAAGCGCACCAGAAATTTTTGATCTTTAGTTCAGTGGTCAAACGATATTTCCCTGTTGCAGCTGGTTCAGGTTCGAACATCAGATAAATCTTGCAGCAACCCGCGCGCTTGCTCGTACCCAGGTAGGTCGGCGCGCAGGCTCCGCACTAGCTCGTCAACATGCTCAGCTACCTGAGTACGGACGGTGTTCTCGGATGGGCTTCCGACTGCCCGAAGACGCATGAACGGAATGCCGGCTGCCGCGAAAAGCCGATCCTTCTTGCCATCATTGCGCTTTTGGCGCTCCGTGTCGTGCCAGACCGAATCGGCTTCAATGGCCAACATGGGCAGGTAGCTAGTCGAAGATACTACGACGATATCTACACGTGCTCGCAGGTAGTAGCCGAAGTCGTCTTCACTCACCAGCTCCTTCATGCGCTCGTAGCTCATGATGCTCTGCAGTGAGCAGTTCGGAAACACGAGATGATTTGGGCACAGCTGCACCAGCCGCTGGTAGATGGTGAACTCACGCTGGCTATTGAACACCTGCTTGACTGCGCTGGTGCCCTGAGAGCGAACAATTCTGCCAATGACCGCATGCTGAGACTCGCGTTCAAGCAAGGGCGCGATGTGCGGGTTGATGCGGAAGGTCTTTTCCGTGACCAAGAGCATTCCGAGCTCGACCAGCTTGTCGTAGTGCCGCCCGGCCAACGTCAAGTCAATGCCGGCATACTGGGCCACCTCGGCCAGTCCGTTGTAGCTTTTGATGCTGGCGAACACGCTAAGCAGTTTTCGTGCAGGCGCGGTCAGCGATGGCCAGCGGCTTAAGGCCGTCCGCTCGAACTGGTCGCGCTTGTTCAAGCTTGCAAGTCGCGCCTTAGCATCTGTCAGAAGTTGCTGGGCCACGTCGGGGCGTCTTGAGGTTTTTACCTCTTCTTGGAGCTTTTCGACGAACTGCTGCACTTGATCCAGGTCATCGGACCGCGCGCCCAAAGCAGCTTGGTGTTCTTCACACCGGCGTCGGGCACATTCTCGGCAGCATCGAGGTCGATGAGGTAGTAGTGCAGTGCGTCGTCGGGATCACCCATAACCTGCTCGAGGTAGGCCAAGCGATGGGCATGTGGGAATATGCTGGCGCGGCACCGGGCTGCCGCACCAGCGCTTGGGCCGCTGATGCCAGGTCGGGCGGGCCACCCCGCAACAGAGTTAGATGGCGACCAGTTCGGCTAATTTGGCCGCAACGTCTGCCATCGGCTCTTCGGCAGTGCTTAGCCCGCTTCGCGAGCCTAGCAGGGGACTGACTTCGCGAAGAGCTTCATAGGTCGTGTTGTGCACGATGGGGACGAGTTGGTCACGCGCTAGCAATGCTGAAAGCTCCTTGTCTGCGATGCCCTCTTTGGGGAGGCGGAGCAGTAGTGCAGGGGTTACCAGAACGAGACCGATTCGCGAGTTCGCAAGGCCCTTGTCGATCGCTCGCATCAAGGGAACGCCAAGGCCGACGTCCTTCTCGCTGAACCAAACGGAGACACCGCGTGACACGAGCAAATCGTGCAGTTCCTTGGCGGCCCCCTGTCGGTCGTCCCATGCGTGGCAAAGGAAGACGTCTCGAAGGTCAGGTTGCTCCGCTGCTCGCGTTTCGATAGTTCGGCGGATCGGCGTGAGTGACTGCACTTGGGCAGGCGTGTACGAGACGGACGAGCCTGCTCGCGACCATCGCGGCCTTGCACTGCTGCCGGACCCGCCGCCGCTGCGGCCGCTCCCGTCGCTCCCAAACGAAGAGTAAGAGGGGGAAGAGTATGACCCGTAGCTGCTGTAACCGCCGTAGCGACCGTAGCGGCCACGGCATGCCGGGCAGGCTGCCGCAGCGCTTGATGAGCGATGGCCTTCGACTGGGGCTGTGCATCTAGCCATGTATCAACCTCTAGGCGGGAACTTGTCGTTCCCATGGCTGTCTTTGGACTGAATCTGTCCGTTCTGGCCGTGAATCAGTAATTCAGTGCCTTGGTTTCGGGAAATTTCCCGTGCCCGGTCGACGGCATTCGTCTTGCGGTCGAAGAGCTCCGTGGCGCGCTTGGCGCCGGCGCCCTGGACAGCCCATCCGTCTCCGCGGGGGACAACGTGCTGATTGCGTTTTGTCATGTCGATCACCTTTGTCACAGCGGAACTGCTGCTCATCTGCATGTGCGGCAAAGAATCGAAACGCGGACAAAATGCTGACAATGTCCGTGAAGGCGAAAAGTTCCGTACATATCACTGACGAGGAAAATGGGGGCCATGTGACAACTGAAAAATCGCCCGATCACGCTTACGCCACGTCCGAGGAGATCGGCGAAGCGGTCGAACGGCTGACCGAGGCGGAACTCGGGCGCATCTACCGCGCGGCCCAGTACGCCCTCTTCGGCACCGAATACACGAATCCGCTTGAACTTCTAGGCGAAGCGGTGCAACGCACGCTCGAGGGCGTCGGTGTCAAAGAAGGCCGGCACTGGCCCAAAGACGTGCACTTCGTGGCCTACATCATCAGGACCATGCAATCCATTGCGGACGGATCCAGCAACTCCATCATTCAGTCGCGAACTGCCTACCTTGAAACGATGGCGGGTCGCGACGGTGACGCAGAGCTGGCTCTCGCGCAGGAAGGCTTCTCCTCCCAGGATGTTGTCGAGCAGGCGCTGGAGGTTGAAGACGCAACTGAGCGGCAAGCTCGCGCTGCCGCTGACGCAGCACTCATTGAGGCGCATTTCGCGGGCGACGAGGAAATCCAGTTCCTCATCATGGGCGACAAGGAGGGTATGAAACCCGATGAAATTCGAGCCGTTTCTGGCATGGACCAAACCGCATACAACACAGCCCGGCGAAGGTATCGCCGTGGCCTCAACACCTTGATGCCAGGCCGGAGGAAATCATGAAGCAGTCCAAGGAAAGCAGGGAGATCGGCTTCATCCGAGCTAGGGCGCTGGAAGATCTTGCCAACACCAGCGACGAAGAAATCAGAAACGAGTATCGGGAAGCTGGGCAAGACTTGGCTACGGTTGCCAAACAAACGCATGACATGCTTCGAGACGTGGTCGCGGTCGGTATGCGGGTGAGGCTCGCCTCTGCCAAGGCAGCGACCAAAACTTCGTCTGCGAGCCGACCTGTCCACCGGGTCCGCCCGACAATGGAACGCCTCAAGGGGATTTTGGCCGAGACGTTCACGCGCGAGCCCAAAATCGCTATGGCGTTTCGGGACGGCAAGAAGCAGACCGATGAGGACCTGGCCACCGTCTATGACGACTTGGTGAGGATGGGAATTATCAAGCCGGAAGACCATGGCGATTGATCATTCATTGTTCAGCCCAGCTGAAAAGCTGCTTTGGCTATATGGAGTGCGCGACCCCTCTCATATCGATTTGGAGGCTATCGCGAATTATCGGGGAGCTGAGGTCGTTTACCGACGCTTGTGCGGGTGTGCTGCGCGCCTAGTTGCAGCCGGCGAAAGAGCGGTGATTAGCGTCGACGTTAGATCGTATCCCGGCCGCCAGCGATTCTCGCTGGCTCACGAATTGGCGCATTGGATTTGCGACAAGGATCGCGGCTCTTTTCGGTGTGCCAACGAAGACATCGGCCCTCAGAACGCCGAAGCGAAGAGCGTCGAGGCTTACGCAAATGGATACGCGAGCCAATTGATATTGCCGAGTTTCTTGGTAGACCCCTGGCTCGAAGGCAAGAGGATCAATCTAGACACTGCCAAGGCTCTGGGAGACGACTTCGACGCCAGCTTGACCGCGTCGGCGATCAAAGTAGCTAGGCGCGCCCAAGCTCAAACCTGCGTCGCCTGCCACAACCAGACCAAGAGGATATGGAGCCAGAAAAACCTGGCGTTTCCGCACGATTTCTACGTTAAGCAGGAGTTGCACCAAGACACTGCGGCATTCTCAATGGCATTCGGGAAAGGAAGTGGATTGTCCAGACCGATGAAAGAGGCCGCTGATCGCTGGCTCCAAGGCCCTGAGGCCTATCGACGGACCGTGGAGACTCAGTCGCTCAAGCTGCCCGATGACACTGTTCTGACGATGATCACCTTGCTTCCCTCTAGGTAAGTGGCCCAACTGGGCCACCCGCGGTGCATCCCAATCCTGTCAATGAGTAAGGTCGAGCAGCACGTCCTAGGATGATCGCTATTGCGCGGGGAATCTGCCCTGTTGACGTATCGAACATGAGAGGTAACAGCCGCAGCATAGACGTCCTTCGGATACGTCCGCTCCAGACTGAGGAGATGACCTCATCGTTGCCATTTCGTAGTCACTGATCGACTAAAAGCGGGCGACCTTTTCTTGCCCATCACGCGCTTCTGGAGAAGTCTATTGCGCATGCCGGCTATGGGGCGGATCGTTCTATTTGATATGCTGAGTCGAATGATGGCAGCGGGCTTCCGCGGCGAAATCTGGAGGAACATGATGCAGAACGGCCGCGGGGCGTCGCACCCGTGAGAGAACCTTCGCTCCCCGCAGGCGCTATCGATTCCATCCGAAGCAGCGCCGGCCTGCTGGACTTGTCGCGCCAGCAGCGCAATGTACTGCTCTTTCGGCCCATGTTTCAGCTGGAGCGATCCAAGGCGCTTGTGCAGGAGGCCGACGGCTCGAGCCCGTTCGACGGAGTTGACACCCACTACTTAGCGCTGTCGGCACTGGATCACATGATGGAGGCCACAACAATCTCCATGGGCAGCATGTCGTCCGAAGTGCTGCAGCATGTCGCCGACACCGCCGCTCGTATGCGTCCTGGCTTGACTTCGACTCAGGCACAGAGAGTGGCCACTGCAGTCTTAGACGCCCTGGACAACAAGGCTAACAAACACCGGGAATTCGAGGCCGAATACTTTGACGCCCCATCCGCGAGCATGCGGATGTTCCGGTTCCGACTGGTGCAGTTCCAGCCGGATCCCCAAGACGTGTACCGGTACACCCCCACCGCCGAGGGCTACCTGGTGTACTTGGGCATGCTGGACCTATCGCCAGAGGACTCCCAGGAGCTGATGGAGAAGATGTTGGACCTGCTAGTCCGGCGTGGCCGGTTCGAGGCGGCGCTGGACATTGCCCGCCGCGCCCGAAAGCTCTCCATCGAGTTTCGCCAGTTGATCAGCGACAAGCTGCAGCAGGCATACCGAGCCCCGTCGTCGGTGAATTGGAGCAAGGAGATGCAGGGCCGGTTGGCTGAAGCCCGCAAACACGTCGGCGACCGTCAGGCGGAGGATTTCCGGATGGAGCAGGCGGTCGGCGATGCGCTTCACGAGGCCACGGAACTACGCACACGAGAAAATTTGGTGCAGCTGCGAGAAACTCTGCGCGGTGCCGGCGACATCCGCATGAAGCTTGTGCGGGACATCTCCGCCTCCAACGAGCTGTTCATCGCAGCCCAGAAGGCTGCCTTTCGGGCGCGCCGGCCAATGGGGTTGCCAGACCTCGAAAGCACCATCTTCCCTAACGTCATGCAGCTGCACTCGCCGGTGCTACTGGCCGAAGCTGACAACTTCCTCTGCGCCTTGTATCCGCCCCAGCCGCTGAAGGTGTTCGACCTGAATACCGCCTTCACGATCCTGCGGGAAACCCGCACCGACGATACGCCCCCAGCGGAGGACGAGGGTGAACTGGAGCAGTTCATCCCCGTCCCCGATCCCTTTCCCAAAGCCCTCGTGGACGAGACCCGAAACTGGCTCGCGGCCAAGTTCGACACGGACGCCACCTGGCAGGCGGACTTCTTGCTCGAGCTCGCGCGCGAAGACGGTCTTTCGGCGGCGGCCCAGCGCTGCCTAGTCTTCATCCTTTACCAGTCCTTTGCCCAGAGTGAGAACACCTTCGAGGGGATGGCGGCACGCAAGAGTGGCAAGGAGTTCATCCTGGACTTTGTTCGCGGCGACAACCTCGAATTCTTTAAGAAAGACGGCCAGTGAACGGACCAGAACCATCGGTCAAGAACGCGGCGACGTTGATCTACAAGGCGCTGCAGACAAGCCTAACTACCGCCGGCGACACCGAGTACCGGGAACTGGCCGCGCTGTTTCGCGTGGACGCAAGCTTCCGGCGGACATGCGAGGACGTAGCCACCGGGTTCACCTTGCAGATCATCGACGCCAGTGAGCTGCGCGGGCTGGTGCTCGTACCTGAATCGAAGGACAGCCGCTTTGCCGTGCGGCTAGGCGATATCCGCGCGCATGGCATGGAGCAGCCTCACCGAGCCGCCCTGGTGCTAGCGCACGTCTCAATTTGTGCGGCGTTCTTTCCGACCAGCGATTCGCTGGACGACGACAGCCTGATCCCGCCACCAGTGACGATCGCAACCTGCCGCGACACCCTTTACAGCCTCGCGCAACGCCTGAAGGACGCCAATCCACTGCCTGCGGACATCCCGCTGGACTTGGCTCCGGGCTGGGAGGCGGTATGTGCGCTTCCTCAAACCCTTCGGGAAAGCGTCCGCGCAGCTCCGTCTTCGGGTGCAGGTATCGTGAAGATCGCGTTGAACCAGATGGTGGAAGGCGGCCTCGTGCGGCTTGATCGAGGCACCGAGGATGACCCGCAGGCCAGCTACACCGCCACCCACCGCCTTCGCGTCCAGTTGCGGGAGATCGCGCTACGCCGCCTGTTCGAGATGGCCCAGCTCTGCACGGCCCGCCGCTAGGAGAAGACCATGCAGCGAATTAGTCGCTTTTATTTGGGGCACTGCGGCTACCGCACGGCTTGGTTTGATGGGGAGATCCTGCCGCTGACCGACCCCGTCACCGACGCCCCCACCGACACCATCCTCCACCTGGAGAATGGCGGCGGCAAAACGACCCTGATGAGCTTGATCTTTTCTTGCTTCGAGACCGAGCAGAACAAGTTCTTGAAGCACCTTCAGGAGGCGAATAACCGCTTCTCGCAGTATTTCGACCAGACCGGCATCCCAGGTTTCATTGCCGTGGAATGGGTGCTGCCGTCCCGCACGGCCAAGGGAAAACCGATCCGCCTTGTCGTGGGGCAAGCCGTGTCGGTGCGCGCCACTGTGGAGCCGGCGGATGTCGATCGGATCTTCTTTTCATTCCAGGAACAGGCTGACCTGCGGCTGGAGAATCTTCCGGCGCCGCGGCTCGGCCCGACGCCTGCCGCTAGTCTCGCGGAAGTGTCCCGGTGGCTGCAGGAGCAGAAGGCAAAGAATCCCGACGTTTTCTTCGTCAAGAACCAAGCGGAGTGGAAGAAGCATTTGCAGGTCGACCGGCTGATTGATCTGGAAATGCTGCAGATGCAAGTGGGGTTTTCGGCGCAGGAGGGCGGCTTCGACGCCTTCATCCGCATGAAGAATGAGTCCGAGTTCATCCACCGGTTCTTCTCCCTCACGCTGGACACCACCCGCGCCGATGAGGCCCGCAAGCTCGTGGTCGAAGTCTGCGAGAAGCACAGTCGCAAGCCCGAGTATCAGGCTCGTCACAATCAGCTCACTCTCTTCAGGGGGCGGATGTCTACATTCGCGGACGCATCCCGTGCCTACCTGGACTCGGTTGCGCAGCAGGGGCAGGTCCAACTGCAAGGGGCCCTGACCAGCCTCGTATTGCAGGAGCGCCAAGTCGCAGCCGCCGAAGCCGAGAAGGAACATCGCGGGGAGGAGCAGCTGCAGTTGCGGATTCGACAGTTGGCCGACGCCGAGGGCGGCAGGCTGGCGCGCGAGCATGCGACGGCCTTGTATGTGCTGCACCAGAAGAAGCAGGAGACGGCCAAGCTCGAGCGCGAAACTGCCGACAAACAAGTGAAGGACCTACAGGACAAGGAGCGGTTCGTGCGCGCCGCCGTTCTTCAGAAGGACATCCTTGCCTGCGAGCAGCGGATCAAGGACCTCGAGGCCGTGGCGGAAGCCCAGGCGGAAGGCCTCAAACCAAGCAAGGACCACGCGGAAGTGCAGGGTTCCTTGTTGCGTGCGGCTCTGTTCTTGGAAGAAACCCGGCTGACCGGGCTGCTGCAGGACCTGACCACGAAGCAGAAGGCCAGACAGGACCGTCGCGTCACGCTCGGCAAGACTCGCGACGATGCCGACCGGAAAGAGCGGACCCTGACGCAGGAGCAGTCGAGCCTGAATGGCGCTGAGACTCGTCGGACCCAGCGTCTGGAGGCTTTCGTGCGCGAGGGCCTTATCGAGTCCGTGGAGAGGGAGGCGAGCGCTGCGGTGCTCAATTGGCAACACGTGGCCGCGCAGCACGAACGCAACCGCGACGGTCACCGTGCCACGCGCCGGCAACAGCGAGAGACCGCCGAGCAGTTCCGCCGCGAATCCAGGGCCGAGACGGAGCGAGCGGCGCAGTTGGAGCAGGACGTACGCCGGTTGCAGGAATTCATCGCGAAAGGAGAGCACGCGCGGGAAACTCTGTCGCAGCATCCTGCACTGACCGAAGCTGCGGAGGCCGACTTCGCCGATCCGTTCTCGCCAATCCTGCTCCAACGATTGGCCACTCTGGTCGCCTCATACAGCCGCCAGATTGCGACGATCGACGTCCGATATGCAGAGCTGAATCTCACTAAGAGCGCGATCGAGAGCACGGGCGTTGCCGGCGCCGGTGCCGAGGTAGCCCACGTGGTGCGCGTGCTGCGGGACGCTGGGGTCAGGTCTGCCCGTCCGTTCAACGAGTACCTGGCCGAAACGATCAAGGATGCGGAGCGCTCCCGTGCGCTGGTCCAGAGCGATCCGGGGCGCTTCCTGGGCGTGTGCGTTGCCCGGACCGAATTCGAGAAAGCTGCTGGAGTGGCATGGACCAGCCGGCTGCCCCGCAAACCCGTCACGGTGTCTGTGACTAGCCTGGATCCCGCAGCGCCCCAAGCCGACCGCTGCGTGGTCGTCGCCGAGGACGACTCGGCCTTCAACACTGCGGCCGCCGCACAGCTTGCTCCGCAGCTCGCCGCGGCCATGGAAGCGGACAGCCTGGAACGCAAGACACTGGAAAAGCGGTATGAGCGCTGCGTGAAGGCGCAGCAGGAGCTTGAGTCCTTCTTGGTCACCTATGGGGAAGGGCGCCTAGCCGAAGCACGTACCAAGGAGCAAGTGGCCGTCGAGGACTCGGAAGCGACTCGGGCGCGCGCCGCGAGCCTGGATGAAGAGGCTGTCCGGCAGGAGGCGGCGGCCGAAGAAAGCGAAGAGAAGGCGAGGCAGAGCGAGGAACAGCGCGCAGCGGCTGCGGTGGCCATGCGCCGAGTGGAGGAATTCATCCGGGACCACGATGCCGGCCGTGCCCAGCGCCTGCACCGCCTCGGTGAATTGCCAGCCCTGATCGCTGGCGCGGAAGAGGACCGCTCGGCCGCGGTTGCCGAGCTGGAAGATCTAGTGGTCGAGGAATCGACGGACGCGACAGTGCGGGCCGAAGAGACGGTCAAGCGCGATGGCATGGCCACGGAGCGCGGCCAGATCGAGTTCTACGACAAGAACTACGACGCGGCGAAGCACTTGAAGGAGCATCCGCGCGCACTGGACATCCTGCGCGGCCAGTACAAGGACGCCGCCTCGATCTATCGCACCAAGGAGGAGGACGTACTGGGAAAGCTCCACGAAAAGCTTCAGAACGAGCGGGACAAGAAGATCGAGAAGGCCGACCAATTCGCCAAAACCTGCAAGGGGGTGACGGCAACGGACATGAAGCCGTACCTGCATGTTGATCACGATGCCGTACTGCGGGAAATGGGTAGCGAGGTGGAACATGCCCGCGTCGTGCAAGTCGACAAGAAGGCGAACGAGCAGCTGGCGACCAGGGACGCCGAGCGCTGGTACACCTCCAATAAGCACCTCGTGAACGCGCCGCCGACCCCTGCGATCGTTGCCATGGGGATCGGCGACCTGCAGATCGAAGCCGCGCGCCTCGATGAACTGCACGGAGCCGAGGTGACGCGCTCCGAGACGGCAATTGAAGCCGGTAAGCGGGCACGGCTGCGTGCCGAGGAGAAGAAGTCGCAAGCCGATGCGGACCAGAATGCCGACCAGATGCTTCGAGGCGCCCTGAGCCTCACCGAGCAGACAACCATCGTTCAGATCGTGGCCGAAACGCAAGCGCTGACGGGCCTGACCCTTGAAACCGGAGACCATGTCATCCTGGAGCAATCTGCCGTCCTGCAGGTTGCTGCATTGAGCAGGTCGTACGCACAGAAGGGCGCGGCCGTGAAGAAGTTCAGTAACAAGGCGCGCGAGGAATTCGACGACCTCAAGCAGGCAGCTGCGTCACCGGACTTTGCCAAGGCGGATGCGGCCGTTGCGCAGCAGATGCAGGTCAACAGCTTTGAAGACACCTGCCGCGCGGCTGAGAAGATCCTGACCGCCCTGGATGACCGCATCTCCACCACCAAGTCGACCCTTGACACCATGCAAGCGGACTTCGACGCTTGCATCGAGGAGGTGACAGAAGTTGTGCGCATCGCCATCTCAACCCTGAACAAAGCGACCAGCCCCGACAAGCGCGTGCCAATCGGCGCCCCGTACATCGGGGGCAAGCAGGTGCTTCGGATGCGGGCGAACTTCAGCAATATCAACACGGATCTGCGAAAGCAGCGGATGCGTGATTACCTTGACATCCTTGCGGCCAGCAAGGCGATCCCAGTGACCGGTACGAGCCTGATCGCCGAATCGGTGATGCGTGTGTATGGCGCTCCGCTCGGGATCCAGATGCTCAAGATGTCGGTGGAGGAAACCGAGCAGTACGTGGTCGTCGACCGGATCTCGAACTCGGGAGGGGAGGGTGTGGTGATGGCGATGTTCCTGTACCTGCTCATCAACGAGCTGCGGGCGGAGAACTACGCCAGCGTCCAGAAGTCTGCCGGTGGGCCGCTGTTGCTGGACAATCCGTTCGCAAAGGTCACCTCAGGTGCCATGTGGAAGGCCCAGCGCCTGCTTGCTGCCTCAATGGGAGTGCAACTCATCTTCGCGACCGCGGTAGAGGACTACAACGCCTTGGCCGAGTTCAACCGGTTCGTGCGTCTGCGCAAGGCCGGACCCCATACCGGAACGAGACGCTGGCACCTGGAGGTGGCCAACTACACCTTCACGCCGAAGCACGAGGAGGCTGCGGCTACGTGAACGCATTTCTAGAGAATCTCCGGACATGCCCCCGCCGGCGTATCCAGCTCGATGAGATCCGGCGGCATTTCTACGCGGCCTTTCCTGAGGTACAAGACAGCGCTCAGCGTGGGGCTCAGCTCCTGAAAAGGCTGCAGGAGCTGGAAATCGTTGGCCACCTCAAGCTGCCGGCTCGCGGGAGCTGGGAGAGCTTCGGCCAGCCTCCACTACCGCTTTGGATCACCCTTGCCGGGACCCAGTCGCAGGCCGAGCGCAGGGACTACGGCTCCGTCGCTTGGGCGCCGGAACTGGACTTCTGGCCCCAACTGAAGGTTTCGCAACTCGAGGCCTTGATGCCGGTAAACGACTTTCTCTTGCGCCGGCGCGGCCTCCTGTCGTTGGTGCCGGCCAAGGAGCGGTCGCTGGAGATCTTCGGCGATGAGAAGCGGCTGGAACGCATGTGCCAAAGTGGAATGCTCTTCGGTAAGCTCCCACTCTCCGTTCTGGGTTGTTTCCAGGTCTCCGCGCCGCTTCCGTATCGCCCTGCTGTAGCACCCGGCCGGCCGGCCCTCGTCTTGGAAAACAAGGACGCCTACTGGAGTTTCGGGGAGTGGAATACAACCGCGAACTACTTTTCCGCAGTGGTCTATGGCGGCGGCGAGGCCTTCCAGAGCACTGGAGCGGCCCTCGCCCAGATGATGCATGAGGTGAGCGCAGGGTCCGCGCTGTACTTCGGTGACCTGGATCCGAAGGGAATTCGCATCCCCTTGGAATTCAACCGAAAGACCGCCCCCGGCCAGCCGCAGGTTTCCCCTGCGATAGAACTCTATGCTTGGCTGGTATCCAACGGTGTGCGTAGGTCGAAGCCTGAGTGCGCTGACGCCCCAACCAATCTCGCGGCGGCCTGGCTAGAAGAGCCGCTGGCGTCGGCTATCCAAACGATTTGGATGCAAGGGAAATGGCTCCCCCAGGAGGCCTTAGGCTTCGAGAAGCTGCAGCAAGGCGTTATCCCTCTTAGCTAGGGAAGAATACCGACATAAGCAGCAGCTCCTCTGGGTTTAAGCTCGAGCCCTTCTCAATTGAAAGCTCCTATGGCAAAGACATTCCTCCAGGTTCAAAATCAGATTGCGCAATTGCAACGCGAGGCCGAACAGCTACGTAAGAAAGAAGCGGACGGTGTGCTCAGTCGCATCAAGGAGGCGATTGCTGTGTATGGCTTCAGCGCCGAAGATCTTGGGGTTGGCAAGGCGAATGGCCGCGTAGCTGTGCCAAAGAAGAAAGAAAAAAATAAAGCTGTCAAGGCCAAGAAGTCAATCGAACCCCGCGCGCCGAAGTTCAGAGATGAGCAGGGCAATACATGGAGTGGTCGTGGTCCTCGTCCCGCTTGGTTTAAGGCCGCCCTGGAAGGAGGAAAATCAACCGACGAGTTGCTTGCCAAGTAGCATTGGCTCTAGCTAGCACTACCACGGCACTAGAGCTAAGGTGGTCGGAGGAGTCTTGACGGTCTGCTGCGGTTGCGGCGAGGGCGGAGTTCCGTCGGGCCAGATCAACCGCGTTGCTTGACGGCGGCGTACCGCAAGCCGGCTCGGGAACGACCAATCGACGGTAGTGCTTGGCGGCTACCCGGCCTTGCGGCCTGATGACGGCCCATCTCAGCTGGCAATGCATGGATTCGCAATCTGGCGCATTCTGCGGGGACGTGTGGCGCCTGCCTTGAGAGTGGCTGGTCATCGTGCGCAAGGGAGCAAATGCAATCTGGATCGCGAGATGTCGATCGAGCTCGTGCGACTATCTCATTCGATGCGCGCGCCAGTTGATTTCACCAAGGCGCCGGCCGCGTCGTAGTCCGCTTTCACCATCCGATTGAGTTCGTCCACTGTCATGGTGCCGGGGGCTCTATGCCCAGGCGCAGGAGTCGGTCTTGCACCACTGGATCGGCCAGCAACTTACCCAGTGCGGTATGAAACTTGTCGACCTCTGCCTTGTGCATGCTGGCAGGCGCGAACACGGCGAACCAAGTGTCGTATTTGAAACCGGGAATCCCGGACTTTGCGACCGTAGGCACGTCGGGCATGAAGCGCGAGCGGATGGCCCCTGAGCCATATCAGGCCTACGGAACGGACCGGCCGCGGCAACTTGAGGTGAGGGATGGCCAGAGCGCCAGTCGCCGCGTACTTTCTCGCCAATGATTCAGGAAGTGAGGCTATTGCCGAACTGCTCTGGATGTAGTGCAAGGTGACATAGAGCGACAGGCGTTCCGCAAAGTTGGTTGACGTTGTTGTGGTTGCTGGGTGTCGATTGAATATTGAACCATCATCGAGTGAGAGTTGAGCTAGCGTGTAGTCCCGCAGATATGCGAGAAAAGTCGACGCAGCTTCTCCAGGATCGAATCGGCGAAAGCAATCCAATCGAACGGCTGGCAGTTGGTTTTGTATGCGACGACGACTGGAGGGATGCGGAGAGTCCCTTTGTATTCAGTGCGTACTGACTATCAGCTCTTCTGCGTTAGCTGCTCCAAAATGGCGGGATTCTCCAGCGTCGAGGTGTCCTGCGTGATGGTTTCCCCCCTCGCCACCGAGCGCAGCAGTCTGCGCATGATCTTGCCGCTTCGCGTCTTCGGAAGGTTGTCGCCGAAGCGGATGTCTTTGGGCTTGGCGATCGGGCCAATCTCCCTGGCGACCCAGTTGCGCAGCTCATTGGCGATCTGCATGGCTTCCTCGCCGACTGGGCGCGGGCGCTTGAGCACCACGAAGGCACAGATCGCCTCGCCGGTGGTTTCGTCGGGACGGCCAACCACCGCGGCTTCGGCCACGAGTTCGGTGCAGGACACCAGGGCCGACTCGATCTCCATCGTCCCCATGCGATGGCCTGAGATATTGAGCACGTCGTCGATGCGCCCGGTGATCGTGAAGTAGCCGGTCTCGGCATCGCGGATAGCGCCGTCACCAGCGAGGTAGTAGCCCCTGAGTTCGGGCGGATAGTAGCTCGCCTTGAAGCGCTCGGGGTCGCCCCAGATTGTGCGAATCATGCTCGGCCAGGGCTTCTTCACCACGAGGATCCCGCCCTGGCCGTTGGGCACGTCGGTACCGGTCTCGTCGACGATGGCCGCGTCGATGCCCGGGAAGGGCAGGGTGCACGAGCCCGGCACAAGCGGCGTGGCGCCCGGCAGCGGCGTGATCATGTGGCCGCCCGTCTCCGTTTGCCAGAAGGTGTCGACGATTGGGCAGCGGCCACCGCCGATGTGCTCGTGGAACCACTCCCAGGCGGCAGGATTGATTGGCTCGCCCACCGAGCCCAGGATGCGCAGGCTCGACAAGTCGTAGCGCTTCGGGTGCACGGCTTCGTTGGCTTCGGCCGCCTTGATCAGCGAGCGGATCGCCGTCGGTGCGGTATAGAAAACGCTGACCTGATGGTCCTGGATCATCTGCCAGAAGCGCCCCGCGTCGGGGTAGGTGGGTACGCCTTCGAACATGACCTCGGTCGCTCCTAGCGCCAGCGGGCCGTAGGCGATGTACGTGTGGCCCGTGACCCAGCCGATATCGGCGGTGCACCAGAACACGTCGTCGGGCTTCAGGTCGAAGGTCCATGCGGAGGTCAGCGCCGCGTGCAGCAGGTAGCCACCACTGGAATGCTGCACGCCCTTGGGTTTACCGGTCGAGCCCGAGGTGTAGAGGATGAACAGGGGGTGCTCGGCCCCCACCCATTCGGGTTCGCAGGTCTCGGCCTGGTCTTGCATCTCTTCATGCAGCCAGCGGTCGCGTGACGCCACCCATTCGATGGCACCGCGGGTGCGCCTGTAGACGATGACGTTGTGGACGCGTTCGCAGCCGCCCAGCGCAATGGCTTCGTCGACTATGGCTTTGAGCGGCAGCCGCTTGCCGCCGCGTAACTGTTCGTCGGCGGTGATGACCATCGCGGCGCCGGCATCCTGGATGCGGTCGCGCAGGCTCTGCGCCGAGAAGCCGCCGAACACCACCGAATGGGTGGCGCCGATGCGCGCGCAGGCCTGCATCGCGACCACGCCTTCGATGCTCATCGACATGTAGATGACGACGCGGTCGCCTTTCTTCACGCCGCGCGCCTTCAGTGCATTGGCCAAGCGGCAGGTGCGCACCAGTAGCTCGCGGTAGCTCACCTGCGTCACCAGCCCGCCGTCGGCTTCGAAGACGATTGCGGTCTTGTCGCCCAGGCCACGCTCGACCTGGCGGTCCAGGCAGTTGTAGGACACATTCAGCGTGCCATCCGCAAACCACTTGAAGAACGGCGCCTGGCTGTCGTCGAGCCCTTGGGTGAACGGCGTCTTCCAGCTCAGGAATTCACGCGCGAGGCGCGACCAGTAGCTGCTGTGATCGGCTTCTGCCTCGGCCACCAGCCGTTCATAGGCGGCCATGCCGGATACGCGGGCGTTCTCCATGGTGGGGGGCGGAATCGGATGGGACGTCGCTTCGTTGTCGTTCATGGCGGATCTCCTGAGGTTCTTGGGGTGTGGGATCACAGACGGCGATTCGATTCATCCGTCCACATGGCTGTTCAGCCAGGCGGCAATCGCCGCGGCACTTCGAAAATCGTCGCAGGAGCGGGCCGGAACGCCCGGGTAGCGCTGGTTCCACATGCGCGCCAGCGCCTGGCCCGGCCCCAGCTCCAGCACGCAGCGCACCTGGCGCGCCATGATGTTCTCCATGCATTCCTCCCAGCGCACCGTCGTGGCGATCTGGGCGGCCAGCGCGGTTCGCGCCGACGCGGCATCCCGCACACGGTCGTTCGCGTTGCTGAACAGCAAGACGCGAGGCGCATGAAACGGAACTCCCGCAAGCGTCTGCGCGAAGCTCTCCGCAGCCTCGTGCATCCAGGGGGTGTGTGAGGCCACGCCGACGCGCAGGCGCGTGCATTGCGCGCCGGCGGTGAGCGCGGTGCGTTCCGCATCGTCCAGCGCCGACTCGGGGCCGCCAAGGACCACGCTCTGCGGGCCATTGCGGATGGCGATGGCAAGGCCAGTCTCTGCAAGCAGCTGCGCGAGCATCGGCTCCGAAAGACCGCTCACGGCCAGCAGGCCGCCGGGAACGAGAGCAGCACATTGGTCCATGGCCTTGGCTCGCTGCGTCGCGAGCATCGCGGCCGTGGCAGGGGCTATCGCGCCGGCCGCGCTGAAGGCCGCCAGTTCGCCGACGCTGTAGCCGGCGATCGCGTCGGGCGCCTGAATCATCGGCGCCAGTTGGTTCCAGGCCGCCAGGGCGAGGCCGGTCAGCAGCGTCTGTGCGTTGTCGTTGCGTTCGGCCCAGACCGGATCGGCGAGGGCCGCTCGCCAGTCGTCGATGCCGAGCCGCGCGCGCATGTCGCGCACGAATTCATCGTTGGCCAGCCAGGGCAGCATCGCCGGATGCTGGGTGCCCTGCCCGGAAAAGAGCAGCGCGAAGCTCATGGGGCGGGGCACACGCGCCCGATCCAGCAGGTGGCAGCGAGTGTGTCGGCCGCGCCGCCGGGTGACAGGCGCCGCAGCACGAAATCGTCGGCAATGGATTGCGCCTCCCGAAGCCCATCGGGCCGGGCGATGCCGCCTCGGTCCAGAAATCCCTGAGCAGCGCGCTGTGCCCAGCGCAGGCCGGCGAGCCCGCCGCGGTGTGCGAGATTGCTGTCGTCCAGCACGGCGATGATGTGGAACAGGGTGTCGAGTCGAGCCTGCGAAGGCGTCAGGCCGCGGGCGAGGGCGCGCCTCATGGCGGGGAGCGCGGTCTCGAACAACACCGGGAATGCCTGCGCCGCCTCTTCGGACGCGCCGCGCAGGCCATATTGCTGCGCGGCGATGCCGCCCGGAAGCACGGGCGCGCGCCGCGTGCGCTTGGCCAGCGCATCGCCCCAATATCGGCGCAAGGTATCGCGGAGCAACTCAGGGTGCAATGCACCGGCACGCCCGTGCTGTGTGGCGCCTGCCGCGGCGCACAAAAGGCCGAGCATGAAGATCGCGCCGCGGTGAGTGTTGATGCCGCCGGTGGCGGCGAGCATGCGTGCCTCAGCGGCGATGCCGCACCGCTCGAGCACCGCGAATTCCGCGCCGCAAGCGCCGGCCTCGGCGATCTGCGCAAAGTAATGGCGCAGCGAGAACAGGCTGCGCATGAAGGTATGGGCATCCATGTCGTCATGGCTGCCGATGTCGATTAACGTGACCAGGCCGGGCTTGGGCGACAGCGACAGCTCGTCGTACAGCGCGAGCGTGGCGGCGCGGCCGATCGCCATCGGTGTGAGCAGCGTAAGCTGAGTGTGCAATTGCAGTGGCAGTGGCCGCGGTGTGTTGTTCATCCGGCCAGCTCCGCTGGTTCGGTTCGCCCGCACCATGCGGTGTCGTGCTGCAGGCTCACGCCGTCGAGGTGCTTGACGATCAGCGCCCGCGCGTGTCCGGTGCGCCATTCGATCCATTCGCGCCAGGCCACCGCGGCGCCGTCGCCGAACAGAAGTTCGCCGTCCAGCCGCAGCCGTTCGGTACCAAAGGCCTGCAGCGAACCCGCCACCGCATCCGCATGCGCCACGTCATCGACGCGGACCGACAGATCAAGGTCGGAGCCCGGCCGCACATGGTCGAGCCCGCTGATGGTTTCCCAGCCGTAGCTGCCGAACACGCGCGCCTCTGCATGGCACGCATCGAGAGCGCCGAGCAGATCGCGCACCGGACTTCGTGCTGCCGGCGGCAACAGCGCCTGCACCTCAGCAAGACGCGGGAAGTCGTCGAGGCCGAGTACCGCGGTGTGCGGCACTTGCAACGTCAATCGGCGCCTGCCCCAGCACGCAGGGGCGGGCAGACCGAGTGCGATCCATCCGTTGGTGAGGGTGTAGTCCGGCTGGCGCGTCACCACCAGCGGCAGCCGATGGGTCGCCCAGTGCGCAAGGCACTCGCGTGCCTGGGTGTCCCATGCGCCGTCGAGGAGGGCGGTCCAGCCTTGCTCGGAAAGTCGGGCGAGTTGGTGGCGGCGCAGGGAACGCATGGCGGTGATGTGGAGTTCAGGTGGCGTTCAAGCGGCGTCCAGCACGCGCTGCACGACCTCGGCGGCAAGCCTGCGTCCACCCCGTTGCGCGCCATCGCGCGCGCGCAGGTCTTCTGTCGGCGTGTTGGCGAGCGCGGCGCGCAGGCACGTCTTCAGGTCGCCCTGCCACAGGGCGCGCACGCCACCCATGGCCACGTAGTTCTGCACGCCCGGCGCAAATACCGGATTCGATTGCGAAAGCGCTGTGAGCTTGTCCTCTGGCAGCTTGGTTACGCGCGCCATGGCGGGAATGCGCATGACTCGGATCTCTGCCTCCGGCAGCGCATAGCAGGCGTCGGCGATTAGCCCCGAGGTGATGAAACCGCCCGACAGGGCCTGGTCGTACACCAGGCCGATCACGATGTGGCCGCGGCGCCGCGCCAGGTCGATGCTTGCACCCAGGTGCGCCATTGCGCGGTTGATGCCGAGTAATTCATCGCGTCGGCGAAGCTGCTGGCCTTGCGTGTCGATCAAAAGCAAGATCGGTCGACCTGGGTGCTGCTTTACGGTATCGAGCACCACCCGTGCCTGCGCCAGGGCGAGCTGGACGCCGATCGGCGCATGATTCGTAGTGCCGATCACCGTGATCGGCTCGCCTTCGAACATCACTTCTCCGCGCAGAAAGTCACCGGTCGCGCGCATGCCGTGGTAGGAGCCGAAGAGCTGGGTGACAAGGGAATTCCAATGCATCTGATGCTCCTTGGTCAGTGGGGGCGCAGGGCGCGCACGACTTCCACCGGAAGGTCCGGCACGCGCTGCGCATCGGCAACGCCCAGCGCGCTCCAGAGCAGCATCGCTTCGTTGTCGCTGGCGGTGTCTCCCAACAGGGCGTGCACGCGCGCCGTGAGCAATGCGTGCTCCTCTTCCAGCGCGGCCAGGGTCAAGGGCTTCGACGCATCGAGCGCAGCGATGGCCGCTGCGCGAAATTCCGCAATGTCGTCTTCGACCAGCGCGTCGCAGTCGCCCGTCAGCCACCGGTGCTTGCCGCCGGTCGTGCGCCAGACCAGCGCGCGGTCGCGCGAATCGAATTCCTCCACACCGTGGGATGCCTCGATCACTTCGGGGCCCGACATCGCCAGCCGCCCGACATCGCTCATCACGATGAAGTCGGCGCAGCGCGCCACGATGCCCATGCCGCCGAAGCAGCCGTTGGCACCGCCGATCAGCACGAGCACCGGGATGCCGGCGGCGCGCACGTCGAGCAGGGCTCGCATCACTTCCGATACCGCAATGAGACCGGCGTTGGCCTCGTGCAATCGCACGCCGCCCGATTCGGCCAGTAGCAGTACGGCCGCCGGCCGCTCGCACAGGGCCCGCTGCAGCAGGCCGACCAGCTTGGCGCCATGCACCTCGCCGACGCCGCCGCCCATGAATGCGCCTTCCTGCGCGGCGACGAGAACTTTGCGTCCCTCCAGCGTCGCGCGGCCGATCGCTACGCCGTCGTCGAAGGCTGACGGCACGCCGAGCTGCGCTAGGTGCGGGCTGGTGATTCGCTCGGCGGGCGGCAGCCATTCATGGAAACTGCCGGGGTCAAGCAGCAGCGCGAGCCGCTCGCGGGCCGAGCATTCGGCATAGCTGATCATGGCTGCTCTCCGGTGATCTCGGCCACCGCCTGGTCGAGCCGCAGGCTCACCACCGCGGGAGTGGCACCCATGTCGTTGATCGAGATACGCACGCCGGCCAGCGGGTGGCGCGTGTGAAAGTCGTTCATCACTGCCTGCCAGATCGGACCGAAGCCACGCGCCGAGGTCTCGACGCGCACTGCACAGTCAATGCCTTCGGCAGGCTCGAGCATGACCTCGAGGTTGCCGGAGCCGACGACGCCGACCAGGATCGACGCAAAGGCGCCAGCCGGCCGGCCGCCGGAAAAAGAAAAGTCCAGGGTCTCGAGCCCTGCGGGAACGTCGCTCATCGTCGAACTCCTGCTACCAGTTTCTGAAGCGTTTGGGCGGTTGGTACAAGCCGCCCGAGGCGCGTACCAGGTCGCGCATGCTGCGCGCGGCCAGCAGGTTGCGCGTGGCCTGGCGCGGGTCGATCCCCAGGTCCTGCGGCCGGCGGATCACGCCGCGGTCGCGCAGGTTCTCCACGGCGCGCCGGTCGCGCGCCAGGCCGACCGCGGTGTAGCCGGCCACGCCGCGAATCGCCTGCTCGCGCTCCGCATCGCTGCGGCACAGCAGCAGGTTGGCGATGCCTTCTTCGGTGAGGATGTGGGTGACGTCGTCGCCGTAGATCATGATCGGCGGCAGGTCCATGCCGGCCTGCTCCTGCAGCGTCCACGCGTCGAGCCTGTCGACGAAGGCCGGCTGCATGTGCTCGCGAAAAGTCTCGACCATCTGCACGACCAGCTTCTGCCCGCGCGGTGTGCCAGCCGCACCGGTGCGCCCGGCACGTGCCTCCTGGCCGGCTTTGAGCCAGGCGGGGCTCGCATGGCGGCGGCCGCGCGCATCGGCGCCCATGTTGGGCGCGCCGCCGAAGCCGGCAATGCGGCCCAGCGTGGCGGTGGAGCTGTTGCCGTCCAGGTCGATCTGCAGCGTCGAGCCGATGAACAGGTCGCAGGCGTAGTGCCCGGCCGCCTGGCAGAAGGCGCGGTTGCTGCGTAGGCTGCCGTCGGCGCCGGTGAAGAACACGTCGGAGCGTGCGCGGATGTAGTCCTCCATGCCCAGCTCGGAGCCGAAGGAGTGCACCGACTCGACCCAGCCTGCTTCGATCGCCGGGATCAGCGCTGGGTGCGGGTTTAGCGCCCAGTGCTTGCCGATCTTGCCCTTGAGGCCGAGCGATTCGGCATAGGTGGGCAGCAGCAGTTCGATGGCCGCGGTGTCGAAGCCGATGCCGTGGTTCAGGCGCTGCACGCCGTACTCGGCATAGATGCCCTTGATCGCCATCATCGCCATCAGCACCTGCACTTCGCTGATCTGCGCAGGGTCTCGGGTGAAGAGCGGTTCGATGACGTTGGGACGCGGCGCCTTGACGACGAAGTTCACCCAGTCGGCCGGGATGTCGATGCGCGGCAGCGTCGTGGTCTTGCCGTCGACCAGTTCGTTGACCTGCGCGATCACGATGCCGCCCGAGAACGCCGTGGCCTCGACGATGGCCGGCGTGTCTTCGGTATTGGGGCCGGTGTAGAGATTGCCTTCGGCATCGGCCGCCTGCGCCGCTACCAGCGCCACCTTGGGCGTCAGGTCCACGAAGTAGCGCGCGAACAGTTCCAGGTAGGTGTGGATCGCCCCGATCTCGATGCGCCCGGCCGACACCAGCTTGGCCAGCCGCGCGCCCTGCGGTCCCGAGAAGCTGAAGTCCAGCCGGGCGGCCACGCCGTTCTCGAAGATATCCAGGTGCTCGGGCAGCGCCAGCACCGACTGCACCATGTGCAGGCCATGCACCTTCGCCGGATCGACCTGGACCAGCGCGCGCGCCAGGAAGTCCGCCTGCTTCTGGTTGTTGCCTTCGAGGCAGACGCGGTCGCCTGGCTGTAGCACGGCCTCCAGCAGCTTGCCGACGGCTTCGGTGGCTACGCGCTTGCCCGTCAGATCGGCGCCGAGCGTGGCGGCCGCCCGCGCAAGACGTGCCGTGCGATTCTCGGCCTTGATGTTCCAGTTCATGCGGTCCATGGAGGTTCCTCAACCCACGAGTGCCTTGGTGGCAAAAAACAGCACCGATGGGCCCATCAGGCAGCCGAGGCCGGTGTGAAAGGTCGCCACGAGTGCGCCGTAGGGCACTAACTTGCGGTCGGTTGCGGCGAGCCCGGCGGATACACCGCTGACGGTGCCGGCGAGGCCGCCGAAGACCATCGCCGAGCGCGGGGTTTTCAGCGCCAGGAAGCGCGCCGCGATGGGCGTGCCCACCATCACGATGATGGCCTTGACCAAGCCCGTCGCGATGCTCAGTGCCATCACGTCCGGACTCGCGCCGATGGCCGCACCCGTGACGGGGCCGACGATGTAGGTGACGGCTCCGGCACCAATGGTGGTCATGCTCACTGCGTCGGAGTAGCCGAAGGCGCGTGCAATGCACGCGCCAACGATGAAGGGGAGCACGGTGCCCAGCAGCAGCGACACCACGCCGATCAGCCCGGCCTTGCGCGCCTCGGTGGCCTGCACTTCGAAGGCCGTCGCCACGATGGCGAAATCGCGCAGCATCGCACCACCCATCAGACCGATGCCGCCGAACAAGGACATGTCGGCCAGCCCCTTGTGGCCACCAGTCTGCGTGCCGCCCCAGTAAGCGAGCGCGAGGCCGATCACGATTGCAATGGCGGAGCCGTGAACGCGGCCGAAGGTCAGCCGGCGCGAGATCTGACCCGACAGGAGAATGATCAGGCCGACCACCGCAAAAGCGGTAACGAGGCCATTCTGGATGGCGGCTTTTTCGAGGATTTCGATCATGTCGTTCACTCCGCTTCGGTCAGCAGAGGGTTGTCGTGCGGCTTGGGCGCGCCCTCCGTTTCAACGGGGGTGCGCTCCGTTCGATTGATCAGCGCGATGACGCAGGCACAGACCGCAACCGCGGCCATGGCCGAAAGCACTGCGACCGGGCCACCGCGCAGCGCGGAGACCATATCTTGCTGCGCCGCCATGGCGACCACGACGGGTATGTACATCGCACCCCAGTACTCGACGCCGAGCTCTGTCAGCTTCGGCAGGATGTCGCGCTTTTGCATGTAGAGCCGCGCGAAGATCAGCAGAAGCATGGCGATGCCGACTCCGCCCACGTTCGTCTTCACGCCCAGCGCCTGCCCGAGCAGATCGCCGAGGAAGATGCCCAGCAGGTGGCACACAGCCAGCAGGGCGGTTCCGAGAATGATCATGTTCGTCTCCAGTTTTTGTGGCCGTGCAAGATGCGCGGCGTTCTGAAGACGTACGGTATCGGCAGCCTCCCTCGCGATCAATTAACCGGGGGTGGCGATGCTTACGGTGCGTGAAACGGTCGCGGGTAAACCCTTAGGATAGTTCGGCCTTCGAAGTGCGGCACAGCGTCAGCAGCGTAAGCAGGTTGGGGTCGCGCTCCCGTGTGCGCAGGAAGTTGAGCGCAATGGTCTGGCGCATCAGGTACTTGGGCTGCAGCGGGATCAATTGCACGTTATGCGGCAATACGCCGCGCACCCGGCCCGGCAGCAGCGTGTAGCCGACGCCCCCGCTGACCAAGTTCATTAGTGAAAAGATGTCGCCTGTCTTCATCACCACGTTGGGCGTGAAGCCCGCCACGCGAAACGACTCCACGAAACCGCTGTACGTGACGAAACCTTCGCTCAGGCTGACGAACCGTTCGCTGGCGCAGGCGCCCAGGTTGATCTCCTGCTGCGCCGAATAAGGAGATCCCGTGGGGGCGGCGAATTGGATGTCGTCCTCGAAGAGCGGCTCGGATTCGACGTCGGAAGTCCCCTCGGGAACCGCCATGAGGGCGGCATCGATCGCGCCATCGCGTAGCTTCTGCAACAGGTCGGCATTGGACCCCAGCACGAGCTCGGTGTGCAGGTCCGGCATGCGCAGCTTCAACCCCATGATCAGCCGCGGCACCGTGCGGCTTGTCAAAGAGTAGAGCGAGCCGATCCGGATCCGATCTGCGGAATAGCCGGCAACCTCCCGCGTGGAGCGGATGCCCTCGGACATCGTACGCAGGACGTCGCGAGCCACCTCTGCCAGCGCCTGCGCCGCGTCGGTCGGGTGCAGATTGCGCCCCTCGTGTCGAAACAAGGTGCAGCGCAGCCCCGACTCCAGTGCATGCAAGGCGCGATGGACGCTCACGGCGCTGGTTTCAAGCTTTTCGGCCGCACGGGCGAGATTTCCGGTCTCCATGAAGACCAGGAGGATTTCGAGCCGGCGGAAGGTGATCTCTTCGTCGACGTGAAGATGCATGATCGGGTTGCGAGTGGGGGCGGATCGTACTGCAGTCGAACGAAATTTGTCAGCCGCCTATGTCCTTGAAAAAACCAACGAAAAGGTTGCGAATCCATTGGCATAGCGGGGCCTGCTCGAAGCGGCGGCTCCACTGGATCGACACGGTGACGGTACTAGCCCGATGATCGCGAGTTGACATGCGGGTATGCAACAGTGATTCCGCATCGAGAGCCTCAACGGCGCTAAACAACTGCCTTTGCAGATGTAGTCCCCCAGAAACTCTGGAAGCGACGCACCGTGCTGGAGGTGCTTGCCTTGGATCAATTGTCTAGGCGCAGTCTTGAAAATCAGTGACAACTCTACATTCCGTTGAGGCGAACGAAGGAGTGTTTCGTGTGGTTTTGATCGCCTGCAGATGCTTACTCGCCGAACGCATATTGACATGCATAAATGTAAGTTTGTGCATTGGACTATCGCCGATACGCTTCCGCCTTTCCCCAGCATGTCAACCCAGCAGGCTCTCGTGTCGCCAATGCCGCCGAGAGCCTTGCGTCTTCGTCCATGAGTGCCGTTCTTCCTCACTTGGTTCCCGACCCATCGGCACCTCCGACCTTTTCGCTCCCTCCCTCCGTAAGTCGCATCACCGTCATCGCTGATGCGGCAGCTGATCGGAAGCAGGGGTCCTCGACACGCAGCGAGCCGGGTCGATGGCGCATCTTCGTTCCTTGGCTTCTGCCGATCGCGCTGATTGCGCTGTGGCAGTACTTTTCTGCAATCGGTCGGCTGCCTGCGGGTATTCTCCCGGCACCTTCCGATGTGCTGCGCGCGGCGTGGCAACTCGCTGAGCGAGGCGAGTTGCAGCGAGACGTGCTGGTGAGCTTGCGTCGCGTCGCGATCGGCTTCGTGACCGGCGCGGCGACCGGCCTGGTGTTGGGTTTCCTGGTCGGACTGTCGAGCCTGGCGCACGGCTTGCTCGACCGATCGCTGCAGATGGTTCGCACCATCCCGCATCTGGCCCTGGTGCCGCTAATGATTCTCTGGTTCGGCATCGGCGAGGAGCCGCGCGTGCTGCTGGTGGCAATGGGGTCGCTGTTCCCGGTCTACATCAACACGATGAGCGGCATCCGCAATGTGGATCCGAAGCTGATCGAGCTGGGGCGCTCGTATGGTCTTGGGCCCATCGGGCTGATCGTCAGCGTGGTGCTGCCAGGTGCATTGCCATCGATCCTGACCGGCATTCGATACGCCCTTGGCGTGGCTTGGCTCACGTTGGTGGTCGGCGAGACCATCGCATCGCGCGACGGCATCGGCTACATGGTGCAGAACGCCCGCGAGCTGCTGCGCACCGACGTCATCCTGCTGGCGATCGTGTTGTACGCCATCGCCGGGTGGCTGGCCGACTCGATCACCCGGGTGGTCGAGCGGTGCTTGCTGCGCTGGCATCCGAGCTATGCCAAAGGGGCGGCGCGATGACCGGACCATCGTCCAGCGGCGATGGGCTGAGCCTGCGCGGTGTCGGCAAGGCCTTCGGCGAACGCACCGTGCTACACAAGGTCGACCTAGAGATCCCGACCGGCCAGTTCATCGCACTCATCGGTGCCAGCGGTGTCGGCAAGTCGACCCTGTTGCGCATCGTCGCGGGGCTCGAGCCGCCGACTTCGGGGCGTGTCGAGTTGCGCTCGAACCACCCGTCGCCGGACATCCGGATGATGTTTCAGGAAGACCGGCTGATGCCTTGGCGCACGGTGCTGCGCAACGTGACGCTGGGCCTGCGTGGACGTGACGACGATGCCCGCGCGCTGCTCGCGGCGGTGGGGCTGGCCGGCCGCGACAAGGACTATCCGGTCGTTCTGTCGGGTGGGCAGCGCCAGCGGGTCGCACTCGCGCGGGCCCTGATCCACGAGCCCGAACTGCTGCTGCTTGATGAGCCTTTCGGTGCGCTCGACGCGATCACGCGGACGTCGATGCAGCTGCTGCTCGAAGGCCTTCTCGCACGAAGGCCGCGCACCGTGCTGCTGGTCACGCACGACGTCGAAGAGGCGCTGGTGCTGGCCGACCGCGTACTGCTGATGCGCGACGGGCGCGTCGCCCGCGACCTGTTCATCGACCACGAGCGCCCGCGCCATCGCGGCGACCCCGAACTGGCCGCCCTCAAAGAA